>Ga0209542_10003756_pt1 | contig 32101 bp, 38 predicted proteins | sample RifCSPhighO2_01_FD_184028 | JGI IMG/M metagenome (GOLD analysis project Ga0209542, IMG submission 184028) | Soil microbial communities from Rifle, Colorado - Rifle CSP2_plank highO2_0.1 (SPAdes) (version 2) | ecosystem: Environmental > Terrestrial > Deep subsurface > Rock core/Sediment ... | reverse complement strand
TAATAATTTTGGATTATCCACAGCATTAAAATATTGAATAGATTGCTCAACCAAAACGTCATAATCTACCTCACCAACTACAAATAGTGCACCCTCTCCTCTTTTAGCTATTCTCAATCCTACTTGGACTAATGTCTCTTCCAATAGTTTTAATTTATTCTTTGCCATAAACAAATTAAATAAAATAGGTTTTTAAACTTTAGGAATTTTACCTTTCTGCCATAAATCTTAAGTCTTAGAGATAAGTTTTTAAACAAAATCTTCTTTATATTATCCAAAATGAGGTACGACTTTTTAGTTATTGGTGCAACAGGTATTCAGGGAAGAATAGTTACAAGAGACCTTTTAGAAAATAATTATTCTGTTTTATTATGTGGAAGAGATAAAAAAAGAATCGAACCCATATTAAAAAAATACAAAAAAACAGGTTTTGAATACTTGGATTTAAGAGATAAAAAAAGAACATTAGAAGTTATAAAAAAATCAGGATCAAACATTATCCTTAATTGTGCTGAAGGCGATTGGAACATAGACGCCTTAGAAGCTTGCATTAAAGCAGGAGCGCATTCAATTGACCTTGGCTCAGACATACCAATGACAAAGGAACAATTGGCGAAAAACAATCTGCTAAAAAATAAAGGGCTTATACACATTACTGGAGCGGGCTCTGTTCCTGGAATAGGAAATGTAATGCTAAAGTATGCTGCAGAAAAATTTGATAAAATAAACAATATAGAAGTTGGTTTTGCATGGGATTCTAATATAAAAGAATTCGTTGTGCCATTCTCAATACAAAGTATTATAGAAGAATTTACAGCACCTGCCACTTTTGTATGCCATAAAAAGATTAGAAAGGTGTTGCCTCTTGACTCAATTGTTACCTGTCATCATAAAGCAATCGGTAAAGAAAAACAATTTAACGTAGGTCATCATCCAGAAACATATACCTTTTATGAGTTTTGCAAAAATAAAGGAGTTCAAACAATTAAATTCTTCGCAGGTTTCCCAGACCATTCTTTCGAAAATATAATGTCCATGATAAAACTAGGTTTCGGCAGTAAAGAAGAAAAAGAATACAATGGCATTAAAATAAAGCCAATAAATTTTTTAACAGAAGTCTTAAAAGATTTAAGCATGCCAAAAGGATACAAAGAAACAGAGAATCTCTGGGTTGAAATAAATGGCAAAAACAAAAAAATCCTAATGGAATGTATTGTTCCAACATTAAAAGGGTGGGAAAATGCAGGATGCAACATTGATACGGGAATGCCTGCAAGCATCATGGCACAAATGATTAAAACCGGATTAATTAAAGATGTAGGAAGTTATGCTCCAGAGTTTATTGTTCCAACAGAACCATTTTTTAAAGAGTTGAGAAAAAGAAAAATGTTAGTTTACGAAAACGGAAAATTAATCAACTAATTAAATTTAAAAACAACATCTTTCCTCTATTTTTATGGAAATCCTCACAAAAGAAGAATTCATTGAAAAAAAAGCATTTTACCTAGAAGAAATAGCAAACGGCAAAATCTTCATCTATCCAACAGATACAATCTATGGTCTGGGCTGTGACGCAACCAATCAGCAAGCCATAAAAAAAATAAGAGAAATCAAGCAAAGAGATGAAAAGCCATTTAGTATAATTGCCCCAAATAAAACCTGGATAAATCTCAACTGCAATGCTAATCCTCTAGCAATAAAATGGATAAATAAACTTCCAGGCCCATTCACCCTAATCCTAAATCTAAAAAATAACACTCTCCCAAAAGAAATCAACAACAATCTTAATACTTTAGGGGTCAGAATTCCAGATAATTGGTTTGCAAAAGCCATTGAAAAAACAAAAAAACCATTTATAACAACATCTGTAAATCTCGCAGGAGAAAAACCTATGGCAAAAATTGACGATTTAAACAATTCAATAAAATCTAAAATCGATTACTTAATTTACGAAGGTCCGTTAAATAACTCTCCAAGCACAATCATAAAATTAATTGACAATAAAGAGGAAATAATAAACAGATAATTTTTTGTATATAAAGTATAAACACTTTATGTTTATTAGCAATTTTGGAACATCAAGATTTGAATACAAATCTTGAGTGCTTCAAAACCTTTGGTTTTGACAGTGCTCAAAATTCACAGAATTTTGACATGCTCAAGAATTAGAAATTTTTGACATGAAGTGAATTCATCCAAAATTGGATTTATTAAGGGAGACAGAAGAGACGCAGAATTGCCCCGTGGGGTATTAAATTTTTGTATATAAAGTATAAACACTTTATGTTTATTAGCAATTTTCAATGAAGTGAATTCATTGAAAATTGGATTCATGGGAAGGGGATTTTAGAGAGAAAGCAGAATTGCCCCGCGGGGCATTAAATTTTTCACTTAAAGAGTATAAAAATCCACACAAAATTAATATTCTTTCTTTTTGGTTTGATCTATAATATTTAAAAAATGTTCTGGAAGATATTTTATAATAGTATACAATTTGTAAGCTCCGAATAATGTCAGAACCGATGAAATCATTAATAAAAATTCAGAGATAGTATGAATACTTTCAGGACTGAGCAACAGGATATTAAAATCTGAAAATACAATAATAATGATAATTAAAAATCCTGAAGTAATCCCTAAAGAAATAAAAATCCCAATCGACCCAGAGGGTCGGGGTATTTTTAATCCTCCTTTGAGTTCAAAAATCACCCTGAACAAATAAACCAAAGCTAAAAAGTTAATAATTAATGATATTGGTCCTATGAAATGTATAGATGGTAACATTTTTTTATTTTACTTCTTTTCCTCCTTATTTTTTCTCAAACGTTTTACCTCAATCGACTCATTTACAAATCCAACCACATTTTTATATAGTGCCATCTCTTTTTCCTCTTAAAGCAACAGTTAGAACATATTTAAATTTCCTAAGGAACGAAAATTAATTAACTTCCACTTTCTTCTATAATTTTATGGAACCATACAAAAAGGAGGTTGAGGATTTCATATTGTGTTTTTACAATACTCTAAGCGAGAAAGATAAAAGAAGATATGCTGCTGTTGAGGCAATGAAGCTTGGTCATGGTGGCATTAAATATATCTCTGATATCTTAGGTTGCGATGAAAAAACAATTATGAGGGGTCTTAAAGACCTCTCCTCCAACCCCATCCATGAATTTCACATTCGTAAAAAAGGCAGTGGAAGAAAGAGATCCATTGAAATGATAGAAAATATTGAAAACGTATTTCTTGAAGTTCTTAAGATTCACACAGCAGGAGATCCAATGAGAAAAGATATTTTATGGACTAATTTAACACAAAAGGAAATCTCTGAAAAAATGAAGGAAAAAGGAATCAACATTAGTGTTACAGTTGTGAAACAATTGTTAAAGAAACATGGATATGTAAAAAGAAAGCAACAAAAGAAAAAGACTATAAAATCATGTAATGGAAGGGATAAGCAATTCAAAAAAATTAGCAGGTTAAGGAAATTCTATGAAAAAACCGATAATCCAATTATCAGTATTGATGCAAAGAAGAAAGAACAAATTGGCAACTTTTACCGAGAAGGAACTGTGTATGCTCAAGAACCAATACAAACTTACGATCATGATTTTAATAATTTTTCAGAAGGTGTCGTAATACCATATGGAATTTATGACACTAAGAAAAATACGGGTTTTATTAACATCGGAACAAGCCATGAAACCTCAGAATTTGCATGCGATAGCTTGCTTTACTGGTGGAAAAATGAAGGCATCAAAAATTATCCAAATGCAAATTCAATTTTAGTTCTCTGTGATGGAGGGGGAAGTAACAGCAGTTCACGTTATCTTTTCAAAGAAGCGCTGCAAAAACTTGTTAATGAAATTAATATTGAAATCAGAATTGCACATTATCCGCCTTATTGTTCAAAATACAATCCAATTGAACATAGAATGTTTCCCCATGTTACGCAATCTTGTAAGGGAATTGTATTCAAAAGTGTAGAGCTTGTTAAAGAGCTAATTGAGAAAGCAAAAACTAGCAAGGGTTTCAGAATAATCGCGAATGTAATAAAAAAGGTGTATGAAACTGGGAAGAAAGTTAAAGATGGATTTAAGGAGAATATGAAAATTATATTTGATAAAATATTGCCAAAGTGGAATTATAGAGCAATTCCAGAAAAGAAAAATAAGGAAGTTATTTAGTCAGCATTCCTAAATGATTTTGAGGAAAGGAAAAGAGAATATAGAGAGAAGGTTGAGGGAGTTAGAAGATTGGAAGAAGACATTTGACTTTTTAGTTAGAACATAGATTTATATTGCTGATTTTTTGAGAGATTTTATGGGAAAAATTGAATTTGCGGATAAATGCGGGAAAGACGAGACAGAGAAGATATTGAATCCTTTAGTTAGGGAATGGTTTTTTTCAAAGTTTGAAGATTTTTCTGAGACTCAGCTTTATGGGGTAAAGCGAATTAATGATAGAAAGAATATTTTAGTTAGTGCGCCTACTGGGGGGACTAAGACGTTAACTGCTTTTTTGAGTGTTCTTAATTATCTTGTTGAGATTGCATTGAAGAATGAATTGGAAGATAAGATTTATGCTGTTTATGTTAGCCCATTGAAGGCGCTTTCTGGAGATGTGTTTGTTAATTTGATTAATCCGTTGGAAGAGATTAGGGGGCTTGCTGAAAAGAAGGGGCTGAAGATGCAGGAGATTAGAGTTGGATTGAGAACAGGAGATACGACTGCCAGCGAGAGGGTGAAGATGGCAAAGAAGGCACCGCATATATTAGTTACGACTCCGGAAAGTTTGGCAATTATATTGACTTCGCCGAAAACTGTTGAACAGCTTAGGGCTGTTGAATTTTTAGTTGTTGATGAGATACATGCATTGACAAATAAGAGAGGAGTTTATTTGAGTTTGACTTTGGAAAGATTGAGCGAGATTAGCTTGATTGAGCCTGTTAGGGTTGGACTTTCGGCTACAATTTCTCCAGTGGAAGAGATAGGGCGATTCTTAGTTGGGGGAGGGAGAGATTGTTTGATTGCTGAAGTTAAACTAATGAAAAAGATAGAGATTGGGCTGGACTTTCCTGGGGAGAATATTCTTGAGGCAGAGAGCGAGGAAAGCCAGAAGGAGTTTTATAGAGTTTTAGATGAATTGATATGGAAACATAAAACTACTTTGATATTTACTAATACTCGGGCTGCAACTGAAAGGATAGTTCATCATTTAGATTTACGTTTCCCTGGGAAGTATAATGAATTAATTGGGGCACATCATAGTTCTATGAGCAAGGAAAGGAGATTTGAGATTGAAGATAAGTTAAGGAAAGGAGAACTGAAGGTTGTTGTTAGTTCGACTTCTTTGGAACTTGGGATTGATATTGGAAGTATTGATTTAGTTGTTTTATTGAGGTCGCCGAAAAGTGTTTCAAGAGCCTTGCAGAGATTGGGCCGAAGTGGACATCGGTTACATGATAATCCCAAGGGAGAGTTTATTGTTTTAGACAGAGATGATTTGGTTGAATGCGGGGTTATGATGAAAAATATGATTGAAAAGAAAATAGATAAGACAGAGATAGCTAAAAATGCACTTGATGTTTTGGCGCAACAGATATTTGGCATGGCTATTAGTCGAGTATGGAAAGTTGATGAGATGATTAAGACTATTAGAAAGAGTTATTGTTATGAGAATTTGAGCAAGGATGACTTTTTTTCTGTTGTAAGCTATTTAGCCGGAGATTATGCTTTGGAACATAGACATGTTTATGCTAAGATATGGTATGATGCTGAAAGAGGAGAGATTGGAAAAAGAGGAAAACTTGCGAGAGTGATATATATGACTAATTTAGGGACAATTCCAGAAGAGGGTTATATGGAAGTAGTTATTCAAAGTCCTGCTGAGCGGAGAGGGCAGAGTGCGGGGAAGATTGATGAACCTTTTTTGGAGAGAATGAAGAGAGGAGATATTTTTGTTTTGGGAGGGGCGAAATACGAATTTTTATATTCAAGGGGAATGAAGGCGTATGTTAAAGCAGGGATTTCAAAGAATCCTACTATTCCTTCATGGTTTAGTGAGATGCTGCCATTAAATTTTGAACTTGCTTGCGATATTGGAAGATTTAGAAGACTTGTTAAGGAGAGATTGAATAGTAAAGATAAATGTGTTAAATTTATTAAAGATTTTATTTATTGTAAGAAGGAGATTGCTGAAGGAATTTATGATTATTTTAAGGAGCAAGAGGGTTTTAGCATTGTGCCTGATGATAAATTGATTGTTGTTGAGAGATTCAAGCAAGATAAAGATTACATGCTGTTTCATAGCTTGTATGGGAGAAGAGTAAATGATGCGTTGGCTAGAGCTTATGCTTTTGCTGCTGCTAGATTGAGGGACAGGGATATTGAAATGGGCATTAATGACAATGGTTTTTTTATTGCGGGGGAGAAGCTTGATGATGAGAAGATATTGAAGTATGTTACGAAAGCTAATTTGAAGGAGATATTAAAAGAAGCGATTGAGAAGACAGAGGTTCTGAAGAGAAGATTCAGGCATTGTGCTGGAAGAAGCTTGATGATTTTGAGGAATTATAAGGGTAGAGAGAAGAGCGTTGGAAGGCAACAGGTCCATTCTGGATTGCTTTATGTTGCGGTTAAAAAATTGAGCAATGAGTTTCCTATTCTGAGAGAGGCGAGAAGAGAGGTAATGGAAGATTTAATGGATATTGGAAGTGCAGAGAAGGTTTTAGGGTGGATTGAGAGCGGAGAGGTTAAAGTTGTTAAGAAATGGGGGGTGATTGTTTCGCCTTTTGGGCTTGGGCTAATGATGGCTGGAAGAAGTGATTTGATAAAGATGGAAGACAGGGTTATGTTTTTGAAAAGGATGCATGAACTGCATCTAAAAGTCATTTCGGAAAAATGACTTTTGGTCCATTCAACTTCTATAAGAAAGAAGTTGAAGGTCTGAAAGTTATTGGGGAGAAGAAGGATTGAGAGTTGGAGAGGAAGGGAATGGAGGTTGGTATACTAAAGTTGGTATTGGAAACATATAAACTCTTTTTTATCTTATTTGTTGGTTGTACAAACAATAAGAAGGATGTTTGTATTACAAACAGAAACATTTATTAATGTATTTTTTGTTGGTAGACCATGAATGTAGAGAAAAAAGAAGAAATAGAGAAACCTAAAAAGAATGAAGTAAAAAAGAAAGACATAAAAAAACCTGAAGAGGAGAATGAAGAGGATGTAATAAATGAGAATATTCGGAGTTTTTTGAAATCTGCGGAACTTGTTTATAAATCAGGAGACTTTACCTCTGCAACTATATTATATTTTAAAACCCTCTTTGTTATTTTTGATTTGCTTATTTTGAAGGGGCTCGGGAGAACTCCAAAGGATCATGGGGAGAGATTTAGAATTCTTGAATCAAATTATCCTGATTTATACACCCTACTTGATAAGACTTATCCCATTTATAGAAACACTTATACTGTAAAAATAAATAAAGAAACAGCCGATGGAGTGAAAAAAAATGTTGAAACAGTTATTAAAGAACAAAGAATTTTTGAAGATAATTAGGGTTTTTTTGGAAAAACCTGAAATAGTGGACATAATCTTATTTGGATCTTCAATAAGAGGGAAGGATACGCCTGAAGATATAGATTTACTTGTCGTATACTCTAGAGAAGAGATAATAGATATAAATTATGAATTGAGAAAAAAATTAGAGGGGATTAATAAAAATATAGAGGTAATAGGGAAGAGATATGAAGATATTTTTAAACCGGAATTTGTTGCCAGAGAGGCAATATTATCTGAGGGCTTTAGTTTTAGACAGAAAAATTTTATTTCTAGGGGTTTTGGTTATGATAATTTTATTCTTTTCAGATATTCTTTGAAGGGATTTAATAAATCAAGAAGAATGCAGTTTTATTATAGTTTATATGGGCGAGGGAACATGGAAGGATTATTAAAAAAAAGCAACAGCAATAAATTTTCTGACAGTATAATTTTATGCCCTATAGAAAATTCTGAATTGATAAAAGATTTTTTTGAAAAATTAAAAATAAAGTTTGTACAATCGCCGATTTTAATTCCAAATAGAACAATAAAATATCTTGTCAAAAGGGATTAACATGGTAATCATAAAGAAAATAAAGAAAATTGTGAAAGAAGAAAATAAAAAGATAGGTGGGGCGGCTATTAAAAAATTAAATAAAATCTTAGAAAAAAAAGCACTTAAAATATTGAGAAAGGCTGTTAGAAATTCAGATTTTTATGGAAGGGTAACAATAAAGGAAGAAGATATTGAAGAATAAAGTCGGATTTAATAATAGAGTTACACATTTTGAGATGATTGTTCCTGAGAATGGACATAATGGAGATATAACTGGTACGCCTTATTACTTTTATATAGAAATTTGAAGAAGGGAGGGTGAAAGCTGAGGAGTTTAGGTATTAGTAAGTTAGAAAATAAAATAAAGTAGAATTGAGTATGAGATGGAACTATCTAAATTTTTATAAATAGAGAAGATATGAATAGATATGACTTATGAAAGAGATATGAGTGAAAAGGATGTTACTTTGATAGGAGTTGATATTTCCTGTAGTGGTGAAAAAATAAGGGTTGATGGAGAAAATGGAAAAACGTATGATTGTGTTGATTCTGGAGAAACACTTTGCGCTGTTGCAGATTATTTAAGTAATTATATATTTCCTAGAGGAATAAGATGTTATGGTTTAAAAATAAGTCCTGAAGTTATAGAGAGGATAGGGAAACCTGCTACGAAGACATTAAATTTTATTATAGAACGAGAAAATGAAGTTCTAGCGCGGCGTAGAAAAGAGGCCAGACTTATTTGCGATATTGATGATGAAGATGACTGAAAAAGGAAGCGAGTTCTAATGATTTTTGTGATTGATACGGGTTTAGAGAAAATTATTTATGATTCTTTTTATCCTTGTTTTCTTTATCTTGCTGCTCTGATTTTTTAAGTTCATTTAAACCTAGGGGGAGAACCCACTTGCCATCTCCACCGGTCATTGTTGAGGGGATGACCATCATTAGGGTGTTCTTTTCTGTGCCTATTTCTTGGAAGGTTTGAAGTTCACGAAGGCGCAGGGCAGATTGGCTGTTTTCATAGACTTTTGAGGCTTCGAAGAATTTCTTTGAGGCTTCGAATTCTCCTTGTGCTTTTGTTATTCTTGCTTCTTTTTCTTGAACTGCTTCTGCTTGTTTTGACATGGCTCTAATTAATTCTTTTGGGAGTTCTATATTATTAATTTGAATTGCTTTGACTTCAATTCCCCAGTCTTTCTTTTCTTTAGCGTTTTTGTCTTCAATTGCATCATTGAGCATTGAGAGAAGTCTTTTTGCAATGTCTTCACGATCAGAAAGGCTTTCTTTCATCGTTTTGTTTCCAATGATTTCTTTTAATTCTGAAGATGCTTTTGCTTCTAATTGCTCTTTAAGATTTTCTACGTTTAAGATTACTTTTTCTGGCTGGATAATTCTATAGAAGACAACCCCATCAATTTTTAGATTAACTTGGTCTTTAGTCATTACTTCTTGTGGGGGGAGTTCGAGAGTTGTTTGACGAATATCTACTCTGTGGAAAGTTTGAATAAGGGGAACTACTAATCTTAGACCTGGGTGCATTGTGCCTGAAAATCTGCCTAGAGTGAATTTGACTCCTCTTTCATATTGATTAATAACTTTTAGAGAGATTAGGATTATTACTAGAATTATTACTCCTATTGTTAGGGTTATTGGTTCCATGATTTAATGGGGTTGGAGGAAGTATTTAAGTTTTTAGTTGAGGGCGAATTAATATTTTTCACTGCCTTAAATATGGACTTAAGAGGTTATTTCTTTTGTAAAATGAGTCAGTAATTATTGAGACATACGTCTGTTTATTTTAGCTCAATAATTGCTGTAATTGAAGAAGAATTAGTTGGATTCGCTATTAGGGCTATAATTAATTGAGAGGTTGATTGAATTGCTTATCTACTGAAAGTAACTTTGAGTAATCTAAGCATTTGTTCTCTTGAGAGATGGGTAGTTTGAAAGTTATCGGATTGGATGTTGTTGAAAAGATTAAAGTAGGATATGTAGGTAGGAAAAGGTTTAAATAGTAGGTAGGAATAGAGATAGTATGATAATTAGAAGAATAATTGGAGAGAAGGGACAGGTTGTTATACCTAGAGATATAAGAGAAATGATGGGTTTAAGAGAGGGAGGAGAAGTTGTATTTGAGATTAGTGGGGAGGGGGTTAAAATAAGAGCTGAAAATAATGCTGAAGAAATTGTTGAAGAGTTTTTTAATACACCGAAACTTAAAAAGAAACTTTCTGCTCGAGAATTAAAGAGTATTATTTATGAGCAATATGATGAAGAGATACCTTGATACAACTGTTTTTACATATGGAATTTTGTATGATGATAAGAAAGCTATAAAATGCAAGGAGTTTATGAAAAAAGTTGCTAGAAAAGAGATTTTGGGAATTAGCTCTGTAATAACTTGGGATGAGGTGTTTTATACTGTAAAAAAAACTTTAGGAAAAGAGGTTGCTCTTGAAGAAGGAAAAAGATTTTTAGAATTACCTGGGCTTATACTTGTTAAACTTGATGTAAATATTCTGCAGAAAGCAATGGAATTAATTGAGAAATATTTTATTGATCCGAGAGATGCAATTCATGCTGCTACGGCTTTAGTTAATGGAATAAATGAAATAATATCTGACGATAGCGATTTTGACAAAATTAAAGAACTAAAAAGAATTCCTTTAGAAGACATTGATAGAGGGGAATAAAATTAGTTTGATTAGAAACTATCAATATCTGAAAGCCTTAATCTATGGGGGGAGAAATCTTTTAGTCTATCATAAAGATTATTTTGATAATCTCCAAAGAAGTGTCTTTTACCACAGACAAAGACGATTGTGCCATTAGAATTATTATTTACAACTTCCCTTACTTTTGGTTCCATCTGATTATCGCATTTTCGTGCGAATTCTAAAACATATTGTACCTCTTCAGGATTTAATCCTTCAAAATTATCTGGTTCTATATATTGTTTATCAAAAATTTCTTGCATTTTTATTAAGTCTTGAGGCGTTAAATTTTCTTGTGAATCTATGTTTTCTTCTCCTAATCCCTTTTTATAAATTTCTTGACCGGATAGCAATACCAAATGATCATGAACTGGTTTTATGATTGTATCTGGATAAGCTTGTTGATGTTCATAAGAAACCCATGTTTCATAACCATTAGTTTCTATTAATTTTAAAGCTGATTCTTCTTCATCTCCTTCTTGTCTACCTATTGTTTTATACATCCTACTCATCTTTTCATTAAATCTTTTCTGTTTTTCAATTTCTGATTTAATAATAACTCTATCTTCTAAGGTTTTCTTTACTAATTCATCTGAAGATTCTAAACATATAGAACTGGGTCTAGCAAAACTTAAGAATTTTCTTAGTCTTTGCGGACCTTTCAAATCCCAATGAATTGTTCCTACCAAATATAAAGTTCCCATAAAAAAGTAATCTGGAAAGATTATTTAAATGTTTCGGTTTGTTACTACTTTGTAATTACTTCTAATTACAAGGAACAACGGGCATTGGAAGAGAAGGGGAACCATGCTTGACCCATTGGCCTGCTTGACAAAGCCAGGTGTCTTCTGGGCCGGAGAGGAAACGGACTAGGAAGAAGAGGGCGATTACAACTGGTATTGTTATTAGTGTGATTTTTATTGATTTTTTCATAGAAAGTTAGGGGAGAGGGAAGTTAAATAATTTGTTATTTGGCTATAATAAATTTTCGAGGGAGTTTTTTAGAATTTGATAGGAGAGAGGAAGGAGCGGATCTTTTGATTCTTTTTTTCGTTCTTCAATATCTTTATCTATTCTTAAGAGTTGTTGTTTGACTTCTCTTTTTGTTAGGGACCTTAGGTCTTTTGAGGTTTGAGGAGTGAATGCAATATTGCCGGTTTGATAAAGATAAAGAGCATACCAACCCCTGCTGACGTTGCTTGGTCTTTGGACGGTTAGGACAACATATTTAACTTTTTTAGGGGAGGTGTATAGATACATTCTTTCTCCAACTATGGGCTTATTGTTTATATCGAGATATTTTTTTGAATCTGTTGAATGTTTCATGTTTTATTTTGGTAGGCTTGTGGTTAAATAATTTGTTATTTCTTAAATTTCATTTATTGAAAGGGTTTGTTTTAATGAATTCAATCTTTCTTTATAGAATTGGAGAGAATTATCTTGGATTCCTAAAAGATTAAGCTTTGGTTCTAGGGCTTTTAGAAGACTTTTATCTATTTTTTTAATTAATCTGAATTGTCAAGAAGAGGGTAATGAAAAATGTACTTAATAAATGGTTGGTTAATAATGTTAGGTTAATAATCGTATTATAATGTGTTATAATTTGTTCGGTATAATGACGATAATTCTGGAGGGGAAATGAAGGGGTTTAAGAAAGATTTATATATATTACGTAATATTACGTAATATGGTATTAATGGGAAAGATAAGCAGGGGGAGCAAGATGGACCAAATTTATATTCCGAAGAACAGGGAAGGATTGGGTATTGGAGAATATGTAATAGTTAGGGGTGTGTTGGGAGGGGAAGTGAGGAGCGAGGGAGAGGAGATAAAAAGTAGGAGACCGTTCTTTTATGGTGTTGAAGAGAAAATTGAAGGAATAAAGATGAGAATTATAGGAGAAATATTTAGAATTGTTGATGAAAGTGAGGGGAAGTATGAGAATGTTATTATTACTGGCTCCTTTTTAGATAGGGGGTTTGGATTTAATGATGTTGACATATTGTTAGTTGGACAAGGAGGGGGGGTTGAAAAGATAAAAAAGAAGATTGAAAGTGGTATTGGGATTAAAGGACATGTAATTCTGATGGGAAGAGAAGAGTTAATTAAGGGTGTTGCAAGTGATCCCCTTTATTTGCTTATGCTGAGCAGATTCGTGGCAAGAAAAAGAACAAGTTATAATGTAAAACGAAAGATAAATTATAAATTGCTGGACTTTTATCTATTGAAGAGCAAGGTTTTATTGAGTGGATTTGATGAATTAAACGGGAATGAGAAGTATTATCTAACTAGAAATATGGTTGCAATTAATTTGTTTGTAAGGGGGGCAAAGATAGGTGTTGAGGAAATTAATTCGATGATAAAAAAGATATTTGAATTGGGGGCGATTGAAAAGATAAAGGAGAATATGATTGATAAGAAAGATTTTCTTAAAAAATATAAGAAGTTTTATGATGAGACTTTTGAACTTGTTATGAGGGGAGTTGGTGATGGGACAAAATAGGAATAAGTTATTGGGACTGTTTATTGGTAATATTTCTAATGCTATTATACATAAGATACTTGAGAGAGCTATTCAAATTGAAGAAATTGCAAGAAGATATGGAAAGGAGATTGCAAATAGTTTTGATATAGCAAGGAGATATAGAAAGAAAATAAATCCATTGGGAAGAAGCTTTCCTGAGAAGGATGTGGAAGAGATAAAGGAGAGAATTATTAAAAATGTAAAGAGTGAGTTGGGAGTTAGAATTGCAAGAGGCTATAAGGGGATTAGTTTAGATGATGTTGAAGAGATTGTTCTGAAATTGTCAAGAACCCCAGAATAAATTCCGGGACGTGCTAGGAGTTCTTGAGCATGCTCAAGATTTGCAATTAGTTTGTTTACATAAAGGCAAATCTTGACATTTTGAAGGAATTGAAAGTGGTTGATTCAGATGATTCTAATGATTTGATAGATAAACAGATTGCCTAAAAATTCGCTATTCCCACAGCAAGCTGATGTGGTATTTTCGCGAATTTTTTCGCTTCGCGACCAGCAATCTCTAATTTCTAAATTGGCGCAGCAAGCTGGCAGAGTATTAAACCCAATTTAGAAATAAACAGACAGACAATCCAACAAACAGATAGACGGATAGACAGAGGGAGGGAGAATTTAATGTTTATTAATTAAGGAAAGAATACCGTTTATAATTATAGACATTACAAATGCCCATAATCCAAGCATCCGAGATAACCATAAAGTAACTCCTTCTTCGCCATCTAAAATATTACTCTCAAGAGAAGATAATATCACTGGAATAAGTATAATTAAAATTCCACTTAGAAATGTTATACTAAGACTTTGAAGATAATTTTTCTCTTTGGTGAAAAAGTAAATACTTAAAATCAATGCAAAAATAGGGAGCAACCAAAATAAGACAATCCCTAGAGTGGTATTGGGAATTAATGTTGTGATTAAAGCGACAATTATGAAAATTATTATTATGCTTAATAAATGATAGTTATATTTGAATAGCGATTTGTTTTTAAGGGAGGTTTTGTTTTTTTTGAGCATGGAGGACGTGGCAATTATTGCTGATTCTAAGGGAAAGGGGTTTGAATTTGCTAGGGGAGTTTATTCTTATTTGAAAAATAGAGAGAAGAGAGATTTTTCTGTTAATCTTATTGATGTTGAGAAAAATGTTTTTAGGGATGGGGAGTTTAAGATGAGAATATTGAAAAACATTAGAAGGAAAAAATGTTTTTTTATTCATGATTCTAATAAACCTTCTTGTGAGTGGCTGACTGAATTGATTTTTATTTTAGATGCTTTGCGATTTTCTTCTTCTGGAGAGATAAATGTTATTTTTCCTTATTTGAGATTTGCAAGGCAGGATAGAAAAGATGAGTCGAGAGTTAGTGTAAATTCTAAGGCTGTTGCGGGAATTGTTAGCAGATATGCAACAAGGGCAATGACTGTTGATTTACATGCTCCACAGATACAGTCTTTTTTTGATATCCCTTTTGATAATCTTTATAGTTTTCCTAGTTTGATTAATTATCTTAAATTGAATCATTCTGATTTGTTAAACGAGTTTGTTGTTGTTGCGCCTGACTTGGGGGGTGGAGGGAGAGCAGAGAGTTTTGTTAAGAGACTGACAAAAATGGGGGTTAATGCTGAAGTTGCATTGGGGCACAAGACTAGAGAGAAGGCGAATGTGATTAGCAAGATGGTTTTAATTGGGGATGTAACTGGGAAGAATTGTTTGATTTTGGATGATATTATTGATACGGGGAATACACTTGTTAAGATGGGGCAGTTGCTTAGGGAGAATGGAGCGAAGAGTGTTTTTGCCTATGGGACGCATGGACTTTTTACTGATGGGTTTGAAAAGTTTAAGATATTTGATAAGGTTTTGATAAGTGATACATTGAATCCTTATAAGTTTGAGAATATGGAAATTGTTTCTTTGATTAATTTGTTTGGAGAGGCAATTTATCGAACAATTATTGGGGAGTCTTTGAGCTTTTTGTTTGAGGGAGATGTGAGGATGGAACAGGATTCTTTGGAAAAGTATGAATTTTGAAATGAACTATCAGAAGGTTAATGCTGTTGCTGGTTGTATGATTGCTTTTACAACATTTTTGGGTGTACTAGCTGCTTTAATTTACTATCTATATCAAATAAAAGAAACAAGTTTAATAGAAGTAGGTTTATGGGCATTATTTTATATAGACTTAAACCTTATGTTTTTATATGTCTTAAAGAGGATGGAAATAATATGAAAAATAAAATTGAAAAAAAAAGGAGAAGCATTGTTGATTTTATTAAAGATACTTGGCCAATTTGGGTTTTAATTTTAATGATTTTGTTTGGTGTAATTTGGATAGGGATTATTTAGATTGGATAGAGTTATTTATTAGAATTTTATTAAAGAGGGTAAAAAATTATCTGTAATTCGATATTTTATTTTGTGAGATTGTTGATGTAATAATGATTTAAAAAGTAGTCAGTTTAGATGAGGGCTTAATAATAGAGTTTAACTAGGTAATGGGGGAGGTTGAGGAATTGAGCTTGCTGTTGGGAGCAATGAACTCCCTTGGGTTGTAAAGAAGAAATATGCTATGATTCCTGCTACGATTAAAAGAAATATTATTAATACTGAAACCCAAATCAATAAGCTTCTTCCTCTTTTTTGTTTTATCATTTTATATTGTTATGGTAATGCGGGAACTGAAGGAACTTCTCCTTCTGGGCTTCCTAATTTACAATTTGAACTGACTTTTATTACTAAGCCCGTATTTTCTACATCAAAATTTAACTTATCTTTATCCATATAATTAGGATTGACATTGTTAAGTACGTCCACCCATTGCGCTTTCTTGTTATCTGTATTATATGCATAAATCCTTGTCCATTCACAATTTCCTTTAAGTTCGTTAAGAGTTTTACCAATCATTTCTGAAGTTATTCCAACAAAGTTCCACCCCACATACATTTGATAATCATTTAAACTTTTTATACTGTATTGAGATGGAATATTTGGAGAATATTTTAAATCTCCTCTTTTATCAGAATATACCCAATTCGCATTGTAAGCTAGACTGTCATCGTTGTTATCGTTGATGTTGTAAGTAGACGCTAAAGAAGCCAATTCCGCAGATTCAAGTTTTGGATAGAATCTTATGTATATTTGCGCAGGAGCATAGTAAGAATATATTGCTTTTATATTTTTAGAAGTAATATCGCTATCACTGCTAATTTGATAGTCTCCACTAAATCCGGAAACTAAATTCCAACCTTTGTCTAAAGGGCGAATGACGCTGACTTCTTGTTCGATTGAAGCGATTGTAAAAATAGAAAAAGATAGAACTACAAATCCAGCAAGGACGATAAGAATTGCTGACAAAATCACCTTTTTATTCATTGATTATATACGCCCCCCCCCCTTTAAAAACATTTTGTTGGGGTTGGTTTTGAGAATTGAGGATTAACTATAGTCCTCTTAGTTTTCTTAATCGTTTTAAATTTATTTTAATTCTATCAAATTCTTCAAGATTTATTTTAGGCTTTCCTGTTTTTTGTTGTCTGGGCTTTATGATTTTTGACTTTGTTTTTTTGTTTGTCATTTTGTTTTTAATCTGATTTTTAATTCTTGATTTTTTAATACCTGTTCTACATATCTTTCCTTTAATTTTTCAGTATCGTCGCTTATGTCGGATATTAACTGTTGATATTTTTCTTTTATTCTTTCTTCAATATAAGAATTACTTATTATATAAATTGTTGGTAAAATTATTACTTCAAGACTTAGGATTAAAATTGCGTGTTGGGGGAAGCCATAAATTAATACAATTGCAATTATTCCCATAAATGTTGCTAAAACATTCATTATTGTTTTTAATTGGACTAAATCCATCTAATGGTTTGGTTGTGGTTGTTTTTATTGGTTTTGATAAGATTTGTTGAGTATAACTTACATATTTGATTGTTTTAAAGATGGTTAAAAAATTATCTGTAATTCGATATTTTATGGGGTTGTGTGGTTGATTGGGGACCGATTGTGGGGGGCTTTTGAGAATTGATAAGATTTAATTAGTTAATTTTTTGGAGATAATTATGGATAAGGAGATTAATTACATTGGAAAATGCTTATTGATTGAGAATAATGAGGGGAAGAAGAGTTTAGTAATTGGAGATTTGCATATTGGATATGAAGAGAGTTTAAATGAAAGGGGGGTTTTTATTTCTCGGAGAATGTTTGATGAAGGCATTGATTATTTAAATAGGGTTTTTGCTAAGACTGGGAAGGTTGATAAGATTATTTTACTTGGAGATGTTAAACATGAATTTGGAAAGATATTAAGACAGGAGTGGAAGGAAGTTTTTGAGCTAATTGATTATTTTAGAGAGAAATTGGGAGAGGGAGGAGAGATTATTATTGTTAAGGGAAATCATGATAAGATATTGGGGGCGGTTGTTGGAAAGAAAGGGATTGAGATTGTGGATTATTTTATTGATGGAGAATTTGCTTTTTTGCATGGAGACAGGGATTTTGAAGAGATTCACGATTCTGGGGTGAGATATTGGATTGTTGGGCACGGACATCCTGCTGTTAGAATTGGAGACGGGACAAAGGTTGAGAACTATAAATGTTTTTTAGTTGGAAAGTTTAAGGGGAAAGAGGTAATAGTTGTTCCTAGTTTTTTTGAAGGAGTTATTGGAAGTGATGTGCGAGAAAGTGAGCTTGGGCTTGCTTGGGATTTTAATTTTGAGAAGTTTAGAGTTATGGCTGTTGGTGGGGGATTTGAAGTGCTTGATTTTGGACTACTGGGGGAAATGGAAGTTTGAGTGTTTAGTTGGGGGTTGAAAAGATAAATAAGATAAGGTTCCAAATTCCATAAATATTTTAATAATTATCTTGGGAGGTATTTTTATCTTTGGCAAAATTTAATATGGGGTTTCTGGTTTTACTTTTGAAAGCGTTCTTATGGGATTAAAAAGGCAACAGTAGATGAACATTTTTTACAATCATCTTTTAAGATACTCTTCCTTATGTATTATTTATTACTTTTCTTGTAAAAATAGTCAGCAATTATAAAAAATTAGTTGGATATGCTATAAACGCTGTAATGAATTAAGGGTTGTCGAAAGCGTTACTAATTTGTTCATCTACTGAAGGCAAGGAGTAAAGTTTAAAAGGGGGGAAAAATGAGAATTTGAATGGGTTTGAAGAATGATGGGGTGAAAAGATGGGTAGGGGAGCACCTCGTATTAGTAAATACATATATTGAAAAAGAGAGAGATTGCGGGGCAGTTGCTGAGGAAGTTTCTAAGAAGATGAGAGAAGATGGTGTTGTGTGTGGAGATATTAATCCGAGAGTTTTGAATAGTATTTATAAGAAGAAAATTGGGCAGAACATTGAAAAATATATTGAAGATTTAGAATTGACTTCGCCGGAAGAACATGCGAGAATAAGAGAAGAAAAGATGAAAATGAAAATGAATTTTATGATAGACGAGCGGCTAATAGATTCGGTGTTAATCATAACGAGGATAGAACGTATAGAGTATTGAGGCTTGATTTGAGCCTATTTGATTGATTGAGGAGTAAAGAGATTTGAAGACTTTTGAGATATAGGGTATTTTGTTTATTATATATTTAAAAGTTTGAGAGAATATTATTTTTAATGAGTGATCAAGAAAGAATTATATGGGTGAGAAATAACATTTTAGTGATGAATGAGATTATTGAAGAAAAAAAGGATATGGGTCTCATTAGAAGTGAAGTTTCTAAAGGGAGTGGATTTGAAATTGAAGAAGGCGAATTGAATAGGATTTATAATGCTGTTACAGGACAAACAGTTATAGGATATTTAAGAGAGATGCATGAAATGCCAAGAGAATTAATCGATAGATTAAAGGAGACAATTTAAGCTTTTTCTTCTTTTTTGACCATTGGGAAAGGCATGTGGGGAGGAATATTTAGGTCTTCTTCGATAATTAGGGCTTTTGTTGAACATTTTCTCAAAATATAATTTATTAGTGGAAATTTATATTTATCTGGTATCTCGTTTTTTTTCCAAGATTTGGTTATTTCCTTCATTTCTTCTTCATCGGGGGATAATATTACTGAACCGTGAAATGAAACTTCTCCGAGTTTTAATTCTTCTTTTTTTTCTGGGTCAGAATAGATTATTGAGAAAAGAAAAGAGATATTTAAGACTTCTTTATCTTTAAATAAATCGACTTTTGTCTTTTCCACATCTTTAAATTCAATGTTTGTATTTATTGGACCTCTTTTGAAAGTTGGAAAACGTTCAGCCAATATTTTTGTTAAGTTAAATCCTATTAGTTGCATTGTTTAGTTTATTTAGGGTTGTTTTTAAATTTTTGTATGGTTGTTTTTGGGTGTCTTGGTGCGGTGGGCAGGTATTGGGTTGTTATTGGAGGGATATTTTGATAGGATGGGTTGGTATTGAATTGTTATTGTGGGGGATTTGAGGTTTTGGATTTTGGACTATTGGGAGAAATGGGGGTTTGAGTGTTTGCTTGGGAGTTTTGGTAAGTGTGGGGTTTGGGTTAATGATTTGCTGTTGGGGCAATGGGGGGTTTGTTGTTTTTGTAAGTATAAAGTTCGTCGTGAACTATAGAAAGTCTACCACAATGACACTTATACTCCTGACTATCGAAGAGTATAGGATTGCAGATAATTATCTTCCATTCAAGGATAAAAGAGTGTAATATTTATAATATTGTCAATGCTTTATAGTTACTGTTTTTAAGTTAGACTTTGGTGTAATTATTTAGTAGGTACAAATAGGAAGGTTTATATATAAGTTTTTAATTGGGTTTTTATGGGAAAAAAATCAGTTAAGGTAATTTTTGGAATCTTAATAGGAATATTTGTATTTGCTAATGTTTTTTTATTGAATGTGGTTTTGCATGAGGCAGGGCATTATTGGGCTGCAGAGCATTATGCATTGGAGCCAGAGATTGCGTTTAATTTTGAAAATATAACTGGGGCGGGATTTAGTTTTAAAAGTATACCTATTGCTTATACAAGCTTCTTGGATAACGGGAATCTGTATGAAATGGGGGTTATTGCTTTAATGGGGCCGTTTGTTAATTTATTGTTGGGAATATTATTTATGTTGGTATTTGGTTTTTCAAAGGAGAGATTTTATTTAAAGGGAATAGTTTTGATGTGTGTTATGATTTCAATAGGTTCAAGTGTTATGAATTTGATTCCAATTCGGGGAACAGATGGTTATTTGATATTAAGAATGTTTAATTAAAGAAATGAGAAGAGATATAGTTGAAATAAGTTATAATGAATTAAAAAGATATTTAGGTAGACATGTTGGTTTACCTGGTAATATGTTTGATGTGCTAGAAAGCGGATTAAACTCTGAAGAATTGAGGGAAAAAAGGATTAAGGGGAAATTAAAGTTTGATGAAGAAGAAAAAAGATTTTATGTAGACTGTAAGAGAAAAGAAAGAGATATTTGTCAGATATTAGATGGAGAGATTATGATAATTTATCCTGAGATAAAATGGGTAAGAGTTGTGGTTGATTGAAATTTATATAATTTGAGAAAATTTAAGCTAAATCTTCTTCTGAGACAACTACGAAATCACCGATTGCAATGATTGTATTGTATGGAACTAAAACTTCTTTTGCGTTTGAAACTTCTAGATTGAGATTTCTTGTGTATGGTGTTGGGTCTTTAAGAACTAATTGAATAAGTTCGCCTGTTCTTGTTTCAAAAGTAACGTCCTTAACTATGCCGATTCTTTTGCCTTCTTTTGTTACAACAAGCTTTCCTAGAATTGCTTTTAGTGGTTTTTTTTCAATTGGCATATAGGGGATAAATTAAATTTGTATATAAACTTTTCCATTGTTTAAAATATAAGAGTTTTTGTTCAAGATAGGAGAAAGTTGAGTTTTAGAGGGGAAAATTATAGTGTAGATAAGGAGATTTTTGTTTTAGATAAGAGAATTTTGTTTGGGATATGGGGATTTTATTTGGGATATGAATAAAGAGGTTTTGGTTTGAGACATGAATAACGAGGTTTTAGTTTGGGGGCGGGTGTTATTGATAAGATTAGGAAAAGATGCCCCTGTCCCCTTCATTTCGTGTGGAAAAGGAGGAAAGGGTTTAAATAGAGAGAAGGAATCCTTTTCTTTTAATTTTTATTTATAAAGATATAGTATAGTATAGTATATATATTATATTATATATATTATAATATTATATAATAAAGTACAATATATTGATTGAATATATGTTTTTGAATAGATAGTAAATAATAATATATATTCTAATATTGGTTAATCAATTATATATAATTTAATACAATATAATTAAATATAGTATAATATAAAATATATTATATAAAGATTATAATTAATTATATATTTTAGTTCTTTTAATGATGGACGATGGTCGTTTTAAGATATATTTCATATAATTTGGTAAATGAAAGAGATTATAATAGTTTGATAATACAATTATAATTCGTTTAATAGAATATTGTTGTTCGTTTAATAGAATATTGTTGTTCGTTTAATAGAATATTGTTGTTCGTTTAATTATATAATTATCGTTCATTTAATAATACTTGGGGGAAGTTGGATTCAAATTATGTTTTCCATAGGAAATCGTGGTGTCAGCCCCCCACTTTAAAAAATCTTATTTTTCTCGAGCATAGTTGATTCTGGAGTGGAAATGGTGGGTGGAGAATAGTTAAGTTTATATAGAAATTTGTTTAATTAAAATAAATTAATCAGATAAAAAGAGGATAAAATGGATAAATTAGAAAGTATTTTTGGTTCGTATATTGTTAGTAATTTATTTAAGAATAAGAGTGTTGTTCAGGCGAATTATATTCCTGAAGGAATATTACATAGGAGCGAACAGATAGAAACAATTGCTTCGATACTTGCTCCTTCATTGAGAGGGGAAAAGGTAAGCAATTTAATTCTTTATGGGAAAACGGGGACAGGAAAAACGTTAAGTGTTCAGCACGTTGGACAGAGATTATTAGCTAAAGTTCAAGAACTGGGAAATGACAATTTGAAGTTTATTTATATGAATTGCAAAATGAAGAAAATAGCTGATACGGAATATAGGATTATTGCAAGTATAATAAGAGAGCTCAAGGGGGTGATTCCAGATACGGGATTGCCAACGGATGCAGTTTATCAGAGATTTATTGATATGATTGATAATAAGAAACAGGTAATTATTCTTGTTTTGGATGAAATTGATCAGGCAGTTAAGAAGATAAGTGATAATTTTATTTATACTTTGACGAGAATTAATTCAGAATTGAAGAATGCACAGATTAGTTTGATTGGGATAAGCAATAGTTTGACTTTTATGGAAAATATTGACCCGAGAGTTAGGAGTTCTTTGGGGGAGGAGGAAGTTATTTTTGCACCCTATGACGCATTGCAATTAAAAGATATTTTAAAAGATAGGGCGAACGCTGCTTTTAAGGAAGGAGTTTTGGAGGAGGGGGTAATTGCGAAATGTGCGGCCTATGCTGCTAGAGAACATGGGGATGCTAGACGCGCTTTAGATTTGTTGAGGGTTGCCGGGGAGCTTGCGGAAAGAGAAAGCAGTGTTAAAATTGAATTAAAACATATTGATTTGGCGAATCAGAAGATAGAGAAAGATAAAATACTTGCTGTGATAGAAAGTGAGCCCGCACAGTTTCAGCTTGTTCTTTATGCAATCATGATGCTTGATTCAAAAAAGGAGAAGGCGCATATGTTTACGGGGGATGTTTATAATGCGTATCAAGAAGTTTGCGATAAAACAAAAAATGAAATTTTAACACAGAGAAGGATTGGAGACATTATCGCTGAGTTTGATATGCTCGGGATTATTAATGCTAATGTGATAAGCAAGGGCAGGCAAGGGAGAACGAGGGAAATAAGATTAATGCTGTCTCCTGAAATAAAAACAAAAGCAAAAGAGATTTTAGATAAATCGTTTGGTTGCAGATGAAAGAAGAAATTTTGAAAGTTGTTAGGGAAAGGGGTTTATTGTTAGAAAAAAATGTAATCGAATTAATTGATAGTTTTAATGATAGCAATTTAGCTAAGGATTTTTTGTTGAATATTGAAAGGATTTCTGGACAGAAGATGATTACGCTTAATTTGTTGAATAGAAATGTTGAATTTATGAATAGTGCAATAATGGCTTTGCCTGGGGAGGAGAAGAGCTTGATTGAGAAGACATTTGTTAGAATGGGGCTTAGTTTAGAGGTTAGGAAGGAAAAGGAGATTATTGAGAATAAGGAAATAAAACAGGCTATAGATTATAAGATTTTTTATGCTGATACTAAACCCGAGAAGAAACTCGAAGTAAAAGATTTTACTAGTCATTTTAGAGCGAGGTATCAGGCGTTGCAGAGACTTTTGATGCAAAGGACAGAGCTGCAACAGAATTTAGTGAGTATTGGGAAAATATCAGGAGATAGGCAAAGCATAAGTTTGATTGGAATAGTAACTGAAAAGAGAGTGACTAAAAATGGAAATTTGATGATAAAATTTGAAGATTTAACTGGGCAGATAGGAGCATTGGTTAAGGCAGATAATCAAGAATTATTTGAAAGGGCAAACGATTTACTTTTGGATGATATTGTTGGAGTTAAGGGGAGCGGGAATAAGGATATGCTTTTTGTTCACGATGTTTTATTTCCTGATTCTTTTTTATTTAATAAGACTAGATTTGACGAAGAGGGGTATATTGCTTTTGTTTCTGATTTTCATTGCGGGAGCGATAGGCATTTGAGGGAATGTGTTGGGTCATTTTTGGATTGGCTTAATACAGAGGACGAGGTTGCTAAGAAAATCAAATATCTATTTTTTGTTGGGGATAATGTGGACGGTGTTGGAATATTTCCGAGTCAGGAGGATTTTTTGGAATTGAAAAGCATGAAAGAGCAATATGAACTACTTGCATCTTATATTAAGAGAATTCCGGAGAGGATTAATGTTTTTATGTGTCCTGGGCAGCACGACGCTGTTAGGGTTGCTGAGCCGCAGCCAGTTATAGGGAAGAGATATGCTGAGGCATTGTACGGAATTAAGAATCTTACCCTTGTTACAAATCCTTCTTTAATTAAACTTATTGAGGGAGATAAGGAGTTTAAGGTTTTGATGTATCATGGGGCGAGCATTCATTCTTTTATTGATTCTATTAAAGAGCTTAGGGATATTAAGGCGCATCAATGTCCGGCAAGGGCAGTGAGACAAATGTTGAAGAGGAGGCATTTAGCACCAATGCACGGGGATGTTGTTTATATTCCAAATGCAGATTTAGACCCAATGGTTATTGCTGAAGTGCCGGATATTTTGTGCACAGGGGAGGTGCATAGACTTGACGTTGAAAATTATAATGGGACATTGATAATTACTGGGAGCTGCTGGCAGGCGAGAACTCCATTTGAGGAAAAAGTTGGGAATATGCCTGACCCTGCGAAAGTTCCAATTTTTAATTTGAAGACGGGAGCTTTAAAGATTTATGATTTTGGGGTGAAGGAAGAAATTGGGAAGTGGATGTAAGTTATACAAGTAAAATTTTTTTCATTCCTTCTTTAATTGTTTTTAAGTCTATTGCGGCAGCAACCCAAATTCTATCAAGACTCGTACTAAAATATGAATGTATTACTAAATCTCTAAATTGAGACATTTTAAACCAAGGCACTTGTTTATTTTTTTGTTTTAATGATAAGGGAATGTTTCTGCTTGCTTCCCCAATTATCTCTAGCCTTCTAACTACTGAATCTTGAAGTTGTTTATTTTTTATAAACTCTTTTTCAGAAGTATCTTTGATATATTCTTCTATAAGGGCAACGCTTTCCCTTATATCGTTAATGTATAATTTATAATCTCTTTTCATGAAAGTATTGTAATTTCGTCATTTAGAATATTATCTTTAATTTCTTTTCTTATGGTCGCATATTCGACTAAATCAACTTTTCTTTTTAATGTTTTTTCAAGATGGATTTTAATATCAATGAATTCTAATAGACCCATATTTTTATTGACTTCTACAAGAATATCTATATCACTTTTCTTTTTTTGTTCTCCTCTTGCATAACTACCAAAAATCCCAGCTTTTGAGATTTTGTAACTTTTTAAAATAGGTAATATTTTTTGTTTTATTAATTCCAATTCTTCTTTTTTATCCATAATAATAAGACTTTGTTAGAGTTTTTAAGGATTATCTTTCTTTTTGTCTAAATAAGATTATTTAACTGCGGCTTTGCCTAAGATGCCCCGTTTTCTTTTGGGTTTTGGTCTTTTTTTATTGTGGCCTAAGCCAGAGGTTGAATATTTACTTCTCATTGTAGTATTGTTAAGTGAGTGGAGAATATATATGTTTGGGTTTTTGGGTTTTTGGAGAAAATTGGATGAATTTATTAATATCTTCTTATTTAGATTAATATGAAATACAAAAAGGATATTGGTTTTGCAACAATATTAAGAAATAAAGAGGTTAATAATAAAATAAAGAATATTTTTATTAAATCTTATAAAATAAATCTTAGTTTTTTTCAAAAAAAGCCGTCTAAATTTATAATTTATTTATGTGATAATGAAGAAGAATATAAAAAATATTCCAGACCATATTATTCTATTAATTCAACTGCCGTTGGGTTGGGAGAAAGAGGAATTGCAACAAGAAGTCCTGAATTTATAGAAGAAAATAAGTCATGGGAAGCTAAGGACTTCCAAAAATTAATGAATCATGAGATCAGCCATGTTTTTTGGTATAAATTAATTCATAGTTGGAGCCCGCAATGGTTTGTTGAGGGGTTGGCTTGTCATATTGGAAATAATTTTTTTCTTGACAAAATTAAAATCAAAGAGATTATAGAGAAGCATAAAATAAATTATAAGATTTTAGATTATAAATATCTGAGAAGGAATTTTAAGAAAGGACATTTTCCAAGATATCAGATATGGCAATCTTTTTTTAGCTATTTAATGAGTAAATATGGAAAAAATTCCATAAAAAAATTTATTTTTACATTTTCTAAAAAACCAACAAAAAATAATTATCTAAATTGCTTTAGAAGGGTTTTTGGATTAGATGAAAAAGAGATTTTTAAGGAATATTTAACTTTTTTAAGAAATTAGGCTTTTTTTATAACTATCTTTATATAGTTGGGGGGAGAGAAAAAAATAAGGGGAGTTTAACCAAAAGAGATGAATACTGAACAATATTTCAATGCAATAAAGAAGGGAGTTGCTGAGCAATACGAACTGGCTGGGAGGGCAAAGGTTGCGGGGATTGATCCTGTGAGTAGTGTTGAGACGCCAATTGCTACGACATTGGCTGAGAAGTCAGTTGGTTTGATATCTGTAGTTTATCCTCAAATGGGAACGAATATTGTTGAAAGAATAAACGAACTTGAGAAAGAGTATGGGGCGTTGGACATTGGGGTTGCATTTAAGATTGCTGAAGAAGTTGCGAAGGAAAAATTTTGTAAGTTTGAAAGTTTATTGCAAGCAATTGAGGCAGGTATTAGAATTGGATTTGCATATATCACACTTGGAGTTGTTTCAAGTCCCATTGAAGGATTTACTGAACTGAAGATTTGCAAGACTAAGAATGGGGAAGAATATTTTAAGCCTTATTTTTCTGGACCAATAAGAAGTGCGGGAACAACTGCTTCTTGCGTTGTATTAATGCTTATTGATTATTTGAGAGAAACTTTTGGATATGCAAAATATGATCCAACTGAAGAAGAAGTAAAGAGATACATTACTGAGAACTATGACTATCATGAGCGAGTTTCTAATCTACAATATTTACCTAGTGAAAAAGAAATAGAATTTTTAGCTCGAAATTTGCCAATTCAGATTGCTGGAGAACCAACTGCAGAGAGAGAAGTTTCTAATTATAAGAATCTTTCAAGAGTAGAGACTAATTTTATTAGGGGAGGAATGTGTCTGATTTTTTCAGAAGGATTAGCTCAGAAGGCACAGAAGGGATTGAGATTATTGAAAGGAGTTCAGGCAAAAGGGTTTAAGGCAACTGGATGGGATTTTTTAGATGAATTTATTGAGAAGTTTAAGAAAGTGAAAGCAAAAGACAAAGGAGATAGTAAACCCGTCTATATTAAAGATTTAGTTGCGGGGAGACCTGTTTTTAGCCATCCTTCTAGATCAGGAGCTTTTAGATTTAGATATGGGAGAAGCAGAACAAATGGTTTTTCTGCAACATCTGTGCATCCAGCAACCATGACTATTTCGGGGAGTTTTTTATCTGCTGGAACACAACTGAAGATTGAGAAGCCAACGAAAGGATGTATAATTAGTGCTTGTGATGAGATAGATGGACCCATTGTTAAACTTAGGGACGGGAGTGTTGTTAAGGTAAATGATGCGGAGGAAGGAAAGAGGATTTATAATAATGTTAGCGAGATAATTTATTTTGGAGATTTATTATTTACTTTTGGAGATGTTTTAAATAGAAATTATGAAATGTTAAAGCCAGGGTATGTTGAGGAGTGGTGGGAATTGGAACTAAGAAAAAGTTCCAATGGAAAGGAAAGGGTTGATAAATTTAATGTTAAATTTGAGGAGGCAGTTAGACTATCTAAGGAATATAAAATACCTCTTTATCCGAAATATATTTATTATTGGAGAGAGATTAGCAAGGAAGAATTTTTTTCTTTGATTGATTGGCTTGGGCATGGGAGTGTTGAGGATAAAAAGTTATTTTTACCTTATACTCGAGCGGATAGGGAAAGATTTGCAAAAGGAAAGAGGGCTTTAGAATTAATAGGATGTGAGCACAAGGTTGTAGTTGAGAGAGTTTTAGTTGATGAAGTTAATGGCAAAGCATTATTGTTTAATTTAGGGATAAATATCAATAGTGGAGATTTTGGGGGAGAAATTGATAGAACATTAGTAAAGATAAAGAGTATTGAAGGAAGTGGGGAGGTTTTGGAGTTAATTAATGGTCTCTGTGAGGCGAAGATAAAAGATAAGTCTGGGACTTTTATTGGGGCTAGAATGGGGAGGCCTGAGAAGGCAAAGTTGAGAAAGTTAACTGGGAGTCCGCATGTTCTGTTTTCTGTTGGAGAAGAAGGGGGGAGATTAAGAAGTTTTCAGGCAGCTCATGAAATTGGGTCAATTGTTGGAGAATTCCCTAATTTTTATTGCGAGAAATGCAATAAAGATAGTGTTTATTCAAGATGCGATATTTGTTTGGGGAGTTGTATTAAGAGAGAAATTGAAGGAAAGAATTATAGTGAGAGAAGGATAGATATTAGGGAGTATTTTGATAGGGCTAAAAAGTATGCGGGAGTTAGGGCAGAGGATACTCCCTTGATAAAGGGAGTAAGGGGGACGAGTAATAAAGACCATAGCTGCGAACATTTAGGAAAAGGATTTTTGAGAGCAAAACATAATCTTCACGTGAATAAGGATGGGACAATAAGGTATGATATGACTGAAATGATTTTGACTCATTTTAAGCCTAAGGAGATCGGGACCGATGTGGATAAGTTGAGAGAATTGGGGTATGAAAAAGATATTAATGGGAGAGATTTGACAAATGACGAACAAATTTTAGAATTGTTTCCTCATGATATTGTTTTGCCCTCTTGTCCAGATGGGGCAGATGAAAGAGCGGATGATGTTTTTTTTAGAATAGGACAATTTATAGATGACGAACTTGAGAAATTATATGGTGTTGAGAGATTTTTTAAGGCAGAGAAGAAAGAAGATATGCTTGGGGCTTTGGTTGTTTGCATTGCGCCGCATATTTGCACAGCGACAGTTGGAAGGATTATAGGATATTCAAAAACACAGGGAATGATGGCAAGCCCGTATATGCATGCGGCTATGAGAAGAGATTGTTTAGACTACGATAATTATGTTCCAATTAAAGACGAATCTGGATGGAAGATTGTTAAGATAGGAGAATTTGTTGAAAGTATTAAACCAGATAAAAAGGCAGATAATTTTGGGACATTAAAAAAAGAGATTAAGGGAATTGATACATTAGAGGGAAGGAAAATTTTGGAGGTTAGCAAACATGCACCTGAAGAAATGATAAAAATTTATTTGGAAGACGGAAGAAAATTAGAATTGACTAAGAATCACAGAGTTTATTTGAAGGGAGGAGAGGAAAAAATTGCAAGTGAATTGAAAGAAGGGGAGAAAGTGATGGTAAATTATCGGAAAGACATTGTTGAGAAAGATATTAAAGAATTATTTTTGCCTGAGATATTTAAGGATAGAGAGAATGTAATGTTAAGGGGAATTAGAGATTATCTGAAGGGGTTTGGAAGCTTAAGCAAGCATAATAATTTTGTCTTTAGAGATAGTTTTCCTATAAAGTTTGTTGGGGAATTTTTGAAAAAGAATAATAAAACTTTTTTTGATTTACCTTCAAATACTAAGATATCGATTAAAAGAGATAATGTTTTGTTGCCTATTAGAATTTCTTTAGACAAAGAATTATTAGAAGTAATTGGTTTATATATTGCTGAAGGACATTGCAGAAAAAATGAGTCAAAAAAAGGATTATATCAAGTTTCTATTAGCGGGGCAGAAATGATTGGATTTGTTAAAAAAGTCCTTAGTTCTCATTTTGGTTTGAAACCTACACACGAAAGGGAAGATGCGGTGACTTATTCTTCTAGATTAGTTTATGAGATATTTAGTAATTATTTAGGGTGTGGAGAGAGAGCTAAATTTAAGAGGATACCTGGTCTTTTTCTGGATTTGAAAAAAGAGAAAATTGCGGCTTTATTAAGAGGATATTATGAAGGAGATGGAAGTGTGAGTTTAAGCGATATTCGAGTAAGTTGCGATAGTGTAAGCGAAGGATTAAGGCAGGATTTGAGCTTTGTTTTGTCAAGGTTTGGAATTTATACTAAGTTTTATGAATATGAAAAAGAGCCGGGACCTAAAGTTAAAGAATTCTATATTAGGAAAGGGAGAGCAATACCCAAGTTCAAGATAACTAAAGTTAGTATTTTATCTAATTTTGTTAAAAAGTTTGAAGAGATTGGATTCCTTTCAGAAAGAAAAAATAAAATACTTAAAGAGATTTGCAAAGCAAAGCCATATGGGACAAAGATAGATTTTGATGAAAATTATGCTTATCCTAAGATTAAAAAGATTGAATTGAATGGAAAGAAAGAGAGTTATTGTTTTAATGTGGAAGCGAAACATAATTTTTATGCTAATGATATTTTAGTTCACAATTGCGATGGCGATGAAGCGGCAGCTATGCTTTTAATGGATTTATTGCTTAATTTCTCAAGGAAGTTTTTACCAGCGCATCGAGGGGGAACGCAGGATGCACCACTTGTTTTGAATACGGCGATAAGAGCCGGAGATGTTGATGATCAAATTTTGGATTTTGAAACAGGACCTTATCCATTGGAGCTTTATGAAATGGCTGAACAAAAAAAACATTCTTCTGAAGTCAAGGTTGAGACAGTTAAGACAAGACTTAAATTAGGGATTGATCCATTTAGTAATCTTTATTTTAGCCACGGATGCAGCAATTTTAATGCAGGAGTGCTTAATTCTTCATATAAATCATTGCCAACTATGAATGAGAAGGTTGATAAAGAGATGGAACTTTGCAGGAAAATTAGGGCTGTTGATTGCACTGATGTTGCTCGTTTGATTATTGAAAGACATTTTGTTAGAGACACAAGAGGTAACTTGAGAAAGTTTTCAATGCAGGTTTTTAGATGCGTACATTGCAATAGCAAATACCGGAGGCCACCATTAACTGGGAAATGCACAAAATGCGGGGGGAAGATAATATTCACAATTTCAGAGGGAAGTGTTTTGAAATATATGCAAAAGGCTTTGGAATTGGCAAGAGAGTATAAAGTTAGTGCATATTTATTGGAGAGTTTGGAATTGACAGAGATGTATATTCAGAGTATTTTTGGGAAGGATAAAGAGAGACAAGAAACCATTAATAAATGGTTTTAGTTTTTTGTCTCTCTGTCCATCAAAAAATAACTTGGAAGATTTTTTAATGTAAAGAAAAACAAGAGGCGTTGGGGAAGTGGTTTGGCAGTTAAATAATTAAAGAGATTATTCTTTTATTAATTATGAAAGATAAGTTTATTTGGGAAGATAAAATTGTAAATTTGAAAAAAGAAATATCCGGATTGAATATTAAATCCATCGTAACCCTAATAATTTTAACCTTATTTTACATTTGTTTAGTTTATCTGGGTTTGTCTTTAGGCAATTCTTTAAAATTGGTCTTAATTTATTCAATTCCTTTTTTATTAACTATTTTATTCGTAGGGTTTTTTGTTTATTTTTTTAATTCATTTATAAAAAGACAAAAACCAGTTAGAATAATAAATGAGGGAATTATTTTAACAAAATTTATTAATCAGCTTTTAATAAAGAAAAATGAAATAATGGGAGTAGAATTGGGCAAATATGGTAAAATTGGAAAACTTAGAAAAACTAGTAAATTTTTAGCTGGAACGATTTATTTTCTTTCTTTCTTTTCTAAACATGGCCAGATAGATAGAGATAGGTATAAAAATCTGTTAGAATTTCAGGAAAAGTATATTACTATAATAAAAACAAAAGACAAAGAATATTCTCTAGTTATTAACGAGGTGGATGGTTTTAAGAAAGCATGTAAAAAAATAGGGTTAAAGATTAAGGAATCAGAAGAAGAGGTTGTCGGCTTTAATCTAAATTGAGTTTTATTCGGTTTAGATGATTACGTTGAAGATTATTAAAATTTTAGAAAATGGTTTGGGTGATGGGTGC
>Ga0209542_10003755_pt1 | contig 32102 bp, 32 predicted proteins | sample RifCSPhighO2_01_FD_184028 | JGI IMG/M metagenome (GOLD analysis project Ga0209542, IMG submission 184028) | Soil microbial communities from Rifle, Colorado - Rifle CSP2_plank highO2_0.1 (SPAdes) (version 2) | ecosystem: Environmental > Terrestrial > Deep subsurface > Rock core/Sediment ... | reverse complement strand
GAAGCGCGAAGTGCAGAAACAAAGTCATCGATATAAATAAAATCACGACTCTGATCGCCCGAACCCCACACCGTAAGCGGATCTTCGCGCCGCGCTGCGCGCGCCGCGATCGACGGAATAGGGTATGAAAGCTCTTGGTCATCGCCAAATCCGTTGAACGGACGCACGCAGCAGACCTTGAGCCCGTACTTTCGAGCAGAAACAACAGCGAGATACTCTCCCGTGAGCTTGAGCCAGCCATAAATAGATTCGGGCAGACCTATGTGCCCGGAGTCTTCAAACACGAGGTCAGATTCTTTGAGAGTCTGCTCCGCGCCTTTGTTCTGCAACGCTTTCGGGTAGGCGACTGAGCTGCTCGCATAGAGGACGCGGCCGACTGATCGTGCGTTGCGCGCCGCCCATTGAAAAAACACGGAATCTATTACGTGGTTTTGGGTGACAAAGATAGGGTCTTGTTCTATCAAGACCGCACGTCCGCCGACAACTGCCGCGAGGTGATAAACTTCGGTAAACTCCGGAAAATGTGCCGTGCCAGGTGCGGCGAGTTCAGTTTGTAGGAGAGACACGATATCTGTGAGTAAAAAAATGAGGCGCTGGCCCTTTTTGTTGCTGTACTCAATACGATCATTCTTTTCGTCTTTAGAAAAACCGGAGAGCCACTTATCCGGATGTTTGCCGGTAAAAAGATTGTCGACGACCCAGACTTCGCAGCCGTCCGCGAGGAGGTCTTGTACGAGGTGGCGACCCACAAAGCCGCATCCCCCTGTCACGAGTACGGAAGTGGTGGTCGCCATGGCCGCGCTAGTATACCATCTTCTTTTTTGATTGAAATCGTACCCGAAGTCCGACACGGAGGTAGTCCGCAGTTTGCCAGAAGGAGTTGTGGCTCACGCCCTCATGTCGTGACCTCCACGGGGCTTGGATCTCGACGACCGAATACCCAAGACGTAGCGGTTTTACGATACTCTCAAAAAGGAAGGGGAAACCGAATTCTTCCCAGCAGATATGCTTGACGATCGGGGTGCGGTAAATGCGATACGCATAGGTGAGGTCGGTGAGACGTGTCCAAAAAAGGAGGCGAAAAAAATTTTGGAAGCAAAAGTTGAGCACGAGCTTTAAGGGATCGTATCCCTTGAATCGCACGCCTCCGCGCCACCGCGTCGTCGCGGCAATGTCGGCACCACCTTGCATTGCAGCGAGCATTTCGGGCAGGGCAGCGGGGTCAGTTTCGAGGTCGGACGACATAAGTACAGAATACTCTCCGGAACATCGTTCAAATCCATCCTGTATCGCACCCCCTAATTTCGGGCGTTTTTGTTCAAAAGTTTCCACGTCGCGCGATTCCTTTGCCAGCTTCGCAATCATTTCTCGACACTCTGGAGTGGTCAATTTCGGATGTGTAACGATAATGAATTGGAATGAATACTCGGGTGACTGTTCTCTGACGCGACGCACGGTCTCTTCGAGAGAGAGCGGTTCGTCTGTCGCTGGTAAAACGACGGAGACTTTTTTTGCGGGGGGATGCATGCGGTCAAAACTGTACCGTGTTTTTGCATATTTCGCAAAGCTTCGTGAGCTGGCGTATTTCGATTATCAAAGTACAATACGCAACGTTATTCATTTTTTATACATTCTGTACAGATCAGATCTATGGCGCGCAGGGCACTCATCACGGGCGTAACAGGTCAAGACGGTTCGTATCTTTCGGAGTACCTCATATCAAAAGGGTACGACGTCTGGGGCCTCATGCGACGCACGAGTCTTGATCCGCTCGTGAAGATCGAGAGTAACGTCCGTGAAGGAAAGATACAGTTACTGTACGGTAACTTGCGCGACAGCGCCACGCTGCGCTCGGCAATCGAGGAGAGTAAGCCGCACGAAATATACAATCTCGCAGCTCAGTCCGATGTCGGCATTTCATTCAAGTGCCCCGACGAGACGATGGAGATAAATTACTACGGTGTCGGCAGACTTATTCACGAGGCGATACAGTTTGACCCGAAGGTCCGTATCTATCAGGCATCTACCAGTGAGATGTTTGGTTCGACAAAGCCGCCGCAGAACGAGGGGTCAACGTTTGACCCCGTAAGCCCATACGGTGTATCCAAACTGAAGGCATGGGAAGATTTCGTAAAGCCATACCGGGAGAAACACGGTCTATTTATCAGCTCCGGCATCCTCTTCAATCATGAGTCGCCGCGTCGCGGTGAGCATTTCGTAACGCGCAAGATAACCATATCGCTTGCAAAAATAAAGCTTGGGCTACAGAAAGATTTTAGTCTCGGGAACCTTGAGGCACGCAGGGATTGGGGTTTTGCCGGCGACTACGTGCGAGCAATGCACTCGATGTTGCAGCAAAAGAAGCCCGATGATTTCGTGATATCTACGGGAGAAAGTCATTCCGTGCGCGATTTCGTCGAAGCAGCCTGTCGCGAACTCGACATGCCGCTTCGCTGGAAGGGCAAAGGACTGAACGAGGTTGGGCACGTCAACGGCAAAACGATACTCGTCATCAATAAGAAGTTTTATCGACCGTATGAAGTAGACTTTCTATGCGGTGACAGTAGGAAAGCGCAAAAAACGCTTGGCTGGAAGCCGACGGTTGACTTCGATGGCCTCGTTCGAATGATGGTTGCATCCGACCTCGAACGCATCAAAAAAACCAGCAGATAAGTCCTGGTCGTATAACACTAAGCATTGATGTGCGCGAGGATCGCAGCGGTCCGCGCGTCCCAGGTGTATTTTTTTACTTTTTCTCGCGCCAGAACGGCTTTTTGTCGTGATTCTTCCTTTCGCTCGAGCGCGGATGTGATCTGCTGTGCCAGCGATCGTGCGTCGTCGGGCGTGAACCAGAACACCATTTCGTCGGTAAGTATCTCACGAATACTCGGCAAATCGGAAGCAACAATCGGCACACCGGAGGCCATGTACTGGAAGAGTTTCAGCGGCGAAGTGTAGTGTGAGGAAATTTTCGGTTTTGCGCTATTTGGCAACACCAATACATCGGACGACATGAGAAGTCCGGGAATCTGTTCGCGGGGCTGGAAGCCGATCACGTGCACGCGCGAACCCACGTATTTTTTCTGGAAATGAGCGAGTTCTTGATCGATGCCACCCATGAGCACCACCTCCACGTTGTGCGACAAGTATTCAGCGGCCTCGGCGAGTGTTTCGGCGCCCTTCCAGCCGTAAAAGTGCCCTGTATAGAGGACGATCTCCTTTAACGGATCCACCCCATACCGCTTCCAGATCTCTCGGGACGGAATGCCATTAAATTCGGAAAGGTCCACTGCGTCCGGTGCGACTGCTATTTTCTCCGCAGGCACGCCGCGCTCGATAAGTGTGCTTTTTAAGCCGTTACTGATAACTATTATCTTCGCCGAGCGCGAGACAGCGCGAAAGAAAAGGAATGACCGCTTCGGAATATTGTGGACTTCGAGAACGATGCGGCGCGCACGCGCAAAAAGAGCGACTTGGTAGTCACGCGTATAAAGCGTTTGGCCGTGGAAATTCTTGAGAAGAACGGAGAAAAGAAAACTGAGTTGGTCGAGCGCGAATGCTACTCGCGAGCGTTCCTTCGTGCCGAGAAAATCCGTTGCCCATAATTTGTGGAGCGAAAAATTCCGCATTATTCCGTAGTAGGTGAACGGGTCGTCCTTGATGCCGTGGCGACGCGTCGGCACATAGAGCGCGACGTCGCTGCCATGCGCGGCGAACTGCTCGCACATTTTCATAATGGCGTACCCGTGCGCGCGGCCCGTGGGGAGACGAACGAGCGTCGCATACGCGAGTTTCATAAACGTGACTATACCATCACCCTGTGGCAGAATCTCAACATGTCATGGTGGCGGAAAAAGCGTGTAAAAAAGGATGCACCGACGATCCTTATTACGGGCGGACTCGGCTTCATTTTCTCGCACGTTACCGAGTATTACGTCAAAAAGGGGTGGAATGTCGTAGTCATTGATAATCTTTCCGAAGGCAGCAATAGAGAGATCATCGACGGGTCGTTCATGCACATCAATGCTCATATGGCCAATCTTGAAGTGGTCGACACTATCGTCGCGGAGCAGCCGGATTACATCATTCACGCCGCTGCGATAACGGATGTTGATTATTCCATTCGCGAACCACGCCGCACGCTTGAGAAGAATATCCGCGGCGCGATACACGCATTTGAAGCGGCGCGCAATCTCCCCACCCTCAAGAAGATCATGTACGTATCGACAGATGAAATATACGGTGAATGCGATCATCCGATGCGCGAAGATGAGATGCTCGCTCCTAAGAGCCCGTATGCGTGCTCTAAGGCCGCTGGTTCACTTATGCGAACCGCATACGAAAACACATATCCAAATTTGAGCACTAAGACGGTCGAAATTCGTCCGTGCAACGCTTTTGGCCCAAGGCAAGATACGCCGAAGATCCTTGCGCGTATCAAACACAGCGTGAAAACGGGAACGCCGGTGCCTCTGCACAATGAAGGTAGAGGATATCGCGAATTTCTCTATGTAAAAAATATTCCTTCCGCCGTCGACCTTGTGCTTGAAAAAGGCGAGGGTGTTTACAATATCGGGTCGGGACAGGGCTTTACCATCATTGAATTGATACAGAAGGTGGAGGCGCTTACGAAAAAAAGAATTGCAACTGCTCCGCACCATCGCTCCGGAATGGACATGAAATATCAGACGGATTCATCACGTATACACGCATTAGGATGGAAGCCCGAATACTCATTTGCAGAGGGTCTCGAGGAATACTTGTCGCTTCCCGAAGATAAACCATGGAAAGAAAGATAAAGGTACTTTTCTCCGTGCCGCGATTCAGCGTTGGTGGTGCCGAGAAATTTCTCGTTCACCATCTTGCACATATAGACAGGAACGCGTACGAGGTGACAATGGTCACGATCTTTGATGAACAGCAAGGTGCTTCCTGTGCAGATCAAGCGCGTATCGACCGTTGCTTTCATGCGCGTTCGATAGGGGACATATCGGCATTCTTCAAAATGTTGGCATTTGTACGGCGCGGGCATTTCGACGTGGTCGTCACGCACCTTTTCACCGCAAATCTACTCGTTCGCATTGCAGCAATTTTGGCACGCGTGCCAGTGATCATCAGTTATGAACACAATATATATCCCAACAAAAGATGGTGGCAGATCTTCGTCGATAAAATACTCTCTTTGTGGACCGACCGCATTATCGTCGATTCAGATGCCGCAAGACGCTTCACTGCGCAGCAGGAATTCATCCCGCTCGATAAATTCCTTACCATCGTAATTCCGCCGCTTTTAGACAAAAGGCAAAGGCGCACGAGAGAGCAAGTGCTCTCCGAACTCCGCATCCAGCCTGACTCGTTGATAGTGGTGACCGTCAGTCGGCTTGTTGTGGACAAGGGTCACAAATATCTTGTCGAAGCGGCACCGCAGGTGCTTGAAAAGCATCCGAATGCGTATTTCCTCATCGGTGGGTGGGGGCCTCTCAAGGAGGAACTTGAGGCGCAGGTGAAGCGCCTCGGTATTAGCGAGCATGTGCGGATCTTGGGAAGAGTAGACGGGCAGGAATTCATGTCGCTCGCTGACCTCTATGTTGATCCGTCCATCTCGACGGACCTTCCCATAGGGATCATGGAGGCCATGACAATGAGTAAGGCGATAGTGGCAACGATCGTCGGAGAGATACCGAACTTCGTACAAAATGAGAAAACGGGACTGGTAGTTCCGCCGGGAGATATGCATGCGCTAGTCGCAGCAATAGACAGAGTGCTGGGCGATGAGTCCTTGCGAAAACAATATGGCGAGGCAGGCAAGAGAAAAGTTGGCGAGTATTCCATGGAGAATTACACTCGGACGTTCGATGAACTCATACATGCACTGGTTGAAAATAAGTAAACCTATACGTTCGGTTTTCGAGCTCCTCGGCTCGGAAATGCGAAAGCGAACTTTCGCATTTCGCTCGCTCTATGTCGCCCGTAAGAATTATATTAGGAAAGAGTGGGTGCTCTTGTGCATACTCCTTCTCGCGTTCTTTCTTCGCGCCGTAGGAGTGGGTTACGGCTTGCCGCTTTCCGTTGTCTACGATGAAGCTCCCTATACACTCGGGGCACTTCTCATGATCAAACTGCACACGATACTGCCGTCGCTTCACGCAGCCGATTTTCAGACTGTGCTCTACTATCCGCCATACATATCATATGTACTACTCGCGCCGTTCGTGGCGATCCTCGGTCTCCAATACCTGCTCTGGAGTGGCGATCCTGCGCTTTTTCAATACCACATACTTCAGGACCTCTCGCCCTTTTTTATTGCGGCGCGACTCCTCAATGTCCTCCTCGGTACACTTTCGGTATTTCTCGTCTATCGCATTACGGAATCTCTCTTCCGCTCGCGAGTAGCGGCAGCAGCGGCTGCTTTTTTACTTGCCACAAGCGTATTACATATCGCACTCTCAATGGTCGGCAGGCAGTGGGTGCCGGTCGGAACCGTACTCCTCATCGTTCTCTACCTGTTATTGAAAGGCGAATGGAGTTTGAAAAAGCGGTATCTCACGGCGTTCTTTGCAGCTGGCATCGGAATGGGAATTTCCTCGATATCAGCGCTTGCCGTGCCTCTTATCGGCGTCCATTACCTTTGTTTTGGTGCGCCACGGCTCCGGAACATTCTGCGCGACACCCCACTCTTTTTCATTGGAACGCTTATTTTTTTCACTCTAGCAGCGCTCGCGTGGCTTCTGTACCACAGTGGGAATACTTTCACCGGCAGCATAACGCTCTATCAGTCAAAGTCGCTTATAGATCTTCTTGTAAGTCCATGGTCTGCGCTATCTACCATTTTCTTTTCGGAACCAGTACTTTCCGCGTTAGCCGTTCTCGGTCTCGGGCTATTTGCATTCAAGTTCAGGAAAGTCGGATTATTCCTCGCGGCTTTTTTCATTGTGTATATCGTCGTGTTCTACGTCCTCTTCAGATTCGAGGCTCGCTTCGTTCTTCCCCTCATACCATTTCTCGCTATAGCAGGTGGCTATGCAGTAGCGACCCTCGTGAATCGTCGCGGGGCAGTACTCGTTCTCATTCTACTTGCTCTCCCTCTTTTCGTAGCTCTGCGTCTTTCATATCTCTCCGTGCATGGCGAGACGCATCAAAGTGCGCGCACGTGGGCCCTCGAGAACCTAAGGCCGGACGACAAAGTACTCGTGTATTCTTCAGCCTTGCATGTGCCCACGCAAAAAGCCGCCGTGACGGAATTGCGATCTATTGACCCGCGTGCGCTCCATAAAGTGGATGAGGCGGACGAAGCCTTTGATGACCATACACTGCCTCATGTACTCAATAACCTTACATCACTAATAGGGACGCCATTTACGGAAGACCTTCCACAGTATGCTCGCTTGCATGAATATGAATATCTCATACTTGAACCGCGCTCTCTCCCTTCTGCGGGCACTACAACGCAAGAAGTATTCGCGTCAATGATCAAAGATGCGACAGAGGTGGCCCGCTTCGACGGATTTGGGTACGCCATGTCTCTGGACGAGAGTCAATTTAGGGAGTGGTTCACCGTGTTATTCCAGCATAAATTGCTCGGCTCAGATATTGTGATATACCGATTACACTAATGCGTATCTCCGTCATCATTCCGACGTACAACGAAGCCAGGACCATTGGCGCTCTGCTCGATGAGGTTCTCTCCTCGTTAAAGGAAATGCCGCAGCATGAATGGTCTGTGCTCGTCGTCGATGGTCACTCAAGCGACGGTACGGGCGATATAGTTCGTGAGAAGGTGAGCAAGATCGGGACCATTCACCTCATTGAAGAACAGGCAAAACGCGGGATAGCACTCGCATATCTGACCGGCATTGATCACGTGCTCCATGTATTGTATGCAGATGCATTCATCGAATTTGATGGAGATGGCCAGCATGATCCACGCGATATAACAAGGTTGGTCGAAAAATTCGAGCAAGGATTTGACTACGTCATCGGTTCTCGGTATGTCGAAGGAGGAAGTGTGCCGAAAGATTGGGCATGGCATCGCAAATTTCTCAGCCGGTTCGGCAGCATGTACGCACGACTTCTCCTTCGGTTGCCGGTGCATGATGTGACTTCAGGCTTCAAGCTCACACGGACCAAAGATCTCGAGCGCCGGATACCGCTCACTCCCGATGGACTTTTGTCGCGTCACTATGCCTACAAGATCCACTTGCTTACGGCGATGGTGCGAAGCGGTGCACGAGTGATGGAAGTGCCCATTACATTTCGCTCGCGCGAACATGATGCGTCAAAAAGCACGTGGCGCGACATAGTGGAGTCACTCAAAGTGACGACCATTCTCTGGTGGCGAAAAGGTAGCAATATGAGCTTAGGGGCCGTTCACAAATAACATCCCCGTTATTTGGGATTACGGCCCCTTGTGCCACGGCCATAACTGTAGAACTAACTTATGGACGGGGCCTAGTTATTTGAACATTTTCATGACTACGAAATCGTCGGGGATGCGGAGCAGCCCTCTTTCGATAAACATTTCTACTTTCGCATAGACTGTTTCAGCCAGAGCTTTATATTCGTGATCAAATCGTACGTGACGCCCACGATCATTTGATAGAACGAATTTTGCGATCCCCGATTGCTCTTTGAGATACGCTCCATCGATCGAAAGTACATGACCACCCTGCTTGAGCAGTTTTTTAGCCGATGCAAGCATTTTGGATACCTCTATATCCTTCAGGTGATGCAACACGCCGATGAGTAAGATCACGTCGAATTCGTTTTCCCCAAGATGCAGTTCATCGACGGAATTCAGGTCATAGCACAAAAAAGTACCGCGATGACCGTACCGTTTTTTGGCCGCATCGATGTAGTCGTTGTTGTTGTCAATTCCGGTGTAATGTATCTTTTTTGGCAAATAATCGAGCAATTCGCCCGTGCCGGAGCCCAAATCGAGCACTTTGCAATTTTCCTCAAAGTTCATATAGCGGGAAGCAATGTGCTTGCGAAATTTCTTTGTTCCCACGAGCCATTGGACGGTGTTGTACACAAATGGTCTCTCCAATAACCTATCCCGTATCTTCGGCAGAGCTATGTACATACCGAAAATGCCCAGCAAGAGAAGGAATGGCTCCGTGGGCAGTCGATAGCGAGTGGTATCACTTGAGGGTCCCGTCATGAACGCGATCGCGTTTAGAGTGAGAAATGCGCAGATTATCCACGATGCATGTGCGACCTTGCGGCGAAGCGCGAGCACGGCGACAAAGAATGCGCTCACATATATAAACGCCCATAATGTCCTCTCGATGAGGCGGGGAATATGGGTGAATGTTTGTACGAACGCGTCACCCCAGCGATGTTGCAATACCATCCCCCACGCCCCTTCTCCTTGGGCGTGCCCGCCCACGAGGATGCCAAATTGATGCATCTGGTACGTGACGTGCACCATGCTCGAACCCACAAAGAGTTGCAGCGATTTGAGTCCATGGAAAGCGATGTATTGAAAGGGGTGTTCGAGCAACACTTTCAGCGCGAACGCTCGTTCCTCGTCGGAATATTTGAACGATCGCAGCTCGTGCTCGTCATGTGTGTCAAATAGGAGGTCACTCGTTTGCTTCCGGATGTCCCAGTACGAGACGCCGGTGCGTGCCTGCTCGAATATAGGCATATAATCCGCAAACAGAATGTATGAGCCTCCGGAGGAGAACGCGAAATGGCCGGTCTGCACGTAGTTGCGCCACATCCACGGACTCACAAGGATCGCAATCACGGCGAGGAAGATGGCTCCATGACGCAGAGCTACCCGCCATGAGGGCGTGTGCGCAAGTGCGAAACAAAAGATGAGAGGTGATAAGTATAGAAAATAAGGTCGCACGTATATTGCAAGTGCAAAAAGAAATCCTGCGACGAGAAATGGCACCCACGCGCGACCTCTGCGTATGCCGAGTACATACACCACTCCGACGAACAGCAGCATAAATAGAGATTCAGATTGAGGTGTCCACGCCGCGTACATAGCGATCGGATCGATCATATACAGAGTTGCCGCCACAATCGCTACAGGACGGGGGAAATAACGAACCCCGAGGAGGTATATTAGGGCGACTGTGGCTGCAGTGAATGCTATCTGTATCAGTGGCACGATGAGAAGTGTATGCGCCACAAGCAGCACGAGAGCGAGGAGTGCGGGGTACCCGGGAGTGCGCAAGTATTCCGTGCCGCTCGGCAGGGCGAATTGTCCCTCCAACAGCGAATTCGCGAGCTGCACGTATTCTGTGATATCTGATGAATCGCTTTGGGTGAGTCCGATCATTTTCTCCGGACTAGCGCCATTTAGGGATGCGATAAAAAAAACAATTCCGAAGACAATGAGGTAGAGAACAACGCACGCGTACGCAATGAGGCGAGCAACATGCATATCTGAACGTGGCTGAACTGCGCCGACCATGTATAAGGTGGGAGAATTGTAGCAGGTCGCAGACTAGGCAAGCAAGTTTCGTGTCTGGCAAACGACGTTTTTTGCGTATATAGTTGCGCCATGCGGAAGGAATTTCTTAGATATGGCGCACCGAAATTCGATAAAAAAGAGATCGACGAGGTGGTCAAGACCCTTAAGAGTGGGTGGGTAACGACAAGTAAAAAGACACACGATTTCGAGGAGGCCTTCAAAAAATATGAAGGTGTTGAGTATGCTCTCGCGCTCAATTCCGGCACTGCCGCCTTGCACCTCGGGCTTATTGCTGCAGGAGTCGGTAAGGGCGATGAGGTGATCGTTCCCGCGATGACCTTCGGCGCTTCCGCAAATACCGTCGTACATTGCGGCGCTACGCCTATCTTCGTAGATGTAGATCGCGCAACTATGAATATCGATCCGGCAAAGATCGAGGAGAAGATCACGCCTCGAACCCGCGCGATCATGGTCGTACATATGGCCGGACGTGCCTGCGACATGGATGCGATCTTTGCTATTGCCAAAAAACATTCTTTGAAAATTGTGCAAGACGCCGCACACGCCGTCGAGACGGAATATAAGGGGAAAAAAGTCGGTGCGTACGGTGATTTTGCCTGCTACAGTTTTCACGCGATAAAAAATCTCGTTACAGCAGAAGGCGGGATGCTTACGGGAGCCGGCGCAGAAGCAATGAAACGAAGCCGCGCCCTATCTTTGCATGGTACGAGCGTCGATGCGTGGAATAGGTATGGCACTTCGGGGTATAAGCACTACGAGCACATCGAGGCGGGATTCAAATACAACATGATGGATATTCAGGCATCTCTCGGGATCCATCAGCTCGCAAAGATAGAGAAGAATTGGAAGAAACGCGAAAAGATCTGGAATACATACCTGAAAGAATTGAGCGGTCAGCCGCTCATGCTGCCTGCCCCCGTTCCAAAAGGCGATCGGCATGCGTACCATATGTTTACCGTTCTTGTTGATACCGATAAAACCTCGGTGACACGAGATCAGTTTTTGAACGAAATGGCAAAGAGAAACATCGGGACGGGTGTGCATTTTCGTCCGCTTCACCTGCATCCGTATTATCGGAAAACATATGGCTACAAAGAGGGAGATTTGCCGAACGCGGAATGGATCGGAGAGAGGACCGCATCGATCCCGATTATGCCGTATCTCACTGCCGAAGATATTGGAGATGTAATTCAGGCAATAAAGGGCATTTTCAACGTGCGATTGATCTAAAAATTAAACTAATAACTCTCTGCTATGAAGATCAAAACAATGCCGCTCGTAAAAAAAGAGGATAGTCGCGGGGTACTGGTGAACGTTTTTCCAGAAGTTACCAGGAACATAAAGCACATTTTTTATGCAACGATCAATGCCGGTCAAGTTCGTGGAAATCATTACCATAAGCGTACATTGGAATGGCTCTGTGTCGTTAAGGGTAGTGTGACGATCGTTCTAACAGATATCGTTACGAGGGAAAAAGCGAAAACTATAGTAACTGCCAAAGAACCCGTACTCGTGGAAGTTCCGATCAACCAAGAGGTCAAGGTGCTGAACCACACACGTCAAGAAGCGGCTATAGTAGCTCTCCTTGATAGTCCTTATGATCAGAGCGATCCTGATACTTTTGTTGTATCGTGAATATGCTCCCACGCGTACCATTTTTTGACCTAAAAAGGCAGTATGTAAAGTTGCGTGGTGAGATCAACTCTGCAATTAGAACCGTATTTGAAAGAACGGCTTTTTCCGGCGGAGAATTCGTCTCGACATTCGAGGAACAGTTTGCACGATATTGCGGTGTGAACTATGCATGTGGATTGAATAGCGGGACGACGGCGATACATCTCGCACTTCTCGCTCTTGGCATACGATTGGGCGACGAGGTCATCGTACCGGCGCACACGTTCGTTGCGAGCATTTGGGGTATTTCGTACATCGGCGCAACGCCCGTATTTGTCGATTGCCGTCCCGATACGTGGGAAATAGACCCCCAAGCAGTCGAGAAGGCCGTCACCAAGAAGACGCGCGCCATCATCGCCGTCCATTTGTACGGAGTTTCCGCTGACATGGACGCTTTGAAAAAAGTCGCTAAGAAACACAAACTTTTTCTCATCGAAGATTGCGCACAGGCTCACGGGGCACTCTATAAGAAAAGGATGGTCGGCGGCATCGGCGACGTCGGTTGTTTTAGCTTCTATCCAAGTAAAAATCTCGGCGCGTGCGGTGAAGCGGGCGGTGTCATAACGAACGATGCTGGTGTAGCAGATCGTATTGCGAAATTGCGTTCGCATGGAGGAATAGAAAAGTATTCGCACGAGATCATCGGATACAACGAACGAATGGACGGAATACAGGCTGCGGTTCTCTCTATAAAACTCAAACACCTCAATTCGTGGAACAAGAAAAAGACGAACATTGTACGAAAGTATCGTCAGGGCATCAAGAATCCCGCCGTGACGCTGCAGGCCATTCCCGACAACGTTACGCCGGCGTATCATCTATTCGTTGTTACGACCCCAAACCGCCAAAAATTTATTGAACATTTGCGCTCACGCGGTGTCGATACGTCGATTCACTATCCGACTCCTTGTCACCTACTAAAAGCTTACCGTTCGCTTGGGTACAAAAAAGGCGATTTGCCTAATAGCGAATATGTGGCCGCACACTGTGTATCACTCCCGCTCTTTCCCGAAATGACCGACGGAGAGACGGATAGAGTTATCGACGCGATCAATTCTTATGCATAACCAAAGCTGGTCCATAGTTGTATTTTGTTACAACGAAGCTGGTACGGTGAAAGATGTGATAGACCGGATAATCTCTTTATTCGACGAGAATAGAAAGGGGTTGTACGAAGTAATTGTTGTTGACGACGGCTCGAGAGACGGCTCCTACGAAAAGATCGTTGAGGCGCACGGTGCTCGCTCCGATGTCATACGCATGATCAGACACGAGAAGAATCTCGGCATAGGACACGCACTCCGCAGCGGCTATATCGCCGCAAAAAATGAAAATGTTACTGCTATTCCCGCCGATGGGCAGTTCAACGTGAAGGAGCTCCTCCCGTATCTCAACGTTGAGGACGGGACATTTGTTTCGTTCTATCGTCGCGAAACGCAATACACGACATTTCGTACCATACTCTCTGCCGCAAATAAATATGTTAACCGAATTAATGGCATTAAACTGAAAGATGTAAATTGGGTAAAGATATATAAACGCAGTGCTATAATGGCGTTTTCCTGGAAATTAGACAGCGCTCTTATTGAAAGCGAGATTTGCGCAAAATTGATATTACGCGGCAATACGGTCACAGAAGTGTTTTCTTATTATCATCCGAGGCTATCGGGGCGCAGCAAAGGTGCGTCCGCCCGAATAGTTATCCAGGCACTCAAGGAAACTTTGAAACTTACGCGGGTCATTTACAAATTTAGAAAATATAATGTATGAAAATTGTAACCGAGCAGACGGAGAGAAAGAACGTACGAGAAGTTCGAGTTGGTAATAACGTAAAGATATTTGATTTCGTTAATGCCTACGAGTGTGAGATAGGAGACAATACCAAAATAGGAGCATTTGTTGAGATACAAAAAGGAGCCGTCATTGGAAAAAATTGCAAGATATCGTCACACTCGTTCATCTGCGAGGGTGTCACTATAGAGGACGATTGCTTTATCGGTCATGGAGTCATGTTTACCAACGACAAGCAGCCGAGGGCCGTTAATGCAGATGGCTCGATGACAAGAGGAGGGGACTGGAAAATGTTGTTTACGCTTGTAAAGAAGGGTGCGGCCATCGGCTCAAATTCGACTATTTTGCCCGGCATCACTATCGGCAAAAACGCACTCGTCGGGGCGGGGGCGGTAGTTACGAAAGATGTCCCCGACGGGGTTACTGTCGTCGGCAATCCCGCCCGTATTACATGATCTCGCCACTATCAGAGTCTGCCAAACATGGATAACAAGAAAATACGCATTGCGTTTTTCGGCGATGATTTTTCCCGTCAAGGCAAAGGCACGGCGCTCGTCATCCAAAAGATCGCCGAGGAACTCGTTCTGCGCCACCCGGATGAGGTCGAGATCACGCTGCTGCGTCCCGCTGGAGCCTGCAGGAGCGTGATCTGCGAAGAAGTGCGTTCTGTAATCATTCCACGCCGGTATTCAACGCTCCTCTCGTATTTTTGGTTCTTCCTGACGCACCGCGGTACATACGACGTGATCGTTTTCAATCGCATGGTGTATCCCGGCTTTTTCTTTTTGAGGTCAAAACGGAAGATACTTTTACTGCACGATGCCTCAACAAGCGAGGTCTATTCGGTGCCCCGTACTGGGGTCAACTGGGTTTTTGAGAACTTCTTGAAATACATCGGCCAGCATTTTCTCGACATCGTTATCGGCGATTCGCGGGATGCCTGTAAGTGGATCTCGCGCGTCTACGGCATCCCCGAGCGAAAGACGCGCATGCTCGCGCTCGCAGCCGGAGATGAGTATCGAGAGTTCATTCCGGAGGAGCGAGAGGAGCGAACGGCTTATATTAAAAAGCAATATGCTATTACCACCCCATACATCCTCGACGTGTCGCGGTTCGACCCGCACAAGAATATCGAAAGAGTCATCGAGGCGTTCTTTGTCCTGAAAAAAGATCAATTGTTCCTACACTCACTCGTCCTCGTTGGCGGAAGACATACTCCCGACTATTCTGATCGCGTGGAAGAGATGATCCGCACATCACCGTATCGCGATAGTGTTATTGTCCTCGATTATGTAGAAACGGATGACATGCCGGCGATATATAATTGCGCAGACGTGCTCGTATACCCTTCGCTCGTAGAAGGATTCGGGTTACCCATTGTTGAAGCCATGCGGAGTGGCACACCAGTCGTTACGTCCAATATTTCATCAATGCCTGAAGTAGCAGGAGGCGCGGCAGTTCTTGTTGACTCATTGGATGCGGCCGCCATTGTAAGCGGCATAAAAAAGATACTTGGCGATACCCAATTTCGCGATAGTTTAGTGCTAAAAGGTCTTGAGCGAGTAAAGGTATTTTCATGGGCCAGGAGTGCCGAAGCGCTTTTGAAGCTTTGTCGCTGACCCGGGCGCGAGCTCAAAGATTGCTTTTGGCCAGCAAATGAATACTCTGTAGGAGCCTATGAAGACATCCGGAATAGGGATAGACGCTATTGAAATAAGCCGGTTTCGGTCAGCGCTAAGAAAAAAGAAGGATCGTTTTATCGCAAGCACATTTAGTCTCGTTGAGCGGGCATACTGTTTTTCCTATGGTGATCCCGCCCCGCATTTCGCGGGCACGTTCGCGGCTAAAGAGGCGGTGCAAAAAGCTCTCAAAAGTCCTATTGACTTGCGGCACATTGAGATCCGCCGTTTGAAGAGTGGCAAACCGGAAGTATGGCTAGAAGGTCGCCGTTCTGCCATTATTGTTTCTATTACCCACAATAGAACGCTCGCGTGCGCGGTGGCGCTGCGCCGTAAGTAATTATGTCGACTTCAGCTACACCAAAAAAATGCATTGTGCTCGACCTCGACAACACACTCTGGGGCGGCGTCGTAGGCGAGGACGGTATGAGTGGCATTGCTATTTCCTTACAGCCACCTGGTTCGTACTACATCGCGTTCCAGCAGGCGCTGCGCGATCTTCACGACAGGGGCATCATCCTCGCCATCAACAGCAAAAATAACCTCGAGGAAGCGCTCGAGGTCATACGAAAGCATCCCAACATGATATTGAAGGAGAACCATTTCGCCGCAATCCGCGCGAATTGGGATGAAAAAACAGAGAACATGCGCTCGCTCGCCAAAGAGTTGAACATCGGACTCGACTCCATGGTCTTCCTCGACGATAGTCCCTATAATCGCGCAGATATGCGCTCTGTGCTCCCTGAAGTTGAAACGCCCGATCTTCCAGCTGACCCCGCGCACTATGCGAAGTTCTTACACTCGCTCCCGCACTTTGCCTCTGGTGCCATTACCGACGAGGACAAGATGCGCGGGAACTTGTACGTCACCGAGCGACTCCGCAAAGAAGCGGAGAAGAGCTATTCCAACCGAGAGGAGTTTCTCAAGAATTTGGGAACCGAACTCCGTTTTTTTGAGGACGACCCGGTGTCGCTTGCACGGCTTGCTCAGCTGACGGAAAAAACAAATCAATTCAACGTAAAGAAGCGCCCCTTTTCAGAAAACGAGATCTCTGGGTACATGCGCTCGGATGGGTACGCTGTTTTCCACGCGCAGGCTATTGACCAGTTTGGTGATCAGGGCATCATCGCGTTTGCTCTCGTCAGGAAAGACGCCGATCGCTGGCATATCGAGTCGCTCCTCATGAGCTGTCGCGTGATCGGCCGGGGCATTGAAGAGGCATTCGTCGCGGAGATCGCTTCGCGGGCAGCGGCTGCGGGGGCTCAAACTATCTCCGTTACCTTCGAGCTGTCGGATAAAAATGAGCCCGCGCGAGCCTTTGTCCAGAAAATTTTCGGGAATGCACGAGAAATTGGCCTCGAGATCGTCGAGAGACCGGAATGGATCACTATCGTATGAAAGATTTCAACGCACTTGTTGTCGAACATCTGAAGATCGACGCGAAAAAGATCGCCGATACTTTAACGCCGGCAGACGTTCCCGGTTGGGATTCGATGAATTATCTTCTGTTCATCGCCGATGTAGAAAAGGAATACGGCGTCTCGTTCACAATGGATGAGGTATTGGAGGCAAAATCGCTTGGCGATATTAGGAAGGCGCTACGCGCTAAAGGAATTTCCGTATGAAAAAGGTTGTCGCTGCGAGACGCACGTATGCGTCTTTGCGCGTGGGTGAGAGTGCGTCGGTCGAGCGGACGATAACCACAAAAGATATGCAGGCATTTGCCGACCTCTCCGGAGACTACAATCCGCTGCATATGGATGCCGCATACGCGAAAAAAACGCCCCTCGGCTCTCGTACAGTTCACGGCATGATGCTCGGCGCGCTCGTGTCACAGCTCGTCGGCATGAAACTTCCCGGCAAATATGCCCTTCTCGTGAAAGAATCGCTTGAGTTCGCGAAGCCGCTCTTGGTCGGTGAGACAGTAAAAGTCACCGCGACGATATGTCACAAGAGCGATGTGATGCGCGTGATAGAGCTCACGATCGAAGTGACGCGTAAGGGAGATAGGATCGCTTCGGGAAGCGCGTACGCGCGAGTATTAAAATGATCATGAGCTCAAAAGATACAAAGAAACCCCTCGCTATCGTTACCGGAGGTTTTGGATATGTGGGAAAGACCATTGTAAAGCAATTGGAGCTCTCCGGATGGCGCGTCGCCGTTCTGTCGCGGAAAAAAGGTACCGAAACGAGTGCACCTTTGTATAGGTGCGACGTAACGAGTGAGAAGTCGGTACGCGAAGCTGTTGCAAAAATTGTTTCGGATTTAGGGGGAATACAAGCGTGCGTACATGCGGCCGTCGCTCCGATGGAGAATAAACCGCTCACCGATATTTCTGCAGTGTCATTCGACACCGCCCTCTCTACCGCTGCGCGTGGCGCATTTTTGCTCGCAAAAGCTGCCGTGCCGCACATGGAGAGGGGCGCTGCGTTCATCGGCATTACGACGACACTTATCGAACCTGCGGCGAAGCTCATGCCGATGGGTGGGTATATTCCGGCGAAATATGCGCTCCGCGGATTTTTGCGCGCGTTCGCGAGCGAACAAAAAACGCGCGGTATACGCGTCTATGCCGTTTCGCCCGGTTTTATTGCCGGCGGTTTGAACCGCGATGTACCCAAAGCGGTCCTCTCCCTTCTCGCCAAAAAAAGCGAGACAGGGGAGACAACAGCAGAGAATGTTGCGGAGGTCGTCGTCAAGATCTGCACAGAACCAGCAGCGTATCCTTCTTCGTCGTCTATATCAGTGCCGGGAGAGGTAACACCGCTCTGACATGTTGTTCAACTCCCTATCGTTCGCGGTCTTTTTTCCCGTGGTCGTTGTTCTCTACTACACGCTCCCGCAGCGTTACCACGTGCCACTCCTCCTTGTTGCAAGCTGCGTGTTCTACACCCTCATCACACTCGACTTTTTCCTCGCGCAACTCATTGAGAAGCAAACGGGGCGGCGGAGAGCAGCGCTTTTGTGGACGAGTGTCGCAGGGAACATCGGGATGCTGTTCTTCTTCAAGTATTTCAATTTTTTCAACATCAACCTCGATGCGCTCGCTGATCTCTTACATTGGAATTACGACCCGATGCTTCTCTATATCGCATTGCCGCTCGGGCTCTCGTTCCACATCTTTCAGAGCTTGAGCTACGTTATCGAAGTGTATCGGAGACGCTTCAAGCCCGAGCGCAATTATCTCGTCTACGCGCTTTACGTGATGTTCTTCCCGCAACTGGTCGCGGGTCCCATCGAACGGCCGGCGCACCTCTTGCCGCAGATGCGGCAAGCGCATTCGTTCGACTCGACGAAGGTGCGACGCGGACTCGAGCGCATGCTGTGGGGATTTTTCAAGAAACTCGTCATCGCGGACAATCTCGCGCTCATCGTCACGCAGATATATAGCGGAACGCCGGACGGACCTCTCGTTATCGTGGCCGCGGTCTTGTTCACCTTCCAGATCTATTGTGACTTTTCGGGTTACTCCGATATCGCCGTGGGGACTGCACTTGTCCTCGGGTACGACATCATGGAGAATTTCAATAGGCCGTTTGCGTCGCGCTCGGTCGCGGAATTTTGGCGCCGCTGGCACATATCGCTCTCAAGCTGGCTGCGTGACTATGTGTATTACCCTTTGGCGCTCGGCGGAAAGCGTCATTCGCGCTTGCGTTTGTACGTGAGCCTCTTCGCATCTTTTGTGCTCATCGGTCTCTGGCACGGCGCCAATTGGACGTATGTGGTTTTTGGCGTGCTCAACGGTCTCTATGTCACGTTCGGCTCTATCACTGAAGCGGCGCGGCAGCGCGCTGCCGAATTTGTGCAGCTTACGCGGCTGCCGCATTTGCGACACGCACTGAAGGTGGTCATCACGTTCGCGCTCTTTGCGTTCTGTTTGATATTTTTCCGCGCACCGGATCTTGAGCACGCGTGGGGCTGGGTCTCTCGTCTTCCCACGGGTGATCTGGGAGTGGTGCGCGATTGGTTTTTTGCGCTCGCGCTGCCCGACAAGATGCGTCTTGCCATCGCGCTTGCCGCTATAGGCCTAATGGAGGCGGTGCAATATTGGCAGGCCAAACGTGGGACGCACTACATTTTCGACCGATGGGCGAAGCCGCTGCGCTATGCTTGGTACTATGCGCTCATCATTGGCATCCTGCTCTTCGGGTATTTCAAAGCCCAGCCATTCATATATTTCCAATTTTGAATATGACCCGCTTCCTTCTGAAAGTCTTTCTCTTTCTCCTTCCTGTCGGGCTGGTGTTCGCATTCCCCGCGGCAGTTTTTCTGTTGGCGCGAGAAGGGTACCTGATCGAAACGGCGGTACGCGCGCAAACATCGCATCCGGATATCATCATCGGGCGGGCATACACCGACACTGACAACACTGGCATATTTTACAAAACTGAACTTGTGCGGGAAAAGAATCCCGAGATCATCACGATGGGCTCATCGAGAACCATGGAGTTCCGCAGGGAATTCTTCGCGCAGCCCGAAGCTTTTGTCGGTGCAAGTTTTAGTGCCGCTTACGCCGAGCAGTTTGAGGATTTTATCAGAGACCTGCCGCCCCGTGTTCGTGTAATAGTGCTCGGTCTCGACCACCGCATCTTCAGATCGGATTACGTGCCGCTGGCACCGAACAGCGCCATGACGATGGGAAAAATTCTCAGTGATTTTTTCGTCTTTGATTGGAGATGGATATATTACGATTATGTGCGCGGGCGGTTTAGCTTCTCCGACCTCCTTAAGCGGAATATGAATTCCGGCAATATAGGCTTGTCTGCTCTCATTGACGGCAATGGCTATAGAGGAGACGGCAGCTATAGTTACCAAAAGAAGCTCACTGATCCGGCACGTAAAGAACTACTTGCCGCAGAAATACAATATCATTTAGATGCTCTAAAAAGTGATCGAAGTTCTTTTGAATATAGTGCGGAGATCTCGCTCTCCGCGCTCGAGGCTCTCGAGAGCGCGCTCGCGGCGGCGGAGGAGCGAGACATAACGGTGCTAGGGTTCCTTCCGCCGTATTCTCACTCTCTGTATGTGGAAATGCTCTCCAAGGACGACGAATATCGGGAATCCGTTTTTGAACTTCCTAAAGGACTAAGAGCCATTTTCAATAGATACGGCTTCCCGTTATATGACTTTTCAGACGACACGGTACTCGGCGGATCGAAGGATGAATACATCGACCCAGATCACCCGACGGACAAACTCAACCTACGTCTCCTTATACATATGGCACAACGTGAGGCGGCGTTGCGTCCGTATGTTGATATCAAAAAAGCGCAGGCGTTGCTACAGAATACCCCGGGAGATTTCTTCCCATTCCCACCGCTCAAATAACCCTCGCGCGCTTCAATTAATCATGAATAGTGTGGTACGGTACTAGCGATGGACACAGTACTATCCGCAAACATATACAGGCAAATGGTAGGGCTTTGGCGGCTCGCGCGCAAGGCGTATGCGCCGTACAAGAAGCAGATCCTTGCACTCACCAGTTTGGGTTTTCTCGGAGGAATTCTGGAAGGCATCGGTATCAACGCCGTGATCCCGCTTCTCTCATCGGTACTGGGACTCCACGATGCTGCGACCGACACGCTTTCCATCTTTATTAAAGATTTTTTTGTTTGGATGCATGTCCCATTCGTTCCGCGGTACATGCTCGCATTCATTGTGATACTTTTCATTCTGAAGGCGGCTATCACATTGTGGATCAGTTATATCCAGATCACCATCGCCAACGAATACCTACGCGCGACGCAATCAAAGCTTTTCAAGATGATAATGCGCGCTTCCTGGCCGTATCTCTTGCGTCAAAAGCTTGGCAATTTGGAAACAGCTCTCATGATAGACACTCCCGCGAGCACCCAGCTGCTCATAAAGAGTAGTTCTGCGATAACACTCATAACGAGCCTCCTGATGTATCTCATTGTCGCGTTTTCGATCTCCGCACCGGTAATGATCTCGACGCTTCTCATCGGTATTCTCACGTTCGCCCTGCTTCGACCTCTCATGGATCGGGTCAATGTTCGTTCGCGCACGCGCACCGTACTCTTTCGTGACACGATGCATCACGTCGGAGAACACGTGGGCGGGTTGAAGAGCATAAAGGCGTTCGGGGTGGAAGCCGAAGCGATCGATCGGGCAGAGGGCCTATTTAGTGGCATCATGTCCATGACTAATCGCATCGGGTTTACTCAAGCTCTCGCGACTCAAGCGGTCGCTCCGATCGGGATCATATATATCGCGGCAATTCTCTCGCTCTCATTGAAGACGCCCTTTATTTCTTTCGCGGCATTGCCGGCGATCCTGTACTTGATCTATCGTATTTTCACCTACATACAGCAGCTGCAAAACACCTTGCAATACATGAGCGAGATCGGACCGCACTTGGAACGCGTCGTTCACTTTTCAGAGAATGCCAGCGTCGGGGCGGAGGCACCTGGTGGAGATCAACCGTACTCGTTCACGAGAGAACTTTCGTTCAACGATGTCTCATTCGCGTATGAGCAAGGAAAAGAGGTGCTTCACACCGTATCGTTCACTATCCCCAAAGGCAGCATGGTAGGCATCGTGGGCCCTTCCGGCGCGGGCAAAACCACATGCGTTGACCTTATGCTCCGGCTCCTCAAGCCGACCAATGGCGCGATCGAGCTTGATGGCGTAGCGAGTTCGGAGATAGCGCTCTCCGAGTGGCGGGCGCATGTCGCCTACGTCTCGCAGGATTTTTTCATCGTTCACGGCACTATACGCGACAACATCTGTTTCTACGACGAAACGCTGACCGACGACGATATTTGGGAGGCGGCGCGGATGGCGCATATCGATGAATTTATCCGCTCAAATCCAAAGGGACTAGAAACCGAAGTTGGCGAGCGCGGCATCATGCTCTCCGCAGGGCAGCGCCAACGCATCGTCATCGCCCGCGCGCTCGCTAGGAAGCCCTCGCTTCTCATCCTCGATGAGGCGACGAGCGCGCTCGACAACGAATCCGAGGCGCACATAAAGCGCGTCATACAGGAATTAAAAGGACGCATTACTGTCGTTGCTATCGCACACCGGCTTTCGACCATCATGGGCTCGGACAAGCTGGTCGTCCTCTCCGACGGCAAAGTCGCCGAGACCGGCTCGCCCAAAGACCTGCTCGCCGATACGAACTCGTATTTCTACAAGGTCTACACCATCGCGCAGTGAGTAACATTGAGGCTGTATAGTTGAGGTTGCCCCTTGCTCTTGAATCCACTCGGGGCATATGGAGCTCGTCATGAATGTAGGCACTCGTCCGCCGCGCGGCCTTTGCGCCATTGCTGCCGCTCTCGACATCAGCTGGCCGGAAATCAGGTACTTCTGCTTCAGGGTAATTCCCGGCAACGTCTTCGGCCTCGCAATTCAGAGCGTCCAACTCGCACGCGGTACTGTCGCCCCAGAATTGCGCAAAGAACTGAGAAAAGCGGTCTTTATCGGATGGGCAACTGTCGCACTCACCGCGATCGGGCTGTTCACGATTGCGCCTGCCGATGTGACGGCAGCGTGGGTAGCAACCTACGTGGCCACCTTCTCGGGACTCGTCGCGGTGCTCGTCGGTTCGCTCATCTTCAACAGAGTGACCTACGGCTTCTATCTCTGACCGACTGTATCGTCACTGTCTCGACATCTGGGCTCGCAGAAACTCTGCGGGCCTAGTTTTTTATCGATTCTACGCTTTCCGCTTGGTGAGTCGGTAGAGAAGTGCGTAGAGGATGAGGGCGGGGTATGCCGAAAGCGTTCCGCCGTCGACGCGAAGACGGAACGATTTGCGGCGGTTGAAGAAATAGGTCGGCCAGTCCATCAGCTCGCGATATTTTGCCGTGAAGCGATCGACGCCCGTCGCGAGCGTACGCGGGTCGGTGAGGCGTGCTTCTGCATGCACACGGCGGATGGCCTGGTTGTCCGGTAGCGTGGCTATGCGCGCTCCCGAGCGCAGGAGTTCGATGACAAGGCTTTTGTCCTCTGACGTCGGGAGATGCTCGTCGAAACCGCCGACGGAGGAAAATACGGCTTTTTTCAGAGCGATATTGGAGCCGGTGATGCCGGGATTGAACATCAGCAGATTTTCGAGCGTCAATAAGGTGTCGGCATTTTTGTGAGGGACGATGCGACCGTCTTCCATTGAGTCGAGTCGGCTGACAACACAGTCAGCTCCTTCGGTAAACGCCTTCTCAACATTCTTTATATAGTCCGGATTCCATAAATCGTCATCGTCCAAAAAGGCGAGTATTTCACCTGCGGCTTCGGCAGCGCCGGCGTTACGGGCTTTTGAGACGCCCGAGTGGGAGGACAAACGTATGACCTTGACCCGAGGAGCATACTCCGCGGAGATCGTCGGCGGCTGCGTCCCGTTATCCACAACAATGATCTCATCAACGGCTCGCGTCTGCGTAAAGACCGAGCGGAGCGTTTCCTGAAGCATCTCGGAGCGATCGAGCGTGGGGATGATACAAGAAATTCGCATGTTCTAGTGCGCGAGTACGCGAACGATCTCCGTTCGATATATGTCCCAGAGCGCGGGAAGAAGGTCTTCGCGGCTTCCCGCCCAAATATCCGCATACGGAATATCAAAGCCGACGTCGAACGCTGCCGCGACGTAATTCTCGAGCCGGCGCTCGTACTCGGGCGTGTGCAAGTCTTTCTCGAGTGCCGTTCGTATCGCGCCGCTCAAGGTCGTTACATCGTTGTGATGCACCACGTTGGGCAACTGTTGAGTAATGCCGAGGTCGCCGAGCTGTATCGCAGGCTTTTGCAGGAAGGCGGCTTCTGCCAGCGTCGTTGAGGCTGGTCCGACGACGAGGTCGACTTTCTTTAGGACGGTTTCGCTCGGTATCCGATGGTCTATCAGTTTGACGTTGGGCGTGCGCGCAAGCTGCTCGAGGTCTTCCGGCGAGCGGTATCCGCGCATCGCGGGGTGGTCTTTGACGACGAGCGTGTAGTCATCGGGCAAGGACATCGCGACCTGCCGCGCGGTCTCGAGCTGATTGTTGAAACGAGGTGCCGCGAGGTCGACCGCGGCTTCCGGCTGGAACTGCAGAGGGAAATATACGCCTTTCTCTACCTTTTCGAGCGGGTAGTAGGGGAATGCGTCGGCAGCGCGCGCGAATCGGTCGTGCGCATAGTGATCGCGTAGTAAAATGCGCGGCGGCCGCCAATCCGCCGTGATGCCCGTTCCTTCAGGGTTTACCCGCGGCGCGTAGAGGTACCAGCGCACACTGTGGTAGTAGGGCGATAGCGCGTGACGCAGTGTGGATACGAAGGTAGTTTTCTTCGGCGGTTTTAGGGTGATGGGCTTTTTGAAATTCTCGCGAAAATCTTTTATGTAGTTCTTCGCCCGTTCTCGATTTTCCGTTTCCGTTTTGATTTCGTTCAGCACTTGTAGGCGATCGAGAAATGGGCTTTCGGAATCCAAATAATCATATGAAAAGACCGATATGCCCGATATCTTCGTGTCGGTGACGGTGAGCATGGGGATACCACGCTTCTTCGCATATAGGTTGCACGCGATATGCGGATAGGTGACGAAGGTGGGGGCAATGACAATGTCGGGTTTGAACTCGTCGAAGATCCGCTTAAATGATTTGTGAGTGGCCTCAACATAGGCGACGATATCCTCGTCGGAAACATTTTGCTTGAAACTGTAGTAATACTTGTCCGCGTACGATTTCACGTGGTGCCGCAGACTTTGCACCAGTGGCCACACAGAATCAACGCCGAGCTCTCGGCAGATCTCCGCAAGCGAGTAACGGTCCTCTCCAAGATATTCTCTCGGGCGGGCCATGATCTCGTCTTGGTCCTCGATCATCTCGTATTTCACGTCTGTCTGCTTCGCCAAAAATTCGCGTGTGCTCGGTTTGAAATTAAGGGCGGCTAGCGTGCAACCTTCGGCCTGGAGCTGCTTCGCCAGAAAATGCCCGATATTCAAGCCCCAATTCCGCTGTTGGAATATGAGGACACGTTTTCCTTTGAGAGGAGACATGAGGAGGAAGGTTGCTAAACAGTAGCCAAAGAAGGGAGGGAGGTCAATGATTTTTTGGCCTCACTGCGCTATACTCGCTTGCATGAAGGCTCCGAGGTCCTCCTTTGCGCTGCATGAGCGCCAGTACAAAGAGCGTGGTTTTACGGCGCAACGCCGGTATCCGAATGAGTCGTTGCTGCAATTCCTCGCCGCCCATTTTTTCTCGCGCTCTCCCGCTGGGCGCATGCGCACGAGGATACTCGAATTGGGATGTGGAAGCGGAGCGAATCTGTGGATGTTGGCGCGTGAGGGATTCGATACCTATGGTGTCGATGCATCCCCCACGGCCCTTCGTTTGTGCCGTAAAATGCTTGCCGCGTGGAAGGTCTCCGCGCATGTGTCCCGCGCCGACATGCGCACGCAGATGTTCCCCGGCTCCTCATTCGACGCCATCGTCGACGTCGTTTCCATCCAGCACACGACTCTCAGTGAGCATGCCAAGATATATGCGGCGGTCTTCGCAATCTCGGGAGCCGGAGCTCATCCTTTCGTGAAGCACGCTCAAAAATGCTAGATAGCTACACGGTCGAGAAGGTGAACAATCCGCGCGTCCCCTTGAGCGGGAACGGCCCCATTTGTTTTATTCCCGTACCGCGCTTGAAAGCACTTTTGAAAAAAGCCGGATTCACAGACATCTCGCTTGAAAAGGTCACGCGCACATATAAAACGGGAAAGATCATCGAATATTTGGCGGTCAGCGCCCAAAAACTATGAGCGATATCTTTTTCAAAAAGGACGACCGGGAGCGTTTCTCGGATATGTGGGATATGCTCGCAAAAGAGTGCGATGGCGGGCCGCGCATGACGCGACTCGGTCTCAAGTACTCTTTCACACTTGCAGAAGAACGGGGATTGGACGATGACCGCAGTTTTATTTTGACCCAAAGCGGGATACCGGTCGGGGGAGCGCTCGTCCCCATCGGCGCTCTCGAAGGCGCGCGTGCGGTGACGCTCGCGGGAGAATATGTTCCTGCGCCGCTCGTCACAAATGAGGTCGTGCGTGAAGAGGCCTTCGGAATCATCGATGAAGAGGCAAAAAAAGCAGGTGCCGTAAAAGCATTGCTCGCGATAGACCCTATAAAGCCAGAGTCATACAATTATCTGCAATCATTTGGCTACCTAGACACTTCGCTGATCACGTATGTATATGATCTTACCTTGCCAGGAGATTTTCTCTCGCATTGTGAGAAGAATCACCGACGCAGTTTGAGGGAAATCCTAAAAGACGAGCGCTTTACGGTCATTCGCGTCGACAAAGAGCATCCCGATCGCTCGCACCACGAAAACCACGAGCGCTTGCACGAGAAATGCTCGGGCAAGAAAACCCGCTCGACTCGTACATTCGACGTACACTATGAGCAGTTGTTGGCCGGAGAAGCAGTACTTTTTTGCGTACTCTTTAACGGAGTTCCCGCGATGTACGGCTATTTCCAGCACGCTCAAAATAGGGCACACTACATTTCCACATCTGATGATCCGGAGATTGCCGGCTTTCCCATGCAACATCTTCTGACCTTTACGGCGATCGAATATTATCGCGGAATAGGTATTACGGCGATAGTACCCGGGGAGCCATCGAGCCCATCTCCGCAGTTCGATTATTTTCCCGACAAAAAGAACCTCAACATCGCGTCGTTCAAGAATCGTTTCCCCGGCGCCTATCGTCCGCTCTACCGCGGCATCCGCTACTATGATACGGCGGCGACGAAGGCAGACGCCGAGCGATTCGGAAGGGACTATCCTGCCGCACTTGCAGTGTACGAAGGATCCGTATGAAAGTGGTGATGTGGAGCAAGGAGGCCAGAAGCGCTCGTGCTCGTCCGCGACCTTTAGAGCCGCTCCAAAAGGCGGTGTTTCTGCAAGAGTATAGCCGCCGACGAGAGGGTTTTTTGATCGATGCCGGAACGTGCCGCGATCTCCGAAAGCGCATGTGTGCCATCGGCGTAGGCTAAAAGCCATAAGAGCGCGCGCTCTCGAATTTCCGCCTTAGGATCAGCACTTCCGCCCGCGCCATACAATCCGCGTTTGCCGAGTTGCGCTTCGCCATAGGGACTACGTGAGCGATATACGATGTCGTGCTCAAGGATATCAATGATGTCGAGATAGAGCGCGAGCGACTGCGCGATATTTTTTCCGCTGACGAATGTAAGATCGTCTCCCGACGAGTGATATTGCGGATAGGTACCGTAGACGCTCCGCATAAGGGAGCCAACCGGGAGGTTGAATCCGGGAGAATTGAATTGCCGCTCATCCGAGCCCCACGGAAAGAAATCCGTCAGCGAATAGGGCACTCCCGAACGGATGAGCGCTTTTTCCGCGGCCCGATCTATCGCCGTGTTTCCCGCACGCGTACGTTTGTAGGTGAAGGGCCCGCTATCGCCAAGGCACGTCGCGACGAGCCCGTGTTTGACGCGCTTCGCGCTCTTCGAATTTTTCGCGAGCCACGTAATCGCTCCGATAGTTTCAGGAATGAAGAGAAAGCGGTACGAATAGCGGAGACCTTTTTTCTTTTGCAGAGAGAGCGCGAGGAAGGTCGCCATGACGACACCACTCAAGCTGTCGTTGCCCATCGAGGGATGGCAGATATAAGAGGAGATAAGCACCTCATCTTTCGATTTCCCTGGAATAAGCAATTCTCCGTAGGTCAGCGAGCCTCTCCGGAGCGATGAGTCGACGACCACTTCGTAGGTGCCCTCTTTCAAGGATTTGAGTTGTTTGTGGGGAAGACAGAATCCCCATTTCTCTTTGTAATACGACGTTTTGTACGGAATAAAGCGCGGGTGCTCGGGCAGCGAATAGAGATGCTTTTTGAGCTCGGCAAGTTTTATCATTTTGCGCACGGGCGTGCTGTATCCCATCACGTGCAGATTATTTTTCTTAAAGTCAACTATCTTTTTCCCTGAAGGGTCCTTGATGTAGGCGTCCCAGATATTCCACTCTTTCGGCACGGTCCAATCAAACACTTTTGTTCCCGACCGCACCTCATGTATTTTGAGCGGAAGGTGTTCGGCAAGGATTGAGAGCGTTTCCCGCACTCCATTGCCGGTAATACTGCGGCATATCGGAAAGAGGCGCTTCAAAAGCGAATCCAGCTCACGACCAGGGCTATTTTTCTCTCTTTTGATCATGGTCGTTATGAGAGTTCTTTTGTGAGCGAATATATATCTTTATCAAGGATCTGCATACCCTCGCGATATAGGTCTTCGGCGGAAACGGCACAGATATATGCGGCACCGACATTTCTTTTTGCGAGCATCTTTTTTCTAATGAGTCGCTTCTCCAGCCGAGAGTAATCAATATCTATAGTGCCTCTCCTTGGTCGGACGAAATGTGTTGCCTCTATGATCTTTCGTTTGCGGCCGTCGACGATCGCGCCTTTGAACCGTTTTGTGAACCGGTAGGGAACGCCGTGTGTGCGTTCGATCTGGTGGATAAACGTACATGAATTACAGAATGTTGCGCCGCCCATAAACACGAAGGTTCCGCCGGCTTCGAGAAAGTGTGCAAAGAACGTACCAGGCCCGAATGAATCCATAGTGACCGCGGTGAGGTCCTTGGCTCTTTTTCCGTATGCCGCTACGGAAAATATCGGATGTCTCGATCGTATGACGCCGCGTTCTCCTCTGAAGAATTCGGAAAGTGTGCCGACTTCGGAGCGGGATTTTTGTACGTTAAACGGCACGCCCCTGCAGAATGCGTAATTAAACGTCGGCATAACGACTGTCCCCTGCTTTCCCACGGCGCGGACGAGTACGTCGATAATTGGCCGACAGAGTGATACCCTCGTCATTGCCGCCGGAAGCTTGCCGAAAGCCTGCAAACCGGCATGTACAAAGACAGTGCTTCCCGGCCGTATACCGAGGGAAGATAGCGCGCGCCTGAAATCGTCGGAAGTGACTGGGGATCCGCGATACACGAAGAGGGACGTTCGTTGCATCACCGTACTATATTCGCTCTATTGCGATTGCGCTATGGTAATCGCGAAGGCGATTTTTGCAGGGATGACGTTTCGCGTACATACAGTTCGAGCCACTCCGCAAAATCGACTTTTAGATCTTTAACGTATCCGTATTCAAGTTCGGCGCGCTCAAAAAAACGCATCCGTTTATATCCTCCCTTATGAAAAAGAAAATCTAGTGATGCAAGGTCAACGATGAGAAATTGGCGAGCGAGAAGTTTCGAGAAATCTTCCGTGGTAGTCGCGAGCGGATAACCGAGCCTCTCGGCGTACTGCCAACACATATATCCCTCGTTGGAGAACGGTCGCCACTCTTCAAGGAAGGGGAGCCTTACGGGCTTCTCGACAAGAGGCGCAGAGAAGAAGACCTCCATGTCTTCCGTATAGCCAAAATAGAAAAAATCCGACAGCATATAAAGTTTCTTGCGATCTGCGAGGCGCCCAATGATGCGTCCGCGGGCCTTGCCGGGATGGGCCGGAAAAAGAGCGAGAAGGTCGGAAAGGTACGACAGCGCTCGCGGAGCATACAATCGCTGATCGCTCCGTATCTTGAGTACGTATTTTTTTTCGGCCTTCTTGGCGTGAAGTACGCCGGAGAGCGAGGAGTAGATCTGCCTGTTGATGTTGGTGGGCCCCCCGTACGGCAGTATCTTTGAAGTAAGCACCTCGACCCCCGCCCGCTGCGCCTCAGCTATCGTCCGGGCATCCTCACCTTCCCATGTAGAGAGGATAAGCATGGCCCCAGGATAATTTTTCTTGAATAGAAGTAATGTCTCAAGCGTTAAGCGGAAATTCGTATATAGAGGACCCTGCACGACGATCGCATATTCGCTGTAATCTCTTTGAGCGGCTTCAGAAACCAACCGAACATCCTTAGCGTATTTTGGACGTGAGTGAATTGTTATATACGAGCGAGAGAAAAACTCGATCGGCGTGATGAAAATGCAAAGGAGCGCGTAGTGTAGTCGGAGCAGAGCGTCGGCGATACGCGCTTTGTATGCAGTGGGTACCCGTTTTTTGAGAGAACGCAACATACAGGAGCCGGTCCATACTAACCCGATACATTGAGGCAAACAAATCTTCGATCCAAAGAATGCCGCATAGCGCCAGTCTATTTCAGCGCGTATATCTTGCTCCTTAGTATACCGTGCGGTAGCATGCCGCTATGCCAAAACAGGCGAAAGTCATACTGAATGAGATCGAGGCCGTACTATCGCAGGTGCAGGAGAATGAAACCAAAGCGCTCCTCAAATCAATTTTGAAAGCAAAGCGAGTGGTTACTGCGGGTGCTGGACGGGTCGGACTCGCGACCAGGGCTTTTGCAATGAGACTTGGGCACCTTGGCTTTGCGGCTTACGCGCTCGGAGACATGGGCGTTCCGTCTCTCGGTGTTACGGGAGACGTCCTTTTGGTAGCATCGGGCTCCGGAGAGACTCCCTCGATCGCAACCCTCGCTGAAACAGCCAAGCAGTCAGGCGCGACGGTCATATTGCTCACGGGAAATCCCAAGTCTCGTATGGGAAAGATCGCCGATCTCGTCGTGAATATCCCTGCACCCAACAAAGCGTCAAAGGGTAAGATGTCGTCTATACAGCCTATGACCACACTCAACGAACAATGTTTGCAAATATTCTTCGACGCGCTCGTGCTTGTACTTATGAAGGAATTAGGTGAGACTTCCGAAACAATGCACGCTCGGCATTCCAATCTCGAATAACATGAAACGCACATTTCAACTTTCGGCATCTCTTATCTGCGGTGACCCACTTGCGCTTGGAGAGGATATCAAGCAACTGGAAAAAGCGGGGATCGATGCACTTCATTTCGACGTGATGGACGGCATGTTCGTGCCGCGCTTCGGATTTTATCCCGAGCTGCTGAAAGCGATAAAGAGCAAAACTTCAAAGAGCGTAAATGCACACCTCATGATCGAAACGCCCGAGCGGTATGTGCAACTCTTCGCGTCTTCTGGCGCCGATATTGTTACTCCTCATGCGGAATCAACCGCGCATCTTGACCATTGTGTACGTCTGATCCGCAAAGCAGGCGGTCGCGCAGGCGTGGCGCTTAATCCAGGAACGCCGCTCTCGATGCTCGAACACGTACTCCCTGACATCGAATTGGTGATGTTGATGGCAATAAACCCCGGCATTGTGGGACATACACTCATTCCGCAGATGATGAAAAAAATCGCCGATACAAGGAAGATGCTGAAGCGATACCCGAAGATCCGCATCGAGGTGGATGGTGGCGTAACGCCCGAGAGCGCGGCGCGCATGGTCTCCTTGGGCGCTGACATCCTTGTATGCGGGACCTCGTCAATATATAAGAAGGGAATATCGCTCACGAAAACCGTTCCCTCGTTCCGCGCTCATGTCGAAAAAGAATTGAGATTGCTATGAAATACACCGTACTCATAACGACCTCGGGCGTAGGCGAGCGGCTCGGCGATCTAACGAAATATACGAACAAGGCGCTGGTAAAGATCGGAAGTAAGCCGGCGATCTCTCACATCATCGAG
>Ga0209542_10003754_pt1 | contig 32114 bp, 28 predicted proteins | sample RifCSPhighO2_01_FD_184028 | JGI IMG/M metagenome (GOLD analysis project Ga0209542, IMG submission 184028) | Soil microbial communities from Rifle, Colorado - Rifle CSP2_plank highO2_0.1 (SPAdes) (version 2) | ecosystem: Environmental > Terrestrial > Deep subsurface > Rock core/Sediment ... | reverse complement strand
TGAAATGCTGGGGAATATTGAAGTGCCCTTGGGTAAGACCTTGATTGTAGAGCCCGGAGTAACCATTCGCCTGAAGAGTCAAAAGTCCCATGTGATTATTCACGGCACGCTGGAGGCAGTGGGCAGTGCCGACAAAGTTATTACCTTTACGGACGGCGCTGGCGGAAATTTTGGGAATTGGTGCGGCTTCTCCTTTTTTCCAACAAGCACGGATTCACGATTGGAGTTTGTAGAAATTAAAAAGTCAGCAAGCGTTACGCCCACGTGCGGCACGTTAGGAGGAAAACCCTACGCTTTGCTTGTGGATGGAACCGACGTGACAATAAAAAACTCTGGCATCAGTGGAGGCAATACTGACAATAAACTTTCCCTGAGAAATTCGGATTCCATCGTTGATTCTTTAACGGTTACGGGGGATACAACAAAGACCGCGTTCTCTGCAGGAGTACTCATAGAAGGAGGAAACCCCACCATAACCAATTCTGCGGTTCAAGACAGCTCCATTGGCATATTTGTGCAGAATAACGTAAACGACCCCGCAAGCTTGTCTACTATTACTCATAACATCCTAACGGATAATACCTATGCCATTGCTCTAGCTGGATCGTCTGGAGCTGACGCCGTGCTGTCTGGGAACACGGCAAGCGGGAATACGTATAACGGCATTTGGGTGAGAGACGCCATACCCCCTGCGGGCGCGGTCTGGGAAGCAGACAATATTCCCTATATTGTTCATGATCTGGACATAGCAGAAGGAAGAACGCTAACGATACAGCCGGGCGTTGTCGTAAAGTTTGTTTACACGCCCTTACTACCCTTAAGCGCTACGGAACTCATTGTGCGCGGCACCTTGAAAGTCCAGGGAACTTCTGATTTGCCCATAACCTTTACTGCCATAGCCGACGAAAGCGTGGCAGCCGGCGCGCTTGGAGCGGGAGGGGTTTCAACAGCTGCATGGAAACGCATACACTTTTTGCCAACAAGTGCTGGGTCTGTTTTGAGTCATACGGTTGTAAAATACGGAGGGAATAAAGCAGGGGATGGTGCCTTGCGGGTGGAAGGGGAGCTTGATTTGCAGAATGTGACAATTCAAGACAGCCCTAATGTTGGCATCTATTCTTCAGGCACGCTCACGGGGTCTAATATAACGCTTGCAGACAATGCGTATGCTTTTCATCTTGCGGGAGAAGGATGTCCAATCCTCACAGGCGTGGTTATTTCCGGCGACGGAGAAGAGTTCTACTCAAATCCTTTGAAGTGCGCATTTGAGTAAGTTCACCCTATGGCAAACTAAGCTCAGCTTAGTTTTCCACACCTTGGCAAAACCAAGGAATCCTTGGTTTTGCCAAGAAGGTATCGAGTAGAAAAAAAAAGAGCCCTCGGTGGTGAACCGGGGGCATGAATGGTTGTCCCGCGAGGGACTTTTGTTGGAGGTTACGATGCGGCTTGGGCCAGTTCTGAGATGGCCTTCTCGATAAAGGGCGGAGCTTTCCGGGGCGGGTCAGTGTCGCGTATCTCGTGTGGGTAGAGTAGCAATACTTTTTTCAGTGCGGCATCTGGGCGTACTTGGGTTTGGTCGTTGTCAAACCCAACGACCGTTGCCTGCTTGTTATTCGCCCATCGATATAAGGGATAAGTACTCTTGATTCTAATGTACTGCCCCAGGAAGAGCTTTTGATTCGTTTCCAAAGGCGCACCTCCTGCTTTGTAGATTTATCTACCTATATTCCAACCCATAAGTTTTGTCAACCCCTACACCAAACAAACAGATTAGCACCTAGGGACTTTGTCCCGGCGCTTCCCATCCATGCACAATTTGTGCAGAGACACTGCTTGTTATGGTGTGGGGGTCAATTGTGGAAAAGAAAAGGCCCTCGCATGGATTCCTGTTTGCGAGGGCACGATTGTGATACCAGGAGAGGTGAAAATGGAACGAAGATTACCGGGATTTTCTGTTTGGTGGGGCCGGGAAAGCCACCCTATCGTGGACAATTCTCCCGATGGTCAGGGAGGGACCATCCCCATTCAGGTGGATTTTTGCTCCTTGAGTTACAAGAGCCCGCAGCCCGCGGACCCCTATGGGGTTCTCACCGATACCAAACGTTTGAATCAGATACACACTACCCATTTCCGTCTCCTCTGCAGTATTCCTCTCCTGGTATCTGCTGGTGAGAATTATACACATTGGCTCAATTTTGTCAATGTTTCTGCTTTTGACCAGGGACTAGGACTTTGATATAGTAAAGGTTAAGATGACCCTTGATTTTTTAGTTCGCCTCACATTGGCTGCCCATAAGGTGGCTGGCATACTGCAAAAAGACGATGCTTTAAGGACGCAGCTGCAGGACTCGGCAAACCGGCTCTTGGAAAGCTGGGTTTTGTTGGTGCACGACCTTGCCACTCCAGAGCAAAAGCGCCAGACAGCGGCAAAGGCCGTAAAGGAGCTTGGTATGCTTGTCACTTACCTAAACTACGCGAGGCGCATGAGCAGAGTGAATCCAAAGAACTTTGTGGTGCTGGAGCGGGAGTACAACAAGGTGGGGGAGTTTTTGCGCCAGCTCCACCAGGGCCTTGACCAAGATGTTAGACCTCGGAGGTCTAACATACCAGATGTAAGAAGTCCTAAGGGAAAGGGAAATACGACATTACAACAAGGAATACTTTCACAAGGAATACTTTCTGGCAGACGAGAAACAAAGGAGAACAGTTCTCCTTTGTTTCCTCAAAGGGCAAAGGAAGGGGAACTTTCCCCCCGGCAAAACAGAATTTTGCAGCTTTTGCACAATAAAGACAAGACGCAGGTATGGGAGCTCAAAAAGGTGCTTCCCGAGGTAACCAAAAGGACCCTGCGCCGCGACCTTGATGACCTGCTTCAGCGCAACCTTATCGTCAGGCAGGGGGAATGGAACGAGGTTTTTTACCAAATTCACTAGGAATTGGGGAATAATTGTGGAAAAAGCTAGGACATTGACCTTTCGCCTAATTTGTCCTATCCTATAGCTAGGACATTTTAATGCCAATGGAAGAGACCAATCAATATTTCAGCCAGCTCTACGACCAGTATATCACCAGGATTTACCGGTTCGTCTACCTGAAGGTCAGCTCTGTTGAGACGGCAGAAGACCTGTCTTCAGAGGTGTTTTTGCGCCTGTACAAGCGCCTTCGCGAGCCCGGCCGTGAAATCCAGAACCCCCAGGCTTTTTTGTACCAGATTGCCCGCAATGTGGTGGCAGACCATTACCGGGGCAGGAGAGTGACTACGATATCCATTGAAAAGACCACCATTGAGATTGAGGATATCGGAGACCCGACACAAGGCCAGGCAGAGGTGAACCTTGAGATGGACCGAATCAGGCAGGCCCTGAGCCAGCTCCAGGACGACTACCAGAACCTGATTATCTGGCGGTACATAGATGAGCTCACCGTGCCAGAAATAGCCCAGATTATCGGAAAGTCAGAAGGAAATATACGGGTTGGAGTGTCAAGGGCGCTTGAAGCGCTTCGGGAAAAGATAACATAAAAGTGACGGTCGTCTTATTATTGTTAGTGTAATATTTTGGTTTATTTTACGACATAATTTATATGGAGCACGATATGGAGCAGGAGAAGAACCTCGTACAAAAAATTTCCCTCTTAAAAGACATTCAGCCCAAGAGCAATTGGGTGCTTTATGTTAAGACGCGGATTCTCGCAGATTATGAGCGGATTTACGCGGATGCTGGGGTGGGACATGAGAGCTTGATAGGACAGACCCTCCTTCGCCAAGGCTTCGGAGGGCGAGTAGGACATCTTGTATCCTATCTCCGATACCTAGAAAAGCCTGCCTTTGTGCTTTCTGCCATGACCTTTTTAGTGCTGGGAGGGGTTGGCTACCAGGTTTCCCAAAACAGTTTGCCAGGAGATGCCTTGTATTCTTTGCGTTCGGCCATTGAGAGGGCAACCATGGGTTCTGACCCTCTGGCCTCTTTGGAGATTGCCCAGAGGCGCCTGGAAGACCTGAAAAAGGTGGTTGAAGGAAACAAGGTGAGAAACCTTTCCTCGGCAACCCAGGAGTTTAACCAGAGCGTGGAGACGGCTACCAAGGGATTTCTGGCGCTTGTGGAAAACGAGCCCAAAAAGGCTTTACAGGTCTCCAGGGAACTAGTACAATTGCAAAGAGGCAAGACGGAAATAGAACAGACTTTGGGTGCTTCTCTTGGAGAAGAAGAGAACTCTGAATTGCAGAACGCCACGCGGATATTGGTGGAAATGGAGTTTGCCGATTTAACAACCAGAACCTTGAGCGCAGAGCAGGAAGAATTATTCAAGCAGGCAGTCAGCGCGTACAAGGAACAAAGGTATGAGCAGGCGCTGGAGTACGTCTGGCTCATTGCTAACAACGCTGATTAATATTGATAGTTGGAGCCCACGAATTTCTTGTGGGATTGAAAAATCTTTAAAGGTCGAAACTCAAAAGACAGTCGAATACAAACCAAAAAAAGACAAACAAAGTTACATGAGTAGTTTTAAGAAAATATTTGCTACTGTAACCGTTGTGACCATGCTGGGAGTAGCGGCAGTACCCGCCCCTGCTTCTGCCATTACGGCAACCGAACTGCAGGCGCAGATTGACGCCCTCTTGGCACAGATTGCACAGTTGCAGTCGCAATTAACAACAGTAGAGGGAGGCACTTCTACTGGAGCTATTACCGGCATTCCTTCCGGCTTTACCTTTAGTTCAAACCTGACGGTGGGGTCCACGGGAAATGACGTGAAATATCTCCAGCTTTTGCTGAACTCTGACTCCGCAACAAAATTAGCGAACTCTGGAGCCGGTTCTCCCGGGAGCGAGACCACCTACTTTGGGCCAATTACCAAAAGCTCGGTGATTAAGTTCCAGGACAAATACGCTTCTGATATTCTGACCCCAGTGGGTCTGACTTCAGGAACCGGCTACTTTGGTCCTTCCACGAGGAGCAAGGCAAACTCCATTTTGGGAACTGCGGTAGTAACTCCTCCCGCAACAACGCCTCCAGCAGAGGAAACAGGGGGAGCAGTGGAGACGCCAACCTCTGGCGCTCCAATAGTGAGTTTGAGCGGCAACGCGCTTGATGCGCGCGTGGCTTCAGACACGCCAGCTGGCGTGACAATTCCAGACAACGCAAGTGCCAACTTCACCAAGTTCATCCTGACCACGGGAGACCAAGCGGTAACCGTGTCTAAGGTATTTGTGACCCGCAAGGGGCTGACTTCTAACTCCGACATGGAGAACGTGAAGATTCTGGACGCCAATGGCGTGAACTTGGGAAGCGTTGCCAGCTTTAACGTGAACAACAAGGCAACGGTAACCTTTACGCCTAACCTGTCATTGTCTGCAAAGTCCAGTTCTACCTTCTTCATTCGAGCTGGTGTTGTAGACACTACGGCGGCCAATAAGACGGTGCTGCTGGGCGTTGAAGCAAACAGCGACATTACGTCTTCTGCAAGCACGGTGACTGGAGCTCCGGTCTATGGGAACACCTTTACTACGGTGACCCTGGCCATTGGAACAGCCACCGTTGACCAGGCGTCTGCGGTTTCTGATTCCCAGCCCGATGTTGGAGACGCCGATGTTGTAGTGAACGACTTTAAGATAGAGGCAGGTTCTGGAGAAGCCATTACCGTGCACCAAATTACGGTATTGGAGGCGGGGACCGCTTCCCTGTCTGACACAAGCAACATTGAACTGTGGTCCGTGACCGAGAACAAGTCCTACGGCACGGTTGCCAACTGGACAGCAGGCGGCAAGGCGAGCTGGAGCAACCTGAACATTAAGGTTGCAAAGGGCGTTTCCCACCGCTTCCAGATTCGTTTGGACATTGTTGGAGGAGCTGAAGGCAGCTTGACCATTAACGCAGATGTCATGGACGGCTCTGACATTTTGGTTGACGTGACCGGAGACACCTACGGCTTCTACATTACTCCGACCGATGGAGACAGCTGGAGCAACAGCAACGATGGACGCGGTTCAAGCGACCAGACCATTCAGGGAGGTTCCCTGACCGTTGCCAAGTCCTCTTCAACCCCTGCCACCGGCAACATTGCGCCCGCTGCAGACCAGGTTCTCGCAGTGTTTGACTTCATCGCCCTTGGTGAGGAAATGCAGGTTTCTGCTCTTACCTTGGACTTTGACTTTAGCGGCATGGTGTATACGGAGGTGACCAGCGTGCGCATATATGATGCGAATGGCAACATTGTGGCAGGACCCATGGATACGGCTGCTGCCGGCACCGTCGCATTCACCGACACCTTTATTGTGCCTATTGGCACGACCAAGTACACGGTGAAGACGAACATTGCCACGAGCACGTCCGGGACAGACACAGTGGACGTTGGCATCAGCACGCCTAATGCCATGACAGTGAAGGGAATGTCGTCCAACAACACCATTACCCCGACCCCAACCACCGAGGTGGAAGGAAATACGCTTACCGTGACGGCAGCTGATTTGGATGCCACTACGTTGACCACCCCGGTTGCACGGAGCATCTCAAAGGGCTCCCAAGATTACATCTGGGCTACCTTCTCGCTTAGCGCAACGGATTCCGGCGAGAACATCAACGTGACTGCGCTCGTGATTGAAGACACCCTGGGAGACGCTGCGGACGAAGCAGATATGATTGACAACGCGGAGATATGGGCAGACCTGACGTCAGCCAGCAGCTCTCGCGGAGACGCGTATGAGACCAAGGTTTCCCAGACCAAGCAGTTCGCGGACTCTGCAGCTACTGACGAGACCTTGAGCTTTACCCTGACCCAGACCGTTGTGGTGCCCAAGGGCAAGACCGTGGGCCTGGCATTTGTTGCAGACCTTGCGGCAGGAGCTACCACGGGCGACATCCACACCATTAGTTTAGACACCGATTCTGGAGACGTAACCGCGACTGGAGCTTCCACAGGAACCTCTGTGACCGTAACGCCAACCGGCGCAGGACAGGCCATGACCGTGACGGGAGCCGGCACGCTGACGATTACGAACGACGCTTCCCAGCCTAGCGCCAAGCTCATGATTGCCAACGGCACTACAGAGCAGACGCTCGGCATATTCCGGTTTGCTGCCAACAATGTGGAAAACATTGAGCTGGACGACGTTCTCTTTGAGGTGACGAACGGAGGCCGCGTGCTCTCCTACAAGTTCTATGTTGGTAGTACGCTGGTAGCTGAAGCGGGTTCCGGAACCGGTCCCAAGGCGGTGTTCGCGGACGGTGCAGTGATAGCAAAGGCAAACAGCAACGTAAAGCTGACCGTGAAGGGAGTTCTTGCTTCTATCACGCAGACAAGCGATCAGGACACCTCCATTACGGTGAACCTGGATAATATTGCTGATGTGAACGCCACCGGACTTGCTTCCGGGAGTGGAGCTACCATTAGCGGAACTGCAAGCGCCAACACGCACATTGCCTTTGAGTCGTACCCGCAGTTCAGCGTGAACGCCAGCACGCCTAAGGGCGACCTGACTACGCTGAGTTCTGCGGCGCTGGTAGCCATCTTTGACGTTACTGCTGTGGGAGGCGAAGACATTACGTTTACCACGCTCAAAGACAGCTTGACGATGAACGTGTCCCAGCAGATCACCGACTCAAATACCACGGCAAACACCTGGACGCTGAAGGATGTGGCAGGCAACACGCTGGACTCCAACGCTACCGTGGCGGAGAACACCAACTCGCCTACGGTAGACTGGGACTTCAGCACAGCAACCTTTACGGTGGCTGCCGGCCAGACCGCGTCCTTGTATGTGTACGCCAACACCCTGGAGTTTGAGGACGACGGCGACTCTTTGCAGGTATGGCTTGACGACGGCCTGGCAGCAGGCAAGCTGAAGTGGAGCATTGACGGCGACGGGGGAGCATACGAGCACCCAGATATCATCTTTAGAGGAGATATCTTCGCTGGCTCGTTAGTTAACCCGAGCTAGTCCGATTTGCTGAAACGAACCCACGCCTCTTTCCTTGTGGAGGTTGAGCGGGAGAATAGCCCCGCCCGTCTATCTATAGACGGGCGGGGTTTGTTTTAGTAAGATAGATAACGCTATGTCAAACGAAAAGAGTTTCAATTTCGTCAAACAGGTTAAGGGCGCAATCCAGCAAGCACATGAAACGGGACAGCTGCCCGAGACAAAAAATGACGTGCTAGACGGCTTTTCTGGGGACAGCATCGTTGGCTGTCTGCAGCGGCTTACGAAGATTGTGTCGGCACGAAATGACTCATGCTATCTTGAGATTGGCGTGTTGCAAGGGTTTACGCTGCTTTCAATAGCCCTCGCGAACCCAGATGTTCCGTGTTTTGGGATAGATGATTTTTCATTGTTCAACGAAGGAAAGAAGAATTTTGAGATTGTGCGCGAGCGTCAGCGTAAGCTCGGCATTACAAACGCGCACATTCTCAATATGGATTTTGAGGAAGCTCTTGATAACCTTGAGCAGCATATACAAGAAAAAAAAATTGGCGTTCTGTTTGTTGATGGACCGCATGATTACCGAAGCCAGCTCATCTCTCTTTTGAAGGCGAAGCGCTCTTTGGCAGACAGCGCTGTCATTGTTGTTGATGACGCGAACTATGCGCATGTCAGGCAGGCCAACGCGGATTTTTTGGCATCAGAGCTGGACTTCGCTCTGCTCTTTGAAGCATACACGCCTCTGCACCCTGCCAACATGACGCCCCGGGTAAAAGAAAAGGCAAGGAAGGGGTGGTGGAACGGGGTGAATGTGCTCATGAAAGACCGGGAACGTCGTGTCGTTCGCTCTTTTCCTCCTACGGGTGAACGCGAACGTTTTTTTGCCTCGCACGACGTGTTCCGCCACGAATTTGCGGAGACAGCCATTGAAGCGCTCCGCTACGGGTCGGCGCTTGTTGACGGAACTGAGTCCGAGGAAAAAAAGCGAAGGAAGCTGCTGAAGGAACGCCTTTTATCTGAAAGACAAAGACACCCCGGACGTTTTCCGTTTTACAATACCGAAAGCAAGGGGCTCCCTGATTTTAAACTGCACTTGTAATCAATCTCTATGCTCACGGCAGAGCGGATTCTCAAAGCGTTTGAAAAGTCAATGGCAGAGTACGAACCTGCCCAGAAAAGCAAGCACTGGGAGGGGTGGTTTGGCCGCACCAAACACTTGTATAAAGCGGAATTTTTAGAGAACTTTCGGAACAATACCTTGTCTGCGGGCTTAGACGACCAGGCCCCTCCGCAAGGGACGAAAGAGATCTTTTGTGATTTGCTTGCCGAAGTCGGTGAGGAGTTTGTTTTTTCAAACCTATCTACAAAAAACATCGGCAACTCGCGCCAAGTTTTTATGATAGGAGAAAAGGTTGTAGACGCGGGGCAGGCATTTCACATCAAGTGGCTCCACGACCTTGTAGCCCACGTGTTTTCTCAAAGGGATGTCAAGTACATGTGCGAAATTGGGGGCGGGTATGGGTCTCTGGCGCAGAAAATCCGCTCCAATATCAAGTGCAGGTATATTATGATTGATCTTCCAGAAGCGAACGTGCTGTCAAGCTGCTACTTGAGCAGGCACTTTCCCGATATGCGGTTTCTTTTGGCAGACGAGGTAGCCGGCAATGCAGTGAATAAAGAACAGATTGACCAGTATGATTTTGTCATCGTGCCTCCCTGGTATGAAATCAAGGGGGTTGCGATTGATTTGTTTATCAACACCAGATCTATGATGGAGATGAACATGGAAGCTATCAAGAAGTATTTTGATTTCATCCAGGGCGCTGTTTCGCCGAACGGATTCTTCTTTAACATCAACAGGTATTACAAGGACTCGGTTGGTTATCCTATTAAACTATCGGAGTATCCGTACGATGAGAAGTGGAATGTTGTTTTGTCCAAGCCCGCCTGGAGGCAGCCCATTATTCACTGTTTGCTGACGCGGAGAACGGAGGGGAAAGGCACTATTAGAGAGGAGCTCAACAAGATTGAGCGCATCTATCAAGAGAACAGGCGGGTTGGGAGGGAAGGATTTGTAAAGACCAGAACGATTGTAGTTCCCGGCAAGAGGGCGGTACTGGGTCTTCCTTTCAAATTCCTCAAAGCAATACTTCCTCCTTCCCTCTATAGAAAGCTGAAAGAGGCGATTATCTCCCAGTTGTAGTTAGAGCAGGGGCTAGGGAAGGGTTTGAAGGAATGCGTTGATTTGCTGCTGCGTTTCGGGAGTGGGGCTTAGGCGCCACATCTCCTGAAGCTGTTTTATTGCTTTTTCCCGTTCTCCAATGTCCCGGTAGAGCCCGGCGAGCACGGCGTGGTACTGGAAGATGTCTGGGACGGCTCTCGTGAGCTGTTCATAGGCCCGCATCAGGTCTTTTTTGTAGCGTTCCGGCTGCGCCCCGTATGCCTGGATAAACTGAAAGAGGAAGGGCGCGTCGCCCTGGACCGCGATTCCGTGATTTTTCGCTTCTTCAGCAAGCGCCTCAAAACCCCTGTCCATTGTTCCCTGCACAATGCTCATGAGTACGCGTTCCTGCCAGCAGTCCTTGAGGTTGGGCCGCAGGGCAAGGCATTTGTCCACGACCTCCTGCCCTTTTTTGTATTGGCCGGTGAGTCGGTAGGTCTGGGCGAGTTTCGCAAATGTGGCATGCCGCTGGGGGCTTAGCTCTTCAGCCCGCTTGAGAGCGGCTTCCGCGCGTTCTGCGAGCCGCAGCCGTTCTTCCTTGTCTAAAGAAAGCAGAATAAGGTTGTTGAGATAGCCTCCGAGCAGAATATAGGAGCGGGGGTCGCGCTCTCGCGTTTGGTGATATTCTTCGAGCATGAACACCGCGCCCTCCGAAAGTTTTTTGACTTGTGAAGGCATGTTTGTGATGCACTGCCCGATAATGTCTACGTAGCGCTGGCGGTGGTAATGCTGAAAATGCGAATTGGCGGGGAAGGAGGCCTCCATGATGGTAATCGCTTTTTCACACTGCTCCTTGTCTGCTTTTGTCTGCGCAAGGTTTATGTCTTTGTTGACCGCAAGGGGCTTTAAAGCGGCGGTGTAGAGAAACAAAAGTACAAGGATACCCAGAAGACCAAACAGGCCGAGCTGAACGTTGGGGTGGAGGCGTTTCCAGAAACTTGGAAACATGGGAGTGACAACCTCCGTTTGCCGGTGGCTGGTAGTTAAAAAGAGGGCATAGGCGCAGAGCAAGAAAAAGATAAGGTAGAGGGGCGTGGAGGTGAAGGCGGGGATCATTGCCGCGAGGAAGGCGACAAGCGCTGTTTGCGTTCCGTGTATGAGAAGTTTCTCTTGAGGAGGCGCCGGTTTTCTTGCAGCCATGAGACCCCAAAAGAGGGCCCCCAAGAACAATAAGAAGGTTCCAAGTCCGAGGAATCCCGTGCCAGCGGCAATGTCCAGGTACATGCTGTGGGCCGTATCCCACCAGCCCGTGGATCTGTATTCTGTTACAAAGCTTTCCTCAAAGTGTTTATTAAACCCAATGGCAGAGTTATACGGCCCGTAGCCAAGGAATGGCCGGTCAGCTACGCCTTTCAGTTCAATTGACCAGCCGGCCAGACGCTCGGTTTTCATGAGTCCTTGAGGTGTGATTCTGTTCCAGGAGCGTGAGAGTTCTTCTCCAAGAAATGATGGAGGGGTTGGGTAAAAGAACAGCCAGGTGAAGGTGGTAACTCCTGCAAGCACAAAACCAATGCCAAGTACGCGCAAGAGGCGCGCCCGGACTGGGGCAAAAAGTAAGAAAAAGAAGACGCCGGCTCCGAGCCCTAGGAACGCGGACCGGCTGCCAGCAAAGAAAATAGCGAGAAGCAAGAGAAGAGCGAGAACGATATAGGGAGATAAGGTTGAGATACGGTGGAGATGGGGTTGAGATAATGTTGAGATGCGTTTCAGAGCGAATCCTAAAAGCAGAAAGACCAAAGGGGTAAGATACGCGCCCAAGAGAATGGGGTTGCCAAGAGTGGCATGCGGTTTCCCGGTAGGATCAATAAGATTAGGGAGTAAGGCAAATCGTTGGGCAAAGGCGACAAGAGCAAGAAAGACAGCTCCTGCAAAAACCGCAATCCACACCGTTTTCCACTCCTCTTTTTTGAGAGATAAAAAGGCAAGAAGCCCTAAAATGACATACAGAAAGTAGTTGAGAGCTCCCCAGCCGCGGTCCGGGTCTCCCCAAAAGGAAAAGTGCGGGTCCATAGAAAACAGCAAGGCGAGCATGTACACTGAAAGGAACAGAGCAAAGGCCGCCAGGGGCCATCTGACTGCCTGTATGCGCTCTTTTGCCTGTTGGACAAAACCAGGAGTGCCGAGGAGGCGCGCTAAAAAGAGAATCCCCAGGAGCGGCACGAGAAAACGCACCAGGACGGCCTGGCCCCAGGGAGCGGGGGCAAACCAGGGAGGTAGGTTCATGAGGGGAATCAGGGCCGCAAGGGCAAAGAGGAGAAGGGTGAGCTTTCGGAGAGTATCGTGCATACTATTGAGGGAGTTTGTTGAGCAGGTCTTGGGCGCGCTGGATGTACTCTTGCGCGTTGTCTTCGTCTCCACGCTGTTTTGCGAGTTCGGCGAGCTTTTGATAGGTTTCCATGAGTTGCGGGGTGTCTTGGTTTGCCAGATAGACCTCCGCAAGGTCCTTGAGCGTTTCTTCAGAAGAGGTTGAGAGCCCGAGTTGTTCCGCGCGGATCCTTGCGAGTGTAGCTCCCTGTTCGTTGTGGAAGGTAAGTTCCACAAGCGAGAGCCGCCAGCAGGATGAAGTGTTCCCTGCACTGCAGTCCTGCCGGAGAATACCTCTTATGGGCTCAAGGAATTCTTCCACCTGGCTTTGTAAGTCGGGCTGCCACTGGAGCATGAGCAGGGTTGCTTTGTGCGCGTCATTCCAGTTCCCGAGTTGCTTGTGCGCGAGTGCGAGGGAGGCCGCGTACTGGAGGTTTTCTGTCCTGAACACCAGGAGTTCATAAGCTGTGGCCATCCGTTGCTTGTCTCCAATTGTTTGGTAAGCGAGCGCGAGCTGGTTGAGGTATGGAATAGGCCAGGATCTCCGCCTGTTCAGTTCCTCCATGTCTTCATCCACTGCCTCCAGGTCGCCCAGATACACGTTCGCCAGTACTTTTTCCCAGATGCAGTCGCTGTACTCGTTGTTTAAATAGAGACACTCATTCGCTCGTTCTACTGCCTCGCCGTATTTTCCCTGCAGGCGGGCGGTCTGCGCCCATTTTGCGTATAGCTCCACTCTCTTGGGGCTTAGCTCTTGGGCTTTCTGGAGAGCTTCTTGCGCTTGCCGTGCAATGGCCTCCCTTTGTTCTCCTTTTTGAAGATAGGTCAGGACAATGTTGAGATAGTCGGCTTTTGTAAGATAGGTTCTGGAGTATTGGGGACGCGCCGCTGCGGCCCTGTCTAGGACTTGGCCCGCTTTTAGGGAAAGAAGCACCCTGGTCTGCGGGTCTTCAGAGCCTGAAGGCAGGCAGGCGCGGATAACGTTTGTATATTGAGCAGGTAGGTAGTAATCCAGTTGGGGGCTGGGAGAAGAAAGTTCCTCGGCCTTGTCAATGGCTTGCTGGCATCTTCCCTGTTGGGCCTGGAACACCGCGACATTCATCTCTTTATTCACCCATAAGGGCGCAAGCGTGTGCTGCCAGAGGAACCAGAGGAGGAAAACGCTCAAGAGACCAAAGAGGGCGAGGCGGGTATTGGAGTTTGGATATTGGTGATTGGCGATTGGCGATTGGCTAATTTGCGGAGATGCGGTGGAAATAAGAAACAAAGAGTAGGCAACAAGAAAGAAAAACACCAGGTAGGTGGCAAAGGTGTTAAAAGAGAACATTCCCTGCACAAGGTAAGCCAAGAAAGCGGCCTGCGCGCCTATTATCTGGAGGCGGAGCTCCGGCTTTCTCCGCTGTGTCTCCTGGAGTTTCCAAAAGAGAGAGGCAAGAAGGGCGAGGAATGCGGCCAGGCCGACCAGTCCGGTCTCCAGCAGATAGTCAACAAAGATGTTGTGAGTGGTGTCCCACCATCCAATGGAAACGCGCAGGGTGGCTACGCTTGAGTCGTAGAATTTGTCTAAAGCAAGGAAGGCGTTGTAGGGTCCGTATCCAAGGATAGGTTTTTCCACCGCGGCCTTCAAGGCGAGTTCCCAAGCGGCAAAGCGAGCATCCTCGATACTACGCTCCACGGAAAAGCGTCCCCATAGAGAAACGGCGTTGGGAACTTTCCGAAGGAAGTCCGGTGCCGGGTTGGTGTTGACATACCAAAGCAGGAGAACGCCCAGAAGAACAGTACCCAGTACTCCTATCCTGGCCAGCTTGAGGAACGCTGCCTGTTTGGGAGCTGCCAACGCAAAAAAGAGAACGCCAGCTCCCAGCCCTATAAACGCGGAGCGGCTAACGGTTATGAATATGGCGTAGAGAAACAAAAGGAGCGCTGCTCCAATCGCTGTACGCCGCTTTGTTGAACGTTCCTGTAAGAGCCACACAAATCCCATGAGAGTGAGGGGAATGAGGGTCATGGCAAGGAACAAGGGATTCCCCAGCGTGGCCACCGGTCTTCCATAGGTGATGAGAGTTCCGGAAAACCAGCCAAAGTTTTGGAACGCGGCCAACAGGGAAAGCCCGGTTCCCGTAGCCAGCAGTACGTACCAGAGCCGTTGCCACTCTTTTGTTTTGAGTATGAGAAAGAGAGATACCGCAAAGGCAATGTAGAAAAGGTAGTTTACAATGCCCCATGCGCGGCTCGGGTCGCTCCAGAAGCTGTTCTTCGGGTCAAGGGAAAATACGGCAGCAATCAAGAGTACTACGCCGAGCGCGTACAGCAAGGTCCAAGGTACTCTTGCTGGACCGTGGGGGACGAGCAATGAAAGATTTCTGGTTTTGGTAAGTTGCCAGAGAAACCCCAAGACGAGAAGACCAAAGAGCAGGCGAAATGCCACGGTCTGCCCCCATGCAGGGGGAGAGAACAAGGGAGGAATATTAAGCAGGGGAAGCAGGAGGATAGCAATGAAGCCCCAGAAGAACGTCCAGTACCAGCCTGTACTGAGCCCCTCGACTACGCTCGGGGTAGACTCCGTCGAAGTATTGCCGTTCATATGGATTTATGATACAGAATAGCTATTCGTAATTCAAGTTGGTTTCTCCGTGTATGTCCAAAATTATCGTAGCGGTGAGCGGGGGATTTGACCCCATTCATATCGGCCATATCCGGTTAATGGAGGCGGCAAAGAAGCTCGGCGATGAGTTGGTCGTGATTCTGAATAACGACCACTGGCTCAAAAAAAAGAAGAGGTTTATATTTATGCCGCAGCAAGAGCGTAAAGAAATTCTTGAGGCGCTCAAGTGGGTTGATAGGGTTGTGCTCACGGCACACAAGGCGTCCCCAAAGGATATGAGCGTGTGCAGCGAGTTGAGGAAGATTAGGCCGAATATTTTTGCGAACGGAGGAGACAGAACATACAAAAACATTCCCGAAACGCAGGTATGCAAGGAGATTGGATGCAAGATGGTTTTTGGAGTAGGAAGGGGGGGCAAGGTCCAGTCGAGCTCCCGGCTTCTTCAGAAGTTCTTGGATGGGTGTACTGGACGATAAGTGGCCCGTATTGACACCTTTTGACTTTCCTCTACAATAGGGGGTGTTATGAAAGATATCATTGTCGTTGGCACCGGAGACGTGTTCCGCAGGTTTTTGGCGCCGTCCCTTGGTCTTTTAGAAGCTCAGCGGTTGCTCAGAGCTTTGGCAACGGTTGACATTAGGGAAAGGGAACCCATGGGATGCTTATCTGAAGGAATAGAACATAGAATGAGGGCTTTTGACGAGGCCTTGAGCGCTCTCCTGGAAGATTTGAAAGGCAAAAATCCAATCGTTATTCTTGCGCACGACAATGACCTGCACTATCAGGACACAAAAGACCTTGTGGATTCCGGATTTCAGGTTATGCTCGAGAAACCCTACGTTATTGGGAAAGACCAGTTAGATTCTTTCAAACAACTCGTTTCTGAACATCCGCAAAGGGTTTTTCTCATGGGGTACTATTTCATGAGGAAGATGGCACCGCTGCTTCTGCTGGCCGGTATATTACGGAAAGATAGTTTTTATCTTCAAACAGAGGAGGTTTTCCAAAGGGATGGAAGTGCCAACGGCCTGGAGTCATACAGCGGCAAACTTGAAGAGATTTTGGGAGAGCCGGTTTCTCTGAAGGTGAGAACGCTGGAGAGCGCAGGGTTTTCCGGCCAGCTTGACCATAGGGGTTCGTATGTTTTTGACGTGAGAAGGGGCGGTGGAATGATACAGGACATGGGAATCCATGCCCTGCTTCCCCTGTTTATTCTTGATCAGTACCTTGGCAAAGTTGATATATCATTTGCAGCGGGGCAAGTGAGAACCGCCAGATGCAGAGAATGTTACAATCTTTCCAGGTCAAAGTACGGCATCCCGGAAGAGTGCATTGCCGAAACGTATTCTGAAATAGAGTTGCAAACGGAGAAAGGGATTCCCATTACCGTATCGGTAGGAAAGTATACGGCAGATGTGCCAACGCACAAAAACCTCGTTTTAAAGGGGACCAAGGGGGAAATTGATTTAGACATGCACGAACATCGCATGCATATATATAAAAAAGGCAAGCTCATCGACCGCATTGAACTCATTAACTCTCCAGGAAGCAAATATTATCCCGTGCTCCGGACGGGCTTGGAGTACTGTGACGGAGGGAGCCCCTTTACCATAGATTTCTCCCAAAAACAATTAGATGCTCAAGAGCTGACCCTTGCCATTCTTGAGCGGGCGAGAACAACTGGCCAGGCTGTCATGTATGAGAGCGGAGAGCAGTCAGAAAATATTTTTAAACACCACGCAAAATGAAAGTTGCCGTTAGCGTCGTCACGTTTTCAAAAAATAAGGAGCTTGTGGAAGAACTCGCCAAGCATTTCCCGGATTATAAGCTCAACACCTTTGAAAGAAGATACACGAAAGAAGAGTTCACGGAGGCATTGCGAGACGCAGATGCGGCAATTGTTGGATTGGATACGATTGATGAGGAGGTTTTGCGCCACTGCCCTCAACTTAAGGTTATCGCTAAACACGGCATAGGAACGGACAAGGTTGATTTTGAAGCGTGCAAAAATCATGGAATTGAAGTAAAGCTACAGCCCGGAACAAACAAAAGAAGCGTTGCAGAGCTTACCCTAGGTTTTATGCTTGGCCTTATGCGGGGTGCTTTTGTCTCTTCTCTTGACTTGAAAAATGGAGTATGGAACAAGTATGATAATGCGGGAAGAAACCTGAGCGAAAAAACCATTGGAATCATTGGCGTTGGGAACATAGGCAAAGACCTCGTATCCTTGCTGGAGCAGTTTCATTGCATCATCCTGGTAAATGATATACGAGAGGATTCAGAACAAAAACAATTTTACCAAGAGCACAAGCTTAAGGAGTCCTCAAAAGAAGAAATCTACCGGCAAGCAGATATTATCACCATACACACTCCCCTCACGGAATTAACCAGAAACATGATTGCCAAAGAACAGTTCTTGATGATGAAACCTGCCTCTTACTTTATCAATACGGCAAGGGGGGAGATTGCCAAGGAAGAAGATTTGCTTTGGGCTTTGAAAAACAACATTATTGCAGGAGCGGGGCTGGACGTGTACACGCAAGAGCCGCCCAGCAATCCTGAATTATTGACTCTGAAAAATATCTATTGCACCCCTCACATTGGAGGAACGTCAAAAGAAGCGTCTTTGGCTTTGGGCATGACCGCCATAAACAACCTCAGAGAGTATTTTGGAACATGAGCTTTGAACAGGAGCTTCGTTCGGCAAAGGAAGCGGCGCAAAGAGCAGGGGAACACCTGAGAAACGTTTCTGACGCAGGCATCATTTCAAATTCGGGTAAAGACATAGAGTTGAAAGCAGACAGAGAAGCACAGGAAATTATACTTGATTATCTGAAACCAACACCATATCCCGTAATTTCCGAACACATGGAAAATCCGCAAAGGAACAAGGAAGGGCCAAGGTGGATAGTTGACCCCTTAGATGGAAGCTTGAACTTTTACCGCCAAATCCCCAACGCGGCGGTCTCCATAGCGCTCTGGGACGGCCAAGAACCTTGTCTTGGCGTTGTGTATGACTTTAACAGAGATGATATGTATTACGGAGCGGTGAAAGAGGGCTCTTTTAGGAACGGGGAAAAGATATCCGTGAGCGATGTCGCAGAGAAAGGCAATGCGGTGCTTTGCATGGGGTTTCCTTCAAAGGCAGATTATGCAACGGAACGTTTGCTTGGTTTTGTGAAAAAAGTTCAGGACTTTAAAAAAGTTCGGCTTTTGGGTTCCGCGGCCCTGTCTCTGGCGTATGTTGCTTCCGGCAAGGCGGACGCCTATCATGAAGAGGGGATAATGCTGTGGGATGTTGCCGCTGGCCTGGCTTTGGTCAAGGCGTCCGGGGGAGAGTTTGAAATGAAAGGTCTCGGCAAAAACCAGTTTGACATTTTTGCAAGCAACGGCGCTCTACAACGAGCGAACTAACATGAAAGAGCAAATTTTATCCGCGATTGAAGAAAGTATTGAAGCTAAAGAATACCTCAAAGAACAGGAGGACTCCTTGCTTGGAGCGGCAGAGATAATCTTCAAAAGGTTCCAGGAGGGCCGCAAGCTGCTCACGTGCGGAAACGGGGGAAGCGCAGCGGACGCCCAGCACATTGCCGCAGAATTCACTGGCCGCTTTAAGAAAGAAAGAAAAGGGCTGCCCGCCATCGCCCTGACGACAGACACTTCTTTTTTGACCGCATGGGCCAATGACTACGAAGAGGGGTTTGAAACGATTTTTGAACGCCAGGTGCAGTCCTTGGCGAAGCGAAACGATGTATTGTGGGGGATTTCAACGTCGGGAAATTCCGAGAATGTTGTGCGGGCGTTCCGAAAAGGCCGTGAAATGGGCACCTATAATCTCTCGTTAACGGGGAGAGACGGGGGCAAGCTGAAAGAGTTAAGCGACTTGAATATTAACATTCCCGTTGCCGCTACGGCCAGAATCCAGGAAGCCCACGAACTTGCCTACCATATTATTTGCGGCTTGGTTGACGATTATGCCGCTCATGCCGACAGAGGAGAAAAATGGTCTGTAAATAAATAATCAAGACAGCAATAAAAAATGAACAATGTTAGGTTCGGAACGTGGATAACGCTGGGGCATCCGTCCATTGGCGAAATAATGGCCGAGGCGGGCTTTGACTGGGTATGCATTGACATGGAGCATTCCGCAATTGACTATGCCGAAGCGCAGCTGCTCATTGCGGCCATCCAGTCCAAAGGGAAACCCGCGTACGTTCGCGTGGGAGAAAACAACGCCCGCATTATCAAGAGGGTCTTGGATGCCGGCGCAGACGGCATTATAACCCCTATGGTCTGTTCGGCCGAGGACGCAAAAAAGGCGGTTGAGGCGGTAAAGTACCCGCCCGAAGGAAAGCGGGGCGTGGGTCTGGCCCGGGCGCAGGGGTACGGCTTTTCGTTTGACGAGTACAAGAGCAAGAAAGCAAAAGAGATAAAGCTGGTCGTGCTCATTGAGCACATAGAGGCAATACGCAACCTCCGGGAGATTTTGGCGGTTGAAGGAGTGGACGGAAGCTTTATTGGGCCCTACGATCTTTCTGGGTCCTTGGGCAAGCCCGGGGAGTATAACGAACCGGATGTTCAGGATGCCATGGCTCAGTACGAAAAAGTAGCCAGAGAGTTTGATAAATGGATGGGTTCTCACGTGGTATGGCCTGACCCCCAGACCGTACGGGAAAAGGTTGACAAGGGGTATACGTTTATCGCGCTTTGTTTTGATACGGCATTTTTGGGGCAAAAGTGCAGGGAGACGCTGCGTCAAGTTCGATAGATCAGGTGCCTTGAAACGAGAAAGAGATGACCCTTATTGACACCTTTCTTCCTTTAACTACAATATATTCATGACAGAAATACAGCGGAACGAAGTATATACCACCCAAGAGGCCAGGAACTTTTTGCGCATTTCAGAGCGTACCATGAAGCGTTGGCTCAAGCGCGGTATTGTTCGGGCCAACAAGGTTGGGGGGAGATACCGGATTTTGGGCAGGGAGATTCTTCGTCTTGTTTCTCCGCAGGCTGAACGCCAGGCGGTGAGCACGTATCAGCGGTTCAAGAAAAAAGTGCAAGACAAAATTGCCTCATGGTAAGTTCTACTAAAAGGGTAGGCATTTTAGGAAATGGAGAGGTTGGAAAAGCAATTGCCAAGTTCTACAAAAAGCCGCGCATCAAAGACCTCAAGCGAGACGATGGACTTTCTGGAGTAGACGTACTGCATGTGTGCATTCCATGGAGCTCCAGCTTTGAGGGCGTGGTGGGAAGAGAAATACGCAAAGCTCAACCTAAGCTCACCATCATTCATTCTACGGTTGCTCCCGGCACAGCAAAGCGCATTATTCAAAAACTCCCAGCAGGCCTGAAATCTGTTGTGCACAGCCCCATTCGGGGCATTCATCCGCATTTGTACAAGAGCGTGAAGACCTTTGTGAAGTACATTGGAGCGGAAGACCAAAAGGTAGGGAACAAGGCAAAGAAGCATTTAGAGAGCGTGGGGATGAAATGCCGTGTTGTTACGCCGGCCTCCACCACGGAACTCGGCAAGCTCTTGGATACAACCTATTACGGTTTAGTGATTGCCTGGCACGGGGAAATGGCAAAGATGTGCAGAGAACTCGGCGCGGACTTTGAGGAAGCGGTTTCTGAATTCAACAAGACATATAATGAAGGATACACAAAGCTTGGAAAGAAGAACGTGGTGCGCCCGGTGCTTTTTCCTCCTACTAAGGGCATTGGAGGTCATTGCGTAATCCAAAACAGCGAGATTCTCAAGGGGTTTTTCAAAAGCAAGGCATTAGACTTGGTGTTGCAGTATAAACCGAGGAAGCATGGAGATGCTTGAACCGTTGAAAGAGGTTCTGCGCAAGAACGCGGCATTTGTTTCTTGGTACAGAAAGGGAAGGTGGATAGGCGGGTTGTTGCTTGGCAATCTGTTCAATCCCGGCAAGATTCGGCTTTTCTTGAAGCTTCGGCCCTACACGATGGTGAGCCAAAAGCGCCTCTCTAACGTATATGAACTGGCACATAAGGTAGAGGCAGAGAATGTTCCAGGGGCGTTTGTGGAGTTTGGGGTATGGAAGGGGGGAGCTGCAGCCTGTATGGCTGTTGTGGCAAAGCAGGCAGATTCTGAAAGAATAGTTTGGCTCTTTGACTCTTTTGAGGGTCTTCCAGAGCCCACAGAAAAAGATGGAGAGGTTGCGGCCTCCTTTTCTTTGCAGCGCACGTCAGGGAAGCTTCAATCCATCGATAAGTGTGTAGGGCAACTTGAGGACGTAGAAAAGCTGTTTTTTTCAATCTTGAAAATCCCGAGAGAACATGTAAGAATTGCCAAGGGCTGGTTTCAAAATACCGTTCCTGTCGCAAAGTGTGAACTTTTGCAAATTGCGATTTTGCGGCTTGATGCTGACTGGTATGAATCTACCAAGTATGTGCTCCAGGAGCTGTATGACCGGGTGGCTCAGGGAGGATATGTGATTGTTGATGATTATGGCGATTGGGAGGGCTGCAAAAGAGCGGTGGATGAGTTTTTTAAAGAGCGCAGCCTAAAAGAGCAATTCCATTCTATTGACGGCAGAGCTATTTATTTCCAGAAATAAGCACTATGGCATTTTTTGACGACAAAACCATACTGGTAACGGGGGGATGCGGTTCTTTTGGTCAGAAGTTTGCAGAGGTTGTTTTGCGCGACCACAATCCACAGAGTATCCGCATCTATGACCACAACGAGCTTGGTTTGGTTGAGATGGAGCGGGCCATGCCAGATTCCCGCCTCCGTTTTCTTGTAGGAGACGTGCGAGACAGAGGACGCTTGACCCGGGCAATGAACAGGGTGAACATTGTGGTGCATGCCGCGGCCTTAAAGCATGTGCCCGTGTGCGAATACAACCCCATTGAAGCTATCAAAACCAATATTGATGGAGCTTGTAATGTTATTGATGCAGCCCTTGATGCGAGGGTGGAGCGCGTCATGGCAGTGAGCACGGACAAGGCGGTGTATCCGGTGAACCTGTACGGGGCAACTAAGAAGGTTGCAGAACAGCTCTTTGTGCAGGCAAACGTGTACACGGGAAGCCATGGCAAGACGGAGTTCAGCTGCGCCAGGTACGGGAACGTGATTGGAAGCAATGGAAGCGTGATACCTCTTTTTATTGAGCAGAAGCGCCGGGGGGAGATTACCATTACCGACGAGCGCATGACCAGGTTCTGGGTAGGGCTTCAAGAAGGGGTTCAGTTCGTCATTCGTTCCATAGAACAGATGGTGGGTGGAGAAATCTTTGTGCCCCGGCTTCCTTCCATGAAGCTGTTGGACTTAGTGGAAGTCATCGCTCCGGGCGTGGAGCGCAGAATCATTGGTATCAGGCCCGGGGAAAAACTGCATGAAGCGCTCATTACCCCAGAAGAAGCAACCCGCACGCTTCAGTTTACAGACCACTTTGTGGTCACGCCCGCCTTTCCTTTTTGGGAGAGCGACAACCACAAGGAAGGAAAGGAGGTTTCCCGGGACTTCTTTTACGCAAGCCACACCAACGATTGGTGGCTTAGTCGGGAAGAAATGCACCAGCTATGCAAAGAGTTTCTCGTATAAAGAAATATTTGCCGTATGGTCATCAGTGGATTGATCAAGAGGATGTCCGGGCGGTAGTAAAAATACTGAGGTCAGAATGGCTTACCCAGGGTCCGCTGGTGGAAGAGTTTGAAAATGCAGTTGCCAAGTATTGCGGAGCAAGATACGCACTTGCCGTTTCCTCGGGAACAGCGGCGCTCCATGTGGCGTATTTTGCAGCCGGTATTCAAAAGGGAGACGAAGTTATCATGAGCCCCCTGACGTTTGCGGCAACCGCGAATACCGCCGTTTTTCTTGGGGCCAAACCCGTGTTTGCGGACATAAAAGAAGATACTTTGAATATTGACCCCGCGGAGGCAGAAAAACGCATAACCAAAAAGACAAAGGTTATTATGGCAGTGGACTTTGCCGGGAGGCCTTGCGAGTATAAAGAGCTCTCCCGCATTGCCCGCAAGCACAAGCTTGTGCTCATGGCGGACGCGGCGCATTCTTTGGGGGCAACATACAAAGGAAAGAAGGTGGGTCAGCTGGCTGATATAACGACATTAAGCTTTCATCCCGTCAAGGCAATCACCACCGGGGAAGGGGGAATGGTTTTGACGAATAACAGGAAGTTTGCCGAGAAAGCTCGTAGGTTCCGCAATCACGGCATTGAGCGTAAACCGGGGAAAAGGGGCTGGTACTATGAGATTGCAGAGCCCGGGCTCAACTACCGAATCACGGACATTCAATGCGCCTTGGGATTGAGTCAGTTAAAAAAACTCAACGGCTTTCTCAGACGCAGAAGGGAGCTTGCGCGCCAGTACCGAGGACTCCTGAAAGGCGTCAAGGGACTTATTCTTCCAACAGTAGCGAGGGAAGCACAATCAGCATGGCATTTGTACCCGGTGCAGATTGCCAAGGGAGCGGCAAGGAGAAAAGAGGTGTTTGATAAACTTAGACAGCAGGGGATTGGAGTGCAGGTTCATTATATGCCCCTTCATCTGCACCCGTTTTACAAAAGGAAGTTTGGATACAAAAGGGGAGATTTCCCTAACGCAGAACGCTACTACGACAGGGCCTTGAGCATTCCTTTGTTTCCCGCAATGACCAATCTTCAGCAAAAGCATGTGGTACAAGCATTAATAAATCTTTTATGACTCTGCTTGAGAAAGTTGAAAACGCAAAAAAACTTATAGCAGAATACGCTGAAAAATATCCCAAGAGCGCGGTTGCGGTTTCCTTTGGCAAGGACAGCACCGTGGTTCTCCATTTAGCAAAACAGGTGAAGCCGGACATTAAGGCGTTTGCCGTTTTGTCCGATACGGAGTTTCCAGAGATTCTTCAGCTTAGAGACCGGATTGTGAAAGAATGGAGCTTGAATTATGCGGAGTATCAGTATAAAAATGACCCTGCAAAAGGATTGGAGGATTGCTGCAAGTCAGGCAAGCTGGAAGCAATCAAAAAAGCCGTACAGGAGCTTGACTGTTGGTTTTCCGGGGTGCGCAGGGATGAGGGTATAACAAGAACGGATATGCCGTTTGTGGAAGAGAAGGATGGCTTGGTAAAGGTTAATCCCATCTTGGATTTTACCGAAAAAGATATATGGCACTACATTGGAGCGAACGCTATCCCCGTGGTCGTCCAATATGCCCAGGGATATCGTTCTTTATCTTGTAGTAAGTGCTCTGCCCCGGAAGAAGATGAAAATGAACCTGAGAGAGCGGGCCGCTGGAAAGGAACAAAGTCACAGGGGGGAGAATGCGGCATCAACGTGGAGTCGCTCAAGAAGCTATAGCTGTTCAGGATGTGCTCTCACTGCGTACCATCACTCGCCGATTCTTTGTTGAGAATTGGCTTGAGGTATTTGTTGGTAAACAAGACAATGCCCTCGGTGTTTAAGTGGTCATGATCTTGGTAGAGACACGCATCAGCGATGCTTTCTGATAGGTCATACCATTCGGTTCCGTACGCGGTTTGGAGTTCCTGGAGCGTTTGCTTGAGTTGCGTTTCTCCCGGCAAGTCACCCAGTAGGGTGGTGGGAAGAATAAAAATAAGGCGGGTGTCGCGCGAGCGCGCATATTGCGCAATACCCTCAAGTATAGCCTTATACTTTCCAAACACCGACTGCTCTGTTCCGTTTGGATAGAGGGACTCGATTCTTTTGCGCACCGCCTTTTCATCAACACGGCACAACGACTGGCTTTCTATACTTTGTGCGTTGGGCTTTTCAAGAAGCCAGTTCAGCGTGAGCTTGGATTTTAGGTAGGTTGCAAACATGCCGATAGGCGCTTTTCTTTCAAGCAAAAACGCGGAGAAACTCAAATCTAAAGGTTCGTCGTAAAAAAGGTCGTTGGCAACGTTCCACGCATCAGAATACAGCACCCAAGGGTCAATAAAATAAACAATTGTGTCGGTTTCATTGTTCCGCTCAAAGAAATAGCGCAGGTAGAGTTCGCTCGCCCAAACCCCTCTGCCGCCTGAGCGAGACAGGTTGAGGACTGATTTGCCTAGCAAGGATTCAACGCGCGAGTGATTCTGCGCGCGTGAAAAAATACGTCCATGAGACGTGCCAAGCATTACCACGTCAACGTGCGCATCGTTGGGTATGAAGGGCGTGGCAGCTTCCCAGCTGCTTTGGTCAAAATCGTGAATCCATAAGGGAATATTGGCCCAGAGCAGCGCCAATACCGCAACAATGAGGCCGAGCGAGCATGATTTTGCGATGAAAAGGCGCATGTGCTAGAAAATAAAGTATATAAACTGGCGTTCGCCGAATTTCCCGAACACCAAAAGGAAAAAGATTATCGTCACGTACAAGGGCCACCTCACAAACCAGCGGTAGGCAGAGAACATGTGGCGGATGTGCGTGTGCGGCTGGATGATATGCACAAATTCCATAAATGCAAGCGCAAGCACGACGATGAGCAGTTCGCGTTTATCCTGCCCTAAGAAAACGAACTCGTTGAGATAGGCGGTATTCCATACGGCAATATTATAGAACCATTCGCCTATCCCCTGTAAGCTGTGGGTAAAGATATATACCGCGTCGCGCATAGTTTGCGCCCGGAATAGAACCCAGGCAACACATGTAAGAAAGAAGGTGGTGACAATCTGCAAATACGCATGCAGGGTGGGTACTTTATAAAGCCGAAATAAACAAACGCCTTGGGCGCGAATATCTTCTGTTAGGCGGGAAGCGATAAGATAGAATCCATGCAGAGCTCCCCACGCGACAAATGTCCACGCGGCTCCATGCCAAACCCCACTTATGAGAAACGTAAGGAAAATATTTATGTATAATTTCCCGGTGCCAACACGGTTGCCGCCAAGCGGAATGTATACATAGTCCCGAAACCATGTAGAGAGAGATATGTGCCAACGCGACCAAAACTCCCCAATTGATTTTGCAGCGTATGGCCTTCTAAAATTGTCTCTTAGATTAAAGCCGAGGGTTTGCGCGGTGCCAATGGCAATGTCTGAGTATCCGGAAAAATCACAATAGATTTGGAACGCAAAAAACACGGTTGCGAGAATAAGGGGCATGCCGGTAAAGGACTCCGGACTTTGGTAGACATAGTCAACAAAAACCGCTAAACGGTCCGCAATTACTACTTTTTTAAACATGCCCCATGCGGCAAGTTTCAGACCGCCGGTTATCTGTTGGTAGTCAAAGGTATGCGTTCCGTTGAACTGACCTAAAAGATGCGGAGCCCGCTCAATGGGACCCGCTACAAGTTGCGGAAAGAACATGATGTACAGAAGATACTTGAAGAAATTTCTTTCCGCTCCAAGTTTTGCGCGATGCACGTCAATGACATAGCTTATTATCTGAAACGTATAAAAGGAAATACCAAGCGGCAAAATAAGATTATGAATTATGGAACTGGTTCCGCCTCCAAAGAGCGTTGAGACATCATTTGCTGTAGAGATAAAAAAATTGAAATACTTGAATGTAAAAAGAATGAGTAAATTCGTAGCAATGCTGATTCCGAGAAGGACATGCCTTGTTCCTTGCCGCTCAGTTTTCTGAAGATAAATCGCAATGATGTAACTAGTCAATGCAGATACTAGGATTAGTACGATGTACTCGGGTTTCCATGCCATGTAGAAATAAAAACTGGCTGCTAAAAGCAGCAAATTTTTAAGCTGACGCGGCAGGGCGAAATAGAGGAAAAATACAACCGGGAAAAATATGAGGAAGTGGAACGAGTTAAACAGCATGTTTATTTAGTTGCACACTTGTTAAATGATACCACGAAGCGGCCGCAAAGTGGACTCATGAGCTGAGATATGCTATACATGTTGTACAATGGATGTGCAGATATTCTTACAGGCGAGAATGGGGTCAACCCGATTTCCCGGAAAGGTATTGGCAGACATTACAGGCAAGAGCGTGTTTGAACGCACCATTGAACGGTTGTCGCAAGTTAAAGGAGCGAGCAAGATTGTTCTCGTAACGAGCGAGAAACCAGAAAACGACCAGTTGGCGACACAGGCACAGCGTCTGGGGGTGCCGGTGTTCAGGGGGGCAGAAGAAAATACCTTGGATAGGTTTTATCGGGCAGCTCAGCAGTTCGGTCCGGATGCCGTTGTGCGAGTAACATGCGACTGTCCCTTGATTGATCCTACACTCATAGACGAAGGGATTCGCTTGTTTAAAGAGAAAAGAGTTGATTTCCTTGGCAATACGCATCCCTTTAGTCATCCTCACGGAATGCAGTTTGAGATAACGAGAAGGGACGCGCTTGAACGCGCCTGGAAAACGCAGCGCGACAGCTTTGCGGATGAGCAAAAGTTTAAGAGTGCGGACCTAAATCCAGGCGATCCCATCACGGAGGACCCGAGATTTCGAAAGGAATACATGACCCACGAACCCAATCTCGCCCATATTCGTATTACCCTAGATTACCCCGAAGACCTCGAAGTTATCAGAAAGGTATATGAACTGCTTCCCGAAGGAAAACGAGATTTCCCCCATATTGCTGATTTATTTGAAAAGCGTCCCGAACTTTTGGAGATTAATAAAATGCGTAACCGATACCTATGAAGAAAGAAATACATATTGGGGGAAAACCCATAGGTCCCGGCCACGATATTTTTTTGAGCTGTGAGGTTGGCACAACGCACAACGGAGAGTTTGATAAGGCCGTGAAAATCATTGAAGGTGCCGCCTATGCTGGTGTGGACGCGGTGAAGTTTCAGATTATCGGCCCCGAGGAGATTCATAGCGACAAATCCAAAACCTATACCTATACCACCTATGACGGGGAGACCAAGACGGAGAATGAGGTGGAGCTGCTCAAGAAGTACAAGTTCACGCTCCCCGAGTGGAAGCGGTTAAAGGAGCTTGCGGAATCCAAAGGACTCATATTTTTTGCCACCGTGGACTATCCGGGAGCCATTGATATTGCAGAAGAACTTCAGGTGCCCGCCTACAAAATCTGTTCTTGGGATATGACGTATTATCCCTTCATCAGACGCATTGCCAGAATAGGCAAGCCCGTGGTGCTGGATACCGGTCCCATAGACACAGAAGACCTCGCCCGTGTGCTCAAAATTTTTAAAGAGGAAGGGAACGAACAGGTTATCGTGCTCCACTGTTTTCATACGGCAAGGCCCGAGGAAATGAATATGCGTTCCATTGCGTACATTAAGGATACGTTCGACGTGCTTTGCGGGCTTTCTGCTGCAGACCGCAACTTTGATGTTGATTTTATGGCTATTGCCTTTGGTCCCGTGATGATAGAGAAACGCCTCACCTTTGATAAGACAAACAAGGAACATCACCACGCCCAGGCCTTAGAGCCAGAGGAGATGAAAGAGTATGTGGAGAAGGTAAAGAAAGTTGCCAAGGCAGTGGGAAGGTATGGAATGTTTCCGAGTCCCGGGGATATTGAAGAGGGAAGATGGTCTTTGCGTAGGATTGTCGCCAACCGGGACATCGCCGAGGGCGAAACGTTTTGTGAAGAAAACATTGAATGCAAACTTCCTCAAGAGGGAGGGTTGCATCCTTTGTATTACTCTCTTGTTCTTGGAAAGATTGCCAAGCGCGCCTTGAAAGAGAACGAGCCAATCACCAAAGAAGACATTGGATAATATGGCTACTTTTAAAATAGGAAAACGCACCCTAGGGGAAGGACACCCGTGCTTTATCATTGCGGAGGCCGGCATCAACCACAACGGGGATTTGAAAATCGCCAAGAAAATGGTGGATGTTGCCGCAAAAGCCGGTGCGGACGCCATCAAGTTCCAGACATTCAAGGCAGAGGAAGTTGTGAACACACAAGAGGAGATGATTGCCTACCGTCATCAAGGCAAGCTGGTGAAGGAATCCTTTATGGGGCTTTTACGGAGCGTAGAGCTTGCTTACAAAGAGTGGCGCGAGTTAGCTGCCTACGCCAAGGCAAAAGACATTCTATTCTTTTCCACGCCCCAGAATATGCCGGACCTCCGCATGCTCATGAAAATAGGGGTTCCAGCCATTAAGGTAGGGTCTGACGACCTCACCTGCCTTCCCCAGCTGGCAGAGTACGCCAAGACCCGCCTCCCCATGATTGTGTCCACGGGCATGGCGTACCTTTCTGAAGTGGATGAAGCGGTGCGCACGATTCTCCCGCACAACCCCAAGCTTGCTGTGCTCCACTGCGTCTCCTTATATCCCGCGGAGTTTGAAGAGCTGAACCTGCGAAGGATAGAGACGCTGAAAAGCGCGTACCCCAATGTTGTGGTGGGATTCTCTGACCACTCCCGGGGAATCACGGCTCCCCTTGTGGCTGTAGCCCTGGGGGCAAAGGTGCTGGAAAAGCATTTTACCTTAGACCGGGGCATGAAAGGACCTGACCATGGTTTTGCCTTGGAATCAGACGAGCTCCGGCAGCTCGTCAGAGAAGTGAGAAATGCGGAGGCCTCGTTGGGAAGCTCCGTGGTAGAGCCGGTTGGGGAGCGGGAGCTGAAAGAGCGCAAGGAAAGCCAGCGTTCCCTGGTGGCCGTGAAGGACATTACCAAAGGAGAGAAAATCACAAAGGAGAACGTAGCGCCGCGCAGGCCAGGTACTGGACTTCCGCCAAAGTTTCTTTTGTATCTTCTCGGAAAGAAAGCAACAAGGGATATTAAAGCGCACGAGTTCATTCGCTTGGAAAGCATTCAATGATTCCCCATAACGTTCCAACATTAGGAAAGGAAGAGGAAGAGGCCGCAGTGCGCGTACTGCGCTCCCACTGGGTTGCAGAAGGCAAAGAGGTGGAGCAATTTGAAAAAGAGCTCTGCAAGTTCTTGGAAGTCCCCGCTGGGACAGCCGTGGCGCTTTCTTCTGGGAGCGCGGCGCTCTACGTTGCCTTGCAGGCGCTGGGAGTCGGCAGGGGAGACGAAGTAATTGTTCCTTCCTATGCTTGTTCTGCTCTTCTGGACGCCATTTTTCTTGCGCAGGCAACGCCCAAGCTCGTAGATGTGGAGGAAGAGGATCTTAACCTTTCTCTTGAGGAAACAAAGCGCAGCATCGGGAGAAAGACCAAGGCCATTATTGTGACGCACACGAACGGCATGCCAGCTGACATGAAAACGCTTATGCGGTTGGGCGTCCCGGTGATTGAGGATGCAGCGCAGGCGATAGGGGCAAGGTATGCGGGGAAACCAGTAGGAGTATTTGGCGATATTGCCGTGTTCTCATTTGGAGCAACCAAGATGCTTACGAGCGGGCACGGGGGCATGGTATTCTCCAAAAAGAGAAAACTCGGCCGACTGGCGAGGAGTTTCCGGCAGTACGAAAAACAGGGTCCCTATCGCCAGCGTTTCAACTTTCAGCTCTCCGACCTGCAGGCAGCAGTGGGAAGGGCGCAGCTCCGCAAGCTCCCGGACTTTCTCAAGAAAAGGAGGCAGACGGCAGAGACCTACCTGCGGGCGTTCCCGGCAGAGCGCTGCTGGCCGCCTTGTCTTGCGGGACGGCAGCCAAACTTTTATCGTTTTTTTGTCAAGGTGGAGCGCCCGGAATTGCTGCGGCAAAGGTTCAAAGAAGCCGGGGCGGAGACGCGCGTTCTGAGCCGGGCGATGCAGCCGCTCCATCGGCGTCTTGGGCTTTCGGCCGGAAAGTTCCCGAATACAGAATGCGCCTTTCAAACCATGCTCTCTTTGCCCGTGCACCCTTCCTTGCGAGCAAAAGACGTTTCTCGCATTATCAAGACAGGCAAGAATCTTATTTCCTAACACCTTTATGCAGCTCGGATTGAAGCTTTGGTCCACAAACGGAGACGTCCTGGGGCAAGCAGAGTCCTTGATAGCAAAGGGAACGTTTCAGTATGTGGAATTGATGGTGGTGCCGGGAACCGACCCGGTGCCTTTCCAGAAGAGCGGGCTTCCCTACGTGCTCCATGCCGCTCACGATACGTGGGGTCCGAACCCTGCGGATCCCGAGCGCCTTGAGGTAACGCGAAAAAGCCTGGAGGACGCACGTGCGTGGGCTGACCTATTGGGAGCGCGGTTCATTGTGTTCCATCCCGGATTTTGCAAGCCAGGATTTTCTGCCATGGAGAATGTGCTGGAGTTTCTCAAAGACGAACCTGCAGACAAGCGCATTGTCATTGAGAATATGGCAAGTTTTGGGCTGGACTATGGACAGGTGGTTGAGCATGCGGGGTATACAAAAGAGCAGCTGGAGCTTCTGATGCAAGACAAGTTTAATTTCTGCCTGGACCTTTATCATGCCATGCGCGCTGCCCGAAGCCTGGGAAGGAATCCAAAGGAATATTTTGACGAGTTGCTGAGCCTAAAACCCGTTTTGTTCCATATATCAGACGGGGATTTTTCCCAGACGCTAGATAATCATCTTGGGCTCAAAGCTGGGGAGTTTGACCTTGCGTTTTTTGCAGAGTGCATCCGTTCTGTCCCCCAGGCCTTGGTGACCCTGGAAACTCCCCGAGAACACCTTCATTCGCTGAAAGAAGACGAGGGAAATGCTGTAATCTTTCGTTCTCTTTTTTCTTGATATGCAAATTTCTATTGAACGTTACAACCCGGGCATGGAACAAGAATGGGATGAGTTTGTGCGCAAAGATTCTGTAAATGGAACGATTTATCATACGAGGAAGTTTTTGAGCTACCATCCGCGGGGCCGGTTTGAAGACACGAGCATTCTCGTGCGGGACGGGACAAAACTCGTTGCCGTGGTGCCTTCATGCAAGACAAGAAAAGGGTTTGTTTCCCATTTAGGGTCCCCCTACGGCGGCCCTGTTATCCGGGAGGGGTACCACCACGCAGTTGCCTTAGAGAGTCTTGTAGAAGCGGTTCACAGCTTTTACAATGGGAACATCGTTATGCGCCTGGCAGAACGCCCCCTGTGGAAGGAATACAGCGATGCCCTTGTGTTTTTTCTCGGCCGCAGTTACCGGCTGGAGGAGCAGCTGGGTGTCTTTAAGAAACTTCCCCCTGGCGGCCAAGACCTGCTTTCTACGGTGCGTAAGCACAGCGCGAGAAACGAAATCCGCCAGGCGCAATGCAAAGGGGCGCGCGTAGAACAGGGATTTTCTGACGAACACTACCA
>Ga0209542_10003751_pt1 | contig 32130 bp, 25 predicted proteins | sample RifCSPhighO2_01_FD_184028 | JGI IMG/M metagenome (GOLD analysis project Ga0209542, IMG submission 184028) | Soil microbial communities from Rifle, Colorado - Rifle CSP2_plank highO2_0.1 (SPAdes) (version 2) | ecosystem: Environmental > Terrestrial > Deep subsurface > Rock core/Sediment ... | reverse complement strand
TGTTTATTTCCATGCTGTAAAAGATGGCAATCACTCGGCCTGCCCTGGTGGCAAGAGTAATACCATCCGCTTAACCGTAGTTGCTTCCACCCCGACACCGACACCTACACCAACTCCTACACCGACACCTACACCCAGCGATATATATCCCACCATTGAACTTAATAAAACAAACTTGAATTTCACGGCTGTGGTAGGTAGTGCTTCTGCTACACCAGCGCAAGATACTTTCACTATTACCAATGTTGGAGCAGGAGTCCTTAATTGGAATATACCGGGTCATTACTATCCTTCATACATGTATTCTCCTATGCCTTTGTGGCTTTCCGTGAGCCCCTCAGGTGGAAGCTATCTTTATTCCGGCTGGTCCTCTACTGTCAATGTTACGGCTAAACCTACTTATACCAGAACGGTTTCCAGGTTTAACTCAGATATTCAGGATTGGGAAGATGTACAGGAAGATGTCACTCTTCCCGCGGGAACCTATACCTACACTATTGGAATTGATCCTAAGGATACGGCCGTATCTTGGGGGACAATTAATGTTACTTTGAAGGTAACTTCAAGCGTATCCTCAGCCAATAACAACTTGGCAAGCGTAATTTACTCGATGATGGAAACATTGAATGCCATCTCAAAACAGTTGGATTTGTTAAAATAACGTTAAATAACCATATAAATATGTTCAAAAAGTTTTTATTGGCATTGGCTTTAGTTGCCTCTTTTAACATTGCGCCACTTTCTGCTTTGGCGGATCACAATACTGCGCATACAATACAGCAGATACAAGAAAAAATTAATCTGCTTTTGATCCAAATTCAAAATTTACAAAGCGCTAGTGGCGGTGGTTCTAGCGGAGGTGTGCCGGTTCCAGTTCCACCGATTGCAACTTCTGTTCCGCCAACCCCACCACCGAGTGTTCCGTTTTGCCATACTTTCAATACAAACTTAAGAATTGGAGATTCTGGATCCGAGATTTCCGACCTACAAGAAGCTTTGCGGAGAGACGGTGTTGGTATTGAAAAATACTGGACCAGCGGAGAGTTTGATGAAGTTACTGCCTCATCGGTCAGTGATTTTCAAGAAAAATATCGCAGTGAAATTTTAACCCCCAATGGTCTTTCGCGTGGCACTGGATTTGTCGGAGTAAGCACAAGAGCAAAATTGAATCGACTTTACGGATGCAAAATTGGAAGTGGCGGCGGGGGAGGCGGTGGTCCGGGGATGCCACCAAAGCCAATACCAAATCCTCAATCTCCAGTCATCAGTGGAGTGAGTGGTCCACAATCATTGAAAGCAAATGAACAGGGAACTTGGACTGTGAAAGCTTCTAGCTCAACCGGCGGGAATCTTTCTTATTCAGTTGTTTGGGGAGATGAAATTTATTATAAAGATTTTTCCGCCCCGGCCTTAATTCCTCCTATTACTAACCAGCAGTCAGCAACTTTTACTCACAGCTATTCACAAGCTGGAAATTATACACCGACATTTACTGTAACTAACAATAGTGGCCAAACCGCGCAAACAAGTTTGAGTGTGAATGTGGGAGGAGTAGTTAATACCTCTTCTATTAGTGTGCTTTCACCAAACGGAGGAGAAACATGGGCAAGAGGTACAATGCAAACGATCAAATGGCAAGATAATAGAACTATTAATTGTCAAGTTGGATCAGTATGTGCTTATCCCACTTATGACATAAAATTAATACAATATATTCAGCCTTGTACAGGAAATGTCTGTACAACACAGTATCCATCTACATACATTATCGCGAATTTCGTCTTTGGCTCTTCGTATAATTGGTTCACGGGAGATATGTGGGAAAAAGGCATTAGTCCTGCTGATGGTTCATACACAATTCAAATTTGTCAAACTGGTTCCACTTCCTGTGATTCTAGCGACAGTTATTTTAAAATTACATCTATTCAAAATAATAACTCACCTAAAATAATTGGTATCCCTGACATACCGATCACAGTCCAAGTTGGAAAGGAGGTAAATTTTTCCTGGACTGCCACAGATGCGGATGGAGATAATCTTTCATGGTCGGTGGATTGGGGAGATGCTAGTGGATTAAAAGGCGATTGCATTATAAATTCCAGCCGAAATTTAACTAACCAAAATTTTTCCGCGAGTCACACATGGGTAAAAGCCAGCGTATTTACTGTAACGGCAACAGTAAGCGACTGCAGGGGTGGCATCGACAACTACTCTTTTGTTATTAATATTATTGGTTCGGATACTCCTCCTATTTCCATAGTTACTGGAGATGTTAATAATGATGGCGCGGTTACTGTTGGCGACGCTCTCAAAATCCAACTTCATGCCGATGGCACCACGCTTCTTACTGGTCAGTCCCTGATTAACGGAGATGTTACTGGAGAGGGAACTGTAAATGGTATTGACGCTTTGATTGTTGCTCAATATGCCGGAGGTCTTATCCAAAAATTTCCCAAAGAAGACGGGACGACCCTATTACTCGGCGATGCTAATTTAAATGGGGCAGTAAATATTGGCGATGCGCTAGTGATTACTAACCACATTATTGGAACCACAAAACTTATTGGCCGCGCGCTCGATAACGCTGATGTTGATGGAAATGGAAAAATAACGGATGTAGATTCCAGTTTAGTTGCGCAGTGTTCTGGAGGAACTGTCACTAGTTTTCCACGAGGAGCATGTAGTGTTGTCCCACCCACACCATTGCCTCCGCCATTACCTGTGACTGATTATCGTTACCTTCAGATTAAATCTTCCAGCAATTCTTGGGTTGCATGGCATGAAATACAAGTTTACGATAGCGCGAGCAATTTGCTCAAGCCGGTAAGCTGCAGCGCCAGCGGCAACTACCTGTCCTCGTGCGAGGATGTGTATGTAGGCAAGGGAGGGTATTGGAATGCCGGCGATTATAACGGAGTTATTACGTTAGATTTTGGTTCCAATAAAAATATTGCTCAAGTTAAACTTTTGCCGAGCAATAGTCCAAATCCTGCCACTGCCACGCACGAACTTCTAGTAAGGATAGACGGCGCGAATGATTTTGCCAATCTCAAAACATTCAGCGGCCAATTTTATGATCAACAGTGGATTACGTATCCAAGCACAACTTCAAAGACCACTAGTTCTAATTTAGCCAATATTCTAAATGCTCTCCTGCCAATCTTTGATTCGCTGAGCAAATCTCTCAAATAAAAGGTATTAAACCCCAGGGCAAGCCCTAACTCCGCAATGAACTCACTTCACTCGTCCATTGCCGTGGCAAGCCACAGGGTTTTAAACCTTATTTCTTCGCTCCTCTTACAGAGGCGGTACACCTTTCGCATTTTGAGTACAAAAGGCTCAAGGTCTTGCGAAGCTTCGCTTCTCACCTCGGCTCGAAAACGAGAAAGATTACTTTCTCGTTTCGCTCGCTCTACGTCGGCGATAAAAGCTTGGTCTGAACTGACATATTTGCCTTTCGTTTTCTCCTATGTTACTCTCTAGAGCATGGAAAATGATAGTAATACTATATACGAGGTTTCGTATTTACTGCTTCCGGTCATTGCGCAAGAGCATGTCCAGTCTATAGTTGAATCTCTAAAAGAGGCGGTTAAGTCAGTCAGTGGCGTTATAATTTCTGACGAGGACCCTATACTTATTGATTTGGCATACCCAATGGTAAAAGTTGTAGGCACAACTCGGCACAAGGCGGATTCCGGTTATTTTGGCTGGATCAAATTTGAAATGCGAGCAGAAAATATTGCAAATCTAAAGAAAAATCTAGATTCAAATGATGAAATCCTGCGATATCTTATTATAAAAACAGTACGTGAGAATACTCTGATTAATGGTAAAATGAAATTGAGGTCTGAAGAAAGAGCCAAAGTCGCTCCCGCCACCTTAGAGGATGAGGTAGCGATAGAAGATGTTCCGGCGCCTGAAAAAGAAGCAATACTGGAAGATTTGGATAAAAGCATTGATGACCTTGTGATAGTATAATGTTATAGATTTTAACTTTACAAACTTTATAACTTACACATATGTATCTAAACAAAGCAATGATAATAGGGAATCTCACTCGTGACCCGGAGATAAAATCTCTTCCGTCCGGAGTAAAAGTGGCAAGCTTCTCTGTGGCCACCAACAGAGTCTGGAAAGACAAAAACGGGGTTAAGCAGGAGAATGCGGATTTCCATAACATTGTGGTGTTCGGACGACAGGCGGAAATTGTCGGGCAATATATGAAAAAAGGCAGTTCCATCTTGGTTGAAGGGCGAATGCAGACAAGAAGTTGGGATGATGCTTCGGGAGTAAAGAAATACCGAACAGAAGTTGTCGCCGACAGAATCCAGTTCGGCCCGCGTCCGGCAGGTACAGGGGGCAATTACAATGCTCCGGCTCCGGAAGAGGATAAAAAAGCATTGGATACGATTGAGTATCCGGAGGAAGAGATTAACCCTGAAGATATACCTTTTTAACTTTACAAACTTTAAGAACTTTATAACTTTATGAACTCTAAGCAATGCTATTTTACCGAAAATAATATAAAACACATAGATTACAAGGATGTGGAGATTTTGAAGAAATTTCTAAATCCGCATGCACGCATTATTTCCCGCAAGAAAACAGGTGTAACGGCAAAGCATCAAAGAAACCTGGCTATGGCCGTTAAGCGAGCTCGTTTTATGGGGCTTCTCCCATTTGTTTCTAGATAATCAAACTTAGTTGATTTGTGAGTAACAACCCTCATATACATTAAATATTCACTATAGTGAATATTTAATGTATATGAGGGTTGTTATCTTTCGGGTGTCAGATTAAATAACTTTTTAAAAGTAATATCATTTTCAATCGAGTCAACTATAATATATAAGAGGTCCTTGCCAACATTAAAATCAATTTTTAATAAAGTCACCAAGTCTTCACAATCGTAGGGATAAATCCACACGCTGTCTTGGAGCCTTAGAAATCCAATGGTAGATAGTGTGCGACGAACTTTGTCTCGCAAAGGCCTTTTTGTTTCAGGTATATCAAATATGAGCATACGCCACCTCCCGTCCCATTTTTTAGGTTTGTCTATTTTCCAGTCATTTATTTCTAAGAGTTCCAATTCAGCCTCTCCTTTCTTGGTTAGTTCTAAAAAACCGTTTTTATATCGTAATAAACCGTTCTTGATTAAACGACCTTTTGACGCAAACATAATTTCCTTCTGTCTTTTTCCGGGAACTATTCCTAATGATCTCAAATATTGAATTGAATTTGGGGCGAGAGTAGCAACTGTTAAAAGACCAGCGACTTTCACTGTAGCAAGAATAGCTTTTTGTATATCTTTATTTCTTCTTCTTTTTCTGTATTTTTCTTCAATAATACCCATATATTAAAAATATATCATACACATTATATTTGTACTATAGGATATAAATAATGTATGTATATAATATTAATATCACCAATATCAATATTAATACTGATACTGATATTAATATTGGATTATATTTTAAAAACTATTGCCGGAAACGCGCTCGGCGTACTCGCCGGTTTCGGAGTTGATGCGGATTGTTTCGCCTTCTTTTATAAACATAGGGACGTTTAGTGTGGCGCCAGTTTCTACCGTGACTACTTTTGTTCCGCCTTGGGCGGTGTTGCCTTTGACTGCTGGGTGAGCTTCAGTCACACGTAAATCAATTTTGATAGGGATTTTCATTCCAATTATCTTGTCATTAAAAGATAGTGCTTGAACGATGGAATCCTTTTTTATAAATTTACTTTGAATGCCGATGAAGTCTTCATCAATTTTAAAACGCTTAGCAGGGTCCTCCGCTTCGCAGAACCAAAACTCTCCTTTGTTATTATATAAATACTTTACATCTCGTTCTTCAATTTCTGCTTCCTCTACTTTTTCCGAAACGTGAAAAGAACGTTCGGTTACTTTGCCCGTAATAAGATTTTTTAATTTTGTCGCATTGACCGGCTTTCTTTGTTGTTTGCGAAAGACATGCGCGTCAATAACCTCCCATGGTTCTCCATCAAGGACAATATACTTTCGCAAGGTTATCTCGCTGTAATCAAGCATAGACATAATGTCTAGAAATATAGTCTATCCAAGCCAATAAATCAACCCGGTAGTAGAAGTTGGCATTGTTCGCTAAGGTGAGTGATAAAAAGATGCCAACTTTACTATTAGGTTAGCTCTGTAGTGAGCTCTGCTCTACTACTGGGGCTACTTGACAATATATATAAGTAGGTGTTAGTTTAAATAAAAGATAAGGGGGGTAGAAAAATGAAAAATCTAGTAATTGTACTTGTCGACCACCACCTGACTTTTGGTCCGGTTGAAGAAGCTGAGGCTAAAAGGTGGTGTGATGAGTTCAATAAAGGAGGAATCCTTTCTGATCGTCGTAATGCTAGATACAGATTTCTGACATCTGGTGAACTTCCAAATGTCCAGGATTTGCAGAAACAGATAGAGAAATCAGAAAAACGATTTTTGTATGGGGGTGTTCTTTAAGCCGATGAAGCAAGAACCAGCTTCATCGGTTTTTGCATTCTGAAATTTTAAATTTACCACTGAACAAATTTTTGTTGACACAAAATCTTTTTAGGGACTTTCGGAATGCGTGAAGACATGAAAACGAGAAAATTTCTAGCAGGAAATATTTCGTGCCCTAAAAAGATTTTGGGGAGAAAGAAAATTTATGGTCGTGACTACTCACCGGATTCTGAACTCGATTCACCTCCACTTGCTACTACAGAGCCGCCGTTTTTAGAAAGTGCAACACGGATTTCTTTTAATATACTGTCAGCAATTTTTTTGTTTGCTTTGTCTTTCAGAAACTGACGTGTCGCGTCGTACCCACGGCCAAGTTTTTCATTTCCATAATTATAAGATGTTCCGGATTTGGAAATGATTCCCATTTTTTCACCGAGAGCGATAAGTTCACCTTCACGGGATATGCCTTCGTTGTACATTAGGTCAAATTCGGTTTGCTTAAATGGCGCGGCTACTTTATTTTTGACAACTTTGACTCGGATGCGACCACCCATAATTTCTTCACCTTTTTTTATCTGGGCGATACGACGAATATCTATGCGGATGCTGGTGTAAAATTTTAGAGCTTTACCACCAGGAGTAGTTTCAGGATTTCCAAACATTACGCCTATCTGCATACGTATTTGATTTATAAAGATAACAATAGTTTTTGACTTTGCCACTATTGCTGTCAGTTTGCGAAGAGCCTGTGACATAAGCCGAGCCTGCTTGCCGACATGATGGGCACCCATGTCGCCCTCTATTTCATCACGAGGTGTTAGGGCAGCCACAGAGTCAATGACAATGACATCTATTTTGCCGGAACGAACGAGAGATTCAACGATTTCCAGCGCCTGCTCACCGTTATCCGGTTGAGAAATAAGCAGTTGGTCAATTTTCACTCCAAGTCGTTTGGAATATTCCGGGTCCATAGCGTGTTCGGCGTCAATGAATGCGCAGATGCCGCCTTTTTTCTGGGCTTCGGCGATAACGTGAAGCGAGAGAGTAGTTTTACCAGATGATTCTGGTCCGAATATTTCAATAATTCTTCCGCGAGGAAGTCCTCCAACACCGAGTGCGGCATCCAGCCCGATGGAACCAGTTGATATGGCGTTTATGTCCACGTGCGGTTTTTCGCCGAGCATCATTATGGCATCATCACCGAACTTAGTTTTGATTTCTCGTAAAGTATTTTCTATATTGACTGTGCCCAACTCCGCTCTCGGTTCCTTTGGTGTTTTTTTCTTTTGCATGGTTGATTTTTAATGAGCGGAGCGATTATAAAAATCACTACCGAGCACCACTTTTTTATTATTTATCTAATTTATAATTATTATTTCTGAGAGACTAATTTTTTGTAAACACCCCATGTCTATTAAAAGTGGTGCTTCGGTTAATAAATTATAGTCGCTTTGCTCGTGAATTTATTAATACTCTTTTAATATGATTTCCAGTTTTTTCTCTGTATACTTTTTGAATTTATCCGTAGCATCGAGCCTAATTATATTATAGCCGGGAGATAGGAGCAATTTCTCCTTGAAATAGCCGTCCTTATCGGTAAAAATTTTTCTACCGTTTAAGTTGAGATAAGCGGTATTTTGGGCTCTGCCGTCAACTTCAATCATAGTTTGATTGTACACGGCGCCATTTTGAGGAGTATAAACCTCTATAATCGGGCCTGAAATTAATTTTTGAGCTTGGAATAGGGAATACACAACAACAATCACGGCAAATAGCGAGTACAAGCCGATTTTTAGTGTAGAGATGGCGTTGTGGTTCATGACATTAGTCAGTTTACCAAGATACTTTTTCAGAGCTACCCTCAAATGTTCCTGCGAACATTCTCGGCTTTCCTCGGCCTGAATCTGTCAAGTTACTCACTTGACAGAACCATGCTTCAGGCCTGCGGGGGCTCTGAAAAAGTATCTTGAGTAACCTGACTTTCACCGAGCACCTCCCTTGGCTTTGCTCCGGAGCCGGGGCCGATAACTCTGCGTTCTTCCAGCATGTCTATCAGCCGTGCCGCGCGGGCGTAACCCACACCGAGCTTTCTTTGCAAGTATGATGTTGATGCTTTGCCGGCTTGCATGACAGTTTGTCGCGCTTCCTCATACAAATCATCGTCATCTTCCACCCCTTTCTCGTCCAGTGTCGCCTCAAAGATGCTGTTTTTTACATTTTCGCCTGTCAGGTTTATTTCGCTCGGCACTCCATTTTCGTAACTGTTCACAAGATATTTAACCACCGCCTTTGTTTCATTTTCGGAAATGTATGCCGACTGGATGCGCTGAGGCTGGGACATTTCTCCGGAGAGATACAGCATGTCTCCTGCTCCTAAAAGTTTTTCCGCCCCGCTCATATCTAGAATTGTGCGCGAATCAATTTGGGAAGCTACCTGCAAAGCTATTCTACAAGGGATGTTTGCTTTGATGAGTCCGGTAATAACATTAACACTCGGTCTTTGTGTGGAAAGTATGAGATGGATTCCAACTGCTCGGGACATTTGAGCGAGGCGTACAATAGCGGACTCCAGTTCTCTTGGATAGGCACTCATGATGTCCGCTAGTTCATCTATGACTATTATTATGTATGGCATAGTCTCAATCTGCTTCTCGCTGTCATCACGTTTTTTGTTTTTTACCCTTTTTAGTTCAGGTTCCAAAACATTTTTATGGTAAGAAGCGATGTTTTGAAGCGATTCCGCCTGCAGGATATCATAACGCCTATCCATTTCCTTTGCCGCCCATTTCAACGCCAGAATAGTTTTCTTTGCGTCAGTAATAACCGGAGTTAAAAGATGCGGAATATTATTGTATAAGGTCAGCTCAACCCGTTTCGGGTCTACCATTATGAATTTAAGGTTATCAGGAGAATTACGGTATAAAAGTGATGTAATAATGGCATGGATACTGACAGACTTTCCGGAACCTGTAGCGCCCGCAATAAGAAGATGCGGAGCTTTTGCCAGGTTTCCAAAATATGACGTCCCTGAAATGCCCTTACCGAGACATATCAGTAGAGGTTTGTCTGAGTTTTGAAATTCAGGAGAAGCTAAAATAGTGCCGAGGCCGACGGTGGTTTTAGTACTGTTCGGTATTTCAATGCCCACCAACGATTTTCCCGGTATCGGCGCTTCAATGCGGATAGGGTGAGCCGCCAAAGCCAGAGACAGGTCGTTTTGAAGTCCGACAATGCGGGAAAGTTTTACTCCTTCTGCCGGCTTTAAGGCATATCTGGTGATAGATGGCCCTATGGATATTTCATCCATCTCTACGTTTATGCCAAAGTTCGCCAAGGTTCTTTTTATAATGTTTGAGTTGGCTTTTATATCTCCGACTCCCGGTTTGCCTCTGTCTTCTTCAAGCAAAGATAGCGGCGGCGGAGTGAATTCTTTGCCGTTCCACAAAAGCGGACTTATGCCGAACTCAGCTGTCGTAGTTTCGCCTTGCGTCTTAATGGCAGATTTTTGGGCTGACAGAGGTCCTCCATAGTTTTCTTTTAGGGGCTCTTCCAGGGCATTTGCGTTGGTTATTATAAGGGCCGGCTCTTCCGCAACTTCCGCCTTATCGCCTGATATTTTTTTTCTGAAGAGTGAAGTTACAAAGCGGAAAAGAAGCCCGAATGACAACGGGGCGTCAAATATGATTAGCAAAGAAATCAAAATAAAGGCGATAAGGATGATGACACTTGCGGTCGTGTCAAACAACTTAAGCAGAGGGCCGGAAATAAATTCGCCCACTATGCCTCCCCTGCCTGGCAATATGATTTGTATCAAAGCCAAAGAAGAGAGAAAAAAGAGCATTCCGCCGATACTGTGAGTCAAGGCCAGTTTTTTGTGGAGACTTTTGAAAAATGAAACACAGAGAATAAAAAACAGTATAGGCAGAATATAGAAGCCTATTCCGAAAAGAATATCATGCAGAAAATAATAAGACATTTCTCCCACTCTGCCCCCTCTTTTAAAGGCGGACAATATAAAAAATACTCCCAGAACGAAAAAAGCTACCGCAAAAATAGCCCGCACGGTTTCTTCCTGGAGGTGACTTTTTGAAATAGCGAAATCTCCGGAGTCTTTTTTCTTTCCTGCCTTGCCGGCAGGCAGGTCTTTTTTCCAATCCCTCTTTTCTTCTTTCGCCATCCATTCATTTTATCAGAAATATTTATAATCCCAAAACTGCTCTACACATGTTTTTGGGGCACGGATAAAAGGTATTAAACCCCAGGGCAAGCCCTAACTCCGCAATGAACTCGCTTCACTCGTCCATTGCCGTGGCAAGCCACGGGGTTTTAAACCTTTTTTCGCTACTCTTACAGAGGCGGTACACCTTTCGCATTTTGAGTACAAAACGCTCAAGGTCTTGCGAAGCTTCGCTTCTCACCTCGGCTCGGTAATGAGAAAGATTACTTTCTCGTTTCGCTCACTCTACGTCGGCGATAAATCATTGGTACCATTTTCCTAAAAAAAACATATGCAGAAGGAGCTTGTTAAAAATAGTTGCACTGGCGTCTTTTAGAGTATATTATAAGGACATAGTAATTGGAATTTATAAAGGACATTTTGTCTTAATATAAGACAGTATTTTTATAAAAGTCAAAAGTATATCATAAAGGACAAAAGTATGGGTCTGCAAAAGCCACAAAATCTTACTATATCAGATAAAAATCTAGATATATACTCGTTTTTTGAAAAAGATGAGGGTTTTACTTTTGTCTATAAAAAGACAGAAAAGTTGGTATCAGCCATATATATGGTTACCAATCTTTTTTCTGAAAATGAGCCCATGAAGTGGATTTTGCGCAAAAAAGCCGGAACCCTTTTGTCTTTTATGTTTGACCGCAAGGACGTATTGTCTTCCAAGTATCTGGATTTTCTTTATAAGGTAAAAATTTTAGTTTTAGAGGTTATTTCTTTTTTAGAAGTTTCTTTTGCCTCCGACCTTATTTCTGAGATGAACTTTTCCATATTGAAACAAGAATTTTCCAGCTTGATAAATAATCTTGAAACCAACCAAAACTTGAGCAAGGGCGCGAGAGAAAAAAGCGTTTTGAAAGGATTTTTCAATAATGACCAATTAAATGAGGTTTCAGAGTATCACGATAATATGGCTATACAGAGCCAGAAAACATCAAGTATGTCTGGAGAAATGTTTCGTGCTGGTAACATTGATAATAAAAAAATTTCAGAAATTAGCGGGAATTCTAGGAAATCCGACAGACAAAATAGCATCATTAACATTCTTAAAAAAAACAAAGAAGCAACGATTAAAAACATCGCCGAAGCGGTAAAAGGCTGCAGTGAAAAAACCATACAAAGGGAACTTGTTTCCCTTATATCAAACGGGGTTGTGCAAAGAGTTGGTAAAAGGCGCTGGAGCAAGTATTCTCTGATAATCTAAGGTTGACCCTGTGATATCTGTGTTATGGACGCAGTACCGCAAAACGGTATATCACAGTTGACTTTTTGGCCTATTTTATGGAATAATGGCTTAGTGGATATTTGTAGTTTTTGAAGGCTACAGCCTGAGTTTTATGGCTAAAAAGTTAAAGTTATCCACATCAGATTTGGAAGTCTGAAAAAGAAAATATATAATACGTCTTATACATAGTGTTTCAAATGCTGTGTATGAAATGGTTTATATAAGTCCTTTGAAAACTGAATATGGATTTTAGAAAACATGCTAGAAAAGTTAGCCATGTTTCAGTTTTCGTTTTTACAGAGATTACCGCTTGTTCCACTCCATCGGCACGACAGATATTCAGTACAATTTTCGCTATCTATTTTTTCGTCTTGTGTCGAAATGTTCGGCTCTAACTCTGCCTACGGCGGACATGTAGAGATATGAACAAATATGAGATGAAAAAGTTAGATTAATTATTAAGGTTTCGGTTAATCGTTTCACAATAATTTTCTCTAAAATTATTAATAGTAAAAATAGAGAAAGTTATTTCATTAAAAACATATATATGATAACAAAATCACGAACTGCAAAGTTTGTCGCTGGTTTTGTAGGAGTCGCTACGGCGCTTTCGTTTGCTATAACGCCAATTACAGCAAGCGCGGCTACGATAGCGGAACTACAAGCAATGATTGCTGATTTGACAGCACAGCTTGCAGCATTGAGCGGTGGCACGACTACAACGTCCAGCTACACATTCAATACGAATTTAACAATGGGCAGCACAGGTACTGACGTTATGAATCTCCAAAAGGTTCTTAACATGAGTGCTGATACTCAAGTGGCTTCTTCAGGTGTTGGTTCATCAGGCAATGAAACATCATACTTTGGCGGCCTTACAAGGGCAGCTGTCGTAAAATTCCAAATCAAAAATGGAATTACACCATCAGTTGGTTACGTAGGTCCAATCACTCGAGCTAAACTTAACTCGATGGGTGGAGTTGCAGTAACACCTCCAACACCATCAACGCCACCGGGTACGCTTCCAACAGGAGGAGCTCTTTCAGTAACAGCCGGTTCACAGCCTGCTGCTTCTCTGGCTCCTACAAGCGCAGCTAGAGTTCCGTTTACACGCTTTGTCCTGACAGCAGGCTCTGCGGACGTAACCGTGAATTCAGTTACGGTTGAGCGAATAGGTTTGGCAAATGATGCCGCATTCTCTGGCGTTGTTCTTTTGAAGGACGATGGCACGCAAATCGGCATTGCAAAAACACTTAACTCAAACCATCAAGCATCGGTGGGCGAGCCTTTCATCGTTAAAGCCGGCACTTCACAGACACTCACCATTGCTGGCAACATGGGTTCAAGCATCGGTAGCTATACCGGACAGATAGGAGGATTCAATATTATTGCAATTAACACTTCTGCATCAGTTGCAGGTTCGCTTCCTATCTCAGGAACACAGCACACTGTAAACAGCAACCTTACAATAGGTTCCGTGACAATGGCTGTTTCCTCTTACGACCCCGCTTCTTCACAGACAAAAGAAATCGGCACAACCGGTTACAAATTCTCTGGTATTAGAGTTACAGCGGGTTCAGCGGAAAAAGTAACTTTGAAATCGGTAAGATGGAATCAAGCTGGTTCAGCATCGGCAAACGACCTTGCTAATGTCAAGGTTTATGTGGATGGAACTGCTTACGACACCACTCTTTCATCCGACGGCAAATACTATACTGCTATGTTCGGTAATGGCATATCGATTGATAAAGGTCTTGCAAAAGACATTTATATTCAAGGCGATATCATTGGTTCTGGTTCAGCGGCACGAACTATCAGGTTTGACCTCTATAAGACAACAGACCTATACCTAGTAGGTGAAACTTACGGATACGGCATCACACCTCCAGCGGGTTCAGGCACGGCTGCTGACGCAACGTCAGAGTTTACTGCTTCTACCCCTTATTTTGACGGTTCCAAGGTTACAGTTTCTGCAGGTTCAGTTACAGCAATAGCAAAAGCAACTTCTGTAGCCGCTCAAAACATCGCAGTAAACGTTCCTAACCAAGTTCTCGGAGGATTCCAGACAGATATCAAAGGTGAGCCTATCTCTATTCAGAGCTTGGCATTCACTATTGCCACAACAGGCACATGGACAAGCACAACTGGTATCACAAACATTTCTATCGTTGACCAAGACGGTACAGTGGTTGCAGGTCCAATTGATGAAGCTTCAACATGTACAACAGGTTGTACAATTACCTTTACTGATACGGTTACATTCCCTATCGGCGTAAGGACTTATACTCTCAAGGGTAAAATCCCAACAGGTGCGCCTGGCGGAGCTACAATCGTAGTTTCTGCTACGCCTTCATCCGGTTGGACAACAGTTACAGGGCAAACAACTGGTAACACTATCAGCTTGTCAGGTAACGGTGCATTCAGTATGAACACAATGACTGTAAAAGCAGCCGCTTTGACCGTCACCGTTCAATCATCTCCAGCAGCACAAAGCATTGTGTCTGGCGGTACGGTTACATTCGCCAACTACGAGCTTGATGCGTCGCAGTCTGGTGAAGACGTAAGAATGGGTAATTTCATTGGTTATTACAACGGAAGTTCACAAACATACGGTGCAGAAGAATCAAAGATGACATCATGTCAGCTCTTTGATGGAGCTACAGCTTTGAACACAGGTTCAAATGTAGCCAACCCTTCAACTTCTACAGCAACCTCAACACCACTTAGCCAGACATTTACATTTGACAGCCAGTACACGATTCCAAAGGGGGTCGTTAAGGTTCTTACATTGAAATGTAATGTTGCAACTTCTGCCGATGTAAATTCGCAGATGCAATGGGGTCTTATAAGCACAAGCGACCCAACAGTTACAGGAGTAACTTCAGGAGCTAGTGTTTCAGAATCTATCACATCCAATAACGGCCAGGTTATGACAATAGCTACAGGTTCGTTTACGGCAACTTTTGACTCTTCAACATACGCAATCGTTAATGCCGGTTCTACTGGTGTAAACCTTGGTACGTTCAAATTCACAGCTACAAATGAGAATGTTAACCTAACCAAGATTGGTTTGACCCTCTCAACAAGCACGGCAAATGACCTTACTAACGTCTACCTATACCGAGGAACAGACCTTCTTGGTACAGCAGCCTTTACGGGGACAAACACAGTAGCGACTTCAACGCTTACATCAACTTTGGGATGTACAACTGGGGCCTTAGGTCTCTGTCTTCCAAAGGACCAGGACATTCTTGTCACTATCAAAGCTGACCTAGCCGCTATAGGCTTAAGTCAGACAGGTACGGATGGCAGGCTCGTTCAAATTGATGTTACAAATGCTGAAGGTTCAGGACAGCAATCTGGTTCAACTTTGACCAAATCGGCAGTCACCGCAGGTGTAGCCGGAGTCAGGGTATTCAAAGCAGTTCCAACTGTCACCCAAGATACTACTTCTATAGGTGCAGGTATACTTGATGGAAAGCTTATAAGATTCAAGATAAGCGCTCCAGCAGGAGGTAACGGAATTGGTCTTTACCAGATGACGTTCACCCTTTCTACCTCGACATTTGCCTCTGGTGGTGGTGTGTCAACTGTCAAGCTCTTCGTTTACAACGATGCAAATTACTCATCACCATGGACTTCAACAACCATTGGTACGAGTACAGGCCAGTTTGGAGACACAAACGGTCAAGACTGTTCAGTATCGGCTAAGAGCTGTACTGGTCTCTTGACAAACTCTCCAACTATCGTCTTCCGAACAGCTACGACAACAAGCACAAGTTTGTACCAGCCTCTCATAGTCCCTGCAGGCGGTACCCTTTACTTTGAACTTAAGGGTACAGTTTCAGGAACACAAGCAGGCGCTTCGGTTTCGACCACACTGCTTGGAGACACTGCTTACATAGCTTCAGCGCACACAAACGTTGGAACAATAGGACCTACAGTTCCTATCACTTCTTCAACGACAGGTGCTCTAGCTGACTCAAACCACAACTTTATCTGGACGCCTAACGCTACTACGACAGCTGGAAATGCACAGCAAGTCGGCGGTAATGACTGGGCAAACGGTTACGGTATACTAAGTCTGCCTGCCGGCGGATTCAGCCAAAACCGTTCTATCTAACCACTTGTGTCCGGCTCCACGTAAGGAGCTGGAGGTTAACAAAAACACCCCTCACGGGGTGTTTTTGTTTGCTTAAAACCTTCAAATCTTCTCATCCTTTACGCATTTCTTTGCAGATTTTATCCAAATTCTGAAAGTTTGGAAATTGGTCACAATAGCTTATGTGTATAACTAATATGTTAATAATATTATATTAATTATATTATTAATATGTAATTATTATGTTAATGTAATTTTAAAAGTTAATTTTTTAAAAATTAAATGAATAAAAATAAATGGGTAACAATAGTAGTGGCAATTGTAATTGCTCTTGGTTCTTGGTATTTAGGTCGTAGTCAAGGATACAAATCGGCAGCTGCAGATATTAAAGCTCAGCAGGAAGAAGCTGGTAATAAAGCGGCTCAGGTAGCGTCTGATGAGGCCAATCCTTTTAAGGTGCAGAATCCTTTAGAGGGAGTTGAAGCTAATCCATTTGAAAAGGCTAAGAAAACTTTAAATCCATTTGATTAAAATTAATGAAATATAACCCCATGAACTTAATTAAAAGAAGTCTGCTGGGAATGTCCGTAGGACTGACACTTGCGTTCTCATTTGGTGTTGCTTATGCTCAAACCGCTGATATTCCGGCAGAACTTGTTTCACTGGCCAAAGATTTAGGTTGTCAAAGCAAAGCCGAATGTGCCGAAAAATTTAACACCAACATAGAGCAAGGCATTACTCTGGCTCAAAAGTATGATATTTATACTCCGGAACAAGAAAAAGTGGCTGGAGCTTTTAAAGCAGAAGTGCTGGAAAGACTACGTGGAGTAAGTCAAAATAATTTTGAGCAAGAAATTTTGGCTCTGGCTAACAAAATCTTAAAAGACAAACCAGCTTTAGCCAAAACAATGGGTGTTACACAGCAGGGAGTGGATGCAGCCCAAACAATTACCAATACTATCAAAGACGCCGGAGTAGATATTAGAACTTGTCAAAAGTCACCCGAGAATTTGTCACGAGAGGAACTAATTGCTTGTGTTAAGGCTGGTAATAATCTATCTGGCAAAGGAACATCGGTTGGAGATTATATTCCAAAGGAAAATATAAAAGCAGGAGAAGTTCAAAAAATGCTTGATCTTGAGAATTCCTTGCTTGCTGGAGAGTATCCAGGACTCGGCAAAATAGGCGTTGAAGAAGCGGGGCAAATTTGTCTAAAACCTGATTCAGAATCCATCACTGACTGTGATAAAATTGCCACGAGATTTTTCGGCGCCGAAGGAGTGCAAGACTTACAACGAGCCAGACAACAAACAACTCAAATCAAAGAATATTACACCAAGGGAATAGAGAAAATGGAGTTGGTAACACCGGACGGACAAAAGATTATTGGCAAAGGTGCCATTAAAAATGCATGCGACAGCGCCTTTGAAGACAACAATTTGGGTTTGGCCCGGGCCTGTGGAAATTTTGCAGTCAAGAATGGCTTTGCTACTCAAGCAGAGATTGAAAATGGATTAAAAGTTTTGGAAACTTTTTCTCAAAAAGGACAAGGTGTTAATTTTGACGACTGTCGTTTCAATCCAGAATCATGCAAGGAATTTTTACCTGATGAATTTCGCGGAGAGTTTGATTCTCAATCTAAAATTTTCCAGATAATGTCTGAGTCAATTGGTTTTGATCCATCCCGCTGTGAAAATACTTTTGACCCTGAAATTGGCAAGAGATGTATGGAGGGAGCTAGAAAGGCGCTAAGTCAGGTTGAAGAAATCGCCAAAAATTCTCCCTCAGCGCAAAGAATTGTTAATGAGATTAGGTCACACGTTACTGAAGGAGAACGAATGGCAGGAAAACGTGACGAGTTCCATCAACAAGATTTAAGGTCGGGAGGAATGACCGGACCTGGCGGATGTAAAGGGCCAGAGGAATGTTTCAAGTATTGTAATCAACCGACAAATTCCGCCGAGTGCATTGCTTTTGGAGCTAAAAGTCAGATTTTTGAGCAGGATACAGTAGTTCAGAGATTTAATGTCGTAAATGAAAAGTTTACACCTCAGGGTCAGCCGTATCCATATCCACTTCAAAATGACGACAATAATTTTCCAAACACTTTTTCAAATCAACCAGGTCAACCAAATCAGTCAAATCAGAGAGACCCAGGATTTAATCAATATCCTCAATACCCTTACCGTCCACAACAGCCAGCCGGTCCAAGTCCGGAATGTTTCGCGGCAATTTCCAGTGGTGATTTTGTCAAAGCAAAAGCAGTTTGTTCTTCCACAACGGAAAATTACCCAAAACCAATAGCCGAACCATTTCCTGTTTGTCCGGCCTATTCTATACCATCGCCATGTCCAGAGGGTCAAATGAGACAACAAGCCTCTGATGCTAAAGGTTGTATGTCGTATGGCGCTTGTATTGCTATAGAAAATTACAAACCAATAGATATTAGTCCGAAAGCCTGCTTGCCTTCACAGTATTGGGATGGTCGAACATGTGTGGCTAATCCAGAACAAAACACTAGAAATGTTTGTCCTATGATGGCGACGGTTGATTCTTGCCCATCGGGTCAAGAGAAATATGAAACATATAGTTCTCCAGGATGTGGAATATATTATGGTTGTCGTACAACAACTACAGATAGGGTTTCAACTGTGGGCTCGTGCGACTATTCCACTCAATATTGGAAGGCAGGAACTAGTCAATGTTTACCTCGAACAAATTGTTCTGACACAGCAAATTCTGAGTATAATTCATCAGAATGTCAGGGTGTGCGTGGCATGACGCAACCGGTTAGTTATGGTTGTGGAAGTTTTACCACCCAAACTATGTGCCAAGCAAGTCCCGGTTGTGGTTGGGCAAACGGTGCTTGTGGTGGAAATACATTAACTAACACTGCTTGTACAACAGGACAGTACTGGAATGGTACAGCATGCATAAACTCATCTACAACAACTGGACAATGTCCTTCCGGACAATACTGGTTCATTCCACCTGCAGGTGGAATGGGATATTGTATGTCCAACACTATTAGTAGTGGTAGTTGCCCAACAGGATACCATTCTCATGGTGAAAGTGGCGGATTCTGCATGAATGATCAGGAGAACTACTCCGGTATTTGTTATAATTCAGCTGGCACAGCAACAATGGCTTGTCCACAGACTACTTACACAGGATCATGCACATCCGGACAATATTGGAACGGCTCATCATGTGTAAATTCATCTACAACAACTGGACAATGTCCTTCTGGACAATACTGGTACACTCCATCAAATGGAGGTACGGGATATTGTATGTCCTCAAGTAGTACAACTTGTCCTAGTGAACAATATTGGAATGGCACCACTTGTGTGGCAAATTCCACTGGCTCAGGTTGTGTTTCCGGACAATATTGGAATGGCACCACTTGTGTGGCAAATTCCACCACCTCTTCAAGTGATATGTCAACTCAATGCGCTCAAGCAGGTGGAACATGGAATTCTTCATCCAGTTACTGCCAAATGCCAACAACTACCATGTCTTGTCCATCTGGACAGCATTGGTATACCCCATCAAGCGGAACAGGATACTGTATATCTGATACCACTGGTAGTGGTAGTGCCACTACTTGTTCTTCCGGACAGTACTGGGATGGTTCAGCTTGTGTTACTTCCACCACTTCTTCTTCAAGTGATATGTCAGCTCAGTGCGCTCAAGCCGGTGGTTCCTGGAACGGCAGCACTTGCGTTATGCCAACTACTACCACTACCACCAGCACTACTTGCTCTTCTGGACAATATTGGGACGGTTCAGCATGTGTAACTTCCACCACTTCTTCTTCAAGTGATATGTCAACTATGTGTGCTCAGGGCGGTGGCACTTGGGACGGTAGTACCTGTATTATGCCTTCATCACCATCAGCAATGGTTTTGTGCGGTCAGTCTGGTGGGAACTGGACCGGCGCTGCTTGCGATTTGGCACAAAACATATCCAACCAAAAAGCATACTACAATTATTACCAAAAACAGTCTGGTTCTGAATTAGCCCAAGCCATTAGAGCTTTTGTTGATTTGTTCAGATGAATTAACATCTAATATAGAACAAAAACCCCTACAATAGGGGTTTTTGTTCTATCTGTATGTGAGTAATCAAACATATTTTTGAAACATTGCACAGGAAATTAGAAAACAACGACGAAGATAAAATAAGTTTCAAAAATATGTTTGATTGTGAGGTTATCCACAGGTTTGTTGTGTCAAAATCACACGATATAGTCTATTATTAAAGGACAGTTTGAATTTTCCAATTCTAACTTTTAATTAGTTAATTAGTTTTATAAGAATAATTATTAATATGTCAAAAATTTTATCTTTTAAGAAAGAATATATTTCTTACGTTTTTGTAATTCTAGCGGGACTTCTTATGAGCGCTCTGGCGGCAAACGCGGCCTCCACCGTGGCTCTTAGCATAAGCACTGGGGCGCATTTGTATGCCTCAAGCACCTTGACAGTCGGCGGTGCTATAAATGCTTCAAGTACATTAGCTACCAGTGACAACATTACTGTTGTGGCAGGATATGGTCTTGATACTGCCGGTGGCGGTTTGCTCAACTTAGGTACAACTACAGCTACGGGCGTGGTTATTGGTTCAGCCACGGCAAAAGTGGGAATTAGCTCCACTACTCCTTTTGCGGCACTTTCAGTCAATACAATTGGAGGTTCATGGGCATTTATGGTTGGTTCTTCTACGGGTACTTACTTTAGTATTGATAGACAAGGAAAATCCGGAGTAGGAACATCCACTCCATACGCCACACTTTCGGTTAACTCGCTTCCAGCCACAGCGGCATTTGCTGTCGGTTCTTCTTCGGGACAAAGTTTGGTAGTTGATAGGAATGGTTTTGTCGGTGTAGCTTCATCATCACCATACACAGCACTTGCTGTTGTCGGTACGACGACTACTTCCGGTCTGGTTGTTAGTACACCTGGCATTGAGTCAGGCACGGGTATTAACCGACTTATCGCTGGTAACTGTACCCTTATTAGTCCATCAGGAGCTGGCGCAACTATAGCCGCTTCAACAACCAAAGCATTTGATTGTGCGGTCACTAACGCTTCTCCAAATGACAATGTCATTGCTCAAGTTGCAACAAGTACTGCCGGGAACATAATGAACGGTGCGGGAGGTTTTGTCTTTACGGTTGTCGGAGCAAAAGCTTCATCAACAGCAGGCTATATTACTCTAGTCATTCTCAACTTGTCAGGTATAGCGGCTCAACCTTCAATGATAGGATACGGTTCAACTACAGCATATTGGCTTTTCCGTTAGGTAATATAACCTAAAAAACATCATGAAAAAATTATTAATTTATCTGGCTTTGGCCTTCAGCCCTCTTGTAGCCATGGCAGCCTACAATGATGTAACACCTATTACCGGAGGAAGGTTTGATGTCGGCGGAATCATACTGGATGCCGATGGAACATCTTCCGTTATAGAATCAGCTACTGTTGCTGCAACCACTCTTACTGTTGTCTTGCAAGAAAATTCTCTTTTCTCCATCACTTCAGCTGATAGATATACTCTGTCAAACGATGCGGCGGCCAATAACATTACAGCAAACCAATGTGGGGACGTATCCCGTTTAAGCCTGTCAGCCACATCATCTGTTACTGTCATCATTACTCCAAGTACTACAGTATGTAGTGCTACCACGAGTACTGGTACTGGTGGAGGAGGTGTTGTCAGTAGTAGCAGTAGTTCCTCATCCTCTTCTACTTCTACCGCAACACCAACCACTACTACAACTACCACTACGACAACAGTAGCTACTCCTACTCCTACTCCTGCTCCTACCACAACAGCAACATCGGACTTAGAAGCAAAAATTGCCATTCTAAAGGCTTCTATATCATCGCTTGGTGGTGCAACGACCACAAACAGTTCTTCCAGCTCTAGCGCTTCAAACTCTACAACATTTACCAAACCGGCAAGTATTGGAAGCAGGAGTTCAGAAGTTACGAGTCTCCAGAAAGTTCTTAACTCTGACTCCGATACCATGATTGCTTCAACTGGAGCTGGTTCACCGGGCAACGAAACAGATTACTTCGGTCCAGCCACAAAAGTGGCAATCCAGAAATTCCAGGTTAAATACGGTATAGCAAATCCTGGAGATGTCGGCTACGGAGTGTTTGGTCCAAAAACTAGGGCTAAAATGAACGAGGTGGCTAACGGTACATCGCTTGGTGGAACAACAACCACAAGCAGTTCTTCCAGCTCCAACGCTTCAAACTCTACAACATTTACCAAACCGGCAAGTATTGGAAGCAGGAGCTCAGAAGTTACGAGCCTTCAAAAAGTTCTCAACTCTGATTCCGATACCATGATTGCTTCAACTGGAGCTGGTTCACCGGGCAATGAAACAGATTACTTCGGTCCAGCCACAAAAGTGGCAATCCAGAAATTCCAGGTTAAATACGGTATAGCAAATCCTGGAGATGTCGGCTACGGAGTGTTTGGTCCAAAAACTAGGGCTAAAATGAACGAGGTGGCTAACGGTACTCTGTAAGCATAAAGATAAAATACAAGAACTCCTTTTGTTTGCAAAAGGGGTTTTTGTCGTTTATAATATCTTCTATGCAAATAACAAAAACTAACAAGACTATTATTAGCGGTATTGTAATCATAATACTCTTTGGCATCTACGTTTTTTTTGACAGGAAATCGAAAGAGCAAGAACAAACAACAGTTGCAAACACAGACCAAGTTGTTGCTCCAACCACGATAACTGACAGTAAAAATATAATAAGCGCGGAAAGTACGGGCGGTACCTACAAAATAGAACAAGTGCCAATTGTAGAAAATAAGGGTGTGCCTCAGCCTATCCCGGACTTAAACAGACCCGTTACATCTGCGGATTATGTTCCGGTTTCTCCTGAAGCCAAAGCCAGGGCGTCAGAAAATATTTTAGCTCTTCAGGAAAACTTGAAGAAAAATCCCGTTGACTTGCCGGCATGGCTTGATTTGGGAATGTATCAGAAAATGGCAGGAGACTATCAAGGGACAGTCTTGTCTTGGCAATATGCAGGGAAAATTTCTCCTGCCAACTTTATTTCGTTTGCCAATCTTGGGAACCTCTACGCCTATTTTCTAAAAGATAACGGGCTTGCAGAAATGTATTATAAACAAGCAATTTCAAAAGATTCCACACAGTCATATTTATATACCCAACTGGCAGAAGTCTATCGCGATATTTTCAAAGATAATGCTAAAGCTAAAGTAATAATCGATGAGGGCTTGTCAAAAATTCCGAACGATGTCAATTTATTGCAAATGAAAGCCAGTCTTTCTACTTTATGAACTTTATAACTTTACGAACTTTATAACTTTTGTATGTCTCAATACTTTGACAAAGACTTTTTCAAATTTTTGCTGGCTTTTATAATGATTATTGCTTTTAGCTTGGCTATAGTGGCTGGAGCCAAGATTTACGATTCAAGTCCAGAAACCGAATCGGTGCCTGATGCCGAACTCAAGGTCTCATAAAAAAATGAAATTACTTGGAACCTCTGTTCTTTTTATACTACCATTTTTGCCTTTTATGGTGTCCGGAGAGATTACTATAAATGAAATCATGTATGATCTATCCGGCTCTGATACGGACAGAGAGTGGGTGGAAATTTATAACGGAGACTCTGAAGACGTTTCAATAACCGTGGGAAGTGGTAGCGGTTCTTGGAGGTTTACTGATAGTTCCCCACATGTGCTGAATTTAGCCATCGGTTCATCTACCATACCTGCAGGAGGATATGCCGTAATCGCCAAAAATCAAACGGGATTTTTGACTGATTTCCCATCGTTTTTCGGGACACTTTTTACCAGTTCAATATCTTTACCAAATACATCTGCCACCCTTTCCATAAAGAACGGAAGCGGCAACGTCCTTGGCCAGGTTTCTTATTCCAAAGATACCGGAGCAAATGGCGACGGGAGTTCTCTTCAAAAATCAAGCTCGGGGTGGACTGCCGGAGTTCCTACCCCGGGGTTTCTAAATAACACTACTTCTTCGTCTACCCCTTCAGGCGATACAGCTACCACCACATCTTCTACGGACACATCTTCCTCTTCCGGGTCTTCTTCCGCAGTTTCCGCCCACTCCAGTCCGGCACCTCTTTCCACCGAAGAAAATAAAATTGAATTTGAAATTTCCGCCGGCCGTGACAGGTTAACTTCTGTCGACAGTACCGTTTCGTTTATAGCCACTCCGACAAAATTGCAAAACCTGTTGGAACAATTTGTCACGTATGACTGGTCTTTCGGGGACGGTACCGTAAGCCGAGGAAGCACAGCAGAGCACAGTTACAAGTTCCCGGGAGAATATTCAGTTGTGGTAAATGCCCGGGCGATAGATCGGCAGGCTGTCAGCCGTTTGTCCGTAGTGGTAATTTCTCCGGATGTCGCTATTTTGAAAGTCCCCGGCGGGCTGGAGGTTGTAAATAAATCCAAAGAAGAAATAAACATGGAAAAGTGGAACCTAACTTCAAAAGACAAAACTTTTATCTTTCCAAAAGATACGCTTATTGCGGGAGGCAGGAAAGTAATTTTTGCAGACGAGGTTACTGGTAATCTGGGAAGCGAGATAAAACTTTTAAACCCTGTGGGCAAAGAGTTTGCTTTTATAAAATCAGAAACAGTCGCTGAGGTTTCGGTTATCCCTTCGGTAAATGTCAACCTTGCAGAAGTGCAGGCAAAAATTGATGCAATAAAATCAGCCATTGCACAGCTTTCTCCAGAGTCGGAAGAAACCCCAAGCCTTTCATTGTCGCCTCAGATTGCGCAGTTGCCGCCAAAACAAGAAGAGATGACAGAAGAAAATTCTAGCCAAACATCAAACGTTGCTTTAGTTTTTGAAGCGCCGGAGCAAGCAGGTTTTGTAAGTACTATTTTCTCATGGCCAATTAAGGGTTTTAATTTTCTCCGGCATTTGTTTGTGGAAGATTGATACTTTTCGTATTTATGGTAGAGTTTGCAATAGGAAAGGGGACAGTATTAAGTATGAAAATTGGACAAGCTCTACTCTACTCTACTCTTTTGAAGTCGCGGTAATCTCCTGTGTTCTTTTGACTGTAATGCGTGGCATGCCAACTGCCGATCAGTTAGTGGACTCAGGTATCAGCATGTTTTTGGTTGCATTTGTCGTTTTAAAGTTCTTTGCTGGTGCTAAGATGGCATAAAAAGACAAAAAGAGTTGAGGGGAAGGAAACTTGCATAAAGCAGGTTTCCTTTTTGATAACAGCTTGATTTGGTATACTTTTTACACGGAAGAAAGACTAAAAAAGATTGAAAACGAATTGTTAATTATCAAAGAGCGCAATAAAAAAGTTGAGGCGGATAAGGCTTGGGAAACAAGCACAACTAGAATCATACTGATTGTTTTGATTACCTATGTTTTTGCTTCGATAATCATGTATTTCATAGGGGTTAAAAGTTATTTATTAAATGCCCTTGTTCCTACACTGGGTTACTTCCTTTCTACAATATCAATTCCTCAGATTAAAAAGTTTTGGATAAGTAAAAGAATAAATAAGATTTGACAAAAATTTGCTTTCGTATAAAGTAGTTTTATAAGGTCAAAGACAGCAGATGCCCCATTTTTATTAAATTGGGCTTAATTTTCTGCCGAGATACAAATCTATCTTGAACCTTAGGTCGACATTAGTTACAAGTTCATAAAGTTATAAAGTTCGTAAAGTGGAATGCAAATGCATCTACTTTAAAAACTTTATAAACTTTCAACTTTATAAACTCATCATTATGGCTCTTACAAAAGAAAAGAAAGGAGAAATTCTAGAAAAGCTCCGCAAGGTTGTAAAAGATAATCCCACGATTGTGCTCATTAACTTTCACGCGCTTCCTGTTTCCGAAAGTTCGGCTATCAGAAAGGCCATGCGTGAAAAGGGAATCGGCTATACTATTGCCAAGAAAACTCTGACAAAAAAAGCTCTTTCTGAAGGAAGAATAGCGGGGGAGATGCCGGAAATGCCGGGAGAGCTCGGTATTGTCTATGGAACTGACCCGATAGAATCCGCTCGCGAAACATATGGCTTTCAGAAAAAGCTTGATAAAAAAATACAGATTGTTGGCGGAGTTTTTGAGGGCAAATTCATGAACAAAGAGGAGATGATTTCCATTGCCCAGATTCCGAGTCTACAAACATTGCGCGCAATGTTTGTCAATCTTATCAATTCACCAATACAAAGGTTGGTTATCGGACTCAGTGAAATAGCGAAAACGAAATAATTTTTACTTTTTAATTTAGAATTTTTATTGAATTTTCAATGATTAATTTTAAATTTAAAATTAGAAATTAAGTAAAAATTAAAAAGTATAAAATTAAAAATTTAACCTAAATAATAATGGAAACAGAAAACAAAACAGTAGCAACACCGGCAAAATTCAAAGATATCGTTTCATCCATTGAAACTATGTCAGTTTTGGATTTGCACGAGCTGGTTAAGCACTTGGAAGAGAAGTTTGGCGTATCAGCGGCAACGGTGAGCGCACCCGCCTCCGCACAAGGCTCCGGCGAGGCAAAGGAAGAGAAAGCAACATTTACAGTTGAACTTACAGACGGAGGTGCAACAAAGATTGCAATTATCAAGATTGTGAAAGAAGTTCTCGGTATTGGCCTCAAAGAAGCCAAGGATTTGGTGGATGCAGCTCCATCAATGCTCAAGGAAGGTATGAAGAAGGAGGATGCAGAAGCGCTCAAGAAACAAGTAGAGGCTGCTGGAGGAAAAGTTACACTTAAATAAGCATGCTTATTTAAGGAACTTTTCGGCCGGAACGAGGGTTCCCGCAAGCATGCGGGACCGTGAGGCAGGGTCGTGGAAATTTCCGAGCGACTGGCGAGGAAATTATCCCTGACAAAGTTACATCAATATAGGAATATTAAAAATCCCCTTCGGCGTCGCCGAAGGGGATTTTGGTTTACTAGTCATCACCAAAGAGTGCTACAAATGGAGACAACACCATTGCAAGATAGATTAGAAAACCTGCCACTATAAACCACATGGTTATCCTCCCAAATTCCATCAGTACAATATCATGATGTTCATATATCGTCAACCTTTCGCATTTCCATTCCAAACTGGTATGATGTGCGATATGGAGACATTATCCAAACTATTTGGTTCGGAAACCAAGGTCAAAATGATGCGGTTGTTTCTTTTTAACCCGGAAACTGTTTTTACAACCAAGGATATCGCAGACCGCGCTAAGTCGGATATTTCCAAAGTTCGCCGGGAACTCTCTAATATAGAAAAGACCGGCATGATAAGGAGAAAGGTGGCAAAAGGAGGTAAAAAGGGTTTTGTCCTTGACCCTCAATTTTCTTACCTTTCTCCACTTCAAAATTTTCTTATAAATGTTGAGCCTTTAAATCCAAAAGAAATCATAAAGAGGATAGGCAGGCTGGGGAATATAAAGCTTATTATTATTGCCGGAGTTTTTATTCAGGAACCGGAATCCAGACTTGATTTGCTCATAGTGGGTGATGGCATAAAGAAAGCCGCTCTTGAAAACACCATAAAAACCCTAGAATCGGAGATAGGCAAAGAGCTTCGTTACGCCCAATTTACCAGTGAGGACTTCAAATATAGGCTTTCCATGTACGACAAGCTCATCCGGGACATATTGGATTATCCACACAGGAAGATTGTAAACCGTCTTCCCATCTTATAGGGATATTGTATAATATAGGTATTACTATTTAATAATTGTTAATATGGTTTTAAACACATGGGGTCAGGTGTTACAAAACTCCTTCCAGGGATTGTGGGCGGGAGTTATAATGTTCATCCCAAACCTTATCGTTGCGATAGTCATACTTCTTATAGGTTGGGCTATCAGCGCGATTGTATGCAGTGCTATTATGAAGTTTATGGAGATGATCAAGTTTGACGAAGCTCTTCGCAAAGCAGGCGTTGGTGAAGTTGTGCGAAAGGGTGGACTCAATCTTAATTCGGGTAAGTTTGTTGGCAAGCTCATCCAATATTTTATTATCCTCGCTTTCCTTATCGCAAGCTTGGATGTTCTGGGTCTGTCACAAGTTACCACGTTCTTGCAACAGATAGTTGTCGGTTATTTGCCTCAACTTATCGTTGCTGTTCTCATTCTGCTTGTAGGTAGTGTTGTTGGAGATGTTATGAGTAAAATAGTCATGGCTTCTTCTCGCACAGCCGGACTTTCCCATGCAAGCTTTCTCGGAGTAGTGACCAAGTGGGGAATTTGGATTTTTGTCATTCTTGTTGCCCTATCACAAATGGGCATTGCAGGAGCATTTATTCAGACGCTCTTCACCGGTTTTGTGGTCGCAGTTTCTCTGGCTCTAGGACTTGCATTCGGCCTTGGCGGACAGAACGCAGCGGGCAAGACTGTTGAGAAAATTCAGCACGAAATCGCCAATCACCACTAATTTTTGCGGTCTTTTTGTCGAATTTTTTTGCTCTTGATTTTCTCTGTTCCACGCAATGTACCATTGTACATTTTGGTCACAGATAAAATCTGCGATCTTCGAAATTCAACAACAATCCTCACAAAAACACTCTGGTTGAATTGCATAAAAATTGTGAAAGTTTTACAAAAAACTCCCGGATGGGAGTTTTTTGTATTTGACAAAGTTTTTTTAAATTGTAAATATAAATAAAGGAGGAGATTATGGGAGCAAAAACAGAATCTTTCTTCGCGACGAAGTTGAATCGAAAGACAAAACAATAGTTCATTCCAATAGTGGCCAATGGCCATAGGACCCGCAGCAAAAAATCTCCTTGCGGGTTTTTTGCTACACAAAATTATCCATATTTCTTCTTCGGAACGTTTACATTATTTGTGTACTATAGTACACAAATAATGTATTAGTAAAATGAAAAATAAATAAAATAGCTAAGGAAACTTTTCCACAATTATGTGGATTTGACAAACAATAGCGTTCGTATATACTAACTTCCATTACAGATATGTTAAATTCACTTAATTTTGAAGCGGTATAAACAATGCTTTTTTAAGTGTTGTTAGAAAATCCCGCCTCGAAAGGCGGGATTTTCATAAACAGTCTGAATAGTATCTTGAAAATATTCCCGAACGCAGACCGCAAGTTTGCCAAGGGTTCATACCATCCCGTTTTTCTACAAGCATCACAAGATGTTTCTGTGGGTCTTTAACGGAGGTGGACTGTATGTCCCAAATTGCCCAATAGTGGAAAGGAGACAAGAGATGAAATCAAAACGACTTAAAGAAATCCTAGCTTTCTATGTTGCTTTAATGACATCAATTAACTACGATGCGGAAACTGGCAATAGAATGTCCAGAGATCTGTTTCCTAAAAAGTTTTTTGATGGAATGGACGAGGTGTTTAAAACAGATGTTCTTTCGACAGTATCTGGAAAAGAAGACGCATTAGGATCTCTAGACGCTCTTCAAGAAAAATATAAAGATGAGTGACCACTTCGGTGGAGCACTCGTCTCCACTATTGGGCAATTTGGGAAAAGTAAAAGTAAGTAAGTAAAAATTGTTACGTAGTTGATTCTATGTAACAGGATAAAGAAAAACCTTGCGTTTTGGTTTTGTGATAGTGGTATCACTTCAAATTAACACGCAAGGAGTGGTTTTTAAATTTCCTAATGGGAAATTTAAGAGCGTATGGTGGATGCCTTGACTCAAAATGGCGATGAAAGACGTAGCATGGCTGCGATAAGCTTGGGGGAGGTGCCTAGCAACCGTTATATCCCAAGATTTCTGAATGGGGAAACCTCTCGTGCTTGCACGAGGTCGTACGAATTACGTACGATGCATACCCGGGGAAGTAAAACATTTCATTACCCGGAGGAAAATAAAACAATGTTCGTAAGAACAATATTTCGTTAGTAGCGGCGAGCGAAAACGAAAGAGCCCAAACCTAGCCCACTTCACTTCGTTTCGTGGGAATTTAAACTTTTTAATTTAAAATTTAAAATTAATTTTTAAATTCTAAATTCTAAATTAAAAATTCCAACACGGAGCGCAGCGAAGTGTGGCTGGGGGTTGTAAGGCAGAAGCGTTACTATTTATAGTAAGAGAAGTTAAAAAATATTTTGTTAACCGAATGTGCTGGAAAGCACAACCCTAGAGGGTAATGGTCCCGTAAGTGAAAATAAAATATCTTCTTTGTTTCTGTTCTTGAGTACTTCGAGACACGGGTGGCTCGGAGGAATCTGCCGGAACTAACCGGTAAGGCTAAATACATTTTGAGATCGATAGTGAACTAGTACCGTGAGGGAAAGGTGAAAAGAAGTCCGATAAGGACAGTGAAATAGATCTGAAACCATATGTTTACAAGGAGTAGAAGCGGGCGCAAGTCCGCGACTGCGTGCCTATTGAAGAATGAGCCAACGAGTTAATATGCGCGGTTTCGACTAAGTCCTTCACCGGATGGAGTCATAGGGAAACCGAGTGTGAATAGCGCGACTATATCGCGCGTATTAGACCCGAAGCCAGAGCGAGCTTGTCATGAGCAGGGTGAACGTGGGAGAAATCTCACGGGAGGCCCGAACCGTTTAGCCGTGCAATACTATCGGATGACTTGTGATAAGAAGTGAAAAGCTAATCGAGCCTGGTAATAGCTGGTTCTCTCCGAAATAGCTTTTGGGCTAGCGTCGTACGTTCCCCTTTGGGGTAGAGCACTGGAAGGTCTGGACAGGGAGAAATCTCGCTAGACCTATCAAACTCCGAATACAAAGGACTAAAAGTACGGCAGTTAGACGGCGGGGGCTAAGCTCCGTGCGTCAAAAAGGAAACAGCCTAGATCTCTATTTAAGGTCCCTAAATCTATGTTAAGTGCGCTTAAGGTGGTGGAATTTCTCAGACACTGAGGAGGTTGGCTTAGAAGCAGCCATCCTTTAAAGATAGCGTAACAGCTCACTCAGTAAGAGATTCCGCGCCGCAAATAATCGGGGCTAAACGTAGTACCGAAACTGAGGGTTCGTGCGAAGCACAAACGAGTTATAAAGTTGAAAGTTTGTAAAGTTTGTAAAGTAGAATTCAGAATGCATTGAATTTCACTTTATGAACTTTATAACTTTATGAACTTTTGACTCGCTCGTGCTTCGCACGAGCGGTAGGAGAGTATTCGCATCTGCACTGAAGGCGAAGGGGTGACCCACGCTGGAGCGTTGCGAAGTAAGAATGTTGGCACAAGTAACCACAATGAAGGTGAGAACCCTTCGCGCCGAAAGACTAAGGTTTCCTGTTCAATGTCAATCAGAGCAGGGTTAGTCGGGCCTAAGGCAATGGCGAGAGCCGCAGCCGATGGACATCTGGTTAATATTCCAGAACTTTTAGGTAATGCGATGGAAGGACGGAGTGTAGTATGTATTGCTCATTATTGGATTTGAGTAAATGCTGTCAGGTAGTTGTGTAGGTAAATCCGCACACTTTCTTAAATGATAATACCAAGCAGTATTTAAACCTGGCGATTCGTCAAAGGGGATTTTACAAAGCATGCTTCCAAGAAAATTTTCTAAGCATAATTATCTAGAATCCGTACCGTAAACCGACACAGGTAGTCAGCTCGAGAAGAGTAAGGCGAACGAGTGAGAGATCCCCAAGGAACTCGGCAAAAAAGCAGCCGTAACTTCGGAATAAGGCTTGCCCCACCACTTTGTCCTCAACGAAAGGAGAAGGTGGTGTTAGAAATCAAGATAACTAATCCGACAAAATTTACTATCGGTGCGAAAGCAAAGATAGAAATCTTTTTGGATGGAAAACTGAAGAAAATGCTCATCGCGGGCATTTCCCATGAAATTGATGTTAACCATCCGATTGTTCGGGTGGATGAGAAAAATCTTGAAGAAGTTCTTTAGTTTCAACTCCGGTTGAGGCTAAAGTGGTGGGGCCGCAGCTAAAGTATCTCTGGCAACTGTTTATCAAAAACACAGCTCCCTGCGAACTCGTAAGAGGATGTATAGGGGGTGATGCCTGACCAATGCCAGAAGGTCAAATGGCGGCGGTTCGTATCATACTGCGTATGATACTCACACGCGCTAGTTAAAAGTTCATAAAGTTATAAAGTTCATAAAGTGAAAATGCATTT
>Ga0209542_10003750_pt1 | contig 32131 bp, 35 predicted proteins | sample RifCSPhighO2_01_FD_184028 | JGI IMG/M metagenome (GOLD analysis project Ga0209542, IMG submission 184028) | Soil microbial communities from Rifle, Colorado - Rifle CSP2_plank highO2_0.1 (SPAdes) (version 2) | ecosystem: Environmental > Terrestrial > Deep subsurface > Rock core/Sediment ... | reverse complement strand
TCAAAGAGTCAATCGAAGGTAGACGTAATAAATAATTACGTGGTCATCGAAAACAGGAAGTCGAATCATCGTGGGTGACTCTGAACGGTCCGATCTCACATTAATCGACCATTTGGCGAGACTCAGCGCTACACTAGAGTCAGCTGAAAAAGTCATGGAAAAAATTGAGCGTTCAATTGAACAACAGGCCGAAGATATAAGGTCTGCTGGTGGGAACATTATTCGGATAGAAACAGAAATTCATCACATCAAAGAGCAGATAACAAACATAAACAAAGAAATTGATAGTCACACCAAAAAACTACACGAAGCCGATGTACGTGATGCCGAACGAAGAATAATTCAACAGGAAGCTCCCCCGGCACCTAAAAATGATGACGATGTGACGATCAAACAGGCTGTGGTTCAGTTTTGCAGGGTTTGGGGGCCTCTCGGCGCTGTGGCACTAATGGGATTGTACGAGTTATTCAAATCCTTGTTCGAAAGGCAGTAAATTTTGAACGTCCATGTAATTTCATCCCGCCAAGACGTTATCGACACAGTACACAATACTTTACCTAACGATTGTCAGGTTACAGAATACAATAATTGCTCAGAATTTATCAGCAAATTGCTGGATTACACGGACGTAGATCCAATCATAGTTGATGTGGAATGGGAAAATAATGACATCGGTACATTAGTGGATAGCATCATAGCCAATAGATTCACCCCCCCGATTATCTTCTTTGGAAACGTGCGTCAAGAGCTGAGATTCTCAGAAAAAATGTGTTATGAAATAGTGGTTCCAAATTGTACGGATGATAATCTGAAAGGTGCGGTAAATCGGGCAATTAAAAAGAGTGATACCATACGAGCAATGTTAGTGCGACTGCGTAGTTTCCAGACTAGATTCCATCAAACAGGAAGAAAATTCGGCGCCTAAACACGCTCCGAACAACAGTTTGTGATTTGTGGCCTGCCTGGGATTTAGAAGTCGCCGTATTGAGACTTTCTTGTCATAATCATCGAGCAATAAAGACAGACATCATCAACCACGACATAGGGGCCGAGATACCAGTCTCGGAAATAATCCAATGAAAGAATGGCTCAGCGACCCACTAATTCTGAATCTCATCGTAACTGCAATAGGCGCGCTATTTGTTCTTCTTGGTGGGCGTGAGTGGTTAGAAAAAAAGAAGCAAAAGCGCTATGGAAAGGCAGTTGAACTAGTCGAACAGGGTGTCTATGAGACATACAATGAATTCGTCAAAAATTGGAAGTCACAAGATGGCGGTCGAAAACTTACAAAAGAAGAACGAGAAATTGCGTTTCGTAATGCTAAATTGACAGCCATTGAGTATGGTACAAACCACGGCGTAGACATACTCAAAGAGATAGGCAAAGATGCACTTCCGAGACTCGTTGAAACAATTGTCAACAGAACAAAAAGTGGCACCGCAGCGAAATTAAAGGTCGAGCTCCCAAAGCTGCTAACGCAGAAAGCGTCGCAGGATTAACATTTCTTTTCGCTTATTTAGCTGGAAATATACTCCCCGATGATGTCCCAGAAGATGATGAGTTTTATCAGCACTGCGTATTCGTATTCAATAAAATAATCAAAATAATAAGAGATGATGGCTTATCTAGGCCGGCAATAGAACGTGTCGGTAGATATGCCGTTAGGCTAGCAAGAGTCGGACGTATTTACTCTCAAAAAAGAAAGAGATACGACATCGATGAATGGTCAAAAAGTATTGAGAGCATTGCTAACATGCTTATTGATGCTGGTGGCATCAAGTTGTAGGTCTCACGGGCTAGCTTCACACGATGACAAGCGTTCAATAAGGATAAGTCAACTACCCCCGGCTAAAGCCGGGGGCTTGCAAGTAATAGCAAAGCCAATGCGAAACAAGCAAGTTAAACAGGAGACTAGAGTGGCTAAGATCGTCTCAGAAGAGACGGTCGCTAGAAGGCAACTGAATCGACTGCCCGTGGCAGGGCAAGACATGAGAGAGATGCTCCCCAAGTCCCTCTCCTCTGTGTCGATCAGTCTCGAAGGGGTGTATAAACCTGTTTTCGGTCAGGGCTTACAGCGACAAAACCGTGGTAGTAGTCCGGGGAGGACGCGGCTCCTCCCCGGACTGAGGTCCGAGGTCTCCGCCGCGTGGGGAATAAATGAAAGACCAGAAATAATTCTTGACGAGAATGACGGCGTGGTTCTAAATGACCGGGCCATCGAAAAGACATATTCATTGCCCGACATCGATGCTGTAACGTTCTGGAACTTTAATCATCAAGAGCAACCCGTTGGGGTTGGTGTTGAACTGGTGGAAGTAAAACCGGCGAAGTTTGGCGCCTGGAAGCTTCTGAACATCGGCGTAGCACCGAATAACTCCTTCATCTATTCTACCTATAGAATAACGTCAATTGTAGAGGTATCTGCCGGCCCGTTTTTTGGTTACAACTGGAGACCGAATCTAGATGATGAACGTCCGGGGTTCTTCGTGGGATTCGGCATCACTCTGTCGAAATTTTAACCCCCCGCCGAAGTAACTTGGCCAGAGATCACAGATTGGTACTTGCTCCTGGCGTGATGTGGGAATAGCATGCTGATTACGGAATAGGCACTCGCGGATTTGGGTCAATAAGATAGAGTACAAATGTCTACAGAATCGAAAGACGAAGACGTACCGTCCAATTCCCCGGAACGTAGAGCCCTTAAATCTGATCTAATTAAATCCGATAGTATGCGGGAGATTGCAACTCTCATTGCTTCATATGTGCCGGTGATCTGCATTCGCAGCTTTGAAGAATCTAGGGCTCGCAAATTCCTTCGGAGACTCACGATTGCTCAGGAACGATTGTGGGTAGAGTGGACTGTCACGCACGGGGCGGTCTGCGAGCCAGACAACGATGCCAAACTAAAGGGCGAATTCAAAGATTGTAATGAGCCGCTAAGAATTTTGGGGGCGGCGTATAACTTTATGAATGTAGACCCCAGTGACGACCGGGTCAAAAAACGCAGGAAAATAAATATATTATTGAAAGACTTCCATCCGTATTTTGATGGTTATCCGCAAGTTATACGAGCTATAAAAGATTTAATGCCGCTCTTTAGGCGACATCGGGCGACGTTGTTGTTACTCACTTGTGATGGAAAACTACCGGTTGATCTAGAAAAAGACGTGCCTATAGTTGATTTCAACATACCAAATAGAGATCAACTAAAGACCATCAAAAATGAGTTGGTGTCCCTTGCTAAAAGCCTAAATAATGTAAACAGACCGAAAGACGACGATGAGGACAAAGTAATTGATGCCGTACTGGGCTTGACTGCACAGGAGGCGGAAGCAGCACTGGCTAGGAGTATTGTTGTCAACAACAGACTGTCCGTTGATGAAATAGTCACGCAGAAAAAAGCCATCATACGTCAATCGGGACTTCTAGAGTACGTCGACTGGACAGATTCACTCTCGGATGTTGGTGGTGCCGACAACCTAAAAATTTGGCTGGCAAAAAGACGATATGCGTACACGGATGAGGCCAGTAGGTTCGGATTAAGCTGCCCAAAGGGGATTCTACTGGTGGGACCTCCCGGCTGTTTGCATCCCGATACCGACATTTTCGACCCGACGAACAATACTAACAAATCCGTGAGACAGCGGTTTCTGGAACAGCAGCCTTTTCATGTCTGGGCACTCGATCATTATGGATTGCCGGTTATTACTGCGGCGTGTCTACCTGTGTGTGGACCAAAAACAACCATGCTTAGGTTTAGGCTGTCAAATGGTCGTAATATCACTGTGACGCCAAATCATCGATTCCAGACCCCCTCTGGGTTTGCCCCTGCTTGCGAGATTTACGAACGGCATCAGCGAGGCGTCGCTTGCCATCTTCTGACCAGCTCGGAATCCGCCCTTTCAGCTCATGCGCAAGATGCGCTCCGTTGGATTGAAATAGCTCCAGATTTTCGATCCGGTTGTCTTCTCGATTACCGTTCTTGTGATGCACAACTTCACCGGATGTCAAATATCGACCGAGATGTTGCTCCATCACCAAATGGAGGAGTGCAACCCCAGCGTGCCTCTCTGGCGGCTATATCCGTGAACACCGTTTTAGACGATGGCGAGCGGCTTCTATGTACGACTCTCGGTAGTCCTTATGGGTACGTATCGCCACGCCAAGAGCCTTCAAAGCACCTGCAATATGCCGAGAAGACAATCCCATCTCGTGAGCCCCCTCAGAGAGAGGTTTACCACCCAAATACTTTTCCGCTGCCCGCCTCTTACGATCATCCGTCCAGCGCGTGGTCCACATCCTCCTATACCAATTACCAAGTTACCGAAGAGGCAGAGATCCTTCAAGTGGATGTCCTAGACACCTCCGAATACTTTGATTTCCACGTCCCGGTTTTAAACAACTATTGGGCGCAAGGCGTGTGGAATCACAATTGTGGTAAGACGCTGCTCGCCCGTGCTGTCGCATCAGACTGGAAACAGCCCCTAATAAAACTTGATATTGGTAGATTGTTTGACTCGTACGTAGGATCTAGTGAGGGCAACATGAGAAGAGCCATCCAATTCGCCGAATCTATAGCCCCGACTTTTTTAATTATCGACGAAATGGAAAAAGGAATGTCGGGGATACAGAGTTCCGGAGTTTCTGATTCTGGAACTACGGCCCGTGTTTTTGGCACATTTCTGAACTGGATGCAAGACAAAAAAGTGCCTGTTTTTGTTATTGGGTGCGTAAACAATATCAATGTGTTACCACCCGAATTTTGTCGGAAAGGAAGATTTGATGAGATATTCTCTATAGACCTCCCCACGGAATCGGAGCGCGCCGAGATATTCAACATCCACCTCAGAAAGCGCAATAGAGACGCTAAAAGTTTAAATATTAACGTAAACGAGATGGCAAAAATAACTCCCGGGTATACGGGCGCGGAGATAGAGCAAATCATATTAGAAGCGATGTTTGATGCATGGGAGCAGCGTCAATTGGGGGATACAGCAGCGGACATTTCAACAAGCTCTCTCCGACGCGCTATTAAAAACATTATTCCGATTAGTAAAACCATGAGGGATGAAATAGAAAAAACTAGGTCGTGGGCCGTAAATAGGGCTCGACCAGCATCTAACCACCCACGAGAAATTTTGGTTGGTTCTGGACTGGAAAGCGATGATGACGTAGACTTGTGATTAAGCACCAATAATGCTCGTGACTAAACGAAGCGGCAATACCGAATAAGGAGTACAGAGTGTCACATTTTACTAAAGTAAAGACGGAAATCTCGGATAAAGAGTGCCTAATAGCGGCGCTTACTAGCGATGTCGGTGGTTTTAAGAAGGCAAACGTTGAAGTGCATGATGATGCAGAATCAATAGGCGACGGTAGAAAGGCCCACATCATCGTACGTAACAAGAATATCCCGGGTTCCTACAAAAATCTCGGATTCGAATTCGTTGATGGGCGGTACGAAGTTCACGGAGATTTCAGTATGGGCATGACGAGCAAGTCATGGTTGGATCGAATGACACAGGACTACGCCGAACGGGTCGTCATGAAGAAGGCCCGGAGAGCTGGATTCCTCGTTGTGGGCCGCGAAAAGGTGGACGGTAAAATCAAGATACGTCTTCGTCGCCCCGCATAAAAAAGATGATGCCGGATATTGTCATAGCTATCGGGGAATCCGGAGACATCGTATCATTGTACTCCGATGATCTCGATTTGAAGGATATTGGCGACATGACCGTACCCCGCGCTTCACATGTCGAATACGACAAAGAAAGTGGTGGATGGACTGTCACTCTATCGTCAGGGGAAAGGATTGGTACTGTTTTCACATCTCGGTCAGAAGCGATTGGATTTGAAATACAATACCTTAACAATCGAATGGAAAAGTACATAAACTGAGGTAAAAGTCAACTACCCCCGACTAAAGTCGGAGGCTTGTGAGAAGTAGCAAAGCCAATGCGAAACGAACGAGTTAAACGGGAGACTAGAGTGGTCAAGATCGGCTCGCAAGAGCCGGTCGTTAGAAGGCAACTGAACCGCCTGCCCGTGGCAGGGCGAGATACGTCGGGGATGCTCCCCAAGTCCCCGACCACTGTGGTGGTCAGTCTCGATGGGGTGCATACAATAAGGCCCGCCGGGGCCGGCTTACAGCGAACCTGGCAACATTTACCAGTCATAGGAACAGACAGAAGACCGTTGATGCCCACCACACCGTGGAGGGCAGAACGGTGGATCAGATCGGGAAAAGCAACCCCGTTCTGGTCGAAAGGGGTGTTTTGTGTTCGACTGAATCAGGAATCGAGTGCTAAGAATATTCAACCCATCGCTTGTGGCATAGATCCCGGATCAAAAAAGGAAGGATTTACTGTCAGGTCAGGAAGAAAAACATTTCTGAACATTCAAGTCGATACGGTATCACACGTAAAAGATGCGGTTGAAGTGCGAAGAAATATGCGTCGAAGCAGGAGATTTAGAAAGACCCCCTGCCGAGCAAACAGAAAGAATCGTTCTCGTGGTGGTATTCCACCATCGACGAAAGCTCGGTGGCAGTGGAAACTAAGAATAGCGAGATGGCTATCTGAATTATATCCGATCTCTGTATTCGTGGTTGAAGACATCAAAGCGAGGACGAAAGGTAAGCGGAAGTGGGACGCGAGTTTCTCGCCGCTTGAGGTTGGTAAGAAGTGGTTCTATGCCGAGTTGGAGAAACTTGGAGAAGTCAGAACTAAGTACGGGTGGGAGACGAAGGAGATGCGGGATTCCCTCGGTCTCAATAAAACTAGCAGGAAGATGGCTGAAGTATTTGAGGCACATTGCGTAGATTCATGGGTGCTAGCATCATCTGCCGTTGGAGGGGCGGTGCCGGACAACACGCGAATGTCCTGCGTGACTCCGCTCCAATTTCATCGACGCCAGCTACACGCACTCCAACCATCCAAGAATGGTATTCGTAGACCATACGGTGGGACTCGGAGTCTGGAGTTCAAGAGGGGATCAGTGGTAAAACACCCCAAATTGGGTGTCTGTTATGTGGGGGGAACAATGGGTGGTAGAATCAGTCTGCACTCGTTGGAAGATGGTAGACGGCTTTGTCGGAACGCCAAACCATCTGATTGCAAGTTTCTGACGTATTCAAGTTGGAGGACGCGGCTCCTCCCCGCACCAAAGTGCGGTGTTTTCGCCGCGTGAGCAGCCTATGGGCAAAGAAGTCGTCATCGAAATCGATAAAAAGGGTAACTGCACATTCGAGGTTTTCGGGGCAAAAGGAAAAGGCTGTCTAGACCTCACCAGAGACCTAGAAATGGTCGTTGGTCGAGAAAAGAAGATTACTGAGAAGCAGGAGTTACGTCAAGGCGGCCCAGAAAAGGTCAAAATAATCAGCCAAAACGCCCGAAAATAGCTAATGCCATTAGTTGAGACTTACAATGATGGTAGGCGTCTTTACCCGCGTGCAAGGCCCCTCCCAAACCAGGGGTTCAATGTTGGATTTAATGTCAGAATGTCGAAGGAATTACGGGAACAGTACCCAGTCGGTTCGATATTTGTTGTTGAAGAATTAGTCAGAAGTGGTACGTTTTATTTGGCCCGCGGTATCATAGCTATACAGAAGGAAAAGAAGGAAAAGGTAAAAAAACCAGAAGAATCCTCAAATACCGCGGATCACAAAAAGATCGCGGGAGATATTTCAGAGGTAGATAGGTTCGAAATTTGATTCGGTCCGTTGTTGGCTTAGAGTTAGCATTTGATTCTGGGAACAGATTGCAAATTAGGGAAGGTCATCCTGGAATAGTTATGATGGATGGGCCATCGGGATTTGTGCGTGTAGAGTGGTTTGGAGTACTCAACCCATCCCCAGATTCTGACGGTTGGCTAGTCCACGAATCAGACATTGAAGAAGTAGTATCTCGATCTTGGTATTTTACGGGTACTAAAAACAGACAACGATTCCTCTATCCCGAATTGGTCGGAGAGTGCCCTAAATGCCATCGGGGAGTTGTCATCCCCAAAATGACAAGTAAACGAAGACGAGATAATTACCGCGATTTTTATGGGTGCAGCGAATTTCCGCAATGTGATTTCGTAGCTAGTCAGGAATTCATCGATGATGCAATGGAACAGGCAAAATCTGAGCCCATTTTAGAGGCTTCTGATTCTAGGGGGCTTGTCCAATCATGCGACCGCACAACTGATTGGCTTGCAGAGGATTAGGTAATAAAGCATGAATTTCAGCCACCCCGTAGATAGTGTCCTGACATACATTTCGGATAGATCAACCGAAGTTTCTATTGACAAAATTTCAAAAGACCTTAACATTGACATTGATCATGTTAAGACGTATGTCAAGGTTCTTCTGGATGCTGGCGAGATTGTTAAATTCAAGCTTGGCGTGTGCTGCCTGTCGCATTACGTAGAAATGAAGAAGAGAATCTCAGAGCAGGGCGACATACGAATGAATGACGGTGTGAGAGAAGCACAACGCCCCAAGCGAGTAACACTGAAAGACCTAGTCAAAAGGTCGGAAAGGTCAACTACCCCCGGCTAAAGCCGAGGGCTTGTGAGAAGTAGCAAAGCTAATGCGAAACGAGCAAGTTAAACGGGAGACTAGAGTGGCTAAGATCTCGCAAGAGGTCGTTAGAAGGCAACTGAACCACCTGCCCGTGGCAGGGCAGTATACGTCGGGGATGCTCCCCAAGTCCCTCTCCTCTGTGGTGGTCAGTCTCGATGGGGTGTATACACCTGTTTTCGGTCAGGGCTTACAGCAGAAAAACCGTGGTAGTAGTCCGGGGAGGACGCGGCTCCTCCCCGGACTGAAGTCCGAGGTTTCAGCCGCGTGAGGAAGCTATGAACGTGGACACAAATACCGCTTTAGTGGTTGATCTCCCCTACCTCTGTCAGTCCATTCGAAATGCGGCACAAACTGCAGAAATAGCGAATAAGGATCTTTCCGTAAAGATGATCGAATCCATAGTCCAGTGGCTACAAAACGACGAAAACTCGTTAATGAGGTCTGTAATAGCCTACGCCCCATTTGACAAACCACCATTTAATGGGTTGGTTGATGGGCTATCAAAAATTGGTTGCCGAACCTGCCTTCTAACTGACAGTGGACAAACAAAAATTCCGGTCCAGATGGCGGTCGATTTGTGCGGAATGCAGAGTATTGACAGAATCTGCATCATATCCGGTACTTGCTCGATTGTTCCGCTTATTTGTTCCCTCATGACGAGTGGAAAAGATGTGTGGATTATGGGGCAAGAAACATCTATTTCGGAGGATCTGCTAACTACGGTACCCGATGATTGCTTTGTGGACATTTTTGATCCGGAATTTGGGTTCGTTTCGGCGGTCGGTAAAGGTGATGACCAAAACCGCATAGAAAGTGGTGTAAATCGGCTTGGACCGAATGAGGCGCAAGTCAGGCAAGATAGTCGCGGAATCCGTACCGCATCTAATTTATGTGATTTTGGACACAACCAGGCTCTCGCCGATAAGGTTATGGACCTAATGAAGTCAGTATTAGCACGATCAAAGGGAGACGAGGTCTGGTTAGGTCCGTTCCTCCGAAATCACGGCCGCGCTAACAAATACAACCTGACCGGGAATGAAATCAAGGATGGCATGAAGAACCTCGAACTACAAGGTTCAATCAGAATAGAACGAAAACAAAATCAGGATGGGAGTGAGTACTCGGTCGCCCTAGTGTTAGAAAAAACCGTCATTAATTCCACTGATAAAATTGAGACCGCTAAAATATAAAGGGAATCATCAAAATAAGCACGCTTCCTTGCTCACACATCTGGATTAGTGTTGACGGCGGAATTTTACCATTTTCTAAAAAATTACCACCGGATAAGCCAGAATTACACAGGATATGCAAGAATTGTCTTCGAATAGAGGACATCTCAAGATCAAAAATTAATCTCAAGATAAATAACCACAAATACTTCTTTCCCCAAGCGCCCAAGCCCTAAATTTATGAGTTGGCTATAGCATTGCCGTAAGTTGCGGCGATGAACGATCTTACATCAATCCTTTTGTAAAGGAGTGCTAATTTGCAAACATTAACAGTAGAACAAACAATCACCCCCACCAAACAATGTAAGTGGGAACGGGCATTACGCCAGAATCAAACACCGGATGGGGTAGATTTACCCGTAGCAGAGGTTTACGAAGACCTATCCGATGCGGCGATAAAACAGGCGTATCTCTATGATGCGCGAATAAAGGGGGCAGCAAAACTCGTTTTGCTCGTCATTTGCGACAGGTGCAGGACCAAGAACTATTGCTGGCCCTCTGTCCAGACCATCGCTAGGGACACCGGCTATAGCGTCCGTAACGTAAGATTTGCCCTGAGAGAGCTAGAGCGGCTAAAATACATCAAGACCATATCCAGGTACGGCGATGGCTCAAAATTGGATCAACAATCGAACCTCTTTGTTCTGGCGAGCATAGAGTCAAAGTTCACCGAGGCTCAACGAGTAACCAATGCTGGTCTTTACCTTGAGGGTATCGTCGCAGCATCAAAAGAAATGGGGGGAGATGTGGTTCAAGGACTGGGATCTGGAGATGGGGCTTTTGAACAGAGAGAACATAAGAAGCGCACCCCCAAAAACCACCAGCAGCCGAAATCATCTTCAGTTGACAATAACATCCGGGGGAGCCGGATGGAAGTTCCGGGGGGGGAGGAAAAAACATCCGACAAATCTCTTAACTTAAATGCTCTTAACCAAAACATCAATTCATTAACTACGTGCCGATCTAAAGATCGACTTATATCCAATCAAGATCAAGACTTAAAGCCTTCGGCAAACACCAGCGAAATACCAGCAAGTTCCGCGGGTTTCAAAAATCAAGTGGGTGAAATTATTGACGGAGTGATCTCCACCAACGAGCAACAAAAGGCTGAAAAGAAAAATAATGTTGTTGCTGGTCGGTCGCAGGGGCTAGGAACCGGCGACTCCAAGAAGAACAAGGTGAAATCAGAGAAAGCACTTAGGACCAGATCCCTGTATGCGGTGGGTAGCCATTGGCGTAATAGGTATATTCAGATGTTCCCAAACGATCCACCGCCTGCGCTTGAGGCTGAAATGTGGGCTCTATGGAAGTTCAAAGACAACAAGGATTTGTCGGCGACAGATATCCGTAAAGCCATTGATTACATGCTAGATTCCTGGTCATTCGTCTCAAAGAAATTGCACATGGAAAGACCGACTCTTCCTATGGTATTTTTCAAGTGGAGCGATTTGAGTCGTCTTGCAAAGGTGATGGGCAAAAAAAGTGCAACAAATTACAATGAGGCAGGCCGGCTCAGTAAACAGTCCGACTGGGGGAGCTCAAGAGACGCAACCGAAGAGATGCGCCGCATCATAGAAGAAACCAACAGAAATCGGCGTGCCTGGGGTATTTGACGACCGACTGTCTACAATAATTTCGGTATGACGTATGGCTCACCGTAAGCAGAAAACTATTTCTATGTCGAAATAATCATCATTAGCGGCGGTGGCGTGGACGTGCTAGCATCCGCTCGGTTAGTGGTAATTATCTGGCTTATTGGGTCCCCTCTGCTAAACCAAAGTAATTCTAGCGCGCGCGAAATATTATGAATCGAAGGTATAAATTTCTACAAAATCCAATAGAAGTGACACATAATATGATGTCTATGATGAACATCCCCCGCAAGTTTTGGGACGCTAATCTTAGATCAGTGATAAATAATTCTAGTGGTGGTCAAGAGTACAGAAAGTTCGCTAGCAGAATCGGAGAGATGATTGAGAGTGGCACCGGGCTTGTCATATTGGGGCCTCCTAACACAGGTAAGTCTTATGCGGCGGTAGCAATAGCGAAATTTATCCGGTCTTGTGGGATCGGTGGGTATTGGATTAGTCATGACGAATTGACCGAGGGGCTACTCAAGAATGTCTGTGCGTCCACCCCGATAGAATCACGACCAGAGTTTGTGAAAAAAACTGTCAGAGAGTGTGTTGAATCTAGACCATTACTAGTGTTAGACAATTTTACCATCGGAAATGATTTAGAGACAAAATTTACTACAAAATTATTGATGAAACGAGACCGAGATGTGAGGTCAACAATAATAACATCCAACTTGTCTCAAAAAGAGTTGGTGGATGTGGTCGGAGAAAATCTATCCGGTGTAATCTCTAATAATTACAAGACCATATTAATGACTGGCGTCTTTAGAAAGTCAGAAACTTGAGCGATTCTGGAATAGATTTACGATTCATCGGTGCAATACTAACCTCCGGTGGTATTGGGCTGGTACTAGAGTCTCAAATCACCAGAGAGATGATCTACGACGAGGGCCGCAAGGCTTTTGACATGATCATCGAGCATTACTCTTCCTATACAACATTACCTCTTATACCGACAGCGGAAGCGCACATTGGGGTATCAATACCGAAAGAAGGTCTTGAGCCACTACAGTTTTACATAGACAGGATTATTAAGCGCGAACGACTGAACAGGATGAAGAGGGGTGTCGTTGACGCTCTAAAACAGCTCAAAGACGTTAAAGATGATGAATGTGAAAAAACCCTATCAGATTTGGTTGTTAGCATTCAGGAGGTGTCGTCATCTAATCTAGATTTAGTCAATGTCAGAACAAATACAGAGGACAGATGGAGGTCATACCTTGAGTCTGAGGTTAGGGGTGGCGGACCAGAGGGCATAGCTACCCCCTGGCCAGGTTTGACAAAGTTTACCAATGGGTTTTGCAGGGGCGATTTCTGGTTGTTGCTCGCCGGCACAAACATCGGTAAGTCTATGGTATCTACTTATATCGCTCAGCGCGTGTTTAGTCTTGGATATCATGTTATGTATGTGACAACCGAAATGCGTAAAGAAGCCATTGCGCGAAGATTTGACGCTGCGGCTACTGGCTTTGAGCCAAAAATGATTAGGAATGCTCAGTTGCCGCAAATACAGAGGAACGGGTATCGAGATAGCCTGGATAAAATACGCGATGGAAAAACAAACTGTTTCATTGTCGGTAGTCGGTTGGGTAGGACGGCCGCAGACATAGAACTGTTAGCTAGGCAACACAAGCCTGATATGGTAATCATCGACGGTGCTTATAGGTTACAGACTAATTTTTCTAATCAGAAAAAATATGAGCGGGTTGCGCAGGTAGCAGACCAGATTCAGAAGATGTCGTTAAATTTGGACATTCCGGTTCTTGCTACGAGCCAGTTTAATAGGTCGGTAAAGCTGGATGATGTGACTGCCGATTTGCAATCAATTGGCTATGCGTACGAATTAGCCCAGAACGCAGACATAATCATATCCCTGACTCGCGATCAGGAGATGACCGACAACGACACAGCAAGAATGAAGATGATGAAGAACAGAGAGGACGATTTGGCGACTTGGGACATTAAGTGGAAAATTGGGATGATGGATTTCACGGAAATTATGCGGGTGAACGACGATGGTGATCCCTATATGGACCGTGGCGGTGGAGCAACGAGTAGCCCTCTCCCCACCAGCCCGCCCTCTGTTAAACCGCCCAAGGATGGCGGTAAATCAAATGATGTTTCTCCACTTGACATACTAACAGAACCAGATAGTAGCCAAGACGGGCAAGACGCCGTAATTTCTGATTATTAGCATCCACAAATAATGTCATGGACCGTAACACTATAGTCAAAATGTTGGAACTCTTGGGCGCTAGGAATGTGCGCCATCTACACGACAGTGTACAATTATCTTGTTTGTTTTCCAAGTGGAATCACAAACACGGTGATAATAATCCGAGCATGAATATCCGCGTCAGTGACTCTGATAAGTCTGTTTATTGTTGTTATTCTGGTGATTGTGCCGTCAAAGGCACTCTCTTTAGTCTCGCTTATGCACTCAATCTACAAACAGGAGAATTTTCGTGGCTAATGGATTGGGTCGAAAATAACGAGGTTGGTGAAACGGACCCAGAATCCGTATTGGACGGGGCCTTTAGCCGCGCCCTCTCCGACCAATTTACAGATGTCAGAACGGAATCTGTTACATGGGATGAGAAGGAGATTGAACGATTCAAGGGGTCCGTGCCCCAATACGCCGTTGATAGGGGCCTCAATCTCGATACTTGTCGGCACTTTGAGCTTGGTTATGATAAGCTAGAAAAACGACTAATAATTCCAGTTAGACGAGAAGATGGTAAATTAGTTGGACTGATAGGCAGAGATATTACCGGAGTGTCATTAAATAGGTACAAAAACTACCTCGGATTTGAGAAGAGTTTGTACTTTTTTGGTGAACATCTGAGAGATGGTGGCCATCCAATAGTCCTATTTGAGGGTGCCATAAAAGCCATGATTTGGCACCAATACGGGGTTAGAAATTGTATGTCCATACAGGGTTCCAGTATATCAGAGCCGCAAGTCAGGAAATTGAAGTCTTGGGATCAGACCGTAATTCTGGTATTTGACAACGACAAAGCCGGCGGCAGCTGCACGAGAAAATCTTGGCGGGAGCTAAATGATCGAATTCTGGTTTTATGTGTAAATCTCGGTGACCACAAACAGCCGGATGAGTTGACCCGAGACGAGGCATTATCCGCGATTGAACGTGCCGTTCCAGCCTCTGGTGGAATTGGTATTTGATTGGGCGACCCGGGTAGGATACAATTAGATTATCAGTTCAATACTTATTTGTTAAGTAAGCGGCTGTCAACTACCCCCGACTGAAGCCGGGGGCTTGTGAGAAGTAGCAAAGCCAATGCGAAACGAGCGAGTTAAACAGGAGACTAGAGTGGCCAAGATCGTCTCGGAAGAGACGGTCGTTAGAAGGCAACTGAACCGCCTGCCCGTGGCAGGGCAAGACATGAGAGAGATGCTCCCCAAGTCCCTCTCCTCTGTGGTGGTCAGTCTCGATGGGGTGTATACACCTGTTTTCGGTCAGGGCTTACAGCGACAAAACCGTGGTAGTAGTGCGGGGAGGACGCGGCTCCTCCCCGCACTAAAGTGCGAGGTTTCCGCCGCGTGAATGTCCTATGAACACATCGTACTACAAGTAACAGGAGAGCAGAACATGTCAGGAAATTGGTATCAAACAGGAATAGAAAATCTACCAGAAAGTGGCACACCACAAAGGACATTTAGGTATTTCATAAAGCAAGGATCAAAACCAAGAGAAGTGGTTTTCGTCGATGGGACGCCCCCAAGGGACCCGTTTAGGATATGGGAGCATCAAGTAACTATTGATGAAGACTGGCAAAACTACTTCACATGCACTCGTGGTGCTAATATCAATGGTGGGGAATGCCCACTGTGTAATGTTGGCCATCCAAGAACACATGTAGGCTTTCTTACAGTGATTGACTTGGACGGGTACACCAAGGACGGCAAGGAAGTTAAGAACGTGATTCGTCTGTTCCCGGCCAAAAATACTGTGTTGAAGCAGTTTGAGTTTCAAGCAGAGCGACGCGGTGGTTCGATTGCCGGGTGCAAATTCTTATTGGCTCGCACAAACCCCAAATCTCCGTCCGTGGGAGACGTCTGGGACTTCTCTGAGAAGTTCGATCCTAATACGCTGAAGCAGCGGTTCGGAGAGAGCATACAGGTGGTGAATTACCTGGAAGCACTAGCACCCAAGTCGTTGGAAGAAATGCAAGTGACTGCCAAGCGCGCCGATCCGCCACGGCAAAAAAACAACGGTGGTAAGAAGGAAGCTGTTAGGTCAGAAGAAGCGATTCCTTACTAGTTGCAAAAAATAGCTGGATGCCCCTGTAATTTTACAGGGGCATCCACTAAAAGTCCCATCCATGCGACACAAATTGAATGATGCCGTTGCGGTGCTATCGCACTGCACTAGGTTTTGTATTGATATTGAGACCACAGGAGTTGACGAGTTCACTGACAAAATAATAGGCATCGTTGTTGCTACCGATGAGGGGTCATGGTTTATCCGTACGGAGGGGCCCGATTCTTTGCCTCTGACTGAGGTGAAGGAAAGATTAAATCCATTTTTAGAGGATTTTAGCAAGTTATGGATCAACCATAACATAAAATTTGATATAAAGTTTCTAATACGAGCAGGATTTAATATCCCTCGTGGTAGACCTATACACGACAACATGTATATTGCGTGGTTCATAAACTCTAACTGGAAGATTGGTCAGAAGGAGTTAGAGAAATCTATTCTTGGTGTTGATCGTCCGGATTTGATGAGTTTTGCCGCTAAGAAGGGCACAAAAAAGAAGCTAGACGTTTCGCGGTGTTTTGGTCAGGAGATGGACGATTATGCGTGTGACGACGGTAAATACGCTCTGCAACTCTTTGATAGGCTTTCAACTGCCTTAAAGAAGGATAAAGACCGCTGGAAGGCGTATGAGGAGCTTTATCTACCCCTGATCTGGGAATGGGTAGACATGGACTTGTGTGGCGCCAGAATTGATCGTAACAAACTAAGCGATCTTGCTGACAGCATCAAAAGAGATATGCTAGAGATTGAAAAACAAGCGCACGCAATAGCCGGTCGAGAGTTTTCGATTTCAAGCCCAAAGCAAGTAATACAGCTACTTTTCTCGGACCTCAAAGTACCTAAGGATGGCATAAAAAAGACCGCAGGTGGTCAATTATCTACGGGTGAGACCGAGATGAAAAAAATAGCAGATAAGCACCCAATAGTCAGAGCCATTCTCGACTACAGACAGCATAGTAAGCTGCACGGTACTTATCTAAAATCGTTCATGGAAAAAACAGAGATGGATGGCCGTTTGCACTGCAACTGGAAGCCTACCGGCACTAAAACAGGACGCGCATCATCTGAGAGGCCAAATCTTCAAAACATCCCAATTCGATGGGAAAAGGCGGCGCCTATACGGAATACATTTATTCCAACGGATGGGTATAAAATAGTTGCTGCTGACTTATCTCAGGCGGAGTTGCGCGTTATGGCGCACATAAGCAAAGACCCGTCATTAACACAGGCATATTTAGAGGGGCTTGACGTTCATAAGCTTACCGGAGATGCGTGTAAGTGTGATAGGCCAAAAGCGAAATGCTTGGCAGAAAGTACGTTGGTTTTCACAGATGGTGGATTGAAGACTATTGGATCTTTAGTTCCAAATATTGCCGTTGACGTACATCGACCGATAGATACAGTAAAAATATACGATGGAAACAAATATTCTCCGTCGAACTTCGGCGTTATGCGTAAAAACGCGGATAGAAAGGTTGTTGTAACAAAAAGAGGTGTGGTTGTTTGCAGCGATGACCACAGATTTCTTCTGGATAACGGAAGACTAGTTAAAGCGAAAGATATGAAGCCCGGTGATCGTCTGCCGTATGCAGATTTGTCTGACATAAAACACGTCACGTTCTCCAGTAATTGTAAAAAAACAGTCAGATGCAATCCGTTTACAAAAGAAATGAATTTCGGCCCATCTGAGCTGGTTTTAGACGAGAAGTGGGCATATCTACTCGGTGTTTTTGCGGGTGACGGGACAAATCTGAGTGGTGATAAGCGGGTGTCCATAGCACACGGATCTGGGCCAGAGTATCGTGAGTGGAGGGATACTGTAGGAAAAGCTATTAGTGATTGTGGATTGGTACCGTCAATGGGTAAGGATATGAGATACACTAGAATTGGATCTCGGGTTGCCGGTAGGCTATTGCACGACATAGGTTTCATCGGTAAATATCACTCTAGCTGCATTCGTATTCCCGACTGGGTTCTTACAGGTGGTGAAGCCATAGCCTGGGAGTATTTGGCGGGATTATTCGACACAGATGGTACCGTTGGTCATGGGGCTGTACGCCTTGTACAAAAAGATCCGGAATTTTTGGGCCAGGTTATAGTGCTCATGCGATCACTTGGGATAGAGGTAACTGTAGCGGCTAGTTTCAACAAAACATACAAGCGATACTACTACCAAGTAAACATTTTGCCTGTCTCTAGACGATTATTCTTTGAAAATTGTAGGCTTAGAAGCCATAAAAAGCAGAGGTTGTCCGAATTGCTTTCGAGGGGGCAGTCGGGTAGGCATGTGACAGATGATTGGGTTCTTTTGGTTGAAGATTACCCACCCGGGGACGTTTTTGATATCCAGATTGATAACGAAGATCATATCTATATTCAGGGTGGTATAGCCGGCCATAATAGTGTGAATTTTGGGGTGATTTATTTGATGGGGCCACACAAATTGTGCGAGCAACTTAATTGGGAGATAACTGCTGATGAGGCAAGAAAGTGGATCAGGAGATTCTTTCTAAAATACCCAGGGGTAAAGGTTTATCACGCTACGGTACTCAAGCAAATGCTAGGTGTCGGGTACGTCAGAACCATTATCGGTCGCAGAATTTATAGGCCGGACAATTCTTGCGAGACGGACAAACACCACGATCAGCGCACGCTTGTTAATGCTACTATTCAAGGTAGCGTTGCGGATGCCATCAACATAGCGATGCGCAATATTCGGAGAAGATTGGATGAAGAGCGAGAGCTTGGCAACAAAGAACTCGGTGAAAAATCAAGATTTTTGCTTCAGATACACGATGAGATAGTTATGGAGTGCCCCAATTCTCAAGCAGAGCTATTAAAGGAGATCATGGTGAAAGAAATGGAAAACGCGATAAAGATAAGTGTTCCGATGGTTGCAGAAGCAAAAATAGGCGATTCTTGGGGCGAGTGTAAATAACTTTTTGTCAACTACCCCCGACTAAAGTCGGAGGCTTGTGAGAAGTAGCAAAGCCAATGCGAAACGAACGAGTTAAACGGGAGACTAGCGTAGGGGAGGTCTCGAAAGAGGCCGCCAGAACCAAACTGAACGCCCTTCCCGTGGCAGGGAAGAGGACGTCGAGGGTGCTCCACCAGCCCTCGGCCTCTCCGGGCGTCAGTCGCGAGGTGGGTAATTGCCGCGAGTCGAAAGACTCACGTGAGCCCGGTAACGGGCGTCTTTATGTTCCAGTCGTGAATCAAGCCGGCAGACCACTGATGCCGTGTAGGCCCGAAAGGGCGCGAGAGTTAGTGAGAAAAGGTCGGGCCGCAAGAAGATTCAGTCGTGGTGTGTTCTATATTCGACTGAATCAAGAACCGAGTGCGAAGAATGCTCAACCCATCGCTTGTGGAATTGATCCCGGATCAAAAAAGGAAGGATTTACTGTCAAGTCAGAAACTGGGACTTTTCTGAACATCCAGGCCGATGCTGTGACGTGGGTAAAAGATGCGGTTGAGGTGCGAAGAAATATGCGTCGGTCGAGGAGATTTAGGAAGACTCCTTGCCGAGCAAATCGGATGAATCGGGCTCGTGGTGGTATTCCTCCATCCACGAAAGCCCGGTGGCAGTGGAAACTAAGAATAGCGAGATGGTTATCAAAGTTGTATCCGATCTCGGTTTTTGTTGTTGAGGATATCAAGGCGAAAACTAAAGGACAGAGACGATGGGATGCCTCTTTCTCACCACTCGAAGTTGGTAAGAAGTGGTTTTACTCTGAGATGGAGAAACTTGGAGAAGTCAGAACTAAGTACGGGTGGGAGACGAGGGAGATGCGGGATGCACTTGGGCTCAAGAAGACAAGCAGGAAGATGGCTGAAGTGTTTGAAGCCCACTGTGTAGATTCTTGGGTACTGGCGTCATTCGCTGTTGGAGGAACAGTTCCGGGCAATACCCGTCTACTCTGCGCCCGTCCGCTTCGATTTCATCGTCGTCAACTACACGCGCTCCAACCATCCAAGAATGGTATTCGTAGACCATATGGCGGAACTAGGAGTTTGGAGTTCAAGAGAGGGTCAGTTGTAAAACACTCTAGATATGGTGTCTGTTACGTGGGTGGGACGATGGGTGGTAGAATTAGTCTGCATTCGGAGGTGGATGGTAGAAGGCTTTGTCAGAACGCCGAGCCATCCGATTGTAAGTTTCTGACATATTCAAGTTGGAGGACGCGGCTCCTCCCCGCACTAAAGTGCGAGTTTTCCGCCGCTACGGGGATTCTATGAAGAAAGAAGAGATTACGATAAGGGTTGCGACTGTAATCGCGTGGTCGATGATTCTTACGTTCGTGTTAACGATGTTGGCATGTTTTATTCCCATCGCGGTTCATCTGATTAGAGTGATAGCAGAGTTCTGGAATCTTTCGTGATGAGAAAGCGGCACATCGTTGATGGCCACTTCTGGCTCAGGAAGTCTGAGCTATCGTCTGCTGACATCGACAGGATAAAAAATGACCTAACACTGATAGGTATTCAGGGCAGGAAGCTAGACCCATTTAGACATTTTTGCTATGCGGATGCCGGGGATTTTTTGCGGGTGCCACGAGCGTATGGTCTGCGATACATAGATCCATCAAACATTGACGACAGAAGAACCGACCACCCAGTAAATCTTGAATTTATCAAGTCGTTGTGGGATTACCAGGTCGATCCTATGGTGTTGGTCGAGAAGGAACTTCGGAGAGGTCCAACTAACGGTGCCGTCCTGGAGGCCAGGGCCGGCAGCGGAAAAACTGTAATGAGCCTTTATTTGGCTTCAAGAATCAAGCAGAAAACCGTAGTTTTAGTCCACACCGAGTTTCTTGTAAAACAGTGGCAGGACGAGATTAGGGACAAGCTAGGAGCGGAAGCCGGTCGAGTAATAAAGGATGATTTTGAGTGGGATGGTTATCCCATAGTCATAGTGATGGTCCAGACCCTTATGGCTAGGGACTATCCGCCGCAATTTTACGATTCTTTTGGGCTACTCATAGAGGATGAGTGTCATCACGCTCCTGCGGACACTTTCGGTGAAAGCATAGGTAGGTTTCCGGCTCGTTACCGTCTTGGGCTTTCAGCTACTTTGACGAGAGGGGATAAGCTAGAACAACTCATATTCTGGCATCTCGGTAGGCATGCGGCAAAGATTGATGTTGGTCAGGCAAGGATAACGGTATGCCGCATCAAAACCGGTGTAACTTTTTGTGATGAAGATTTTAAATTCCCGTGGGACAAAACCATGAATAGGGGCAAATTCATCACACACATGACGAGACTTGGAAACAGAAATAGGTTAATAATCAACGAATTATTTTCTGCCGCCGAAAAAGGTAGGAAGATAATTGTTTTTTCAGAGCGCAAAGAGCATCTTGAGCGCTTGTCCAAGATTATTGATGAGGACATTGCAAGTGGTAGAGCTCCCAGTAACGTAAAACACGGATATTACTGGGGCGGTATGAAGGAGGAGGATCGTGACGCTAGTACTTGCGGCAATATACTTTTGTCCACCTATCAATTCGCAAAAGAGGCGATGAATCTTCCAGAGCTTGACTTTTTGATCATGGCAACCCCAGTTAGGGACATTAGGCAGCCATTCGGACGCATCGCTAGAATTCATGATGGCAAAAAGAGGCCGATAGCGATAGATTTCAGGGATGATTCCCCATATTTATCAAGAGTGGCACGAAGTAGAGATTCTCAGTTTAAGGAATTAGGATATGAGGTCATCGATATTGTTCGGAGTTGAGTTTTCAAGCGTTTGTTCCACGAATTTAATGAACCTGTTTCCGTGTATACAAACCACATCATCGGATGGGAAATCGTCCGGCAGCAGAAATTCTGCTAGGCAGCCGCAATCTTTTTGGATGTAGAATGGAAATATACTCCTTCTTTCAGGAGCATTCATGCACTTATTGAACTTTTCTTTTTGCTTCTGTAGAGCTTTTAAACCCTCAGTTCTTCTCTTATGGGGGTTAATTATGTCTTCGTGTGGCAATCTTATTGTTATGGTGGGCTCATCTATTAATTTAATGATGCCATCGAATTCAAATACATCCTTATCGGTTTCTTTGCCACCCCTCTTCCTCAAAATATTTGAAATGGAGATGCATAGTACTGTAAATAAAATTAGGGCTATAAATATCAAATATGAGTTGTCCACGGGGCATTCCTTCTGTTATTATTGTAACATCTAAGGCACTTCTGTAACAGGTGAATAGTGGGGGTGATTATTGAGTAATCCAGAGAAAAGCTTTCACGGAGTTGATCCGAATAAGAAACCGAAGAGAAAGCCAAAAAAGAAGCCAAGGAAGAAGCCCCGTCGCCCTAACACGCGGCGTGGCTAATTTACGTTATGCCCATAAAATTTAGTGGCGCGAAGATAAAGAACATTAGAGCGGTATTTCCAAAGATGGAAAGGAAAATGACCGTAGCCGTAGACATTGATGGCACACTGGCACCTTACAATGGGTGGGGCGGCTATGATCATTTCGGTGATCCCTATCCTGGTTCTATCGAGTTTTTGCGGGCAGTCTCTAAATTTGCTCGTGTGCTAATTTATACTTGCCGTTGCGGTCAAGAAAGGAACGAAAACATCGATCCAGAAGTGCTGGCTAATCACGTCAAAAAGTGGTTAGATGATAACAATCTGTACTACGATGACATCTGGATCGGTCGTGGGAAGCCTCTTGCTGCGGCGTATGTCGATGATCGAGCCATTTCTTGTCGCCCAGCGGATAATAAAAATATTTTCAGCAGAATAATACCTGTATTGGAATCCCTTTGCAGACAGGCGAATGCTTCTCGTGACTAATGCTTGCGTGTACAAACCACGCATTTGCGTGTACAAACCACGCAACAACGTAGTTCGGTCCACAACTTCCGAGGCATATACCGCTTCCCGAAGCAGATCCTAGCGATGCTTAGGACGAGAAATCCAGCTTCTCGCACTCGGCAGCACCACGAATACCATCAACTAATTTTCCGCTGTGCGGGAGCGTCTTGTTCGCAGCGCTCATTTTTCCTCTCACGTTGATATTTATAGTGTTTCTATCAACGGTGCGGGGGAACGGGATTTCCCAGTAGATTCGTGTCTAAATTCTTAGAGCAAAAAGATAAGCCCATAAATTGTTTGAGTTAGATGTGTTTATTAGTAAACTTTGATGGGAAAGGTCTCTCAGTTTTCCCACTATTTTGAGAGATGCGGCTTGTAAGAAACTTTTGCATATTAATCTGCGATTTTTTGATCTACACCTTGCTGTGGCATCATATTCAACTGTTTCGGATCTGTTGTACCCGAGAAAAATGTGTCTAATGTCCCATCATGGATGCAAGTCATAACGGCGGTAGCAGTCCGAGAATACTCCAGCGCCGTTGCTATGTTGTGTGTTATAGCGTGCGGATCAGTACCAAAATTCTGGATAATACTGTACAAGGCACTCGCGAAGATGTTGGACCTAGTTGTTCTTATCGCTAATTTTATTTGTGATTCCGGGGCAATACTATTAGCAGCCAGATTTTCCGCCTCTAATCTCCGTATGGCTAGCTCAGTGTGTTTTATTTGAGACCTTAAATTCTCTTGAATCAGGGGATCAAGTGTTTGTGGTGTTATAGAACCACCATTAGCGTTTTCTCTCTTGATTCGGTCTATGATGAGTTGTTGATACTCTATTTGTTTTTCAAGATTGCGCCTAATAACCGGATTAATGTTGTCAGACTGTTCTTTTTCAAGCCACTCATTGCTCATATATTACTCACGCAGCGGAAATCTCGGACTTTAGTCCGGGAAGGAGCCGCGTTCTCCAACGCGAATATGTCAGAAACTTACAATCGGATGGCTCGGCGTTCTGACAAAGCCTTCTACCATCCACCTCCGAATGCAGACTAATTCTACCACCCATCGTCCCACCCACGTAACAGACACCCCATTTCGAGTGTGTTACCACTGATCCCCTCTTGAAACCAAGGCTTCGTGTCCCGCCGTAGGGTTTCCTCGCGCCGCCATGCTCGGGCTGAAGCCTATGGAGCTGACGACGATGTAGCCGAAGCGGCGTCACGCAGAGCAGCCGCGTGTTGTCCGGCATCGCACCACCGACCGCACTTGATGCCAGTACCCAAGAATCTACACAATGTGCCTCGAAGACCTCCGCCATCTTGCGGCTCGTCTTCTTGAGCCCCAGTGCATCCCGCATCTCCTTCGTCTCCCATCCACGCTTCGTCTTCACTTCCGCTAGCTCCCCAAGTTCGGAATAGAACCACTTCTTACCAACCTCAAGCGGTGAGAAAGAGGCATCCCATTGTCTCTGACCCCTAGTCTTCGCTTTGATGTCTTCAACCACGAATACAGAGATGGGGTAAATTCTAGATAGCCATCTTGCTATTCTCAGCTTCCACTGCCACCGTGCTTTTGTGGATGGAGGAATACCACCACGAGAACGATTCATTCGATTTGCTCGACAGGGAGTCTTTCTAAATCTCCTGCTTCGACGCATATTTCTTCGCACTTCAACTGCATCCTTTATCCACGTTACTGCATCTGCCTGAATGTTCAATAACGTACGCTTCTCGGACTTGACCGTGTATCCCTCTTTCTTTGATCCTGGATCAATTCCACAAGCGATAGGTTGAACATTCTTCGCACTCGGTTCTTGATTCAGTCGAACACAGAATACCCCTTTCAACCAGAACGGGGTTGCTTTTCCCGATCTGATCCACCGCCTAGCCCGTGACTCCGTAGTCGGCATCAACGGCCTACCATTCGAAACGACCGGAACGTAAACACGGTTTTGTCGCTGTAAGCCCTGACCGAAAACAGGTTTATGCACCCCATCGAGACTGACGCTCGCAGTGGTCGCAGGCTTGGGGAGCACCAGCGACGTGCTTTGCCCTGCCACGGGCAGAGCGTTCAGTTGCCTTCTAGCGACCTCTTGCGAGATCTTAGCCACTCTAGTCTCCTGTTTAACTCGCTCGTTTCGCATTGGCTTTGCTACTTCTTACAAGCCCTCGGTTTTAGCCGAGGGTAGTTGACGTGATTTAGTGCATCTATCTTTCACGGATTCTGGAAAACAATTCGGTTTTTCCCAAATTATTTCCTGCCTTAAATACCATCCATCTTCCTGTAAAGCAAATGCCAACCGCCACGGAATCCCAATTAGATCCTTTGGTTTCAGGCCAGTGGGAGTTGGTGCCCTGTAATCCAGTTCTCTAATCGGATTCTTTGCATCGGTGGCGCGGCGATTTCTATTGCCGCTTGTGTAGGTATCCCCGATATTCGTCCAGAGAGTTCCGTCATGGCGTAACGTTCGGCGTATTTCCCCCGATACGCGCACGAGCGCTTGGATGTACTCACCGACCGTCTGCCCCATTCCAATTTGTCCGTTTACGTGATAATCTCGCATGTCATAATATGGTGGAGATGTCACGCAGCAGTTGACATAATCATTCGGAAACGACTTTAATACCTCATAACAATCACCGCAATAGAGTGTTATGCCGTTTTTACAGAGATGGGGCATCATTTTTAAATTCCGGGTCTACGAATTTACAGTTTATTGATTTTGTCACAGACAAATTCACATTATTTGGGGGATTTTTCCTCACCCGTTCGTTCAAGATGTTTTGGCATCCTCACCATGAACGCTCTCACCAGCCATTCAGAGTATTCGTGTTCTATTAAGTTGCCATCATCGTCTACAAGTTCTGCATGTCTTCCAACTATCATCTCTTTTCTGTTCACTAACGTGATCTTTACATGATCGTTTTCTACCCTGCGTTTTAGATCCTTGAATAGCCGCTCATACAGCCAGGAATCAGTGGGAACATATGTGAAATCGTCTAGGCTTATTCCTTGTTCCATGAGCTCAATGGCTATGTGCCGCTCTGGTCTATATATTTCTTTTGTTATGGGATCACGAACTAGTGGAACAACATATGGAACAACTTGATAACCTTTACTCAACAAATCCAAAATATGATCAATTTTTGTCGGTTTTTCTTCCCACACATCAAGTGAATTAATCTCCTCGTTTGATGTGTCAATCTCTGCCGGGTTTATTGATCTTTCATGTGTCGTTTTAAAATTTAGGAACGATCCTGTGACCACAATCATAGCCAAACAAAGAATAAAGAATATCGCAAGGATTTTTTTTACCAATAACCCTCCGAGATCGGCTATTACGCCTTAAAATTCGATATTACCATCAATTATATTTATCATCTGCTTGCTCCCATTATCATAGATCAAAACACAGCTTTGCAGCCACGTAGATGGGCCGACTCGGTAATCTAGATTGAGGGTGGTAGACGTGCCTACTTGCATTGATCGTCTGATGATTCCTGGTGAGTGTGAGTGACCTATAACACAGTTGCCATAAGCCTGTTCCAAGCCCGCCAGGGTTCCCCTAGAACCATTTATTCCACGATCCCCGTGGGCACCGCACTGCGATCCCCCGACTATGTAGTCCTCATCTCTTCTGAGCCACTGTATCTTGTGCTTATTTTGTAAGCCGCACATTTCTACACCAGTCTTGACGGGATCATCTCCTATTCGTAGGGAATCTGCTAACTTAGCGGATATTGCGAAATTTTCGTGATCTTTTACCCATCGTCCGCTTTCGAGGTAGCGATCTAGGAACTCATCGTGATTACTTTTTACAACGACAACTAGATTGCAAAGGTTCGACAAGAAGTCTAAGTCCTCGGCGTAATTTCTTAGTTCTCTTTCCAGGCTTGTTTGGCCAGAGTCTGCTCGTTGGGCCTTTTTTATGCACCGATTTTCTTCGTGATGGCAGACCGACAGCCCATTAAATCCATCGTGAATTATGAGTTTATTCGGGGTTAATTTTTTACACAGGTAGTATATCGCAGCCACGACCGCGGGGTCTGTGTGTCCGCTGTGCCAGTCTCCAAGAACAAGAGCCTCTGGTGCGTAGCTAGTGACCTCGCCTTTGTGATAGAGCTTGCCCAGATCAGGAAATGCCCCATCCGCCCGTGCTTGGATCTGTCTGAATTGGTAATGTGTGTCGTTTATGACATCGACTATTATTGCCCCCAACATGTGGTCATTGCTAGCAACATACGCGCCTCTATGATGCATGAATCCGTAGGTGTCATAATTCGGTAAGGTACATGCCCCCGTAGTCATTTTGAATCTGGGTACCCCCTCGTTCGTTACTGGAATAGACTTCAATAGCTGTTTCGGGGCTGCACATACAAAGCTGCCCTCGGTTTGTCCGATCCTATCCAGTCCGGCGAGTGGGTTTACAGTCTTAGCAGAGACAGCTACGGGAGAGACGTGAAAATTGGAGTTATAATAGGTTGGTTCTGTTATTATTGATTCTTCTGAGAAAGTCTTGTCTATTCTTCCGTATCCATCTAATCCCCTAGAAGACGTCGGTAGGTGGGAGATTAAAAGCTGAAATTTTGAATTATTTTTCTTACAAAAAAATCTGACGTTCTCCATAAATTGGGTGTGTGCTTTTCCTTCTGTGACGGCTGTGGACAGTACAAACGTTCGGTATTTTCTAACATCATTTTGAGTGTTATTTTTTTGGTCATCTGTCAACAGAGCCCTAACATTAATGTCATCAAACTCATTTGGGTATCTGTCTCTGCACACCCGATCCAGGCCGATTATCCCATCGGCGAAGGATTTACGAAGCATATTCTGTGTCACCCCCACGGAGTACATTTTTGCTCTCGTAATGAGCCTCTCTCCGGAGCGATGGAGCGACATGTAACAATCCATTATTTCATCTTGAAGCTCATCAGTGGTGGGGTATTTTTTTGGCTCCTGACATTTCTTTGATTTCGTGGTTTCTCTGTTGCTTTTAATCCGTGATCTACTATGCTGTTTTTTGATCCCGAACAAATCCGGGAATGATTTCGTCGCCTCAATTGTGAGATTATTTATACCACCAAAATATTTTGCAATACTAGATTTAGAGTATCCTATTCTGATTAGGTCATCATAATCCGGACGACTTGTTTTACTCTTGCATAGTGCTATGAAATCATTTAGTATTTTTGTTCGTTCTGTAGACTTATTCATAGTTTAGATTATCCGCCAGAAATAACACTTGAGTCTGATACTATTTTATCGGAGATCCAATTTACAACTATTTGTGTAACTTTGTTTTTAAGGTTATTTATTGATCCGTCGTTTGGAATGTCTACGTGTGGCAGATCCATGAAGTCAAATCTCTCACTTTCGTGATTAGATAAACCATCAGGTAATGATATTCTTCTATTAGTTATGTTAAGGAGTATTCCCCCCAGCGCTAGAATCTTTTCCGCTTCGTTACCAAATCTAACGTCTGGGGCAACTATTCTTGTCGGTGATGTGTTTATGCCATTCCCCAGGGATACTGTTGCTTCCTCTATGCTATCTGACCACAGATTGACCCAATAGTCGATATCGTAGTTTCTCAGGGCTTGGCCTAAGTCTTGTAACAGTCGTCGTCCCTTCACATCTTTTTTACCGCTCCAGCCGAGATCGAGGCAGAATTTTTTAATGTAGTCCCCGAAGGCTAATTTTTTGAACCCCATCGACGCGATCAGGGCTTTTGACGCCTCGTCTTTTCCAGACCCCGCCGGTCCAATAATGCCCACGACTAAGATTTCCTGCTTCTTTTTCGTCATATTCGTGATATATTTAAATTATAAAGCAAGATTTCAGTTTTGCAAAAGGTAAAAAATGAGACATCTACCCAAATCTGAGCATGAGAGCAAGACATTTGAGGATTTTATGAAGGATTTTGTAGTGGCCCAAGAAAGTCGTGGCATTGAATTCAGGCCATTTGCATTTTTTAACCGTGTTGGTGACATGCTAGAAGTCGGTCTTCATGCCGGTGATCCGGTGGCCCATTTTTTGTCCCCCAACTTGACGGTTCACAGAGATTCGAATGATGATAAAATACTCGGTTTCAACATCTGCGGTTTGTCTAAATATCCTGGATTGTCGTGGCTTAGGTGTAATGACATCGAAGCTCTTGCACTCATTATGTCCGAAAGATTGCGTCAGGACGAGAGGTGGGGCCAACAGAATCACGGACCGTACAAATGGCTCGCTATTATCAACGAGGAATTAGGAGAATTCTCCCAAGCAGTCCTAGATACAGAATACGGCGGGAAGAACGGCGGTATGGAGAATGTAGAAAAGGAGCTAGTCCAGTTCGTTGCTGTTGGGATAGCAATATTACAGTGTTTACAGCGATTCAAAGAGGCTGGAAAAAGCTGGATCACCGACAGCATCTGATGTTTTATTCATTGACAGACTAGTAAACTATGTTAGCATGTTTGGGGGATGATTTTCAATATGCGGTACGATGATCTCATTTCTGCGTTAGACAACCGTGTTCGAAAGGGGCTGGTTAGCGTGCGGGAGCGCGGCCCGCTCTGTATCTACAACTACACGAAGAATTGTACAGAAGAAGGCGCGTGGGATGACATCACTAAGAAATCTCGTGGTTTAATCATTGACAGGGATAGAAAATTGATTGTTGGTCACGGCATCAGTAAATTTTTCAACACCGATGAACCAAAAGGTCCAAAGATCGATGAACTTCTGTCTTTCGGATCGGCTGAGGTAACAGACAAATTAGATGGGTCAATTGGTATTTTGTACCCCGACCCTTTAACCAGTGAGTGGCGCATTGCCACGAGAGGTTCGTTTGAGTCTGATCAGGCTTTGTGGGCGACCTGGTTTTTGAATGAGAAACACCCCAATCTGGCACAGCACGGCCACAGATTGTCTCTCAATTTTGAGATCATTTATCCTCAAAACAGGATTATTGTGGATTACGGTGGGCGGGAGGAGCTTTGCCTGATTGCGGCTGTTAATTGCATGACCGGCAGGTCCGTTCCTCGGAAAGAATTAGAGCAGATAGCGGTAGAGGTAAATGTTCCTATTGTACCATCTCGTAGTCTAACTATTCTGGAAGCTCTAGATTTAGTAAAGAATCCCGTGGGCTCTGCTACGGAGTCGGAGGGCTGGGTCTTCTTTTGGCCGGAGCACAACCTTAGGGTGAAGTTTAAGCGGTCTAATTACATGAAGCTCTCTAGGATCTTGAGCCGCCTAAGTATGCGAGCGGTTTTTGAGGCAGTACGCGACGGTCACTATGATGAACTTGTTTTCGATGTACCCAAGAGTCTAAGGGAGATTCCGGACGCGGCCAGGAACAACGCTGTTGGCGTTAAAGACTCCGTCGAAGCCGAATTCGAAGACGCTTTGAGTAAATTTCACGCCGCCGGCCCATTCGCTGATCGTAAAAGTGCGGCAGAATTTGCGATCAGCAATTTAAAACCGTACATGCACTATTGTTTTGCCGATTTGAGTGGCAATGATAGAGATAAATTTGATATAATTTGGAAGCGAACCCATGCCGTGTTGAAAGAGTCTGGATTCTTCAACAAAAACATCATGGCGGACGAAATTACACCGTAATCATTCTTTTTCTAGGTGTCTAGGGGGTCAAGAATTGCCATCAAACCAACACGCCGGTGATTTTCATTCCCCTTCTCCCCCCGTTTTTTCTCCAACAAGGAGTCAAGAAATGCCATCGAATCAACCCGTAGGGGATTTTACTCCCTTAGTGTTTACCAGCGTTGGTAATAGTATTAGTGTAACACAGCCCTTTTCTGGCTTAGTGGTCGGTGATTCGATCAAAAAAGATGCAGAATTAGATTTGTCAATAAATTACGAAGCATTAATTAAGGCTTATGAGTTACTCGACCTAGATGATGAAAAGACACTTGTGATTGGTCACGCCATTTCTGATTGCCTGAAGGTAAATCTTTCAAATATTAATCTCAGAAAGAGGATGTTGGAGGTGGAAAAGGCCGTTTTTGCTGCGGAAGAGGCGCTCACGGTGAAACAAAAGAGTCACGATGATGAGATCTTGGCGCTAAAATCCGAGATCAACGGCCTTAAAGAGCAGATAAGCGTTGACTTGGCTCAGAGGCTCACCGTTGAGCGCGGTGAAATATAGGCTTGACAACCGTGACCTCCATGATACGATTCCATCTTCTCGTTTGACACTGTAAATTTATGTCAACTACCCCCGGCTAAAGCCGAGGGCTTGTAAGAAGTAGCAAAGCCAATGCGAAACGAACAAGTTAAAAAGGAGACTAGAGTGGCTAAGATCTCGCAAGAGGTCGTTAGAAGGCGGCTGAACCACCTGCCCGTGGCAGGGCAGTATACGTCGGGGATGCTCCCCAAGTCCCCGACCACTGTGGTGGTCAGTCTCGATGGGGTGTATACACCTGTTTTCGGTCAGGGCTTACAGCAGAAAAACCGTGGTAGTAGTCCGGGGAGGACGCGGCTCCTCCCCGGACTGAAGTCCGAGGTTTCCGCCGCGTGAAGATCCTATGATTTTGACCCTATCCACGACTCACCGGCCCGCTACGGACTTGGGGTACTTAGTCCACAAGCACCCGGACCGGGTTAGGTCTGTATCGCTCAATTTTGGCGACGCACACGTATTTTTTCCGGAGGCACGGGAAGATTTCTGTGAAATGGCCTTACTCGTGGATGTAGACCCTATCCGGCTCGTCAAGGATAACCGATTTCGTGGGGCTGGGCTTGACAACTATATTAATGATAGGCCCTATGCCGCATCATCTCTGCTTAGTGTCGCCATTGGTCAAACAATGAGGTCTGCAATGCGGGGAGACTGTGAAGATCGCCCAGAACTGGCAAAACAGGCCATCCCACTTACTGTGAAGATTCCGGGACTTCAATGCCATCAGGGTGAGGATTTAGTTAGGCGGCTATTCGAGCCTCTTGGTTACGTGTTGGAGATAAAAAATCCCGAACTACATCCATCATTTCCCGATTGGGGTCTTAGTCCATATTTTTCATTGACAATTAGCGGCGTTATCAAATTGTCTGATCTGTTGAATCATTTGTATGTGCTGATTCCCGTTCTAGACAACAATAAGCATTACTTTGTCAACAGTGATGAGGTTGAAAAGCTCATTCGTGCTGGCGGTGAGTGGATCAAACTGCATCCAATGAAGGAATGCATCATTAGCAGATACGTAAAATACAAACAAAGTCTCAAAGATGCTGTCATGTCTAAGCTAGAGGCAAAGGAAGTCACAGAGCCCCCCGCCTTTCCAGACGAGGATTTGTGTGTCGATGTTGATTCTAATAATGACTCTTCTGAATCTGCACCTTGTACCCGACGGGATCTTAATTCGTTGCGCATTGAATCCGTAGTTAATGCGGTTCTGACAAGCGGGGCTAAAACCGTTCTGGATGTGGGTTGTGGGGAAGGAAACCTGATTTTTAGGTTCTCTTGCGAGGATCAAATCTCCACAATTTGTGGCATGGACGTACAAGCAAAAAGGCTTGGGCTGGCTCACAGGAAGATCAGGTCCCTGCCTGAGCACCAGAAGAATAAAACAACCCTCTTTTCGGGGTCACTATTAT
>Ga0209542_10003747_pt1 | contig 32149 bp, 39 predicted proteins | sample RifCSPhighO2_01_FD_184028 | JGI IMG/M metagenome (GOLD analysis project Ga0209542, IMG submission 184028) | Soil microbial communities from Rifle, Colorado - Rifle CSP2_plank highO2_0.1 (SPAdes) (version 2) | ecosystem: Environmental > Terrestrial > Deep subsurface > Rock core/Sediment ... | reverse complement strand
CGCTTTCGCTCGGGCACCCTCTCCCTGAGGGAGAGGGGTTAAGGGGTGAGGGGAGTAAGAGACTTAGATGAAATTTTTAACTACTTCTGACACCAAAAGTGGCAAGAATACTCCAATAATAACTAATCAAAAACCAGTTCAACCCAAATTACGCCACGGTTGAATTCAATCTCTTTACCTGCTAGATCGTAGAACCTTGTTCGTTTATCAACTCTTTGCCAGCGGCCAAAAATTTCTTTGCCGTCCTGATAAACTTCAGCTAAGCCGTGACCGCCGAGATTAATCTGGCGCCGACCGTAATCGTCTAAAATTTTAGACTTGACGTGCTGAACAATAATATTTCTCGTTTTTAAAATAATACCCTGGTCGGTTTTATGGACTTGACCGTTTAAATAGCGGGTATAATCGTTAGCCTTAGGATTATATTGATACGCCACCTGATAAAGCGGATTACCCAAAAAATCAACAATAATTTCTGTCGACGACGCGGTTTGTTGCCTGGATTCCTGACTCTCATCATCTTTAAAAAGCCAGGGAGAAAAGTCAGCTATCGGGTCAAATTCCTTAGCTTGAATCGCCCGCTTGATTAAGTCAATTGAAGTATAAAGGTTATGCGGCCGGCTGCGGCTAGTGTCGCGCCAAAAATAAATGCCGTCGGCCGAAATTTCATTAACGTTATCAATGTCACTGTAAGTTAATTTATACATCGCGTCGTCGCTGCCGCCGGCGTGAAACAAAACAGCGCCCCAGTCTTCAGCCAGCTCAACCAAAAACGGCCGGACTGATCTGACTGGGCCGATTTTTTTGGCTTTTACCTCGGGATCAAAAATCGCCAAAAAACGGGTGATATCCCCTTCAACCACCATTTCATAAACAAGGCTGGCGGATTCCAGGCCGGAAACCGGCCGGGCTTCAAAATGATTTTCCAAAATCACGGCGATTGGCTTGACCGCCATTTTTTCTTGGCTCACCGGTAGCCCGTCAAGCTGACGGTAATATTTGGGCGCCGGACTAGCAATCGGCTGAACCGGCAGCATGGCCTGATTCGAATTAAAGGCTCCGACAATAAAAAAAACCGCGGCGGTAAATAAAAAAAACCAAGCCACTATCAACAGAACTGCTAACTTCAGTTTGTCAGAACTATTGAGTTTCATTGGCTTGATTACTTTTTTTCTTCTTTGGTTTTTGCTTCTGGGGAATCTTCGGCGGTTCCGGCGGCGGCCGGCGTGACTGAGGCCGGGGCGGTTTCTTCGGTTACGGTCGTGGTGTATTCTTTTTCTTCTCGAGGTTCTTGAACCACGGCCACGGTTTCATCGGCCTGGTTTAAAATTTTAATACCAGTCGGCACTTTTAAATCAGAGATCTTAATGTAATCGTCAAAAGTTTTTAACGGCGAGAGTTCAACACTAATTTCATGAACCAAATCATTCGGTAAACACTCAATTTCCACTTCATTCAAGTTGGTAACTAAAATTCCAGTCAGTTCTTTAACGGCCGGCGCTTCACCGACGAATTTTAATGTCACCCGAGCGTGAATTTTTTCATCCATTTTCACCTGTAGAAAGTCAACGTGAATCAACCGATCGGTTAAAGCATCATATTGAATATCGTGAATTAAAACTTTGATTGGCTCTTTATTGTCCAATTTTAAATCAACCAGGGTGCTTTCGCCGGCCTGCTGATAAATTTTTGCGAAAGGGACTTCGTCAATAACTAAAGAAACGGTTTTTGACCCGTGGCCATATAAAATAGCCGGGATCTGGCCCTGCTTTCTTAAACTACTGACTTTTTTTCCTTTAACCTCTCTGATTTTTGCGACTAGGCTTAAGTTTGACATGTGGCTGAAATTGATTATTTTTTAATTCAACTGATCAATCAAGACCTTATCTTGAGTTAAGGTTTTATGGACGGCGATGACGTCGTCGCAATTAACCGGCAGTTTGTCTTTAAATTTAACGGCATCGGCAAAGCTTAAATCAGTGACCAAACCAACCGAGCTAATACCTAAGTTACTGACTGAAACTACCGCCAAAACCGCGGTCTGGCAATTGCGGCATTGGATGTGGATTAAATGGGCATCGGCTTTATCGGCTAAAATTTTAGCTTCAACCGGATTATGCCGAGTATTGCAGACCGGACAATAGGAAACAACTTTGAAGCCTTCATTAAAAGAGTTAAAAAGTTGACCCTCTTTATTAATCATAAACCTATTGTAATCTAAGATTGAATTTTAGTCAACCCCGCACCTTTTCTCCAACCGTCATTCCGGACTTTCCGCCAAAGGCGGATCAGCCTTAGGCTGAGATCCGGAATCTGCCAGATCCTGAATCCCGCCTGCGCCGAGGCTTCGGCGGGCAGGCAAGTTCAGGATGACTCTAAGAAGTGAAAAGGTGCGGGGTCAACCCACCTTTCGGCAAAGCCGGTTTGCCCCACGCCATCAGCTCCGATTCCTAATAATCATACTTTCGGCCAAACCAAAAATGGCTAGACTAACAATCAAAAAACTGCCGCCGGAACTCAAAAGCGGCAAGGGAATGCCGGTCACCGGTACTAAGCCGATATTCATCCCAATATTGACAAAAATCTGGACAAAGAAAAGCAACGAAGCGCCGAAAATAAAAAGGGTGGAGAAATTATCCTTCATCTGGTTAGCCGCTTTGAGCAGCCGATAAAAAATCACTCCCCACAAAAACAAAACCAAGCTGACACCAAAAAACCCCAATTCCTCGGCAATGACGGCAAAAATAAAATCGGTTTGGCTGGCCGGAATAAACTTCAGCTGGCTTTGCGAACCAAAACCCAATCCCCGGCCAAACAGTCCGCCCGAACCGACAGCGATGACAGCCTGGTGGACTTGATAACCGCGGTCATAAGGATCGGACTGGGGATTAAAAAAAGTTAAGATCCGGTCTTTTTGATAATCGGCAAAAAGAAAAAACCAGGCAAAACTGAAAAGGATCGCCATTAGAATCAAAACCGCCAGTAAATGTTTTTTGTTGGCGCCGGACAAAAACAACAGACCAAACCAAATCACCAAAAGGATCAAACCGGAACCAAAGTCCGGCTGAAAGATCACCAGCAAAAATAAAGCGGCGACGAATAGACCGCTCAATAAAAAAGTTTTTAATTCCTTGATTCGTTCGGCTTGCTCAGTCAAAAACCAGGCTAAAAAAATAATTAGCGCCAGTTTCGCTACTTCCACCGGCTGGAAACTCAAGCCAAACAAAGAAAACCAGCCGGTTGTGCCGGCAATGGTCCGGCCAAAAAATAAAACACCGACCAGTAAGGCTAAGGCCAAAAAATAAATTTGATAGCCCAGCGAGTGCAAAAAACGATAATCTAAAAAGCTTAAAACAAAAAAAATAATCAAACCAATCACGGCAGCAATCACTTGTTTTTTTAAATTTAAAAAATCGGCGTTATCAAAACTAACCCCAATGCTGTATAAGGCCACCAAGCCAAAACAAATCAAAACACAAACCGCACCGGCCAGGATCCAGTCAAATTCTTTTAAAATATTAAAGTATCGCTTCAAGGCCATAGGACTATTCGTTGGCTTAGAATTAGGGGCTGAGCTTTTGGCAACGAACTAAATTAAAAACTGGACAACCTCCCAGACAAGTCAGTTTATGCGGGCAGATTTTACAAACGGCATTTTGAGTGATTTTTGCCAAAAACTGTTGGCGGAATAACTCAGCCTGATGATTATGCCAAATGGTCAAAAGGTTCTGCTCTTTCAGGTTACCCAACCGGCCGCCTTTGATAAAACTGCAGGGCAAAACATTCAAGCCGGTATCAACCGCGACACTTTCCCGCAAAGCGCTGCAGCCATAAATTTCGCCGCCGGTTTCTCGGTCAATGCCGGTTATTAGATTGCCTAAACAGCAGTCATAACCGATTTTAACCTGATGCTGCTGTAAAATTTTAAAACACTGATTCAGTCTGGCTAAAATGCGACGGCTCTTAATGTTAAAAAGGGGCGAATCAAAAAACTCTCCTCGACCGACTGGCTTATAAGTCAAAAAAACCACCCCATAGGGCTGATAGGGAGATAAAAATTTCACTATTGACTCCAGTTTATCCAAATTCTGGGCGCTGACGGTGATCTGGAAAACCAACCTGAGACCCGAGTCTTTAATCAGTTTAACGCTGTTAAGAAATTTGGCAAAGTCATATCCCCTTCTTTTTTTGAATTCAGCGTTGATAAATTCCAAGCTTAAGGCCACCGCTCCGCAGTAGTTGGCCAACTGTCGAGCCAAGCTTTTAGTCATGGTTTTGCCGTTAGTGGCTAAATTAACCACCAAACCTTTTTTTGTGGCAATTTTTAAAATTTTGGCAAAATCAGGATGAATGGTCGGTTCCCCGCCGCCCAAGGCTACTTCCAAAACGCCGGCCTGACGGCACTGTTCCAAAACTAAAATTATGTCTTTGAGCGGCACATGACGGCCTTGGCTTGAAGCCTGGGCGTAACAATGAGGACAGGCCAGATTGCATTTACCGGTGATCTGAAAATCAACCAGAACCGGAGAATTTAAAACCGCAAAAGGATAATTGATTTTTTTTACCTTGAGCGGCTGGATTGAATATGATTCTGTTTTATTCAAGTTTAATTTTTGACAAAGATCTTGCAAAAAAATTTGCTGACTTTTACTTAAAGCAATCTTCCGCTTTTGAATAAAATCTTTGGTTAAGGCAAACCCCGACTGATCCAAATCCAGGCGCACGCCGTTTTTAGTGTTAAAAATTAGTCCGCCAAAATTTTCCGGCCGCAATTTTATCATAATTAAAGTTTGCCTTTTTTACTTCTGATTTTTTTAATCATCTCTTTAGTAATTAAAACTACGGCCACCAGGCCGGACAAAACGCTCAGTAACAAAAAAGTTAGGCCGACGACGTTTTTTGGGCTAAACTGATAATCGTCTAATTTAATTTCCCCGGCGTCAGACGCCGTAGTACTGGCCGTGGTGCTTTGATTATTGCTAAATAAATCCCCCAGCGGCAGCCATTCATAACTGCCGGAAGAATTGGTGGTAAAGCCCTGGACCATTTTTAGTATTCTCATTTTCTTTTTTTGATTTCTTTGATAATCAAAATAACCGCCACTAGACCGGCAAAGACACTGACGGCCAAAAATATATAGCCGGCCGGACTAGCCGGCGTCCGGCTTAAAACCGTGTCGGTCGTGGTGCTTAATGTCTGCTTTTGCCGGCTGGTAATTTGTTCAACATTAGTAATGGTACTGGAACTAGAGACAATATTATCCGCGGCGTTCAAAGCTTGATCAGTTTGAGTCAGTTGACCGGCCACCCAACCGTAATTACAGTAATAATTATTTAAAAATTGAAAACTATTCTCCGGCTGGGGATTTTGGCCAGTAGTATTTTCGGGTAAAAACTTAAGCGCCATAAATTTACTTCGTTGGTTTACCGGCCGGTATATAAAGAAGGATCAAGATCGTGGCCAAAAACCCGATCAGGGAACTGAAATAAAAAGGCGTGGCCGGGCCAAAAAACTGCCAAAGGCTGCCGGCTAAAATTGAAGCCGGCATCATCATTACCCCGACGATTGTATCGTGAGTCCCTAAAACCGTGGCCCGGATCTGTTCCGGACTATTGTCAACCACATAAGCTTTCTCCACGCCTTCGGTTAAGCCAACGTAAGCGCCGTAAATAAAAAACATCGCCCAGTACCAGGCCGGCTGATTGACAAAAGCAAAAGCCAAATAGACTAAGCCAAAAATCAGGTAGCCAGAAACCAGCATCGTCTTGCGTCCGATTTTGTCGGAAAGCTTTGATGCCGGATACATGAATAAGGCGTAGGACAAATTATAAGTGGCGTAGAGCAGCATGATGACGACCGGAAAAAAGCCAATGTCAATCGCCTTGATAATTAAAAACAAATTGGAAGAATTGCCTAAAGAAAAAAGTAAACTAATCAGCAAAAAAATTTTCAGGTTCTTAGGCAGAACCGACCAGCTTAATTTTGTCCGGTCTTTGGTTTTTGGGGCAGGCGCCATCGGCTCGCGGACAAAAATCAGCATAATCAAAACGCTGATAGCCGCCGGAATCAAAGAATAAAAAAAGATTGATCGGATTGGGCCGGTAAAATTAATTAGGATCAAATAGCCGATCAGAATGCCGACAAAAGCGCCGGCCGTATCCAAGGCCCGGTGAATGCCAAAAGCTTCCCCTCGCCGGCCGGCGGGCGTGCTTTCGGCAATTAAGGCATCGCGCGGCGCGCCTCGAGCCGCTTTACCTAAACGGTCCACTGTCCGGCCGCCTAAAATTGAACTCCAATTGCCGGATAAACCGATGATTAGTTTACCCAGAGCGGAGATGGTATAGCCGGCAGCGGCAAACCATTTGCGTTTTCCGATTTTGTCGGAGATATGGCCAAAATAAATTTTAAATAGGCTGGAAAAACTATGAGAAATACCCTCAATGACGCCGATAATCAAAGGATTGGCCCCAAAAGTACCCATTAAAAAAACCGGAATCAAAGGATAAACCATCTCTGAACTCATGTCAGTAAAAAAACTGACTAAACCTAAAATAAGAATATTTTTCATACTTTGATATTATACCAGAAAAATTGACCGGGCTAAATGTCCACAATTGGGTCTACTGACAACTCTGGGCTAACTAAGGTATAATACAGATGGTTAGACCAATTAATCATTAAGCTAAAAATATGATTGACGTTAAAGTCAGCATACTCAAAAACCTTGATTATACCAAAAAATTAAACTTCGTTTTTAACCTAATCCTGCTTTTAGCCGCCAGCCTGGCCCTGCCTCAATTGGCCGAACCGACCAAAGCCTTAACCACCAAATTCCTCAAGTTGGAAAACATTGAGATTCTGTTTATGTTTATCGGGGTATTGTTCATCGTCAATATTTATAGGCAGCTGGGCAACATCGCTGATTATTTAATGTACTGGACGCGGTTTCTCAAAAGCCCGCGGCTCTCGCTGATTTTTACTTCGATGATTCTAGGCCTGATGCCGGTTAAGGGCCGAACGCTGATATCCTCGCCAGTTATCGGCCAAATTACGGAAAAACACAAATTAAACAAAATGTCGGCCGCCATGGTTGATTATCTGGCGACCCATATTGTCTATCTCCTGCTGCCGATAGAAGGCATGGTCATTGTCGCCTTATCTACTTTTGCCGTTTTAGGCTTTAACCTCTTGACTCTGATTAGTTACACTTTGCCGGGAATAATTTTTTTCATGCTGCTAGTCACCTATTATTCCTGGAAGACCGGCAACCGCCAGTCAATTGAACTGCCCCGATCCCAAGTTAAATTCAGCCAAGCGGCCAAAGTGACCCTACCGATAGTCCTGCTGCTGATTGCCGCTTATCTTTATGCCCAGCAAGGCGTAACTTACGCCCTGATCACCGGCACCATAGTTTTTGTCGGTTTGTCGCTATTGTTCCTGAGCCCAACTAAACAACAAATCAAGGGTGCCCTGAAAACCATGGATAAACAGCTGATTGTAACTTTAATGTTAATCTTTCTGTTTTCCGCGACCGTTAGCCAGCTGCCGTTTATCCAGGCTTGGGCGGCGGCCGTGATTGCCAGCAGTTTTGCCATCCCGGCCCTAATCGTCATTTGCTATTTGATTGGCTTTTTTTTGGGTTCATCGAAAGGTACGGCCACGGCTATCTTTCCCTTGCTTCTGCCGTTAATCAGTAACGCACCCAACGCCTTCCAAATTATCGCCATTGCTTACGCGGCTGGCTGGGCCGGTTACATTGCCAGTCCGGCTCATGCTTGCTGCCACTACGCCGCGTCTTACTTTGACACGCCCTACCTTAAAGTTTGGAGCCGAATTAGTATTTATAGCCTGATTGCCTCAGCTTTAATTATTGTTACCGCTTTAATCCGCGGCTAAATTGGTTTTGAGCTAAGTCCACACCGTTCCGCCCCGCAGTTGCGGGGTGGAATTTATTTATATATAAAAAAAGCCCCGTAACTACCCTGGGGCAATTGCGGGAACAAAACAGAGAAGAACAACTTGATTTCACGGTCTTGACTGGTTAGAGTCTTGACCGATATTTCCACATGGCCGTAGCCAATCCGCTAAAAACCAGCGGGAGCAAAAACGGAATCCACTCGGTCCGAGGAGGCCGACTAGCGACCCACCAGATATCATGAGTGAAGCTTAGGCCGGCCATAATGACCAGACCGAAAATCATCAAACGCAGCTCTCTATCCATTACTTTAGACTCCCCTCCGGAGATAATGATAATGACTCCCATGAGCCATTTAAGAGTATGTAGAACACCTGAACCTCAGTAAGGCCGAATTCCTCCCGAACGATCCGGGTCGCTTCGAGCAGCGATTCTTTGGTCACGCCAGCACGGCAATCCTCGTGAGTGGTCAAAACCACGGACACCATTTGATGCCGGTAATCGGACAGCACCAAGCTGAGGTGCTCGCGTAATTGCCGAGAATTGCCCGCGCCGCCTTGGACTAAAACCCGGAAAAAACTGCCGTACTCCAAACCTAAGTTGAGTCGTAGCCGGTCCAGGGTCTCCTGGATCCTGGGGTCAACGCAACCGATAAAAACGGTCACCGCTTGAGGCATAACTTGCCTCCTTTCTTTCATGTGAAATTTGCCAAAGGGCGTTTTATTAAATTAATGAATTTCAATTTAATAAACACTTAGACTACCATGCTTTTAAAAATAAGTCAAGGGTAAAACAAAATTTTTGACCAATTTTGGCCAAAAATTACTCTCTGATCAATACCAAATTGCCAATCCGATTCTACTTCAGCAAATCAGCATACGTTTCTTTGAATTTTTTGACTTTAGGACTAATCATCAACTGGCAATAAGGCTGGCTGGTATTATTAAGATAATAATTCAGGTGATAATTTTCCGCCGGAAAAAGTTTCTCCAGCGGCTTAAGCTCGGTCGTAATCGGTTTGGCAAATTCTTTATTAGCGATCAGGTCTTTGATAAAATCCTCAGCCTGTTGCTTTTGCTGGTCAGTGGTATAAAGAATAATTGAACGATATTGTTCGCCAACATCATGATCTTGGCGGTTAAGCGTCGTCGGGTCATGAACGCTGAAAAATAGCCGGAGCAAAATTTTATAACTAATCACGGCCGGATCAAATTCAATTTTTACGACTTCGGCGTGACCCGTACCACCGGCAGCGACCTGTTCGTAAGTCGGATCAGAAAGGCGGCCGCCGGCATAGCCGGGGACAACCGATTTGACGCCGCGCAGCATCTGAAAAATCGCTTCCGTGCACCAAAAGCAGCCGCCACCGAAAACCGCAATAGAAAATTCTTTAGACATAAATAAACTAGTTAAGATTATTCCTGATTAACTACTGCCGGTCTAATTTGAAGTGATTGGGCAGTAATGCTGCCGTCAGAATTCGCCGAGCCGGATGCCATAACGGTTTTACCGATCGCCAAGTCTGAACTGGTAGCCTCAGTTAACTGACTGATTTGAGTCGTGGCAGAATAAAAAATGATTTTTGAACCACCGTCACGCAGTTTCATGGTGATACTCTCATCATCTTGAGAAATAATTTCGCCATTAATAAAGCCACCGGTCGCGCCCGACGCCCGACCTACACCGCCAATATTGCCACCGGCCAACTGCTGAAAACGGGCCTGACGGTCCTGATCTGACAAATTACCAAAGCCGTTGCCATTGCCCCGAAAGACCGCCGGATTACTGCTTTGACTAAATTTCATTCCGCCGTAAAAAGAAATACCACCAACCAAGATAATGAGCCCGATAAAAAGCGCTAAAACATTTTTCTTCATAAATTTAGAACAGTTAATTAAATTATTATTCGTAGCGCAAAGCTTCGATCGGATTCAACCGCGACGCCCGGCGAGCCGGGTAATAACCGAAAACAATACCAATGGCGGCGGAAACGCCAAAAGCCAACAGAACGGAAAAAAGAGAAACGCTGGTGGCTAAACCACTAAAACGGTGGACCGCCGAAGAAACCAGCCAGCCGACAATGACACCGACCACGCCGCCGACAAAAGTTAGCATCACCGCTTCGGTTAAAAATTGAAAATTGATGTCATGGCGCTTGGCGCCAATCGCTTTGCGCAAGCCAATCTCCCGGGTTCTTTCGGTAACGGTGGTCAGCATCATATTCATAATGCCGATGCCGCCGACAATTAAAGAAATGGCGGCGACTGACCCCAAAAGCATGGTAAAAGTATTAGTGACTGATGAAGCCGTCGCGATAATATCCGCCTGGTTTAAAATACTGAAATCGGCCAAAGCTGGGTCAGAAATATTATGTAAAGAAAGTAGCAGGGCATTAACGTCCTGCTGGAGTTGGGCCATGGCATTGCTACCAACCGCCTGAACGCTGATGGCGCTGAGCCGATCGCTGCCGGCCAGGAATTGCTGAGCCGTAGATAACGGAATAAAAATCATATCATCTTGATTGCTAAAACCACTACCGCCTTTCACTGCGGTCACACCAATCACCTGAAAGTCGATTCGTTGAATGCGAATTTTTTGACCAATCGGACTGGCTTCGGTGCCAAAAAGGTCTTCACTGGCTGTCGGGCCCAAAACCGCGACCTTAGCTAAACTACTGACGTGCTGATCAGAAATAAAACTACCGTCAGCGATGGCAACGTTTCTGACAGCCGGATAAGCGGCCGTCACGCCAATCACCGAAGTGTTGGTATTAGTGCCTTTGGCCGTCACTTGATACCGACCGGATAGTTCCGGCGCCACCTGGGCCGCCGCCGGAACTGCTTGAGCGATTGCAGTGGCATCAGCACCGGTTAAAGTGGCGGCTGAACCGCGACCCTGGCTGACGCTAAAACCCACGCCGCGCTGAGAACCGGGCATCACCATCACTAAGTTGGAGCCCAAAGATTGGATATTTGATTCAATGGTTTTTTGCGAACCCTGGCCAATGGCAATCATGGCAATGACTGAACCAATGCCAATAACAATGCCTAAAATGGTTAAACCCGACCGGGCTTTATTAGCCAACAAGGCCAAGGACGTTTCTTCAAATAAATCAGATTGCTTCATACTAATCTTTTTTTGTTGCTGTTTTTTTGATCGGAAACAATCAACCCGTCGCGAATCTGAATGATCCGGTCAGCGTGTTCGGCCACGTCGTGTTCATGGGTAATTAAAACGATAGTGTGATTCTGCTCCTCATTGAGTTTTTGAAAAACGCCTAAAACAATTTCGCCGGTTTTGGTGTCCAGATTACCGGTCGGTTCATCGGCTAAAATCAGCGAGGGATTATTAATCAACGCCCGGGCAATGGCCACCCGTTGCATTTGGCCGCCGGACAACTGATTAGACAAGTGATAAAAATGGTCTTCGGCCAACCCGACGCTTTTTAAAGCGGCCTGAGCCCGCTTTTGGCGTTCGGCTTTTGGCACGTCGGCATAAACCAGAGGCAGCATCACATTACGCAAAACCGTTGCCCGGGGCAGTAAATTAAACGATTGAAAAACAAAGCCGATTTTGTTCTTTCTCAGTTCCGCCAGTTCATCATCGGAAAATTCAGAAACATTTTTGCCGTCAAGTAAATATTCGCCGCTTGAGGGCGTATCTAGGGCACCGATAATATGCATTAAAGTTGACTTGCCCGAACCGGAAGGGCCGACGATAGCGACAAATTCCCCATCGTTAATGGTTAAAGACACGCCTTTAAGGGCAACGGTTTCGACAGCACCGGTCTGGTAGACTTTGGCGATATTTTTACATTCAATCATAAGTAATCTAGCGTAAAGACCCGCCAGAGCCGAAACTTCGGTTGCCGCCACTGGAACCGGCCGCTTGAAATAAAGTTTGACCCTGAGACGCCTGATTGGTGGTGGCCGCTGAATTAATGGTCCGAATCACAACCAAATTCCCTACGGCTAAACCCTCAGTCACTTCAGTGGACGACTCATTGGCTAAGCCGATTTGAATCGGCTGCTGGCGTAAAACGTTTTTCAAAATGACGCCGGTATTATTAGTGGCATCAGCACCCAAGGTTTCATCGGGCATCTGGACATAAGTGCTATCAGCAAAAGATTTTACCGCGCCGTTGGGTATCAGCAAAACGTCAGCTTTAAAATTAGTGATGATAGAGGCGGAAACACTCATCCCCGGTTTAACCCGCTCATCTTGAGTGTCAAAAACAATTTTGACGTTATAAGTCACTACCCCTTGAGTGACGGTGCCTAAAGTGTCAATTTCGGCCACCTCTCCAGTCAAACTTAAATCTTCAATCGCGTCAAAAGTCAAAGTTACTTTTTGACCGACTTTCACCTTAGCCGCATCCACTTCGTTTAAAGAAATCTCCGCCAACTTTTGTTTGGTGATTAAGGTAGCAACGGTCGTACCGGTAGAAACTGATTCACCTTTTTTAACGCTGAGGTTAACCACCACGCCGTCAAAGGGCGCTCGGACCGCATAATCAGCCAATTTTGCCCGAGCATCCACCAGGGCATTTTGGCGCTGCTGCAGCGTCAGCTCTTGAGACTGGATATCCAGCGGATCGGCGCCGGCTTTAAGATCAACTAAACTTTCGATCCGCTCGGCAATGGTGCGATCAGAATTAATGATTGTTTCCTTATCGGTTTTAATGCTGTTTTGGATTGAAAGCAAATTCAACAGGTGGCTATTGGTCTGACCGGTATAACTGCTAAGACTGGCTAAATGAGTGTTAGACAAAGCCACCGGAGTTAATCCTTGATTAGTGACCTTGTCTTGATAGAATTGGATTAAATTATTAACGCTTTTAACCATTTCAGCAATGTCTTTAGTGGCTTCGTAAGTTTGAGTAATTAAGGACTCAATGACGTCAGTTGAAGAATAACGGCTAGCGGCTTTGTAACCGTCAAAACTTTGATCATAAGCCAGCCGGGCCGCCTGATAAGCGGCGTTGGTTTCGGCCTGGTATTGCAAGATTTTTTCATCATAAGGTTTCACCACGCCGACATAGTAATCAATGTTGGTCTGGTTAGCTGAAAAATTGGTGCCAAAAAGCATACCATAAATGCCCGACATCACTGTTGGTAAATCCAAAAAGGCGTCGGCCACGGTGTTGAAACCGTCGTCATAGGCTTTTTTTAAATCGTCTTGAGCCTTCTGTTTTGACTCTTGGGCTTGAGCTAGAGAATTTTCCGCTTGCAAAATTGTCAGGGAGTCGGCCGACTGCTTGAGCTTAGCCAGCGAAAGCTCAGCGCTGGCCAAACTATTTTCCGCGTCCCGCACCGCTTTTTGGGCTTCGGTTGAATCAAACCAAAATAAGACCGTGCCAGCTTTAACTTCCTGCCCATTGGCCGCCGCCAAATTCAAAAGGTCGCCCGAAATTTTTGGCTTTAGCTCAACCTGACCGGAAACCGAAACCTGGCCGCTGCCGGAAATTGAAGTAATTAAATTGCCAATTTCCGCCGCCGCCAGAACGTAACGGACATCTTCTTGGCCGGCAGTTAAATTTTTTACGGCCGAGTAACCGACAAAAACTAAAACCACGGCAATGACAGAGGAAATAATTTTTCTTTTGAGTACCAGACTAAAAATTTTTTTAATCATATTGGCTACTGAATGATAATATTACGGTAAAAAAAATGCTGGCCGTCTAAGGGCCGGCTAACCGGCGGCGGCGGAAGCATTCGGATTAATTTGGCTTCAATCTGGCCGGCCGCATTCGGTTCGCCGATCACAACAACATAATCATCAATTTTAAGATCGGAAACTTTGACCGTTTCCCGTAAACGCTTAATGACCGTGGTCTCATTAGTTAAAATCAGGCGTTCCATATCAGCCGGGCCTTGGATGACAAAACTGGCACCGTCAATTTTGATGATTTTGCCAAAAGTACCGTTAGCTTCAAACAAATCCCGGTCGTCAAAGCCTAGGAAAAAACCGGCTTTGGGGCCGCCAAAATTCCGATGGTAATTATCGGCCCAGCGGCAAGAAAAATCAGCTTTTTTAACGCCAACGATTACCCCGGCTTTAAAAACCAACAAAATCATTAAAAAAACAACGACACCTAAAATAGCACCGCCTAAGGTTTTTGATTGAAAAAAACTATTTTTTTCCATAAAGTTAACGGCTGATTAACTTTTTTGAATTAAGAAAAATTTTCAAATCTTTAGTCAGTGACTTTAGGGACTCCAAAAATACCAGTATGACGGCAAAAAAGCTGATTAGACTGACAACCGGCAAGCTTTCCAACAACGACAGAGTAAAACTTTGCCAATAAACCAGGACGATCTGGGCATCGGAAAAAATCAAAGAGAAAAAGTGGGTAAAACCCGATTCGCTCAAACCAGACCAGACCGCTTGGCCGGCCGGCAGCAAGGCCAGGGCGGAAAATACCGCACTGACGGTAAAAAGCGCTATCCGGCGCCTCAGACTTAAAAGTCTTTGCTCTCTGCCAAGACGGCTGACAACCTGGTCAAAAAGCCCAGTCGGCGTTAAAGCCGGCTTAAGCTGATTGAATAATTTTTCGTAGTCTTGGCGCATAGTCTCTAATAACTAATACGAAAGCCGGCGGCTTTTTGGTGCAACCGGCGGCATTGAATGTTTAATTTAAGCTAAAAATCTTTTTCTGCCAGTAACTGCCTTAAAATAATCAAAGCCCGGCGATGACGGCTTTTAACCGTATTCAGAGGTTCGGACAAAGTTTGAGCAATTTCTTGAAAAGTAAAATGGTCATTGTAATGAAGCAAAAGCACTAGGCGGTATTGGGGTGTGAGTTTGGCTAAAGCAGCGCTCAATAAATCAGCTAAATTATTTTTGGCAAAGATTTCATCGGGCAGAGGCGACGGGTCAGCCAAACCATCAACAATTGGATTATCACCTTCTTCAGTTTCAAATTCCGAAAATGACACGGCCAGTTTTTTTTGCCGCAAAAAGTCAATGGCCGTATTTTTGGCAATGGAAAAAATCCAGGTTTTAAAACTTTTTTGCTGATTAAACTTTTTTAGACTCCGCCACATTTTGACGAAAACCGTTTGGGTCAAATCTTCGGCTTCGGCGGTATGACCGATAAAACGGCTGATGAAACTGTAGATCAAATTGAGATAGCGACCAACTAACAACTCTAAGGCGGGCTGATCACCTTTCAGATAAGCGGCGACAAGTTCTTCATCAGTAGGTTCAGACATAAAATTAAAGAGAGGATGCTTAAACGTCCATAGCCCTAAACCCTAATCAAACAAGTACAGCTTAGCAAAAAATATGATAAAAAACCAGTCTTTTGCCGTAAAAGACTGGCGTCACCAATAATTAATCCTTGCGCCTTCGGCAAAGTTTCTATAAAATTATTAGTATTATGCCGGTGACAGTTTTAACGGTGAAAAATTTAACCAAACATTACGGTCAAACCAAAGCGGTCCAGGACCTTTCTTTCAGTCTGGCAGAAAACGAGGTGGTTGGCCTGCTCGGGCCAAACGGTGCGGGCAAAACCACGACTATTCAGATGCTTTTGGGTTTACTGGAACCAACCGCCGGCCAGATTATTGTTCAAGGCAAATCGCTGGCCAGCCACCGGACCGAAGCTTTGGGTACGATGAATTTTGCCGCCACTTACGCTGGGCTGCCAGGCAATCTGGCGGTGGAAGAAAATATGAAATTTTTCAGCCGGCTTTACAACGTTAAAAACCGATCCGAAAGAATTGAAGAACTGCTCAACCGTTTTAAACTGATTAAATTCCGAAAGACCAGGACGGGCCTACTTTCTTCCGGCGAACAAACCCGCCTGACGCTGGCCAAAGCCTTTCTTAACCGGCCGCACTTGCTTTTGCTGGACGAACCGACCGCTTCCCTTGACCCGGACACGGCCAGCCAGATGCGCCAGGAAATTATTGAGCAGTCGCGGCAGTGCCAAACCGCCATTTTGTGGACTTCGCACAACATGTTTGAAATGGAAAAAATGTGCGACCGAATAATCTTTTTGTCGTTTGGCAAAATCTTAGCCGAAGGCAGCCCGGCCGAACTGGTCAAGCGGTTTGGCCAAATCAATTTGGAAGAAACTTTTATCACTTTAGCCCGCAGCCAAAAAATATAGTTAACTTTGCCACTTTTGGTGTCAGAAGTAGTTAAAAATTTCATCTAAGTCTCTTACTCCCCTCACCCCTTAACCCCTCTCCCTCAGGGAGAGGGTGCCCGAGCGAAAGCGAGGGCAGGTGAGGGACAGGAGGGGTTAATCAACCACCCTTGCCTGCGCCGAACTCACTAAAATCGTTGGCTTCGGCAAGCAGGCCTAACCCCTCCTTGAAAAGGAGGGTAAAGCCACGCTTTTGGCTCTGCGCCAGAGGCGCATCTCAGCCAGAGGCTGATCTGCCTTTGGCACGACGCCTTTGGCGGAAGTTGCTGCCCCAAACCCCAAACGTATCAATATCTAAAAATCGTTTTTCCGTAATAAATAATTATGCTACAAAGGATCCTAGCCATTTTTATCCGCCAGATGTATTTAGAACGCCACAGCCCTCACCGGGTGCTGGGTATGTTTTATTGGCCGATGATGGAACTCTTCATTTGGGGTCTTTTGACAATTTACTTAAATAAAATCGGCGGCAGCCAATTCAACTTAGTAACGATACTGCTCAGCGGCCTGATTTTCTGGAACTTCTTCAACCGAGCCCAGCTTTCCATTTCTATTTCATTTTTGGAAGATGTCTGGGTCCGCAACGTCGGTAACGTCTTTGCTTCACCAATCAGACCAATGGAATATTTAATGGGTTTAATTTTAGTCAGCGCTTTCCAAACCACCATCTCGCTGACGCTGATTGGTTCGCTGGCTTGGGTGCTCTGGCACCTCAACATTTTCCAGTTTGGTTTTTGGCTCTTGCCGTTTATGGCCAGCTTATTTTTAACCGGCTGGTCGCTGGGCATTTTAGCCGTGGCGATCACTTTGCGGCTTGGACCTTCAGCCGAAATTCTAGCCTGGGCGTTGCCGGTTTTAATTCAGCCGCTCTCGGCGGTCTTTTACCCGGTGGAAATTTTACCCAAGTTTTTCCAAATCATTTCCGGCGCCCTACCGACGACTTATATTTTTGAAGGCATGCGGTCAATTGTTTTAGAAAATAATTTCGTGATGACCGATTTAGGCTGGGCGTTTGGGTTAAACGCTTTGTATTTTGCCATCAGCATCGGCCTGTTTTTATTGTCTTACCGCAGCGTTCGCCGCCGCGGAGTTTTGCATCGCTACTCGGACTAGAACATCAAATAACCAAAGGCAAGACTCATTTACTCCGCCCTTGCTAGCCCTATGTCATTCCGGACTTGATCCGGAATCTGCAGATCCTGAATCAAGTTCAGGAAGACTTAAAAAGCCGGGGCTTTCTTACCTCGGTTTTTTTAAACTAAAATAAAATTGTTTTAAGATAAGACTGTCTTTTCAACCAAACTCAGCAGCTCAGCGTGCATAATACCGTTAGAGGCAATGCAACCTTTAATTTTTCGGTCATACCTTTGTTCGTTACCGTAAAAATCAGTCACTTTGCCGCCGGCTTCTTCCACAATAATTTTAACGGCGGCGAAATCCCAGGAGCTTGAGCCGGGAAAAATTACGCCAACCGCCACCCCGGCCGCGACCATTACCCCGCCGCGAGCAATTGATTTTAAAATTGGCGCATGACAGTTAACCTCTTCCAAGGCTTTAATCAGCGGCAAAGTGTTATAAGGCGCCTGCAACCAATACTCAGTAAAAACAACGCTGCTGGCTAAAGTATTAACGTTAGAAACTTTGATTGGTTTATTGTTTAGATAGGCCCCTTTGCCTTGCTGAGCAAAAAAACAATTCTTCAGAAAGGGATCATAGACCACGCCCAAAATCGGCTGACCGGATTGAACCAAAGCTAAAGAAAAAGTGGCTAAAGGCAAACCATGAGAAAAAGGAATGGTGCCGTCAATTGGGTCGCAGACCCAGACAAACTCATCACTTTCTGAATAATCACTTTGTTCTTCGGCTAAAACCCCGTGGCCGGAAAAAGTTTTCTTGACCTCATCGATAACCAGTTGGTTGATAGCTAAATCGGTTTTAGTTAAGGGCGAGCCGTCTTCCGGCTTATTTTCTTTCTCCATATGCAAAACAAAATTCTGCCGCATTAACCTGCCAGCTTGCTGAGCTAGTCCCAAAGCGAATTTTTCATACGACTTCATATTTTTCATAATTTATTGAAATCATAACCCTGCTTTTCCAAAATTTTAAAGGGATAACCACGGAGGTCTTCTTCTCCAATTTCCGCCTTTAACTCCTTGAGAATACTGTAGAGATAATCTTTGCCTTTTTTAGGATCGGCAAAAGATTCAGTCGCCTCTAACTCAATAAAAAAGCCAAGGTTTTTTACTTCATCAATAGCAATTTCTACCTTTTGGTATTGCCAAACGTCTCGTGATTTTTCGACAACGACTATCTCCTTAAAATCCAGACTGACTAAAATCTTTTTCAAAGCCTCAATGTTTTCTATATTAGTCTGGAATTCATCACAATAGTCCGTCTTGGCCACATTCTCAGGATGAAAGTGTTTATAGTCCAAAGAAAAACCTTTTGACGTTTCCCGCAACCTTAGCCATTCAAAGGGGTATTGGACGGCTAAGAAATTGCGATGGCTAGGGGTATAGTAAGTGTCTTTTTGAATTAAATCACTAATTACCTTTTTGGCCTGAGCATTCAAATACTCAAAGCATTGTTTAACGTTTTTTAAGGGAAACTTCAATTCAATTTCAATATCTTTATTTGACATACATTTTTAGTATAGCCCACCTGCGCTTTTTAAGCTACGGTGGGCAGGCAAAAACGGCCTGATAGCACTATTCCGAACTTTCTTTTTTAAAAAAATAGACCGAGCGGAAAACATACCCATTCGGTCATTTGGCGTCTCTTCAGAAACGCCCAGATTGATTGCCCGCTTATTCGCGGGACAGATCGACGAAATAACCTTCGGTTTCCCGGCACTGCTTGCGGGAAGTTTCCTTAAAGCCCTGACGGCCGAGTTGTCTGATGAGTTTGTCCACCAGCACCTCTTCGGCGGCCGGTCCCAGACCTTCGGTTTCGTGTTCAAAGAAATACGTCGCCGGTACAACCGCGGCGTGTTCGGAATAGCTGACGCAGACTCGGCGGCGTGAATCGCCGTCTTCCGGGTTGGGCAGACCAACCGAGATTGAAACCGCCTGGATTTCCGGCGGGATCTTGATCTCTTCGACAACGGCACTAGCCATGATTGCCCTCCTGTGAAAAAAGTGGGAACGGTAGAAGTAATTTAATATAAAGCCTATTGACTGTCAAGCGCAAGCAGTTTGGTAATCGCCTCGTTACGCTGGGGCATTGACAGGGCGTGCATGACGACAACGATATTGCCGTTTTTTTTCAAAGCCACAGTCCGCTGAGCTTCAATTAAAAATCCGGTTTTGACCGCATCAGGCCCAAACTTCTGCAAACTGTAATTGCGATCTAAAACCCGAATTGATTTTGGCTGGCCCAAAATATCAACCGCGGCGATGTTATAATCTTTATTTTCATTGGCCTCGGCAATTTCAGGCAAAGAAAAAGCTTGAAAAGCCAGTTTAGCCATTTCTTTGGCGGTAGTGACGTTATGGGCGTCCAGACCGGCGACGTCATAAAATATTGTTTTAACCAGTCCAAGCTGAGCCGCTTTAGTGTTCATTAAAGCGACAAACTCAGCCCGACTCAAGCCGGTAGATTCAACCAGAGCCGCCGCGGCCTGGTTGGACGAAGAAACTAGCATTGCCAGCCATAAATCACGGAAAGTCATCTGGTCGCCACTGGCTAAATCAATTTCGCTGGTTGGGTCATTGCCGACGTAAACTTTGGGATAATCAATCGCGGCCTGGCTGATAGTAATTTTTTTCTCCCAGTCGGGCTGGGTATCAAGTAAAACTAAAGCGGTCATCAGTTTAGTTAAAGAAGCTAGAGCTAAAATCTGATCAGCATTGTATCCTTGGCTAAACGTTTGACCGTCGTAAGCCACGTAAGCCACGTCATTAAAACAAGTGTCTTGGACAATCTGGCTGTCGTTAATTGTAATTTTTTTCAAATCAGCATTGCTGATGCCTAAGGCAAACTGGCGCATCAATTTATAAGCCGCTTGGCCGTCCGCCAAGTAATACCGCAGGCCGTTAACCGGATTAACATACCAGGCCTCGCCGTGACTTTCTACCTGGAGTAAAATCCGGCCCTTAAGCCGAGAAACCAGCTGGCTGTCTTTTTTTTGACCGGGTCCGGTTGGAATTTTAGCCAAGTCAGCATTAGTAACGCCTAAACTCAAACTTTTCATAATTTGATAAGCCACTTCGCCATTCTGAAGATAATAGCGGCGCAAACTGACCGGCTCAACATACCAGGCCCGGCCGTAACTTTCTACCTGCAACAAAATCCGGCCGGACAACTGCTCGGCTAAATTGATTTCTTTGGCCAAAACAACATTAGGCAGAAACATTAGCATTAACCAACTGGTGAAAATGATTTTTTTTAACATAGATTGATTCAGTATACCAAAAAATCACCGTTAAGGCGATTCCCGTGTCATTGCGAGGAGCGAAAGAAGTGAGCGACGAAGCAATCTCTTAGGGGGGGGGGTACAATAATACTTAGATATTTTTGGTCTAAGCTGGCAAGACAAATCATTCTATTATTGATAATTTTATCTTGCTGAGAATCCACAGGGTTGACAATTAAGCCAAAACGGAAAATAATTGGATTATTGCTCATTAAGCTCAACTCAATTGACACTGGAGGGCGCGGAGATGATTAAGATAACGGTTTACGGCATGGCTTCGCCCGGTGCTATTCAGACCAGGGCATGGCGGGGACTGATCGCGGCCACGCTCGGTTTTAACAAAAAATTCTGGCCTACCCTGCCGGAAATAGAACTCAGATTCCTGCCAATCATGATCACAACCGAGAAACTGGGCCAACTCATCCAGGCGATGCAAAACCTGGCGACGGCGGAGGTCAGCGTCAGAACCAACACGCCAGACTTAAAAAGTTTCATTACTCTTGAGGCCGGCCATCCGGAAGCACACCGCAACCTGCTCATCGTTGTTGACGAACCAGGAGATTTTAATCCGGCCAAAGCTGTCTTGATTATCAACGTCCTCAAAAGAATCCTGACGCCGCGGCTCAATGAAATTCTGCCAGGCGAAACGCTCTGCCTGCGCTATCTGGCTTTGGGCTTGGATCCGTCAAATCCAACCGCCTGCTTGTCCTAAAAAAGACGTTAGAGTTGAGCCCTCGGCGTCTTATTTTTTTACCGGCAAAAAATTGTTATTGGATTCAAGCGACCGGAGCGTGAGGCAAAAAAATGGTAACGCCGTAAATTAAGGCCGCACCAATAAAAACCCAGGCGGTATGCAGTATTACTTTGCGGCGATTGTTTTCATGCAACAGTTCGGGAATTAAATCGGCCATAGCCAAATAAATAAAGTTACCGACCGCGACTGCCGCCATAATCGGAATCAAATGGCCAAAAATTCCGCCAAAAAAATAAAAAACAATGGCGCCAATAACGGCGGTCAGAGCCACCAAAATATTAGCGCCAACCGCTTGCCACCGACTCAACCCGCCATAAAGCAAAACGCCGAAATCGGAAATCTCCTGGGGAATTTCATGCAAAATCACCGCCAAAGTAACGGTAACCCCGACGTTAAAATCAAGCAAAAACGCGCCGGCAATTAAAAAGCCGTCAATAATATTATGGACCGCATCGCCGATCAAATTCAAAAAGACGGCGGTTTTTTGATGATGGCCATGAATATCAAGATTGAACTCATCGCTACAATGGTGCCAATGGAGGATGCGCTCCAATAAAAAAAACACCAGAACACTAAGCAAAACAACGGCACTGATGTCATGGGCCTCAAAAACGCCATCAGCTGCTTCCATCGCTTCAGGCAATAAATCCAAAAAAGCCACGGCCAAAAGCGAACCGGCAGCTAAACTGATCAGCGACCGGAAATTTTTTTGTTCGCCGGTTTTTTTGGTGATCAGTAAAATACCAACTAACGAAACCAGGCCGACAAAAAAAGTAGCGATAATAATGGTGAAAAGCATATCGTTAAACCGATTTAAGACATTGATGGCAAACGCCACTTAATAGAAGCTGGTGGCTGATCTGACTAAACTCAGCGACGGCTAAATGATCGTGGCTGCAGGGCAGACATTTGGTTTTCTGGCACCGGCGACAAATAATATGGTGATGGGGCTTTGGGGCAAAATAATAATTTTTAACATTATTAATCACTTCAAAAAATATTATTTTTTTGGCGGCAAAAATTTCAAGACTGCGATAAATAGTCGCTAAGTCGTAAGACTGATGGAGTTTTTTGGAAATGGTATCGGCTGAAACCGGCTGACGGTGTTTAGTCAGATACTCAAGAATGGCCAGGCGGCCAGGCGTTATTTTCAGACGGTATTTTTTAAGTAAACTTTCCACATATTACTAACTTAGCATGGCTTTAAAATAAATGCAAGTCATTTGCATTTGTGGATAATTCCAAGACTAAAAAAGAAGTTACCCTGTAACTTCGGCATTCTCTCCCTTTTAGTGTTGTTTTTCCTCTCCCCCTCTAAAGAGGGGGAGATACAGAGGGGGTGGAATTTTAGCAACTGCACCCCACCTCAATCCTCCCCTCTAAAGAGGTGAGGAGATTAGCGAGGCCACTGGCGCCTGCCCGCCAAAATTAAGTGTAGGCAGGGAGGGAGTTATCCTGGCTTTGATAACTCCCCTAACCCCTCTTAAATTAAGAGGGGAATTCTACAATAAATTTTACTCTATTTTAATTATCTTATACTCCACCTCTTTATCTTTTAATTTTACCGTCACACTGCGGCCAACCGGCTGGCCCAGTAAAGCGGCGCCGATGGGCGAATGATGAGAAATAACGCCCTGGCTTGGGTCGGTTTCTGACGAACCTAAAATCAGAAAGGTTTTTTGCTGACCCTCTACTTCAACCGTCACCCGGCTGCCAAGCTGAACCGTGGCGGAATTTTTTACCGGCTCAATAATCACCGCTCGTTTGAGATGTTCTTCCATGTCCAAAATCTTTTGGTTAATACCCCGCAATCTGCCTTTGGCAATTTGGTAGGCGGCGTTTTCCGAAAAATCCCCCAGCTCGGCCAGGCGCTTGACTTCAGAAATCGCCGCCGGCTGACTTTGTTTTAACCTGGCCAATTCATTTTTGATTTCATTAAATTTCTCCTCCGTCAAATGAGGGTCAGGTTTAAGATGAGTGTATTTGCCTCCTTTTCTGATTGGGACACGCATATTATTATTTATGATACCAAAAAACCAACCTACTCGACGACAATATTTTTTACCCGGCCAACTTCGCCGGTAGTTAAGCGGACTTTTATCCCGTGAGGATGCTGCGGGGAATTAGTCAAAATATCAGCCACAATACCCTGGGTCAAAATTTCGGTCGCCTGGTCTTTTTTTAAAACAATATCAACGCGCAGGCCTGGCTTTATATTTTCTCTGATGTTCCCATCCATATTATTTAATTTAACTAAATATAAGTGTTAGGCGCTATTTCCGGCGATAAAACCAGTGGTCCAGCACAATTGGAGTGAATAGCCGCCGGAGGGCCGGCTAATGTGGAGTAAGTCACCGATGATGTACAAATTACTGTACCGTTTTGACCGCATGGTTTTAATATCAATTTCGTTCAAGGCCACGCCGCCGTCAGCAAAAACCGCTCGATCTAAACCCATTAGCCCAATGATCTCAAGAGGCAGGGCTTTTAAAAAATGGCCGATGTGCTTGCGTTGGTCTTTGGTGATACTGTGAATTTTTGTTTCGGGATCAATCTTTAGCAACGCGATAATCACACTGGCCATACCGGCCGGGGTAACTAATTTAAATACGTTTTTGAGCAGCTTATTTTTGTTGGCGTCAAATATTTTGGTGAGGTGTTTGTCCAGGCTGCCCAAGTCCAAAGCGGGAAAGATATCAATAGTAGCAGTAACTTCACCGCTGTGCAGCAAATCAGCAACCTTACCGGCGGCGTTCAAAATTAACGGGCCGGACAAGCCAAAATGAGTGAGCAAGATGTTACCCTTCAACACTAGGCTTTTTTTATTGTTGGTAAAAAAAGTGATTTTAACGTTTGGCAGGGTAACACCAGCCAACTGTTTAACCCAGCTGGTTTTAACCGCTAAGGGCACAATAGTCGGGGTGGGATTTTGCACCACATGACCGAGCTGCTTGAGCCAAACAAAGCCGTCGCCGGTGGAACCGGTTTCCGGATGACTTTTGCCGCCGGTGGCTAAAATGTAACTGGTGGCAGAAAAATCTTTTTTCCCGGCCACAATTCTTTCAATTTTGCCACTCTTAGCCACGATTTTTTCCACGTTAGCGTTTGAGCGGACTTCAACGCCGCCTTGCTTGAGATATTTTTCCAGCACTTTAAAAACATCAAGGGCGCGCTCGGTTTTGGGAAACACGCGCTTACCCGCCTGGACGACTAAGGGCAGTCCCCTTTTTTCAAAAAATTCAAACGTGTCTTCAACGCTAAACTGGGCAAAGCCCGAATACAAAAACTTCTCGGCCGCACCGTAATTTTTCAGCAGCAAGTGTTTGTTTTCTTCAGCATTAGTAATGTTACAGCGGCCGCCGCCGGTGATTTTTAGTTTTTCACCGAGATTTTTATTTTTTTCCAACAGTAACACTCGTTTACCGTTTTCCGCCGCCCGGCCGGCGGCCATCATCCCCGCTGCCCCGCCGCCAATAACAATGACATCATATGTGATATTATCTTGATTCATACGTTTTATTCTACCCCACCTACGCTCTTTGAGCTAGGGCAGTCAGACAAAAAAACCGCCTCACCGGCGATTTTTTGTAATAAACCATTAAATAATTGGTTGCACCACTACCTAACGTTTGTTCTCTTCATCCGTTCCTTTGCTGCTTCTAGTTCGTCCGGAGTCAAAACGCCGTCACTCTTTTTTGCTTCCAGATTTTTTAGGTTTCGCAACATACTCGGTATTTGGACTTCAAGCCAATCGACTACAGCCTCCCCATCGGTTTTCATGTTCATTGCGCTAGGCAAACTCCCAGCACTCGCACTTTTCTCTCTGGCAATTTGAGTTATTCTTTCAATTTTACTCTCGATAGCCTGCACTTTGTTCATCAAAGCGTCAAACTCTTGCCCACTAAGTTGTTCTATAACTCGTTCATAAGCAGTAATATCGCCTGCAAGAAAATTAAGTTGGGTTCTTGTTCTTTGATCAGGCGAAAATAATTCTTCATCCAACAAACTATTTAGACTATCAAGATCATCGAGCATTTTTTTGATGTATTGCTGAAATTCTGTTTCTTGGGGAAGAATTGCTTGGTCCATGGATTCTCTGGGCATAAATTCGCGTGATTAATTATTAGCTATTTAATTTTACCAATAAATCATTTTCTCAGCAAGGCCACTAAACGCATTCGCCTGGTTGCTCAGAAAAAAAGAGCCAAAGACGACAATCAATACAGCGCAAATTTTCATAGGAATATCGTGATTAATACTTTTATAGTATACCAAAAAAACCGCCGGCTTGGCGATTTCTTAGATGGTAGACGAAATAGGTTTTAAAAAAGATTCAATGTTCCTGGCTTTGCTTAAAGAACCTACCAAACAATCTGCTAACCACGCTTCTGCAGTACTAGCATGGCAAACGCTATGATCGTTCCAGAAACTATGGATGTGAGAAGAGTTTGTGAAAAGTTAAATGGCACCTTTAAAACCCAGTATCCCATTGAACCAACCATGAAAATAATTATGAACTCGAGAACAAAATATTGTAAAAATTTTTTCATAAGTATAAATTATTTAATTTTAAGCTGTAAAGTATATATGCATGAAATATATCTATTCTGTTGGCCTGCTATTCCTTAGCCTTGGCAAAGGACGGTAGCCCCACGGATGTGGATTTGAAGCACCTTATTTACTAACCAGCACCTTGTTGGATGACGTTAAAACTGAAATCATAAAGGTTAAAAATGTAATAAATTTTAATTTCGCTAACTAATAAGGCCCAACATTTTTAATAAAAATAGCTTGTCCCTTACCTGGTTTTACCCTTATGGAACCGCCCTTGGTCCTCTTTGCTGATCTATATTTTTTATCAGTAAAATTAAATCTTAATATTTTCTTTAATATTGGCCTATTAGCACTAGCAATCTTATTTTGAATTATATTTACTTCTCTTTCAATTATAGCATTTAATTTATTGTAATGTGCTTCAAGGAATTTTTTATCACACATACTATAAGCGCCAACCCACCCATTAATTAAACCGTTAATCAGTTTAACTTTGTCCTCTATATTATTAGTTTTGATCTTTCTAATTTCTCCCCCAATTTTTAGTTTAAATTGGTGATCTCTTTTGGGAATAATAATAAAAGATCCATTAGGCTGTATTTCAATTCCCAAAAATTCAATTTTATCCTTAATGCAGCCCGCCTGACACTTTTCATCTTTATTATTATATTGCCCAATTTTTAAATCAAGCTTTTTTAAATATTTATTTATCTTTCTATAATTATCGTATCTTTCTCTTTTGGTTTTACTAAAAACAATAAAGTCGTCTACGTAGCGTACTATTTTTATACCCAGCCTTTTCATCTCGATATCGAAAGATTTTAAATACACGTCAGCGAATAATGGCGAAAGGGAATTACCCTGGGCAATCCCACAATCTGATAGTGGAAATAATTTTCTATCATTTTCATCACGTGGTAAAGTTCTATATTCAAAATATATACACCCGGTAATTAAAAAATCAATTGATTTGTCTTCTATCTCATCATTTAAGTATAGAGCAAGTTTTTTCTTATCAATTTCATTAAAAAAATTGTGGATATCTACCTTTAGTATAAACTCATTCTCTTCTTGCAAATATTTTTTTACTTCCTCAAATGCCTTATGAGTTCCTCTTCTTTTAAGCACCCCATAAGATGGCGCCTTACTTAAAAAACCAAATAGTTTAGGTTTAACTAATTCATTAATAGCGGCATAAACAATACGATCCCTAGGCTCTGGTACAGATAAAGGTCTTTTCTTTTTAGGATCTTTTTTTGGTATAGCTATACCGTCAAATCCTAAAAACTTAAATTTTCTAGTTAATATTAAATTTTGAAGATTAGCTAATCTATCAATTGGATAACAAATGTGAGACTTTTTATTTCTCTTTTTGGCACTCTTTTTAATTTTCTGATTAACTCTTTTGGCGTGCTTAAATAATAAATTAAAAGAGCCAATCTGGCTCAATAAATCAATCATATAATTTTGTTTGGGCGCTGACGATATCGTAAGAGCACCTCGTCAGCGACCTGTCATTGTTTCTTATAGGGTAATCAGCTTTACCTGTGTTTACCGTTATAAGGTTTTCTGCTTTTTGGGCAGCGGATTGCTTTTTGAATTTTACCATATTTTTTATTAGCTGTAAACTTAGAATTTCTGACGCCTGATAATTATGGTGCTCGGGCTTTCTGATATGGTTCATTCTTTGACAATCCTATTTGGTCGAGTCTCAAACCTTTAGGGTTTGACCCTCGTTTGTGTTATTGTGCAAGCAACACTCTAAATAATATGATTTGATATTTATAACTTTTATACTTTCTTAAAATGCTGTTAAAATTATTTAAATTTATTAAGGCGTTCGACAAGTAAATGAACCGTGGTTGAAGGATTTTTTTTTGAATAGGAAATTTTTAACGGATAACTATCCAATAAATATCTTGCGTTGTTAATAGCATCCACTTCCAGGTTTTTTATTAAGGAATACATGGTTAGCGAATTCTTTTTATACCCATCGCTACCGAGTTTTTTAAGCTTATTATCAAGTTTTTTCATATAATCCTGCCTACCTATACCAGCAGTAATAAGACAAAAATGTAAGAAAAACCATAATTCAAAGCATTCATTTGAGTACGCAACTCTTAGACCATTTTGACTTGCCTTTATGATTGCTTCATCAAAATTATCGAAATTATCTTTGTCGAAGACTACCCAGCATTCATCGCCATCTTCTGAGCCATTAATTACAATGCCTTCATTTGCAATTACTGCCATTGCATATTCTACTAGACTCAATGTGTTATTAGCAGTACCTTTAATTTTTATTTGAATATTTGTTCTTCTAATTTCATTTTTCTTTGCTTTAAAATAATTTACCTCCGTTTTTTCTCCTTCAGTAAATATATAAATAATTTTCTTTTCTGGGCGTGTATTATACTTCCTGCCAGGACAATATTTACTGCGTTTCCTTAGCATAGCCATTTACATAGATTCAATAAAAGGCAAGGCACCAAATCTACCTTCCAAATATTTTTTAGAAAATTCAGTATCATTGCGTAGTTCAAATTCTGCCAAGGAAAATAAATTACCTACACCCATTTTATCCTTTTCAGTAAACCAGAATTGTTCTTTATTAAATTCATCCTTATAGGAGAGCAGGCTGGTATCATGAGTGGTGACTATTAATTGAGCATTATCCTGGTTACGTTTCTCAAAAACATCTAAAATAAATTTTGTTAGGGATGGATGTAAACTACTGTCAAATTCATCTATAAGTAAAACTTTTCCATTTTTTATGGTGTCAATAATGGGACCTAGAACGCTAAAAAATTTCTGCGTTCCTTGAGATTCCTCAGATATATTAATCTGTCCCGCACCCACTTTCTTGTTAGTTGAATCAAATTTACTATGTGAAAAAATAACAGTATCAACAACATCGGGAACCTTTTTGATATTCATTGATTCCATCTGCTTTTTCACAACATCGGGAACCTTAACTTGTTGGATGACTCCATCATCTATACAAAAATCCGCCTTCTTTAAAAAATCTAGAATTTCAATTTTTGCTTCCCCATTTTCCTTAAACATTTTTACTGTATATCCGCTATAATGATCATCTATTCCACTAATAACATGAATATTTTTAAATCCATCAACGATTTTAAGGGCGAGCTTACTGTTCCATTGAGAAGCTGCTGAAATGAATAACACCTCTTTTCTCGTTTTGTCCATAACGTCTTTACTACTCTTTAAAGGGCCAAACAATTTAATAGATTGTTCATTCCTAATAAGATACGCTTTCTCCTCGTCATTGGACAATATTTCAAAAAGATTCTCTGTAACTATCTTATCTTTAAGTATTGAAAAATTATATTTGAAAACCTTATCATCTAATGAAAATATTGCTTCCCAGAATATTGGATTTTCAGGTTCACTAGAAAATAAAAAGCGATGATATGGCAAACTATCACCACTTTGATTATTAGCAGAGTTTATTATTCCGGTCCTCATAATATGTAAAGCATCTAACAAACTACTCTTACCAGAAGCATTTGGACCATAAACAAGAGACGTTTTTAATAAATTCCTCTTATTACTCTCAAATGTATGCTCACTCTTCCTGCCAGACGTAGAAAATGTGACCCTGTTTTTAAAGATTTTAAAATTTTCTACAGAGAATTCAATTAAAGAAATTTTCATATTTTGTATAATTTTTACTTAAAGTATATTCACTATACTCTATTTCGATAAAAAAAGCAAACATTTTGTAATGATTTTACAATTTCTATCAAAATTATTAGATTTTAGCCAAAAATAACCAATTTTTATTTAAATTGAAATATACTTATCCACAATTAGAAACGCACGTTAGACGTGCGTTTCTAATCCTTAAACAATGGTCTAGCTGGTTACCTCAACTCGTTTTACTTGGTTTCTCTGGATTCTGTCCTTGCTTGATTAGATTCTGACCTCTTGATGAATCTGCTGGGGCTATAGTTGAATTACAATATTTAAATAGCTTTCTCCTGTAAATACAAAAAGACTTCCCTTGTTGAGAAATCCTCTTCGGTAGTCCCAAAAATAAATCGGACTATGCGCGCGCTAAATCCAAATAATCATCAACCCGGACGTCGTTAACAAAATCAGGCATATGACTGATCAAAATTATCGCGCCATCATAGGCGTTTACGGCTTGGGCAATCACTGGCAAGTGTCGGAAATTAATGTGGTTGGTGGGTTCATCAAGCACTAATAAACCCGGCGCCATCAAAACGAGGCGGGCAAAGCACAATAAACCTTTTTGGCCTTCAGACAAATAGGACACCTTGTGCTGCATTAGTTCACCGCCAATTAAAAAACCGGCAGCGACTGAGCGCAGGTGCTGTTCGGTTGTGCCATTGACCGCGACTGAGTGCAAGGCATTAAAAACGGTGTCATTAAAATCCAAGGTGGCAAAATCCTGACTGTAATAGCCCACCCGAACGCCGTCTAGGATCACCGCCCCGTCGCTGGTGTGGTCAACCAGCGAGCGCAGCAAGGTGCTTTTGCCAATGCCGTTGGGACCAGAAATTAACAACCGACTGCGCTTGGTCAAAATTTTATTAACTTTCTTAACAACCGGTTCGTGATTTTTGATCACCTTGACCGAAGTCAGGGTAACAATATCGCCAAAAATATCTTGGTTGGGAATCTGAAACTGGTGAATCGTTTTATCTTCCCGGCGAACATCGACCTTATTTTCTTCCATCTCTTCGGTTTCTTCGTGTAATTTCTTAGCCAGTTTACGCATCTTACCGCCTTTGTTGGCAAAAAAGTTTACTTTTTCTTTACGGTCTTTGATTTGTTTTTCCAGTTGGGCGTTTTTTTTGATTTCCCGATCAATCCGCTGGCTAATTTCTTCAACCACGGAATAATAATCACCGACATAAGTTTCCAACTTTTTAGTGAAGATATCCAGATAAATGACACCGTCGGTAAAACAATTCAAAAAATTGGCGTCATGGGAAATCACCATAACCGTTTTAGGATACATGATCAAAAACTGAATCAAATGGTCAATACCGGCCTGATCAAGATTGTTAGTCGGTTCATCAAGTAATAAAATGTCCGGATTGCGAATCAAGGCCGCGGCTAGTAGCACTCGGGCCTGCTGGCCGCCGGATAAATGTCCGACCCGACGATCGGTGGAAATTGACAGATTAACGACTGCTAGCACCTTGCTAATATCGCTTTTTAGACCCGGCGGGACAACTTCAAAAACTTTGGCAAAATACTGTTCAACTGTTAAATCAAAATCAGACCGCGGAATGGCCTGCAAGGCCGCGCCGATGGTGGCATTATTGGTCAGCGAGACGGTGCCGCTTTTTGGCTTGAGCTGGCCGCGGATCAAAGCAAATAGAGTGGACTTACCGGCACCGTTTTGGCCCATTAAGGTAATTTTTGAGCCAGAGCGCACGCTAAAACTAGCCTCGTCGAGTAGCGGCTTTCCTTCTTGATATTCGAAAGTGACTTGGTCAAAACGGACAATAACTTCTTCGGCCATTGAGTTTTAGTTAAAATGAAAAAAACGTCAAACGTAACGTTATGTGCACTGGTAGCCCCACGGCACAGTCGCTCAAAAGCGACGTGCCACGGGGAATTGTCCCGACGCGAGGTCGGGATCCCGACTTCCTTAATTTTTTAAAATAATAGTACGTCGGGAAACCCCGATTACCCCGCCTGCGTTCCGCTCTGCGGAACTCCGATGGGCAAGCAGGATTTCCGCCAGAGGCGGATGAGCCGACGGTGCAAGAACCTGGCGTCTCCCGACGCAAGGTCGGAATCCCGATTTCACATCGGCACTAACCAATTCTTCCAGAACCCATAAACCATGCCGCCACGGGGAATCGAACCCCGATTACCAGGATGAGAACCTGGCGTCCTAACCATTAGACGATAGCGGCATGGTTTATGGGTTCTGGACTATAGGGCCTTGTTTAATCACTCCTTCAAGCATTCTCTTGCTCTTCCATCTTTTTAACTTATATTCTTTCAACTGAGCCTCGGCTTTAGTTTTATAATATTCCTTGAAAACCAGGGTAACTGGTAATTTATCTTTCGTGCTTTTTACTTTACCACTTTGGTGATAACTCAATCTCTGCTCAATATCATTCGTACTACCGACATAATAGGTATTTTTGCTGGTTTTTAAAATGTATAAATAGGCCATAGGATGAGAACCTGGCGTCTCCCGACGTACACCTCCGGCGAAGTCGGGATCCCGATTTCACATCGGGACTAACCGTTAGACGATAGGGCCGCGAGTTATAAACTTAATCAAAATTTTGCTTCCAGTCAAGGCTAGGTCAGCTGCCGACCGCGGACGAAAACTAACGCTAA
>Ga0209542_10003746_pt1 | contig 32165 bp, 30 predicted proteins | sample RifCSPhighO2_01_FD_184028 | JGI IMG/M metagenome (GOLD analysis project Ga0209542, IMG submission 184028) | Soil microbial communities from Rifle, Colorado - Rifle CSP2_plank highO2_0.1 (SPAdes) (version 2) | ecosystem: Environmental > Terrestrial > Deep subsurface > Rock core/Sediment ... | reverse complement strand
CAGAACAGCTACGGGAAGCGGGCTTTGTTTTATCTGCCGTCTTATGGCATAATTGGTCTTAGCGTTTTGATGCAGTTTCTGTAACATTGTTAAGATTATCTCTTAACAACGTATCGTAGTCAAACATGCATAAGTTCTGTTATGTTATTAAAAATTGAGAAGGAATATGTGTAAAAGTTTTCAAACAGGCTCTAAAATGACGCTCGACAAAGGAATCCTGGCTTATGAGTATTCCAATGCCTTTAAGCTCATACACAATGCGGTAGTTGAGACTAACGGTTCGAAAGTGGCGAATTTGGCAAAAAATAGAGCGAAGATTTTCGAACCTAACGAATTGCCCGATAAATCAACCCAAAAGGGGTCTTTGCGACCCTTTCGTCCTACTTGGCTGCCCAGCTAGGATTCGAACCTAGATAAGCAGATCCAAAGTCTGCTGTCCTACCATTAGACGACCGGGCAAGGATTAAGACGAATAGGTGAATATGATATTATACCAAAAAAAGTGAAACTTGACAAAGTGTACTAAATTTGTTACAATTTTAGTATATATTATGATAACAGCGAAAAATATCAGCTCGATCTCGGATTTGCGCTTTAAAACAAAAGAAGTCTTGAAAAAAGCGCAAAAAAGCCCTGTATACGTGTTTTCCCGCAATACTCCCAGGGGGGTACTTTTGTCGTATGAGAACTATCAGGAGTTGTTAAGTGCGCTTGAGGACCACTATGATTCTCTTCTGGCTCAAGAATATGAAAAAGAAGACAAAAACAAAGTGAAATGGATCACTCACGAGGAGATTAAAAAAATGTTACATGTATAAACTTCTCTATCATAACAGAGTCGCCAAATTTCTCAAAAAACTCTCGCCGAAAGAGAAAAAACTCGTTATCGAAAAGCTTGAATTTTTGCAAAAGGATCCTTTTACTCAATTGCTTGATATAAAGAAACTCACCGAAACTACCAAAAACTATCGTTTAAGAATAAGGAATATGCGTGTAGTCTTTGAATTAAACAACAAAAATAAAATTATCTTTATCCAAAATATAAATTTTCGCGGAAACGTTTATAATTAAAAAATATGAAAGCAGGTACCGTGGCTCTGGTTGGACGTCCAAACGTCGGCAAATCAACCCTTGTCAATAATCTCATTGGCCAAAAAGTCGCCATCACTTCTCCCCTCCCCCAAACCACCCGCTTCCCTATCTACGGCGTATACAAAGATGAACGGGGAACTATCATTTTTATTGATACGCCAGGCATTTTCAACCGCGCAAAAGATGCACTTTCCAAAAAGATTAATAAGGCTGCACGACAAGCAGTCACCGATAGCGTTGATCTTGTACTCTATGTCGTTGACCCCACACGCAGACGTGACTTTGAAGAGTCAAAGGTCATCGGCATTGTCAGAAGCGTTAAAAAACCAACCATTGTCGTTTTCAATAAGGCCGATGTATCGCCCGCCCCCTACATGCCCCATTATATGTTTCTTCAGGATGAATATAGAGATATTATCCATGTTTCAGCCCTTCAGGCCAAACATTTGAAGCTTTTGATCAACCGTATCTTTGAACTTCTACCCGAACAAAAAAAGATGGAAGAGAAAGAAGAAGAAAATCGACCCCATCCCACACTTAACATTGACAGTCGCATATTTATCGCAGAGCTTATCCGCGAAAAAGTTTTTCTGAAAATCCGCAAAGAAGTGCCGTATTCGACAACAGTCGTGGTGGATGATATTAGTGAACGCCCTGATGGAACGACGTATATCAAAGCGCGTATTTTGACGACTGACGACCGATACAAGACAATTTTGATCGGCAAAGGCGGACGACGTATCAGAGAAATAGGTATGATGAGCCGCAAAGAACTCGAGGTAGCAACAGGGAAGAAAGTTTACCTTGATCTTATGGTTGAAACTGACCGGCACTGGGTGCGCGCTTTTTCATGATTATCACGGGAGAACTAAAAACCATCAGCAATATGGATGTGTTTGCGAGTCCGTTTGACAAATCCCTCTTTTTGTAAATCTTCAAGAACTTTGTCTATTCGCTGATCTCCCTGAAGGTTTTTTATCAAATCTGCTTCATGTATTTTGCCTTTTTCCATAACAATCTTGAGTATTTTGCCCCGTAGCTCACGCAGCGATCCTGCAAAAGCAGATTGCTTCGCATAGTGATGACTGCCTCGGGAAGGATTTGTATAGTTTTTTTTCAGCATCGCGCCATAATCCATGAGAGCGAAGTACCACATGCGCGGATTTTTTGCATCAAGTGTTTTTTCGATAAGAGGTAGAAGTTTGCTGTCTTTTACTGATTTTTTCCCCGTGAAGAAAAAGTGAAGATACACGCTGCGGATATTGGTCTCTATAAAGACGACTGGTTTATTGAATGCAAATGCCGCAATTGCGCACGCTGTGTTTTTGCCAACTCCCGGAAGCTCTGTGAGCTTATTAATTTCCGCAGGAAAATGACCTGAAAAACGCTCCACCACCATGCGCGCGCTGCGGATAAGATACATGGCCCTGCGATTGTATCCCAATCCTTGCCAGAGGGAAAATACGTGAGCAAACGTGGCTTTTGCAAGTGAATAAATATCAGGAAAAGCCGCGATAAATGCACGATATTTGGCAAGGACACGGTCTACCTGTGTTTGTTGGAGCATCACCTCGGAGACAAATATACGATATGGATCCTGCGTATCTCTCCACGGCAATACACGCCTATTGTGTGCAAAATATGTGTAGATACGCTCCCGGAATTTTTTAATCAACGCAGTATTCATCTCGCAAGCAGATTTTTAATTCTATCCAAACATTCTGTTTTCCCCAAAATCTCCATTGATTCGTTAAGCGGTGGAGAGATTTTCTTACCGGTTATTGCAACGCGCAAAACCATGAAAAACTCGCTCGCTTTGACATTATTTTCTTTTGCTACTACCTGCATATGCTCGCCAATCGAGTCAGCTCGCCAATCATGAGTTTTTTCTATTCCATCGTGTATTTTATGTAATAGATTTTGTTTTGAAGAAAGGTCGGTTTCATATTTTTGCGGTGGCGTGAAAAAAAACTCACAAAGGGGTAGATAATCAGATAACTTTTTAATCCTCTCTTGTATTAAGGGAATAGTTTTTGCAATAAGATTTATATCATATTTTCTCTCATAAAAATTGAAGACTTTGGACTTTAGACTTTCGACTTTGGACTGACGAATGTATTCACCATTGAGCCACTCGAGCTTTGCAATGTTAAAACGAGCTCCCACTGAATGAATTTTTGTTCTGTCAGTAAACGATTTCACAAATTCTTCAAGGGTAAAAATCTCCCCTTTCGGGTGGTTGTATACAAGATTTGCTAGATAGTTTAATATTGCTTCCGGTAAAAATCCCTGCTTCTTGTACCAGCTTACTGCAGCGTGGCTATGACGTTTGCTCAACTTAGAACCATCGGGATTCCTCAGTAACGGCGTGTGTAAATAAGAAAGCGGTTTGTCATCCCACCCAAAGTATTGACGAAGTAAAACATGCTTTGGCGTCGAGCTGATCCATTCCTCGCCTCTAATTACTTGGGTTATTTCCATATCATGGTCATCTACGACAACGGCTAAATGATACGTAGGAAACTTGTCTGACTTGAGAATAACTTGATCGTCAATAAGTTCCGTTTTAAACTGAATTATTCCTCTAATATCGTCTCTAATATCTAGGGTTGACTTATCATAAATAATTTTCATTCTGATTACGTAAGACTCTTTCTTTATTCTTTCTTTCACTTCAGTGGAACTTAAAGTTCGACATCGACCATCATACATAGGAGGTTTACCCGCTGCCTGCTGTTGTTTACGCATTTGCTCAAGATCTTCAGGCGAACAAAAACAATAATATGCTTTTTTTTGCTCAACTAACCATTGAGCTCTTTCTTTATATCGAGGTAATTTTTCTGATTGACGATACGGTGGATATGGACCACCATGCTTAGGACTTTCATCGGGGATAAGACCGAACCACTCTAACGCTTCGAAAATTGCTTCTTCAGCGCCTTTGACATATCGATTCCGATCGGTATCTTCAATCCGAACAATAAATTGACCTTTCGGTTTTGCATTTTTGGCAATGGCATAATTGATAAGTGCTTGAAAGATCGTACCAATATGAGGAAAACCCGTCGGAGATGGAGCAATACGTGTACGTACCATAGCATTGACATTATACCAAAGATGAGAGTATTATGAAAAAATGAAACAAAACATACGAATCGTCACATTAATTTCATTTTTGATGATCAGTGTTGTACTGCTGATACTCACCCTCATCGCAAATAGAAAACAACAAACATATCAATCGAAAGCACAAGAAATACCTTCTCCTCCGGTTGAACAAACTGCCACCGTATCTGCACAACTTATGAAACTGCGAGGAGAGATAGAGGAAAAGAATACGGGTATTTTAGGTGTTCTTGAGGAATATAAACAAGGAGATGCACTAAAAAAACAAGAACTGATTCCTCTACTCTCTCAAAAAGCACGAGAAAGAACAACGACACTTCTGGCGCTTCTTGAAGAAAGTCCGAGAGAAGTTTATACGCATGCTTTTACCCAAGATACCTTATCACAATTTCCGCAAGAAACACAAGCTATTCTTGAAAAGAGAGTAACAACGACGGGAACGGTCAATACCTATATATTTGATAATTTTGAAGAGAATACCTCTTTCGAAACTGCAACATTTGTTGAGGAGAAAACAGATGAGGAGATGAATTTTTATGCAGTACAAGATAATCCTATCTCTTTTCTTTCAGGTACGGTGATCAATGTTAATAATGCCGTAAAACTACAAGAGCCTATACAACCAGAGTCACTTTCTTCCAACAATGGTCTTATTAAACCTGTTTTTGCGCAGGATTTCGTAGGAAGCGATCTCCGAACAATATTAAGTATTATTACCATAGATTTTGTCTACATAAAAACACAAAACTTTGAGACAATTGGCCCACAAAGCATTTTGTTTATTCTTGCGATAGATTCTGATATTTTAAACTCCGATCTTATTCCTCCTTCTCCTGAAATAGTTTCGGAAAAAATTAATAAATACACGAAAAAATTTTATGAGAAAATTTCATACAATAAACTAAGACTTATGCCCACGATATATCCCCGATGGCTCCCTATTGATCTCCATCCTCAACAATTCACTGATTTTGAACAGCGTTATAAATATGCCAGTAAGAAACAACTAATGCAGTTGGCTTTGGAAAACAATATAAATATTGGACAATACCAACGCTTATTTTTTATTCTTGCAACAAATAAAAAAAGCCCTTATTACGGTGGATATGCAAGTATAGGCGGAAAAGATATTACAACGGTCAACGGTAAATACGTATTGAGCGGCTCAATTGCTGTTGGACTATATTATTTTAATGATCCTGACTATCTTTTTACAAGAGTAATTCCTCATGAGATCGGTCATAATCTGGGCGCAGCACATGCAGGCTCGATAGGATTTTGTGGTCTCTCTATACTAGAATCAAATCTACAACGGTATTTTGTTGATCAAAAAATCGGTGAGATCGGCATAAAAAATGGAACTATCCCATGCAAATATGTCGAATATGGTAATCCTTTTGATGTTATGGGAAGGGGGGGAGTTGATAAAGATAATGATTTTAATCCGTTTATTAAGAGAAAATTCGGATGGCTTAGTAATGATCAAATTATCGATATAGATCAAGAAAAACCCAATGGCACCTATACAATACAAAAATATAATGATTATGCAACTCAAAAGAATTTTCCAAATGCTGTACAAATCAGTGTTAAAAATAGTGAAGAACAAAATTATTACTTATATTACAGAAATGTATCCTATGACACAAATTTAGATCTAGGTGAATTTAATCTCGACAAGAACAATGTCGATTCTTTGGCGGTTGATTTTGAACTATTTCCACAAAAATTATATGATAACCAACATTATCTAGAACGTACTATTCTTTTAAAACCACCAGCTTCGTCCAGATATCTCATGTCTCCTTTGGGAAGTGAAAAAAATACATTTACACTAGTAGGCTTTCCTATCGGACAAAAATTTACTGACAATGTACATAACCTTGTTATTACGGTAGAAAAAGCAAATAAAAAAGAGGGAACGCTTACTTTCAGCATTTCTTCATGTGATGAAAAACCATCTGTCATTTATTCAACTGGACAAGCTGGTTTGTACACTGCTTCAGTGAATGTTTTTGAAAATGATCTATTAAAACAAGGTGTATTGACGCATTCACTATCAATCTTTATAGAAGAAAAATCAGAATGTGAAAAAAATATCTACAGTTTCACTTCTTCTCAAGAAATGACCCAAGGAACATTACGAGTAGATCCTCCCCATTTTGCACAGCAACAAATAGAATTTTATAAACTACATCCTTTTGATTACATGAAGACAAACACTCTAACAACAAATGTACGAATTTTTGAACCAACTCCTATTGATACCAAACTTTTTTTCAAAGTATCGAAAAATAAAGAATCAGGAGAAACAATGACAACTACCAATGGAGCTGTCGAATATCATCTTGTTCCCAGCACAGAGGAATATAAAAATGATCTTGAGCCAAATCTTTTGTTTGTAAAAAACTTAAATGATCCACAACGGTTATATAACATACAGGTAAAAAAAGGAGAAAAACTCATATTGAAAGCTTCTTTACGGAATAACTCAAGAAATCCGTCTGGCAATAAAAGCAGAGATTTTCAGGTGAAATGGAGTATCCTCGATGAAAAAGGAAATAATCAAATCCCTCCTTTTTTCAAGCGGGTTGACGGTATTTCACCACAAGGTAGTACATCGCAGGAGTTTGAATGGGCCGTGCCCGACGACGTTATACCTGGAGATTATCGCGTCGTTTTTGAAGCTGATCCACGGGGAAGGATTGAGGAGTTTAATGAAAATAATAATCAGATATGGAGAGATTTCACCGTAGTTGAAGATAATGAAACAAAACAATAACATGTATAAACCAAAAGCAAAAGTTTTTATTGATGGAGCAAATGTTTTCTATACACAAAAACATCTTCGCTGGAATATTGACTGGAAAAAAATGTTGAAACAATTATCAGAAAAATTCAATGTAATTGAAATACGCTATTACACCGGCATAAAAAATACTGATGAAAAAATGAAAAAATTTCTTCATCGGCTTCGTAAAATTGGCATAAAAACAATGACAAAACCTCTCAAAATCATTAAGGGCAAACAAGACAATGTGCTTTTCAAATCAAATTGCGATGTTGAGATGGCAGTAGATATTCTTCTTGAGGTAAATAATTTTGAAGTTCTTATTCTTTTCTCCGGTGACTCTGATTTTGTCCATCTGATCAAAATTCTGCAAAAACAATTTCAAAAAAAGGTCATTGTCTATTCTTCAAGAAGAACAATTTCGTGGGAGTCTAAATTGGCGACTAATAAGTACTTCTTTTTGGAAGATATAAAAGATAAAATAGAGAAATAAAAAAACCCCCCGATTGCTCGGGGGTACTGTAAAACAGTATATACTGTACCAAAAAATGGTACGTATGTCAATAGGAAAAATGAAAGTAAACAATTATGACACTTACTGAAGTCATATACTATTTCAGAAAATTTGCCCCTTTTGTTCTCGGTCTTGGGGTATTTTTTGTTATTGTCTTTTTCATCATCCGCTTTTACCTGGGCTATCTTGATGCGCAAAAACCAAAACCTCTTGCGATTGACCCAATTTTCGGCAAAATTCAACGGATCTCGATACCAAACACATTTGGATACCCGCAAAACCCGCAGTTTATCCTCGATACGATCGAAGGCGTGCCAAAAACTGCAACCGACACTGCAAAAGTATTTTTTCTCCCCCCCCGCTCGCCCCGTTTCGGATATCTTTCAAAGATATATCTGATGGCAAAGATGCTGGGATTTGACACTGAAGTCGCCAAACATAAAATCGCTGACCAAAAAGCGGTTTTTGAGGATAGCGAAAAAAGCCTTGAGATAGATATTGCTTATTTTAATTTTAGTTTTGATAGACAATTTGATCAAAACGCCGGTCTTTTTAATGGTGTGCTCCTGCCGCAGGAGTCTGAAATAAACGAAAAAACAAAAGGATTTCTCACGAGTCTCGACAGATACCCCGAAGAACTCGCGACAGGAAAAGTAAATATCATCTATATGCGCTATGATCCCGCAAAAAAAGAATTCACACCGGTGGAGGAGAAAAAAGAGGCAAATGTGTTTGAAATAGATTTTTTCAGAGGCGATATTGACGGTTTTCCCGTAATCCCGCAGAACTATTTCACCAGTAGCAATTTCCTTTTGGGCACGTTTAAAGAAGGAAAACTCTTTGTACTCCGCGCAGCAATCCAGTTTTATGAAAAAGAAGTTGAAAAAGTTGGAGTCTATCCGATAAAAACCGGCGATGAGGCATGGGTTGCCCTTTTAAACAAAGGTGCCTTTATCGTCTCTGCCGGAAAAACAGATACACTTGTCATCAAAAAAATGTTTTTGGGATATCTTGATCTTGCGACGTATGAAGAATATCTACGGCCAGTATACGCGTTTTTGAGCGATGATGGATTTGTGGCGTATGTACCGGCAATACAAGAAGCATTTGTCGAATAATTCTATCACCACTAAAAAATGAAACAAAACATACGTATTATTACATTAATTTCATTTTTGATGATCAGTGTTGTACTGCTGATACTCACCCTCATCGCAAATAGAAAACAACAAACATATCGGTCAAAAGCACAAGAAATACCCTCTCTCCCCGTTGAACAAACTGCGACAGAATCTGCACAACTGATAAAGCTACGGGGAGAGATAGAGGAAAAAAATACAAGTCTGTTAGGACTACTTAACCAATACAAACAAGTAGATGAAGAAGGAAAAAAAGCACTGGTTCCCACACTTTCTCAAAAAGCACAAGAGAGAACGATAACATTACTTGCGCTTCTTGAAGAAAGTCCTGCAGAAGTATATAAGCAAGCATTTAGTCGCGATATACTTGCACAATTTCCTCAAGAGACACAAGAAATTCTCGAAAAGCGAGTATCTACACAGGGAACCGTAAATACCTATATCTTTGATAATTTTGAGAAGAATACATCTTTTGAAACTGCAACATTTGTTGAAGATAAGACAGATGAAGAGATGAATTTTTATCCTGTACCTACATCTCTATTCCGCTATGGATTCAGGGTAAAAGCAACTAATGCGGTCAAAACTAACGGGTCTTCCGAAAATACAAATACCTCTCTTATCGCTGTTGAATTAGAAGAAACTGAAGAGCAACAATTAAAAACGACCGGACAGCAGAATGTATTAACCCTTGTTTTAAAAGACACTGATTACACTGTTCCTTTGGGAATTGATATACCATATATCACTCAACAACTAAATGAAACCGTGGGAAAATTTTTTGAAGAAGAATCATATAACAAGCTGTCACTTAATTTTATTGTCGAACCCAAAATATATGCCTTTAATATTGAAAGCTACGAACTAGAAACACTAAACGCAAAGTTACCGAAGAAACTGATAACTTTTGCGTTCGAGAATAGTATTGATCTCACTTCATATGAAAGTTATTTGGTGATTATTATGACAGATAAACGCTCAAACTACGAAGGCATGGGCACTATGGGCAAGGTAAATATTACAGTTAAAACCAAAGATAAAACAGTTAGCTTTGATAGCTCCATTACCTCGATAGTCTACAATGGTAAAAATGAGCCCTATTTTTTTTCTCGTCTTATTCCTCATGAAATCGGTCATAATCTGGGCGCAGAACATGCGAACTCAATGGTTTGTAATTCTCCTACCATAAAAACTAATACCTTTTCGGGTCAAGATCAGTCATGCCTACTAGAAGAATATGGAAATAGCAGTGATGTTATGGGCGCTCTGGGTTTGCTGCACAAAGAAAAATATGCTCATTTTGGTCCCTATGCAAAAAAATATTTGAGATGGCTGCCGGATGAGAAAATTATCAAAATTAATACCGAAAAACCACAGGGAATTTATACCATCCAACAATATGATCTCGATATATCAGGCAATAATTTGCCTGTTGCCGCGTGGATTCCTTTTGCTACTAATAATCTAAGTGCTCCTGAAGAACGAGATCTGTTTTTACACAATGTGTTTGATAGTCTTATGTTTAATTTTGAATCAAAACCATATATAGAGGGTAAATTAATGCAGACTATTCTTTTTACAACATTTCCAGAAAACGGTTTCTCCCAAAATGATTCCATTACCGATCAAAAACATGATGTTATCTTCACTGTAGAAGACATAAATAAAGAAGAAAAAACACTCTCTTTTCGAATTACTTCATGTAATAAGACACCATATATATTCTATCTAAACGGAGGACATGATCTCACCACCGCATCAGTCAATATCTTTGAAAATGATGTGTTAAAACAAGGCATGCTTACTTATTCATTGCCTATTTCAATTGGAGAAAAAGCAACATGCGAGAAAAACATCTCTGTATTTACTCCCTCTCAAAAGATAGTTCAAGGGACATTGCGTGTAGACAATGTCCCTTGAACTATCTTTTGAGAGGGAGTAAAAACATCTCTGTATTTACTCCCTCTCAAAAGATAGTTCAAGGGACATTGCGTGTAGACAATGCACATTTTTCTCGATCGCAAATAGAACAAGATAAAATTGCATTACAAGGCAACGTAAATATAAATGAATTAATAACAAACATACGAATTTTTGAACCAACTCCTATTGATACCAAACTTTTTTTCAAAGTATCGAAAAATAAAGAATCAGGAGAAACAATGACAACTACCAATGGAGCTGTCGAATATCATCTTGTTCCCAGTACAGAAGAATATAAAAATGATCTGGAGCCAGGATTTCTTTTTGAGAAAAATACCTTGAATGAATATAGTGTCATGATTAAAAAGGGACAGAAAATGTTTTTCCGGACGAGACTTCGAAACAATTCTCGCAATCCGTCTGGCAATAAAAGCAGAGATTTTCAGGTGAGATGGAGTATCCTCGATGAAAAAGGAAATAATCAAATCCCTCCTTTTTTCAAGCGGGTTGACGGTATTTCACCACAAGGTAGTACATCGCAGGAGCTTGAATGGACCGTACCCGACGACGTTATACCTGGAGATTATCGCGTCGTTTTTGAAGCTGATCCACGGGGAAGGATTGAGGAGTTTAATGAGAATAATAATCAAGTGTGGCGAGATTTCACCGTAGTTGACTAAAAACTTTGATACGATATATTACTTGTGAGCCAGTTGACAATGTTTTTGGTGTCTTCAAATCTATCAGCACTTTTTAGTATTACAATCAGTGAGCGTTTATCATCACCAGGTTTTTTATAGAGGGAAATCAAGTGTTCCCCGGCCTCTTCTGTATAGCCAGTTTTGACTCCTGCAATCCCCGGTATTTCACCCAATAATTTATTGACGTTATACAACGCATGAAAATTTGTAAAATCAACGTCAGATACGGTGATACTTTTCGTGGAAACCATCTTGGCGAGGGAAGATTGAGAAAGAAGCACGCGTGAGGCAATTGCTAAATCAAAAGGACTGGTATATTGCTCTTGATCATCAAACCCTGCGGGATTTTTAAACCGTGAATTTTTCATACCCAGCTCCACTGCTTTTTGATTCATGCGCACGATAAAATCATCAAATCCCCCAGAGTAGTTGTCTGCAAATACATACGCCGCGTCATTACCCGAATGGATTAAAAGACCATATAAGAGATTTTCCGCGCTCATTTTTTCACCTTCAAAAAGTCCCATCTTCTGTCCTTCAGTCACTGTCCGCTTCACCGTAAGTGGCGTATCAAAAGAATATATGTCAGAAGAAACAAGGGCAGTAATAACTTTGGTCGTTGAGGCAGGAAGAAAACGGTCATTGGCATTTTTTTGGAATATCGGAGTAAATGAATCAAGATCCACAATATATGCCCCTTCTGCCGTAATATCAGGCGCAAGATACGGATTAATCATAAAAGGAAAAGGCTTTCGATCATAGGTGATGGAAACGTCCTGCTTTTCGAAAAGTTGCCTCTCTCGGGTAAAAAGACGGGCATAATAGGTATCACCCGGATAAAACAAAAAAAGAAGTGTAAAAAAAATCAAAAAACAAAAATGATGTAATTTCATAAACGCACATCAACTCTTTCCATATCGCGCGGGAAAAGTGATGCCTCGCGGACATTTTTGAGTCCCAAAATACCCATGATAATTCTCTCTGATCCAAATGAAAATCCACCCTCCGGCGGCATGCCGTATCGAAAAGCCTGAAGATAAAGCTCACTTTTTGCAATGTTGATGCCCCGCTCACGCGCCTTCTTCAGCAAGATCGAAAGATCATGGATCCTCTGCCCGCCCGTACACCACTCCATACCTCGCCCCAAAAGATCAAAGCTCAAGGTATATCCTGGGTCTTTCGGATCTTCATGGGTATAAAACGGACGCTTATTTACCGGATAGTGAGTGATAAAGACAAAATCAGAGCCTTTCTCATCACGTACCCATGCACCGATCTCCCGTTCATCCTCTGGTGATAAATCAGGTTCACCTTTGACGTCTTTTCCGCTTCGGCTAAAAATGATCTCCTGTGCCTCTTTAAGCTTCAGTCGAGGAATAGCACCTCCCACCTTTGGGAGAGATGCCCCATGAAGAACAAGCTCGCCCTTATTAAGCCTCCCAACTTCTTTTATAATATATTTGATCACATCTTCGGCAACTTCCATGACTTCAGTCCATGCATCAATAAATCCAAACTCAACATCAAGCGTTGTCACCTCGGCCAAATGGCGGGTGGTGACTGATGGCTCCGCCCGAAGAGTTTTATTGACGGTAAATACTCGCTCAAAAACACCGACCATTATCTGTTTATAAAACTGTGGACTTTGTGAAAGATATGCTTTGTGCCCAAAATACTTGACTTCAAACACATCAGCGCCTCCCTCGGCAGTTTCCGGGATAATGACAGGAGATTGAAACTCTGTAAATTTTTTTTGTTTCAAACCACTCCTAAAAGCATCAATGACCGTCTCTTGCACTTTAAAGATCGAAGAAACCAGAGGGTGTCTAAGTGTCAATCCACGATAGTCCAAAAGCACGGGAAGTGTGAGCTCCAGTTGTTCTTTTCCCATATCAAAAGGCAACTTTTCTGATTTGCTGATCACCGCGCAAGTTTTTACCTCAATCTCGACTGAACCTGTTTTAAGTTTTGGGTTGATGAGCTTCTCTGGTCTTTTTTTCACGATGCCGCAAACAGATACAACATCCTCTGGTGAAATTCCTCGTATGGTTTCATCTCCCACGAGTTGGACAACCCCCGAGGAGTCGCGAAGATCAATGAAAATCACTTTTTTGTGATCTCGTATATGTGTCGCCCAGCCAGATAAATTAACCTCTTTTCCTATATGATGAGCAACATCTCCGATAAAAATGTCTTTCATGTCCCTTATGATACTACGTTGCCTCTTTCTTGACAATGACTTTCCCTTTTCCCCGTATTTTTTCTCTTGCGCCCCACCGATCAATTTCAAGTGTGTACACCACTGCCACTTTCTGTCCTTTTGACAGAGTGAGAAAAAGGTCTGCTTTTTTGAAAAAAATGACTTCAAGCAATGAAGAAGAATTATCTCCATGCTCGTTATCTGCAATAACTATTTTGAGATGACTATTATCTCTGCCAAAAATTCCTGCTGAAACAATCATTCCTTCGCAGTAGAAAGTAGGTTGCGGATTTCCTACTCCAAACGGCTGCAAACCTTCAATACTTTTCACGAGAGAAATCGTAAGTGAAGAAATAGGTATGCTAAAATCACTGTTAATACTTGGTTCAAGATCTTTGTCTTGAAGGAGCGTATCTGCCGCATGAATCACTGCTTTTTTAAACGGTTCTATATTTTTTTTCTCTATGGTAAATCCCGCTGCTGCCTTGTGTCCGCCCACATCTACCAGAAATTTTTGATGTTTCTTCAAAAAAGCAGTAATGTCAAAACCTTGGATTGAACGGGATGATCCTTTCGCAAATCCATCGGCCATGGTGATAACAACGGTAGGACGATAATACTCTTCAGTTATCCTTGCGGCGATAAGTCCAATAATTCCTTCATTCCACGTACGTGAAGTAAGAACAATCACTTTTGAAAGCTTTTTTTTCCGCGCGCGCTCTTCCTCAACAATTTTTTTTGCCTCCTCAAGAGCATCCTCGACCAAAACTTGCCGCTCTTTGTTTTTTTGTCCGACTTTTCGAGCAAGTTGTAGCGCTTTCTCATCCTGCTTTGTACAAAGGAGACGAAGCGCGTCAATAGCATGTTCAAGCCGTCCTACTGCATTAATGCGCGGGGCAATAATAAAACCTATGTCATACGGCATCATAACTTTTCCCAAAATTCCTGCCTCACGCAAAAGGTGTATCATGCCTTTTCTTCGTGTGCGGGCAAATGCGAGAAGTCCATGTTTGACCAAGCTTCGCGTTGCCCCCTGTAAAGGCACCAAATCAGCGATCCCTCCAATTGACGCTAGGAGGATGTAATCTGAAGAAAAATGATCAGTAAGTATAGTCAGTGTTTCTTTCTGGACGAGCCTTTCGTTTTTGAAATATTGGAAAAGCTCTTTTGCAAAAAAATAGGCAACACCTGCGCCCGACAACTTTTCCGTGTGAAATACTGCGTGTGCTTTTGAAGAAAAATGAGCAGGCTTCACATGGTGATCGGTGACAATGACACCAATTCCCATAGAATGAGCATATGCGATCTTCTCTGCAGCTGAAATGCCATGATCCACGCTGATGATCAAACGCGGATCGTAGAGTTTTTTCACCGCATCAATGCCTTTTTGTGAAAATCCATATCCCTCATGCACGCGATGGGGCACATAGGGCATAGCATGAAACCTAAGAAGATGGAGCGTCTCCCATAAAACAGCACCTCCCGTGATACCATCTGCATCATAATCTGTATACACCACCACTGTTTCTTTCCTCTCCCATATCTTTTTCAACAGCTCAAAAGCTCGCAGGCACTGCGATTTGGGAAAAAATGTGTCGAGGGTAATATCTGCGGGTTTTGGCGGGTGAAGGAATGTGTTTCTATCGGTTATTTTTCTCGTCGTAAAAAATGCCTCGAGAAACTCTTCAGGAGTAATGTGCTTTTTCCTGAAGTGATGCTTGATAGTAATCTTCATCGGGATAACATGATAGAATAGAAATTATGAAACACGAGTTTATTGTACCAGAGATTATCACCCGTTTTATGGCGGTTTTTAAAAATAAAGATTATCGTATATACATTGTGGGAGGTGCGCTGCGGGAGTTACTGCGAGGTTTTTCTCCTTCCAACTGGGACTTCACGACAAACGCTACTCCAGAGCAAATTCAACAATTATTTGCTGACAATTTTTACCACAACGAATACGGCACGGTAACAGTCAAATACGAAAACAATCTTTTTGAAGTAACGCCTTTTCGCACAGAAGAAGACTATACCGATCTGCGCCATCCGCAAAAAATTACATGGGCAAAAAACATTGAGGAAGATTTGGCACGGCGTGACTTCACGATAAATGCGATTGCCTTTGACGGCCGTGAACTCATTGACCCCCATCACGGAATTGCCGATATAAAAGAGAAAATCATACGGGCGGTCGGCGACCCCGATAAGCGCTTCAGTGAGGATGCGCTCCGCCTCATGCGGGCGGTGCGGATTGCCACAGAAGTTGAGTTTACTATCGAGGATAAAACGCGTGCGGCACTGATGAAAAATAGCTATCTTCTTGCCAAAATTTCAAAAGAACGGGTGAGAGATGAACTCTTCAAGATTTTGAAAAGCGACTATGCGGCAGATGGAATACTGCTTCTGAAAAATACCGGCCTTCTTGCGCATATCATTCCCGAGCTTGATTATGCCTTTTCCATTCCTCAAAAAAGCCCGGGACGGCATCATATCTACGATGTGGGCACCCACCTCGTCATGTCGCTTAAAAGCTGCCGCGCAAAAGACCCGATCGTACGTTTGGCAGTACTCCTTCATGATATTGGCAAACCCGCAACGTTTAAAAAAGATGAAAAAACAGGACTTATCACGTTTTTTAACCATGAAGTAGCTGGGGGGCATCTCGTGAAAAAAATTGCTCACGACCTTCGGCTTTCCACAACGGAAAAAAACCGCCTCTTCACTTTGGTGCGTTTTCATCAGTTTACCGTATCAGAATTGCAAACCGATAAAGCAATCCGCCGCTTTATCCGCGACGTGGGAAAAGAAAACCTTACAGATATGCTCATTTTACGCGATGCCGACCGCATCGGATCAGGCGCTAAACCCACGTCATGGCGCTATGAACTCTTTAAAAAACGCTTGGTTGAAGTGCAAAAAGAGCCGTTTCAAATAACAGATTTGAAAATAGACGGCAATGACGTTATGAAAACGCTTCACCTAAAACCTGGACCACGAGTCGGACAAATCTTGCAGAAGTTGTTTAACGAAGTCGTCGAAAAAAAACTCAAAAACGAACGAGAGATTCTTCTTAAAAAGTTGAAAACATTCTAGATCGTTTATGTATTACCATATATGCGCGGCCGCGCAATAATGGTATTCTACTTACGCTTCTTTTTTCCCTCCATCATCTCCAGAACCGGGACGGCAATAAAGGGGGAAGAGTAGGTGCCAGTAATGGTACCAATAAGAAGTGTGGCTACGAAAAATTTGATGCTTAATCCTCCCAAAAGAATAAGGGCCAAAAGCATCAGGATAATCGTGAGAGAGTTATTGAGCGAGCGCACCATAGTCTCGGTAACTGCTTTATTTGCGAGATGGGAAAAAGGTGTTGTTGTCTCGATTTTCGTATGCTCGCGAATTTTATCAAATACGACAATCGTATCGTGGACCGAAAAAGACATCGTAGTTAAAATCGCAGTCACAAACAATGTATCAAATTCTGCATCCAAAAATCTACTCAAGAGCGAATACGTTCCTAAAACTATAAGAAAATCATGGATAAGCGCGACAATTGCAGCTAGTCCATACGTGAAGCGAGAGAATGAAATAGTGAGATACAGGAAGATTCCAATGATTGCAACGATGGCGGCTATGATAGTTTTTTGTGCGGTTTCTTTCCCCATGGTTGGTCCAACCGTCTCGAAGCGAAGTGTTTCAATGCGAACCTTATGTGCATCTTGTATTTTTTTTCGCAAAGTTTCTTCCTTTTTTTCATCAATGGGTGCCGTCTTAAGGAGATAGCGATTTTCCCCTGTTTCCTCTATAGAAACTATTTTTATGCCCTCTGTCTGTGTTGTCTTTTGTATGACGTCACGAGAGATTTTTTTATCAAATGAATATTCGACGATACCTCCACCCGTAAAATCGAGAGAAAATACAAAACCATAGCGCACGAGCGAAAAAATACCAACAACCAGCACTATCCCTGAAATAATGAAATAAAAAAATTTATATTTCAAAAAATTAATCATACAATGTATTATTTTTTACCTCGATTTGACCTCCGATTCGGAGGTTTTGATCGGGGTTGATTTTTATAGAATGCACCAATTAACCTTCGTGTAATGACAACACCAGTAAATAAACTAGTCAAGACTCCAATCCCTAGTGTTAGCGCAAAACCTTTCACCAGCCCAAATTGGGGGAAAAGGCTGAAATTAAACGGATTAAAGAGGATAAACGCAACTAGAAGCGTCGTAAGATTTGCATCTTTTATCGCAGAAATCGCTTTGCCAAAGCCAATTCTTATGGCAATATCGCGGCTTTTCCCCTTCCTCTCCTCTTCTTTTATGCGCTCAAAAATCAAAATGTTTGCATCAACTGCCATACCGATCGAAAGGATAAATCCGGCAACTCCCGAAAGAGTAAGCACCACCGGAATGGCGCGAAAGAGCGCAAACGTAATCAACCCATAAATAAGAAGGGCGAAAGATGCGATGATACCAAAAAAACCATAGTAGCTCACCATGAAAACCACCACTGCCACAAGACCGATCATTCCCGCAAATACACTTTTTCTCACATGCTCTGCCCCAAGCGTTGGGCCAATCGCCTTAAGCTCTTTGAGCTTGATGGGTACTGGCAACGCGCCAGAATTTATCGCAATTGAGAGGTTTTTAGCCTCATCCACACTAAAATCACCGGAGATCACAGCTTCTCCACCACTTATTGCCTGTTGTACGGTCGGCGCAGATATGGGGATACCATCCAAAAATATGCCAAGTGCCTTTCCCACATTTCTTTTCGTTATTTCTTCAAAAAGTTTTGCTCCCTCACCGTTAAAAATAAGAGCGACGACTGGTTTGCCTGTGTTGGGGTCAAACTGTATGGAAGATTTTTTGATATGTCTGCCGGTTAAATCTGTTTTTTGGGTGAGACGAAGGATGACGGGCGTTTGTGTTGCTTCCTTGATATCTGCCGATGACATTGCAGCCTCTTCTCGAAAATCAAGCTCTGCAGTTTTGCCAATAAGTGCCATGGTCTCCGAGACATCTTGCACACCCGGCAAATCTACCGTCAGGCGATAATTATCACCAGTTTTGTACGTTTGGATTGATGGTTCACTGACGCCAAAAAAATTGACGCGTTTCTCAACAACATCTCGAAGTGAAGACAAAGCATCTTCCCTGTCAGAAAGTACTATTTTTTTCATATCTGCTTCATAGACGAGATGACTACCACCTTTCAAATCCAAACCAAGATGTGTCGAAAAATTTTTTTTGATCCGCCATGTTCCGATTTGAAAATCAATACGCAATGGATGAATAATGGTATCAACTTTGAATCCTCCCAATGAAAACTTCAGTGTCCTATTTTCAGGCAAATCTATCAGAATAATAATCACCAAAAACACAAAAAATATAACCGGTGCAAGGCGGACTTTTCGTATCATTTCATCAAGTGCTCCTCACTACCTAGAAGCATTATTTTCGGTTGTTTCAGAAAAGACCACATGAAGGGATCGTTATTTTTCTTTCTGAAAAGAAATTCCTCCTCTGTCATAATAGTATAATTAATTTCTCTTCCCCATTTTTTTTCTTCTTCTCCAACGAGCGTAGTCACTTCAGGCGCAACAACTGTGCCGACAAAAAGAATATAAATTTCTCCTTCTGATATTTTTTGTCTTTTTGCGAATTTTGTTGACAAAACGATATATTTAAGAGATCCAAGCCGAGTTACATTTTTTAACAGCTTCGTGGCGAATGCGCTTGTTTTTGTGCATATGCGCAAAAATTCTTCAAACAAAAAATATCGCGGGTCAAGTGAATAAATCACTTTGTTGATTCTTCTTTCTTTTTTGAGGATTCCTTCTTTCTCAAGGATCGTGAGCTCGCGCTTCACCGCATTAATCTCCTCCCCCACTTCCCGCTGAACTTTGCGCAGATGAAATGTATCGCCAACATGTTCGAAAAAAAGAGAAAGTATTTTCCTGCGTGTTTTTGAAGGAATAATATGCTCCAACATAAATACAGTATTCTACACTACAGAAGAAGTTTTTTTAAAGTACCTCTATTGTATTGCCTTTTGGCACTATTTCAATGAATATCAACCCGCCCTTGAAGACAATGTCCTTTCCCGCGTTATCATACATTTTCATTCGCTCAAACGCATCTTCTTTTTCCCATGTGCCTTTGATCGATACGCCGTTTTTGAAAACCATGAGATCTCCTTTTCCGATCAGCTTGTATAACAGGTGTCCTCCAGAATACCCGTCATTTGCAGGAGATTCTTGCGCAAAAAGAATAATGAGACTTTGCGCTTCAATCTGTTTATTGTTATTTTTATCCATGTGGAGTACTCCACCATTGGTACGCTTGAATCCTCCTGATGCTTGATCGTATTTCCACGACACCGAATAATCTGGCTTGTTATCCCAAAAATCAAACGAGATGGTGTTTGCCGCGGTCCCCTTTGCCTCTTGCTCTTCCTCAAATTTCCATGACACAAATTTGCCGTCCCACTGCACTCCATCTTCGTCCGCTTCAGTCAACTTTCGCTTTGTACGGGCAAAGTCCCACAACTTCGTCGTCGTCGAATAGACCGTATGTTCAGTAATCCGCCCTGGTAACCGTTCATAATCGCGCCAATAATAGGGAAACGGCACAGCGAATTGGTTGAGATCATTGTACAAATTCCAGCCCAGTTTCCTGATTTTTCCCAATGCATCTGCCGGGCCTTCGGTATTTGCCCCTCCCACGTGCGCGTAGAGCGGATACTCGCCATATTCGGATAACGCGTCAATAAAATACACACGCGCTGATCGCACTGGACCTACGTATTGGGCATCTTTACAATAATAAATGGCTAAAAATCGGGTGATGCCGCCTTCGGCAACCGCCTCATAGATGATGTCTGCGGACATGAGTCCCGACTGCGGCCGTGCCTCTTGATGGTTTTCAATCATGACACCAAGTGGTCGTCTTTTTTCCCATTTTTCTTTCTGTGTTTTTGTGAGCATTTCTCCGTTTAAGGGGCATTGTTCAGTTTTGGGTTCATCAGGCTCCTGCGAAGGCAATGCTCCATTTTTGGGAGCACTATAGCGCGAAAGCGGTGATTTGATCGCTTTTCCAGCACTACTATCAAAGAAAGAATATGCAAAATACGCAGATACAAGATACAGTAAAATGGAAATAAAAATAACTGCTTTTTTATTCATACTATATTGAAAGAGTTTTTACTGGGCTTTTTGTATCGCCTCTTTTTCTTCTTCTGACAGCTCATATTCCGCACTCCCCCCTTGTGTCACCTGACGGGCATATGTTCGTATTCCCTCTCTCGTATGAAGGAAGTTTATCACAATGCCGCTATTTTTTCTATTTAAAATCGCAATCACAAAACTCTGCTCTCCCCCCACTCGATCAAACGGATTAAATCTCACAAAACCAATTTTTTGATAATGAGATTTTCCCTCCTCTTGCGCCTCATGGATTTCCTTCTGGACAATTTGCATCTCTTTTGTCAATTTTTCTTCCTTCCCGATCAAAAACTCCAAAATTTCACCCAAATTTCTTTTTTTTGTTTTTGCGACAAGATGGCTATAATGAGCTGTAATTTTGTATAAAAAAAAACTAACCACAATCAACCACAGGGTTACCCCAATTAATCCATATACTACCATTATTCTCATCATTTTATCTGCTTTACAAATATATGTCAATATGATAAAATTAGTGGAACGTACGTACAATTTTCCCATCAAAACAACCTACTATATGTCAAGAAAAACAAAACGGCAAAAAATAATGAGTAGTTATCGAAGAAAACTCCAGAAACTTTCGCACGATACTTCCTACCATACTCCACCCCACCATGAACAAATGATTGCACCCTCCACGCAAAAAATCTCTGACACTCCTCCGCCGCAGCATTCTTCTTACGATACAAAATATGCTGACTCTGATCATATCGAGACTGATCCGACAATAAAAAACACAGCTCTACATGATTTAAAAAAAACAGGCATTATTATCACGATCATTCTTCTTGTTGAATTTCTGATATATTATGCTAATCTTATGGGTATCATAAAAATATAATGAGATGATTGAAGGGAGGTGAAAATCATGACTACGATGTATTGTGTCAAATGTAAAACAAAGAGAGAAGCGCAAAATGCAGAAAAAGTCACCATGAAAAACGGCAAACCTGCAATGAAAGGTAAATGCCCCGTTTGCGGAACAGGCATGTACAAAATCGGCAGCGCATAACGTGGAGATTTATGAGCCGTTTAAAATAGTAAGGATGGCAGTGCTTCCATGACCGGGGATTTTGGGTGTGACTGTAGCAACTGAAGCCCCTATTTTTTCTGCATGTTGTTTTTTGTAGTTTGTGTGTGGGTCTCCTTCAGTAATTGCTATAACGTGGGGTTTTATTGTATCTACGAGTTCACCGTACTCGCGAGATGAGGTGAAAAAAGGAAGCAGTATTACTATATCGACGATTTCACACGCAGCGAGAATTTCTGCTCTTTCGTATTGTGTATGAAAGGGTTCTCGCTGTTTTTTCTTTCGTATAAACTCATCGCTTTCTAATGCGACAATAAGCATCTCTCCGTGTTTTTTTGCCTCCTTCAGAAAAGTCAGGTGACCAATATGAAATATATCAAAACAACCGCCAACCAATACTTTCTTTTTCTTAACTATTGATAATTCCTCTATTTGTTGACCCCGATCTAATCCAGATTTAATCGGAATTAATCGGGGTTGATACGTAATAATTTTACTGTTCATATCAATGCATCTACTTATTATAATCTATGATATGCACATACAAACAGAGGAAGTTGCCAATGAAGGCAAAATTCTATTTGTTGCAAAGCAACCAAACGCTACATATCATGCGTTAAAAAAAACACTCACTGGATATGGATATGATATGTTCGCGACCTCTTTTTTTACCCCATCATCTATTTCTTTCGACTACATATTTATTTTTGATCAAAAGGATACTATATATACATTGTTGAAGACTGCTGCTTTACCTTCAAAAGTAGTACTCATCGCTCTTTTTACTGAAAAAAAAGATGCTATTTCCCTCCTTTCAAAAAAATATGAGAGCAAAATACCTTTGAAAATTATCGTTGTTGGTCAAGAATCATCAACAGAGCTTATAACCAAAATACTGTGGTTTTCGTTTTCCGCGTCACGGGAAATATTTTTGAATCTCACATCTCCCTTGGAAAAAAAGAAATCCACGAAAAAAAAACCTTTTACCCCTCATATTGACGCTCGAAAATCCATTGCATACTTCCTCATCATACTTATTGCAGCATACTTCTTCTTTCTCATACCACTTATGGGAGGAGCAATTTTTACCTATGCAGGATTTCGGGAAATCAAAACATACAATCTTGTGAAAGCAAAGAAATATATCCAGACGGCATCATTTTTTTTTGACGCAACACAAAAAACCTATCGCTTTGCGCGTCCAGCTTTTTCCCTCTTTTATCTGGCAATTTTTCTTGATGATTTGGTTTCTATCGAAGAATATGCAATCAAAACAATAGAAGGGACAATTGAGTTATCTGAAAACGCTCAAAAAGCCATTACACTCCTGACCAAGATGGATAAAAGCTCTGCTCAAATAGATGAAACTGCTGCCCGCTTTGCAAAACTGCGCGTACAGGTTGGGAGTGTCAAGGCTCATCTATCCAAGCTTTCCACCACACTGCGCTATAAAATACAGGTGCTTGACGAAGTCAAGCAACAAGTCGCCACAGCACAAAAACATATAATCCTTGGAGAAAAATTACTTGCCCATGCTGACAGTCTTTTTGGCAAAGAAAAAGAGAAACGGTATCTCCTTTTTTTTTATAACAATATGGAACTCCGGCCCGGAGGAGGATTTATCGGTTCATTTGGATCAATCACGTTTGATCGATATACACTAAAAAACTTTTCTGTAGAGGATGTATATACCGCCGATGGACAACTCACTATACACATAGAACCACCCCCCGCAATCAAGCGCTATTTGCAACAACCAAACTGGTTTTTACGCGACTCCAATTTTTCTCCTGATTTTCCCCAAAATGTGGAAACCGCAGAGCTTTTTTTGGAAAAAGAGCTGGGTCTTCCCCCCTCCGATGGCGCAATCGGGATCACGACGACCGCTGTTTCACTGCTTCTTCGAGCTTTTGGAGAGGTATATCTTCCTGATTACCGGGAATCGGTAAACAGCGATAACTTCTATATCAAAACCCAGACACATGTAGAAAAAGACTTTTTCCCCGGATCACAGGGAAAGCGAAATTTTCTCTCCTCTCTCACTCGAATGCTTTTGATCAAACTTGAAGATGCGCCGTATCAGCGCCTCATGCCTCTTGTCTATCAAGCGCTTGGTGAAAAAAACATTGTGCTTTTTTTCAGAGACCAAAAACTACAGGGAGATGTAGAACAACTTGGCTGGACCGGAAAATTTACCAATTTATCATGTAGCGCTCGCCGCAACAAAGTGGATGAGGAAGGAAATTGTCTCGTAGATTTTGTCTTTCCCGTTGATGCAAATCTCGGCGTCAACAAAGCAAATTTCTTTGTGCATCGACTCTTTAATATTGCAACCACGATTAAAAAAGATGGAAGAGTAGAACATACAACAACTGTGTCTTTTCGAAATGAATCTCCGATCGATGCGTTCCCGGGAGGAATATACAAAAATTATTTTCAACTCTTCATACCAGCCAAAACTTCAGTGCAACAGGTGAGGAAAAACGACACTCTTGTCGAGGAATATGTTGATGAAGTAGATGAAAATGTGCGATCTGTCGGAGTGTGGAGCGAGATACTGCCGGGCGAAACAGGCACTATCACGATAACCTATACTATGGAAGATAAAATCCTTACGGGAAAAAATACGTATCAGCTCATCGTACAGAAGCAAATCGGTTCTCTGTACAATGATTTGACCGTCTCTTTTGACTTCCCACGCACTGCCTCACTCACTTACAAGAATTTCCCCGGGCTTGCAAAAAATAACAAAATAGTGTATACTAATACTTTATCCACCGATAAAATCATTATTATGGAGCTCGTGCAGGAAAAATAGACTCCTGATTGACCACTATGAAAAAACAAACAAAAACAGCCGACTCGCACAAAATACTGCTTACGGTTAAGAAACGCGATGTCGTGGGAAAAAAAGTACGCGCCCTCAGGCGCCAAAACATCATTCCCGCAAACATCTTCGGGGAGGATTTTGCATCCACGGCAATTGCGGTCCCCTACAAGGAATTTACGACTGTCTTTAGAAAAAGTGGCGCAACCCAGATCGTATATCTCGCCCTTGACAGCGAAGAAATTCCTGTCCTTGTACAGCATGTACAATATCACCCTGTCAGCGATGCAATTTTACATATTGATTTTAGAAAAGTAAATCTCAAGAAAAAAATTGAAACAGAGGTCCCGGTCAAACTCGTCGGCACGTCACCCGCAGTATCAGCGAATAAAGGAGTGCTCATCCAGATCAGCAATGCGCTCATGGTTGAGGCATATCCGGACGCAATCCCTACTGCGATTGAAATAGATATTTCACCCCTTGCGGAACTAAACGATGAGATACGGCTGGAAAATCTTCCCTCATCAGAACGCTACGTTTTCAAGGAGGAGGCGAAAAAAGTAATTGTGCGCATCACCGCTCATAAAGAAGAAAGTGTCGAAAGCCAAGTGAAAGCTCCAGAAACCGTTGAAGTAACCACTGAAAAGAAAGAAGAAGCACCTGCCGAAGGAGGAAAGGGTGAAAAAGGCGAAAAAGCAGGAAAGACTGCTCCCCCCGCTGAAAAAACGGAAGTAAAGAAAGAAGAGAAAAAATAGCACTTGACTTATCCTTTAAAATGTGCTATTTTTTAATAAAAGAACACTATGACAAAAGAAGAAATGGAAAAATTGGCTCAAAAGGTCATTGATAAACAAGCAACTCCAGAAGAACTACTGGCTTTTTTGAGACATATTAATATTGGAATTGAGGCCATGATTAATATTGCCGAAACGACAAACGCATATCTTAAAAAACAAACCACATAAGCAAAAATTAATATATTTTATATATAAATATGGAAAATAACTCAGAAGGATTGAAACAACAATCAGAAAAAGAAAATGTTATAGAAGAAGTGCTTCAAGAAGGAGGAAGATTCGAGAAAGGAATGACAAAACTACAGAAGGAAATTAAAAAAATGGGAGGCATGGAAAATATAGCAAAAAAAATCACGCAGGATTCTCAAAAATTAGCAGAGTTAAAAAGATCACTGAAAGATGCTTTTGTGATTGGAGGCGGATTGGGCGTAACGGGAACAGTTTTGGGAGGAATAGGTAGCGGGGCATATTTAACATTAGCACAACTTGATTCTTTCTTAATGGGTACAGGTTATTTGCCTTTTGACCAAATTTTACTTTCTCTTGGAATGAGTGGAGCAACAGGAGTAGGATTGAGTCTTCCTTTGGTCGGCCCAGTAATTAAAGACTCAATTCAATTGATCCGTACAAAAGGACAATTATCTCACTTACAAAAACTTCAGAAGAAAGCTACTCCATAAACATCTTGATCTACGGTAAAAACTTACATAACATTTTGACTTTATATGCTATCTTGTGTATCATAGTAGTATGAAAAGATTGAAGGTTGGTCTTAATGGATTTGGCAGAATTGGCAGAAGTTTCGCGCGCATCGCTTTCGATAAAGATCTTTTTGATATCGTCCTCATCAACACGGGAAGCACCGCTCCCCCCATGCTTGCCCATCTTTTGAAATACGACTCGGTATATCGCACCTATCATCACGAAGTAAAAGCACATGCTGACAGCATTATTGTTGCGGGCAAGAAAATCGCCACTTCAATGATCCGTGAACCGGGAAATATCCCTTGGGAAAAATATGAAGTGGACGTCGTCGTTGATTGCACGGGCGTTTTTAAAACGCGCGACACGCTCAAAGATCACCTCAAAGGATCAGTAAAAAAAGTCATACTCACCGCACCGTCAAAAGATGAAACTATCCCTCACCTCGTCCTCGGGGTAAATGATGGAAACTTTGACTTTGCGGCGGCCGACATCATTTCAAACGCTTCCTGCACCACCAACTGCGCAGCACCCATGTTTAAAGTCTTACACGATCACTGTACTATTATCTCGGGCTTTTTGACAACTGCTCACGCCTATACAAGTTCTCAACAGCTTCTTGATAATTCATCAAAAACATTTACTCTTTCCCGCGCCGCAAACCTATCTATTATTCCCTCAACCACCGGAGCAGCAGGCGCTGTTTCCAAGACGATACCGGAGCTTGTTGGGAAAATAGACGGCATGGCGCTGCGCGTTCCCACACCAGTGGGATCATTTACCGATATCTCGGCAACTGTCGAAAAATCAACAACCAGAGAAGAAATCAATGAACTGTTTAAAAAAACAGCAGAAACGAGGATGAAAAACATTCTTCTCTATGAAGAAACACCACTTGTTTCGTCTGACGTTATCGGATCGCCCTATTCATGTATTTTTGACGCAAACTACACCAAAGTCATACATGGCACATTTATCAAGATCTTTGGCTGGTATGATAATGAATGGGGTTATTCCTCCCGCCTCGTTGACCTCATAAATAAACTTCCTTAATAAGGTATAATTAAAATTCTCATGTGTGGAATTTTTGGAGTCATCGGTACAGAAAAAAATAGCGCTCATATCGTTTTTGAAGGTTTGAGGAAATTGGAATATCGCGGATATGATAGTTTTGGGATCTATGCAAAAACATCTGACGGAAAACCGTTTCTTCTCAAAAAGACAGGCGCGGTCCCCCACAAAGAACCAAAGCTTCCCGAGTCCTACTTCGCCCTCGGACATACTCGATGGGCCACACACGGAGGGGTAACAGTCGCCAACGCGCATCCGCATACAGATTGTCATCGCAGTATCTTCGTCGTACATAATGGTATTGTGGAAAACATGCAGGAGTTAAAAAAAGAACTGATCAGAAAAAGGCACCACTTTGGGTCATCTACCGATACTGAAATTATTCCACACCTCATCGAGTCTTTTTTAAAAGATAATAAAGATCCCGTTGAAGCAACCCGACAGGCATTTCTTAAGTTGGAAGGGCTTAATGCAATAATTGCGGCATTTCCCGAAGAAAATCTTTTCGTCTGCGCAAAAAATACATCTCCCATCACAATTGGCAAAAAAGGAAACACGTATTATTTTGCCTCCGATCCCAACGCTCTTTCAACTTTTACACACACTGTCCATTTCCTGGAAGATCAAACTATTGTTGCCATCACGAAAAAAGACATATCGCTCTATGACGTAGACACCAAAAAACCACTCTCCTGTGACTTTATAGAATATGAACCTGTTTCATTTTCCCACCATAAAAATCCCCATGCGCATTTGATGCTCAAGGAAATATATGAGCAACCTGACGTCATAAAAAGAATCATCCATCACACCACGTCTCTTTCTCCTCTTGAGAAAGCGCTTAAAACTTCATATGGCGCATATCTCATCGGTGCAGGATCTGCCGGCTTTGCGGGACTTTTTGGTACGTATATATTTTCAAAAATTGGTAAACGACATGTCAATTTTTCCCCAGCTTCCGAGTTTGCATATATCGTGGATTTTTTGACGCCTCGTTCGTTGGTTATCGCGCTCTCCCAGTCAGGAGAAACCGCAGATACGATCTCTGCAGTCAAAGCCGCACAAAAAAAAGGAAGTACTCTCGCTGCTATAACCAACGTATTTAGCTCAACGTTGTATCGTTTATGTCCGCTAAAAATTCTCCTTGAGGCAGGACAAGAACAATGTGTACTTGCGACAAAAAGCTTTATGGCAAAATTGACCGTCCTTATGCTACTTGCCGCATCTTTTCATCATGATGAAAAAATACATATGCTCCTTGAAAATACAGCTGATGAAATGATCATAATGAAAGAACATAACTATCTTGAGGCAATACAGCAGAGCGCCCGCGTGATCAGTCAAGCGCCGCATGTATTGCTCATAGGGCGTGGCGCACAGTACCCTCTTGCCCTTGAGGGAGCACTCAAGATCAAAGAAGGATCATATGTGCACGCTGAAGGACTGGCAGGCGGTGAATTGAAACACGGACCCATTGCCTTGATTGAAAAAGGGGAAAACGGGCAAACTGGTACTCCCTGTATTGTGCTTGCCGCGAGTGATGAAACATATACCGACACTATTTCAAATGCAGAAGAGCTCAAAAGTAGAGGTGCATATATTATCGGTATTGGATCAAAAAAACATCCCGTGTTTGACCAGTTTCTCACCATAAAAGATATCTCTCATGGTTCGTATCTTTTGGCGACCTACGTGCTGCAACTCCTTGGATATTACACGGCAGTCCTTCGTGGTGTCAATCCAGATCGCCCTCGCAACCTCGCAAAAAGCGTCACGGTGAAGTAGAAGTTTTACTCTATTGGTATCTTGTATAGTTTATTATCCTTCAGGACAAACAGTGATTTTTGCCCCTCGTCCGCGATAAAATCATCTGCATCTGCCAAAACCGCCGCTGTAATTTGCTTTTCATACGTTCCTTCCTTGCTCGTTATCATGACTGCTTGTTTACCACGGTCCAAAATATAGACCTTCTGCGAGTCAGCATCAGTGAAAATCTTTAAAAACGAGTGCTCTGCGTCAGGAAAATTCGTGGTAAATCCTGCATGCACTCCAGATGTGTACTTATATACTTTATCGGGAGTTAGGATATAGATTGATGCGTCAATTGCCATAGAGATACTATCCTCAAGGTCTACTGCTTCATTTTGTTTGAAATAGGAAGTTTTGGCAAATTCTGTTTCTGAAACAGGAGTATATTTATATATTTCATCCTTTTCGCTCCCCAAAAGATAAATATTCCCGTTATATATGCTCATATCTTGTATACTCCCCCAGTCGTTTTCATCTTTTGCCACGATCAAAGCTGCACCACCCTTTTCCTGTAGATACACCCCATCTCCTTTTTTGAAAAAAAATACTTTATCGTTGTACAAAGCAACTCGTGAAGCATTTTTCATCTGTTCACTCTTGATCGTCTCCGTTGACTTTTCACTCAATGAAAGAAGATACACTTCTCCCTTCTGTGCATTAAGAAGCGCTACTATATCACCCTCTTTGTACATTGTGTCCGCTACAGCTTCTTTTTTGATGAGCGCAAGGTCATAAAACTCTTCACTCATCTTGTCTTCTCGCTTCAAAAGTTTTTGCTTTTCATCGATGATTTTTTGGGTAAATACGTCAAGCACATCAAATTTTTTTTCACCTATCTTTTTTTTGATTTCCTCAAGATCTTTTTGGGCAGTATCTATAAGTGAAAGAGACTGTTCAAGGTTGATGCTTGCACTGTCTTGTGCTTTGGTAAGAGTATCTTCTATGCGCGCTTCATACTCGCCTACTTGCTTCACCAGTTTGGCATGTGCTCTTCTTTTGTACCCAAACACCACACTCCAGATAAAAACAACAAGAAGAATAATAACAATGATAAATGTTATTGCTTTTCTCCTCTTTGAGAAGCTCTGTGACTTCTTAATGATTGAATATCCTCTCTCAATAGGTGGAGGTATTGTTTGCGTCTGCCGAGGGAATTCTTCTATTTCACTTTCTTCTGTTTCTTTTTTGAAAAACAAAAAAAGAGCAAGCGATGAATAATGGGCGTTTTGAACGTGTGCAGTAACTGCCTCAACCACGCCTCGCGGATCACTACCCGCAAGAAGGGCATGAAGCTTTTCGGTAGGAAAGACTGTAGAGAACGCTTCTGTTGTCAGCACGAAAAAATCTTGAGGCTGGGGATACCCGGAGGCCTGATTGCTTCCATGGATAATAACTTCGCACACATCACCTCTGGTGAGGAATATTTTTCCTCCTCCCCGTGTCGCCAAATATAAAACATTACCGGATACACAAGCTGCTGAGACAGAAAAAGAACCATGCTCTGTGTAAGAAGCAAGATGAGAATCAATAAGGAGTACGAAATCAGAAAGCTTCTGTATAGGCTGTTCTATACATTTTTGCGCAATATTTTTTAAAACGCGGTGGATATCTTCTTTTGAAGTTGCTGTGGAGGCATCCCCTTTTTCCATCGCAAAAACCAAAAAACATCCTCCTTCTGCAATACATTCGGTTATATACTGCTCGTGTTCTTTTCCCAAAAATAGCGCATAGTCCGTCTTACCCATGGAAAAGGGAGCTTTTATAAAATGAACAAGCTATACAACACCAAAAGCACCCCTACAATACATTGTATAGAAGCGAAAGACAAAAGCAAACCCCCGTCTTTTATCTCAACCGTCCGTTTCATGACTTGTGTCTGCCGAAAAACGACAATAGAAAAAACCGTATAAAAAATTGCTCCGACAATACCAAATAACTTGATACCAATTGTCAGAAAACTATCGAAATTAATAAAATTTAATAACTGCTCAATGTCCATCTTTTTTTTTGCCGATTAAACTATTAATGATCCGAGCAGCTTCTGTTGGATCGGGGATATCGATGAATTCAATATTCGCTTCAGCTCCGGCAGTTTGAACGAATAAATTGCCATATTTAAAAACAGATGCCAAAAACCCTCCTGTCCGCACGGTCACATCTTCTATATTGGCAAGATGAGAAGCAGTAACCTCTTTATAGAGCACATTGTGGAAATCAACATCTACAATACGCTCGTTGGTCACGATACCCACATTAAAAAGCCATGTCAGAATGTTCAGGAATATATAGGTCCCCATAAAGGCGTACCAAAAAAGATCAATAAAAATAATCTGCCGTACCTTAAGATAGGGAGAGAGAAGTATGTTAAAGACCAAAGGCGCAATTGCCATAAAGAAGGCAGTTATAATCCAGGAAAGTTGCGTAATCGGATGTGCTCTAAAAAAAAGAACAATCTGCTCTGTATGCGTTTGTGTCTCAAATTTTAAAGAAGGGTAGAGATAAAAAGAACGCAAAAAACGATGTGAAGACTTGGAGGCAGACGCATCACGATTGACTTTTTTCTTACCAAATACGGTAGGCATCTTTCCTCTATTATACACCCACAAAAAAATGCCCTGGCAATGACCTATTGTCCCATCACCGAATTGGGCGATAGTATCGTCTGGCGCTGTTTCGTTTCACGACTCTGTTCGGAATGAGAAGAGGTGGTTCCAAAACGCTCAAATCACCAAGGCAATATATAGTATACATAAATACCGTTGAAAAAACAAGAAGAATTTACCGATATGCCACTGGCTTTTCTGTGGAGACGAGAATAAGGCTCATACGACGGTTTTTTACGTCAATCTTTTCCACAAACACCTTGATTTTTTTGCCTATTTCCACCTGCGCTGTTGGGGCAACTTTTGACACATGGATAAGCCCTTCAACGCCCGGCTCAAACCGCATAATATATCCATACTTTTCTTTGCGTATGACCTCTCCTTCAAGTTCTTTATCTTTTGGATACCGCTTTTCAAGGTCTTCCCACGGATCCTTGGTCAGACGCTTGATGGAAAGGTTGAGTTTGAAATTATTTTCATTTTTCTCCGTGACCATGACATCAAGCTCGTCCCCTACTTTGATATGCTTTGTCGGATCGCTCACCTTTGCCCACGAGATTTCTGAAATATGGATGAGTCCCTCGATTTTCTCCACTTCAC
>Ga0209542_10003745_pt1 | contig 32171 bp, 37 predicted proteins | sample RifCSPhighO2_01_FD_184028 | JGI IMG/M metagenome (GOLD analysis project Ga0209542, IMG submission 184028) | Soil microbial communities from Rifle, Colorado - Rifle CSP2_plank highO2_0.1 (SPAdes) (version 2) | ecosystem: Environmental > Terrestrial > Deep subsurface > Rock core/Sediment ... | reverse complement strand
AGGCGAAGACGCCATCTCGCGGGGGCGGGCTCCCTAAGGCAGAAAGACAGTTGCGAAAAACATGACGGGAGGTACGCACAACGTCAGAACGCCGATGAGCCCGGCGCGATTTCTGCGCAAAACAATCGCCGCTCCCGCGATTGCCGCAAGTTCAAAAGGCAAACTTACGTAATTGCAATACGCTCCACACCACACGTGCCGCCAATGAAATATATTCGTGAGAGCGTTTTCAATACCGGCCATTTGCATTATGTCGCGAGCCAAGTGATAGATCGCAAATGCGAGTACTAGCCAGAAAAACGTTCGTAGAAAGATATTCATATTCAGCCTGCTTTAGTGTATTTCACTGACTTTCCGGTTTTGCCGATCTGTGAGATTTTTCCTTCTTTTTCCAACTGCGCGAGATAACGGGTTGCGGTCGCATCCGAAACATGCAAAAGCTTTTCCACCTCGTCGTTCGTGATTGAACCTTTGGCCGCTATCGCGGCCAAGATTTTCTCTAGCTTTGCGCGCTTGCGGCTTTGGATAACGGCCCGCGCCTTCGCCGCGAGATCGCGGACGAGATGCAAAACGGGAGCGACAACTGAAACTGGCGCGCTTAGCTGTGGCGCGGGTTCGGGCAACGGCTCACTCGTGGGAGCAATCGGCTCATTTGCTGGTATTTGAGCCGTTTGAGATTCAGAGACTGTAGCTTGAGGCGAAACTGACTCCAGCATAGGTGCGGGGGCTTCGGCAGGTGTGGATTCAGGAATGGGAGGTTCAGGAGTCGTTTCGTCAGGCATGGTTAATTTTAGTTAGAAAGCATTTTAAGTGCTTCGACTTTGTTCTTGTATTTTTCGACAAACCAATCGTCGAGATATGGTAGATATTCACGCTGTCGTTCTACGGGTAGTTCCCAGAAGTTCGGATTGACGATCTTGCGACATCTCTTTGACCCACAACGACATTCGGCACCCCACGAATAATCTCCGTTGATCGCATAGTCATAGACGATCTCCTCTCCACTCTTTATATCTTTCATTGCGAGAATGTGCCGCTTTTCTTCAATCGTTTTTACATAGCTGTTGGGATCGCATGAGTGATTGATATACACCTCGGGGGATTGCATGAGAACGATTTTTCCGTTGGCGAGATAATCTAGATGATCCTTTTCTTCGGGCGGTACCAGAGAGGCATCATTTATGGCATGGGTATCGTCAATGGTCAGGATAGTTTCCCCGACCTCAAAATCTTTTCTGGCAAATACGCCACGACCCCCAATGGGAGACTCTTCTACGAGAACCTCGTCAGACATAGCTTGATTCTAGCAAGCGAAACGGCAGGATTCTTAAATCCCGGGAATACCTCAACGCGTTGAGGTATTCGCTCGGTATCCGAGATAGGCAAGCAATAGGAAAACTGCACTTTCGATAAAAGATACGTACAGAGGCGCTTGCCAATTGCCGAGTGTTAAAGGTAGTCCTGCGAATCCGCGATACAGATGGATGACTCCTAACACGGCAAAAATCATTATTGCAAGTCGTGTAAAAGAAGACTGACTCATCAAATACAGTATATAACGAGCAACTACTTGAGCGTATAGAAAACGTCTTGACCGATTGCGCCGTGCTGAGTGAGCTTCCCTTCTTTCTCTAATTCGTTCAAATACCGCTCCGCGGTTGCGTTCGTCCTTTAGCCCTGGACGCTCATAGCGGAAATAGCCCGAGGCTAAATGCAAATGCTTGCCCCAGAGTGCCGCGAGGACGCGGCACTCCTCCCACCCGCGCATGCGCCCGGCCTTCAAGCAGAGTCAAGAAGGCCGGGGCTCCCGATCAATAATTCGTTTCCTCGTCGTTCACCAAATCGTGCTTATATTTACACCAAGCACAAGTTCTACTCGGTTTTGGCACTTCTGCGTCCAGCACTTTCTCGATTTCGTTGATGAATCCAAAAAACTTTTCCATATTGAGCGGAATTTCCTTGTAAACTGGTTGCGCTTGATAGTAGAAATATCCCTTGTTTGGTTTAACCGCTCTTGGGGAGATCAAAAGAAGTCCGACTCTCGATATTTCTATCGGCTCACCCTCATCCGGATTTTCAAATGCGTATTTGTAAGCATGTAGTTGACGCTCAAACATGTTCAAGCTCTCATCTCTCGTATCAGTCATCTTTGCATCAATTACGCCATGCGTTCCGTCAGAAAATCTCACAAGCAAATCACACCGCCCTTTCAGATAGGATTTGCCGCTCGGCAGTGGTTTTGATTTGAGATATGCCTCTTCGCGCACAAAAACGCCATCTGGCAGTTCAGGAACAAACTCTCTCACGTTCTGCCCTTGTAAACTTTTTTGCAAAAGGCCGGACATACGACTGAATATGCCCGGAATTTGGATTGATGGCTGGATAACGCCGTTACGGATTTTTTGCCAATAGCAATGCTTGCAACCTTCCCAAAGGTATTTGAAGTCCGAAGGGCTTAATTTATACATGTTGTGGATAAGGAGTATATCTCAGCAAAGACAGGGTATCATACTATAATACATGCCAAGTAATCAGATTTTTAAGGCAGTTTATTTCCCCGATCACAAGGAATCTGGGTCTAAAACCAAAGGTGTCGTTTTAGCTTTTGGCGAAAGAAATAAAGACTTGTATAAAAATTTAGCTGACCTTGGAAGTAATGAGTTACGTAATTTACTCGGGACAGATTCTTACCTTGAACTAGAACAGCGTGCACAACAGGAGGGGTTGCCGGTAAATACCTATTGTCTGTGGTATCTACGAAAAAATCTTGACGTTGAGGAACCTGAAGCTAAAGCGAGCAAAAGCAATAAGACAATCGCTCAGTTTGAAAACCGTGTTCTCGAGGGCGACTGCTTAGAAGTAATGGCGGATATTCCGACAGGTTCAATAGATATGATTTTATGTGATCTGCCGTACGGCACAACGCAAAATCATTGGGATAGTGTCATTCCGCTTGATAAGCTTTGGGCTCATTACGAACGCATCATTAAAGATAATGGTGTCATTGCTCTAACGGGGCAGGGACTTTTTACTGCTAACCTAATGCTTTCTAAGCCTCGATTATTTAAGTACAAAATAACTTGGGTAAAGTCGAAACCAACCAATTTTCTTAATGCGAAAAAACAACCGCTTCGCAAGCATGAGGATGTTTGTATCTTCTATAAAAATCAACCCGCGTACAATCCGCAAATGACCTACGGAGAGCCTTACAACAAAGGTTTCAGAAAAGATCAACTTACTGGAAGTTATGGAGATTTCAAAACTGTTGAGGTAAAAAGTAACGGGGAGAGATATCCCACTGATGTTGTGTATTTCAAAACTGCCGAAAGTGAAGGGAAAGTTCATCACCCAACACAAAAGCCCGTAGAACTTGGACGATATCTCGTTCGGACCTTCACGAAAGAAGGAGAAATCGTCTTAGATAATACTTGTGGCAGTGGAAGCTTTCTTGTTTCGGCAGTTTTGGAAGGAAGAAAGTTTATTGGAATCGAGAAAAACGAAGATGTTTATCTGTTCAAAAAACACGAGGTTGATTACGTCGAGATTTCTAAAAAGCGTATCAAAGAAGCCGAAGCGCAATATAACGCCACCAGTAGCAAGTTATTTTAAATTCCGGTGTAGAGTTCTTCCTGAAGAACTTTACGTGCTTTTTCTATTTCACCGTCAGTCAATGCTCCTTTTTCTTTTAGCCAATTCAAAAGATGGAAATACTGATTTGCGTGTAAAATCGGCTTTACTATTTTGTCTACCCCCACTTCTTTTTGAACAAAAGCGAGATGTTTTTCAGAAAGCACCCCTCGACCAATAAGGTCATAGGCAATTCTTACAGCATCAACCGAGGTAAGGTTCAGATCACCACTATGCTTTTTATCTTTTTCTACATCTGCGGACTCAATGCTCAATAGATCCTCAATTTTTCCTAATCCATTAAGATTGCGGTTATATAGTTCTATTTCCTGTCCGCGATATGTGAACCACGTTCTTCCTTGTTCGGTTAGAGAACCGCGCGGTAAATAAACACCCTCGTTGGATACTCGCTCTTTTGATATCCAGCCACAAATATAGAGTACCCACTTTCTCTGTCGCGTAGTACCGGGAAGTTCTCTTTTGCTGGGTGTTTCCAAGTGAGTCATCACATAAATATCAGTATCTAACTTTTCGTCGTGAATTTGGCGCGCAAAAAAGTTGTGTTTTGCTTCTCTCGCAATACCATCACTACTTTCGTACTCTTCTTTAAATGGCAACGCCCCACCGCGGCATTTAACATCAACTTTTATACCAGAGGGAAGTAAAAGGTCGTATCCGAGTGGGTGATCTTCCGGGTTAATTTCTGGCATACCTAACTTGTTCCGTATAACCATTTCTGCAAGTGCACCAAATCCTTGTTCTTCTGAACTTCCCCGTTCTGCGCCAGTGCGGTTTTGATTTGCCGTAATATATTCTGCTGCTTTTTGTCTCAATTGAAAACCGATTTCGTCCGTCAGCTTCAAAACTATTGGTTTAGGATGTTGATATCTGTACATGAAATCATTTATTGAACTCGCGAAAATGCCGGCCGAAAACTCTTTGAAACAGGACAGTTTTTTCGTATAGCCATGCAAAATAATTTTCTGCCTCACTTTGACTGAAGAGATTAGAAACCCCTTTCTTGATTTTAATACGCGAAGCAACCGCCGCGTCTACCCATTCAGCCTGCTCGCCAATTTCTTTTTCTATTTCGTCTTTGCGCTCTTGCAAAAACTGAAACATGTCTTTATTTCTACTGATGTATATTTCGCAGCCGATCAAGTTTTCTCTGGAGTTGATGGTGAGCGCGACATGGGCTTCAGAGCTTCCCATGCTGACGTCATACCAATGTTGCGGGCGTGGCGTTTGCAGGCGAATTTGTGTGTCTTTTGCTCTAACGAAACTCTTAAACTTTGTCCAAAAATCTAATTGCTGGAGTCTTGTGTTACTCAAATCACCACCTGCAGAACCCGCTTTGATTGCCTTTGCCCATTCGTTTGGACTAACCAAAATATCAAATTTTGGGGCTGGTTTTGAACCCTCAATCTGCCAAAGTTCGACCTTGATAAGAAAGTATCCTGTTTTTTCGTCCGTATGTTCGTTAAGCCACTCAACCGCTCGTTGATGCTCCTCGCGCACATCACGGACAACCCAAATGATTATTTCCGCGTCGTAGCCAGAAGCATAAGTAATAATTTTTCCGAGATGGTCATGATTTGTATCTTCAAGCTGGTTTTCAATAATGATTTTCCGACCAGAGCTTTCTTCTTCCGCCAAGATATCAACCTTGAATTGCCCGACACTTGCTTCAGTTTTAATTATTTTTATATCAACACCGATTTCCTCGCCGAGGAGATCGAGATTTTCTTTTTGGGCAAGCCAACTTGTAAAATCAGGCTCAATAGCCCAGACATCACGCAGGTCGATTTTTTGCAATTTTGCCAAGTCCCTTTTCATAGCCGTATAAGGAAGATAATCGCACGAATCTTCGTTTTTGGAAAATCGCTAAAACCCTCGCACCGCCGTCCATACCATTTTTTGACTCTCCTTACAGGAGCAGGTCACAAATATTGTTCTGCTGAACAATTCCGCGACCCAGTCTCGCGCCGTCGCGCTCCGACCCTGAAATGCTCCGAACACTCGCATTTCAGCACCTTGTGGCTTTTTTATTTCGCTTCGCTCACAAAACAGCTCTCAAGGTCTTGCGAAGCTCCACACGTTCGCTTCTCACCCCCGCGAAACCTTCCTCCGTCCGACTCCCGCCTGCGCCAAGGCTTCGGCGGGCAGGTCGGACGGACAAGAAAGAAAGGATAGAAGGAGGCAGGGCGAGTGTTGCGGCAAGCTAATCCTTATGTTTCTCGATGTCGAGAATGCGGTATCTGTCAGCGACAATCTGGAAGTAGAAGCGGACATTATCAGTCACGCGTGCCTGCCAGATGCCTCGTGTCTCGTCGTATTTCTTCGCGCGAAGCGATGGATGCCTGATATCGGAGAGGAGAAAACCGAGTTGTTTTTCGAATGCTACCTTTATCTCCCGCGGCAATTTCTTAAAAGCCCGTTCGAACTGTGGAGCGCGAGAGTGCCGCATCGCTACTTGAGGCCAGCCATGAACTCTTTGACGGTGTTGAAGGGGCCTATTTCCTTGCCTTCCTCGATTTCGCGGAGTGCAACTTGGAGACCGCGAGGAAGCTGTTTGGTGTTTTTTACAGACGAAACTACACCACGCTGTATTTGCGATTTGATAGTTTGCACCTCCCGTTCAAGTGCGGCAAGTCGCTTTATAATAACAGTATTGGTCATGGGGGTAATATAACATATCAGACCCCGGATTTCAGTTTATCGCCGATCCAAAAAGTTCTCAGATTGAACCTCTTCTTACAGAAGCAGTACACCTTGTGGCTCTTTTGTTCGCTTCGCTCACAAAACAGCTCTCAAGGTCTTGCAAAGCTCCACGCATTCGCTTTGCAACCCTCCACGCGCGCGACCTGTCTGCGTGCGGATACGCACAGGCAGAAGCACGCGGAAATCCTGAAACCCATTGGCGGGAATTGCATTCAGCCCGAAAAAATTCCGGCAAAACTGACCTTGTTTTGAAACTGGAGCCGGAGGAGAGAATCGAACTCTCGACCTCTTTCTTACCAAGAAAGCGTTCTACCACTGAACTACCCCGGCAAGTGAGGGAGAAAATGAAAACAAGTTTTCATTTTTCCCGAATGCCGCCGGGGCAAGCGTTTCGCTTACCTCGGCAGACTTATCCTCGCATTGAAATTGCCGACCCCACTTTGGCTTACTCCGGCAACAAAACCGATAGTATCACGCCAGCATATGCGGCTCAATGTTAGAATCAACTTGTGATTAAACACTGTCCCTCCTATGGCCTGTCCCATATATGGGACAACGGCCATTGCCGCTTCGCGGCACCGGATAAAAAATGAAACCATTCATTTTTTATCCTCGCCTCACCACCATAGCGCTCTCATATATCGCGGCGGTATTGGTATTTTTCTTTCTCGGTGAAAATTTCTTTCATAACCTTATTGTGCCCTTAGGAATCATTGGTATCTTCATTGCGGGCTCCTTATACACCTACAGTTTCACGGCGTCCACGGGCGCCTTGCTTTTAATCGCGCTCGCACCCCACTATCCGGCAGGCATGATAGCGGTCGTGGGCGGCATCGGCGCAACGCTTGCCGATTTCACCCTTTTCAGATTTATCGGAAATTCACTACACAAGGAAATTACGCGCTTAAGCAAATCAAAACTCGTCTGTGAGATTGGCGCAACATCCCTTTTCTGCAAAGCGTGGTTCCGAAACGCACTCGGTGCCTTGATTCTCGCCTCCCCTTTTCCAGACGAACTGGCGATTGCTCTCATGTCTGCCGCAAAAATCCGCAAAGAAACCTTTATCTGGCTCACCTTCATTGCAGATACAGTGGGGATATACCTTCTTGTTTCGGCGGCAAAAGTTTTCGCCTCCTAAAATAAAAGCGCCTTTCGGCGCTTTGATTCTGCGCGGCCAGCCGGGCTCGAACCGGTAACCTCTCCCGTGCATGTCTTCCGCTATTTTCATAGCGGCATGGACTATATCTTCACCGTAGGTTTTCACCGGTAGGTGCTCTGGTATCTAGTCTCTACGGCGCCCCCTCATTAATTCATAAGAGGTTCCCTCGGTATTCGCATATCCGCCAGATAGCAGACGTAGCCTTCACCGATATCCCAGAGAGTTTCAATCCCGATTTCGCGGGAAAGCTGCACGTCTACAGGGGAGTGCTCTAACCAATTGAGCTATGGCCGCACCTTCTTTGACTTCCGGTACTTTTCAAACACACTCTTCTTCCTCTGGAGGAAAAGTCCGTTCTTGGGCCCGGTACGCGAATTATACATAAAATCATATAATTTTAAAGAATCGTTAGTCGAAAACTGGAGCCGCGCGTAGTTCCCTTTTGCCTTATAGATTGATCCCCCTCGAGTGCCCAATTTTAGAAACAAAAAAACAGGCGGGGCACATTCTTTGGCTATAAGACCTTCCCCACGCTCTCCTCCACAACGTCAATTTTTGACTTCAGAAGATTGGCGACTGCCACAAACAATTGCGCTTGTTGCGCAGAGAGATTCTGATCTGGATCAGAATTTTGAATGTGTACGGCAACAATCGCGTTAATATCGCGCGCGAGCGTGCCCGGCGAGAACAATTTCCTGAGGAAAAAACGGTACCACGGCAATTTAATCTTCACGCGATCCGCGGCGGTCAATTCAGGATTGACCGTAACCCGCACGGTATAGGATACCGGCACGAATCCTAATAAATATCCGCGGGAGCGGTAGGTGACAATAAATTCGTGGAGTTTGAAAAACACCTCTTCTATATTTGAGTTGGTGAGCGCGGTAGAGGCGGCAATGAGTCCCACATCTGCGCGGGTTTGCGCGTGTGCCCCGAATCCGCCGAGATCGGCAAGCATCCGCAAGAATATCCCGTTTGAGCGGAGCGACCCGCGCACATTCGCGCCAACAATCCTGATGCCGGCAGATGTGTCTTCGGAGATGCCGCCGTTTGCCGACGCATTCCCCGAACCAGCCACTATCGCTCCTCCTGAAGAAAGCGCAGTCAATAAATCCTGTCCTCCGGTATTTGCATTCTGGATTGAGCTGCCGCCAGCATCGTTTGAAACCACTGTCACCACCGCCTCGGAACCAAGCGCGGATACGACAGCTTCAGAGGCCGGAGTCGAGGGGACAGCGGGTTGAGAAGGTGTCTGGCCTCCGGTATTGGATGTATCCACCAGCCCGCTCGTCCCTGTGTCCACTACGCCGCCCGAATCCTCTGTATTTCCCCCTCCATCATCAGAAGTGCCACCATCCGAAGGATTTGCCGGGAAATTAATGAGATCGGAATCATTCCAATAAATGGTTTCGGAAACCGCATTGGCATGCGGCGCAAGAGAGAAGGCAACCAGAGCTACGCACAGAAGAAAAAAGAAACGAGACATGTTTCCATGGTAGCAAATAAAGATACCTGTTTTCGTTTTCTCTTGCAGTATCGTTGGGTGGACAACATAAGGACCTGTTTTTGTCATAGAATAAGGATATGCTTTTTGCTTAGATCGCTTCCTTACTGTATGCCGTTAATACTGTTATCGGCAAGTTAACAACGAAACATGCCATTGCGAACCCGTGGCTGTTTAATTTTTTCTGGCAACTCTTTATCCTTATCGGCACTCTCCCCATCGCACTGATATATCACGTCGGGATGCCTAAAGACTGGGAAAGTATGCTCGTCGCTGGTATTCTTTCGTTTTTCGTGGGTACGTTATACACGTTTGCTTTATACAAACTGGACGTGTCAATTATCGGACCGCTGTATAACTTCCGTTCAGTGTTTACGGCGTTGCTGGGAGCCGCATTTTTAAGCGAGGTTCTTACAGACAATCAATATTTTCTTATCCTAGTGATTTTTATAAGCGGTATATTTTTGAATATTGACGAGCACCTGAAGCTCAAAGCTTTTTTCAGAAAGGAAAGTATGATCGGACTGCTTGCAGTCTTTGTTTCGGCTGTCTTTGGCTTTGCAATTAAAACCTCCATCGCGCAAAACGGGTTTTGGGAAACGTCTCTCTGGATGCCAATTATTACTCAAATCCTCTTGTTTGCTACGATCCCACTTTTCTACAAGGATTTATTAGTTACACCACTCAAAAAATATTCGAGTGTCATTTTGGTTGGATTACTGAGCGCACTCGGCGACTTAGCGGCAAACAAAGCGTTCGGTATAAACGTGACTATTTCTTCCGCTATCATCGCGATTCCTTTTTCGATGGTTATCGCTTTTGCATTTTCCACTTTTGCACCACAGCTACTAGAAAAACATACCGTCCGCATTTATGCGATTCGTTTTACAGCGGCTGCGATTATGATTGTTGCAGCAATTGAGCTTTCATACGTATGATGCCTACAATGTTTACGCACACCCTTGGCTCACTTGGGGAATTGGAACCGACTGCCGAGCGTACGTGCCCCGTACCAAATTTCCTGTGCCGGCGCCAGGATTTGCACCTGGGACCTCAACTTTATGAATGTTGTGCTCTAACTACCTGAGCTACGCCGGCAAGTGAGGGAGAAAATGAAAATCTATTTTCATTTTTCCCGAACGCCGCCGGGGCAAGGCTCCCTTACGCCGGCATTAATCTACTTTATCACTTTCCTTTTGTGTTTAGAAGCATCTCTGCCCTCTTCACATCTTCTGGGTACGTAACGGTAATCCACTGACTTTGGCGGACAATGTGAACCGGATGCTCTTTTGCCATGAGGGACAGGAGATCCGTGAGAAAATATTCGCCAAGGCGCTCATGGAGAAACGGCTCCACCGAGAGCGCCTCCGGTGAAAGTATCATGGCGCCGGAGTTCACTAGATTCGTCAGCGGATGTTCCGGCTTCTCAATAATAGTCTTCAGTGTCCCATCAGAATTCAATTCAACCACTCCGTACCGTTCTGGATGTTCGCTCTCCATGACAAACAAGCAATAGTCGTACTCGGAACCCTTTGTATATGCTTCTTTGTCGCCGATATCATCGCCGTATATCATGATAAATTTTTCCCGTATGTAGGGCTTGCACAGAGAGACTGCGTGCCATGTGCCCATACGCTGCTCCTGCTCCACATAGGTAATGGGCTTGCCGTTCCATGAGCTGCCAAAATGCGCACGAATTTTTTTCTCATGGTAGCCGATGACCATGATGATATCCGTGACCGCGTTTGGTATCTGCCGAAGCACATGCTCCAGAAGCGGCAAGCCGTTGAGATAAATCAGCGGCTTTGGCCTGTCATCGGTCAAAGGGCGAAGGCGCTTCCCTTCTCCTGCGGCAAGTATTACTGCTTGCATGAATGGATATAGTACCTAGAAAAGAGAAAAAACGTAACGCCTTTGAGAAATTACTCTTGTTGCGGGGCCCGGATTTGAACCGGGGTCTGAAGGTTATGCAATTTCACTTCGACTTTCGCCGCCTCCGACGGTACGTCAGAGTTCGTGATCTGGACTATGCCTTCACCCTCATGGGGTGCCTACCGTCTAGTCTCTACACCTTTCCCGACGTACGTCGGGACTTGGCTCGGCGTTGTCATTTGACAGAGTTCACCGAATTTGGCAGGTATCCACGAAATATTGCTACTCCGCGAGCCCAATAATGAGCCTTCCGAGGTACCACTCCTCCACCCCGCTATATTTAACTAGCTTCTAGGTACTAGGCGCTAGGTGCTAGTGTAAGAGAATACTACTCTGAAAACCTTATCGAATCAAGATTCTCCAGTGCTACAAATACACAAGAGAGCATATACACTATCTCAACGCTATAGCGTTGAGATAGTGTATTGAAGAAACTTTCGTGAAAAAAGTATATTATATACTGTGCTTGTATGAAAAATCCTGTGGGAGGTGAATTCTTGGAATCTAAATACTGGGGTAGGAAAGAATTCCGCGAGGCTGTCGAACAATCAGCGGGAGAGGCAGGCATTGCCCAAAAACCAGGAGAAAAGATTTCAAATTATTTAGAACGCCTCGAACGGATAACTGCAACAAAAAGCTCTCGCACTGGAGGACAGAGCAGAGTGTTTTTGAAAAAATCTCTGTATCCTCAATACATTATTAAACCCAAGAATATTTCCGACGATTACATCAAAGGGATTCTTCTCGGCAACTTTGCCGAACAACTCGGTTATGAACGGGGCGATTTGAGGAACGAAGAAGTGAGACATCGGGTGCTCTCCCAATTCAGGCAGCGGACAGGAGACGACTTCGCCAGTTATCCAATTCCCGAAGAAGAACGAGAGCGCTTAAGAATTACGGTTGTAACGGACCAAAAAGCTCGCATGGATAGGTGGTACACGTATCTTACTGGTGCACAAACAAGAGGTGTTCCGGCCGCGTTTCGGTACTGGGCCTTTGCGGAAATGCTCAAGCTTGGCAGTTTTGATGAAGAGCGAAAAGTTTTTAACAAAAGAACAGAAAATACAGCCGCGTCCTTTCCAGAACTTAACCAGCAGGCGCTCGCTTTAGTCTTTGATGAGATACAAAGAAGAAGCACCGGCGAACCATCGCAATTCCAGGCAGGTGACGAAACTCGTCAGGCCCAATTCCGTACACTCTTACAAACTGAAGATTTTGGAAAATTGTATGCCTTTACGCTTGCACATGTCAGTTCACTGCGGCTACCAACTGAACGGCTGATTATTACTAAAGGTGAGTGGCGACGTTTTCCTAAGGGCACTCCAGCCAGCGAGCTGACGACTCCTATTGATGGTTTCAACACCACATGGTGCATTGCCGGAGAAGGCTATGCCCGCGATTATCTTTCCCGTTCCGACGTATGGATTTACTTTTCTGAAGATGCGGATGGAAAAAACAGCATTCCTCGGGCATGCATTGTTGACTCCGGCGCGCAGGGCATTACTGAAGTACGCGGCATTATGTCAAGCACAGAAGCCAAGCAACATCTGGACAGCTACATCACGCCGGTGGTTGCAAAAAAACTCACCTCAATGCCGGGCGGCGGGAAATGGCAAAGCACCATGGAGGACATGAAGCATTTGGCAAAGACCCACTTCAGACATTTGCAAAATGAGCCGCTCACTAAAGACGATCTGGTATTTTTGTATGAAATACACAAGTCGATCCAAAGTTCGGGTTATGACCGTGATCCGCGGATTGCAGAAATGCTGAAGCGCCGCGATCCAGAAAAAGACGCGCCTGTTGTTTTTGGCTGCGCCCCAGAAGAAATAGCCTGGAGCCAAGAAGCAATCACTGCAAAAACGAAAGCATACGTCGGGCTGCTTTTTAAAGGCATATTCAACACGTCGGGCCACTTTGAACATATCTATACCTCTTTCCCCGAAGGACGCGTCGGCCAAAAGACCATTGCCGTCGGGGGCAAGAGCACCATAGAACTTCAAAGCGAACTCGCTAAGCGCAAGGAAGAAAATATCAAAACTCCCAAAAACGCTCTTTCCATGATGCAACGAAAGGAATTTGAGCAGCGCCGCCTCAAAACCAAAGAATCCGCCAATCTTGTGACACTCACCGTAGCCAGCCTCGGATTTCCAAACGGTGCGACAACACGTGAAATTTATATTCGCGCGCAAGAATTTGGCCTTGCACTCTGTTCGCCCGATGTCGGCCCGGAGTTGCGGCTCCAGTATAACGAACAGCCCGAAGGCGAGTATCTCTATATTGGGATGGAATATCTGCCCGGTCCCGACGGCCACCCGGGCGTTTTTGGCGTCTCTCGGGTCGGCGGGGTATCGTGGCTCGACAGCGATTGGACGGGGCCGGACAGCCACTGGAGACCCGCCCGTCGCTTCGTCTTCCGCAAGTTAGCTCTTGACTCTTTGAAACCTGTATCTAGCTCTTAAAACCTTTGCACTTTGAATTCTGCTCGATTTTTCCGCTATACTGACGAACGGTAGTAGGCGAATCAGAGAGGCGATTACGATTTCCTCCTGCCGAATCCAGTATCCGCGCGTCCGGAATGCGCCTAGGCTATTGCCTCGCGCAGTGCGTCGCGCGCAGAAACTTCACAATGAAGATACTTGGTGCGGAGCGCTAGGGCATTACAGAAAAAACAGGAATAACTGCTACGGCTATTCTTCATTCATTCTGCGCTTATCTGCGTTCCGTCCCTGCCTGCGCCGAGGCTCCCGCCTGCGCAGATGCTTCTGCGGGCAGGTCGGCAGGCAGGTGCGTACATCTGCGCGACGCTTTGCGTCAGATAAAATCAAATTCCTCAAACACCTGCTCGTAGAGCTTCATAACGCGGAACGATTCGCGTTGAGTAAGAATGTAATTTGAAAGACGCGCAATGACGAAATTCTTGACGCGATGCGCCTCCCACGCGGCTGGAAGCGTGACAAACGCCGCATCAGGAACGCTCCGCAGGCGCTCGGCGGTCGTCTGTCCTTGGTATCCGAGTTTCGCCAGAAGCTCTCCAAGCATATTGTCCGCCTCCGCCACGCCACGGCGCCAGCGCTTGGGATCGTTTGAAGTTGCATCCTCCAAGAGCGCTTCCCAACGATTTTTAAGTGGATTGATAGTTCGCGTTTCGAAAGGCAAGGTGCCGTAGAGAGATAATTCCTTATATCGTATGTAGAGAAGCCCCATGAGCGACCCCGCAATAAGAAGCAGTAAGAGCCCCGAAATCGTATAGGCAACCGCGCTATAGAAAGCCCAAAGAATAGAAAAAACACCAAACACCAGAGCGCCTACGGCGCCAAATCCACTCCAGAGGCTACCCCACAGACTCACCGTAGAAGTGGCCGCAACTATACTACTGCTACCGCCATCCCCTTCTTCAGCAATAGTGAGTCCTGCTTCCACCACAGCGCGTACTGCAGTACATGCACCACCAAAAAATGAATAGACAACACAATACCAATACTCGAGATTTATGAAGTGAAGATAGTTGTACTGAATCATGAAGAGTAATGACTATTGAGTATAGAGTATGAAGTATAAAAAAGAGAAGATTTAGGATTCATTCAACAAATCACGAGCAATTGCAAAGAGAGATTGCTCGGTGCACTTTGGACTCATGAACTGCACGCCAATCGGCAATTCTTTACCGTCGCGAACGACGGTGCCAAACGGCACAGAGATTGCAGGAATCCCCGTTAAGTTAGCGGGCGCCGCAAAAATATCTTCCAGATACATGGAAACCGGATCGCTTTTCTCCCCTATCTTGAAAGCCGCGTCTGGAGTCGTGGGCGTTGCTATGTATGAAACGGATGAAAAGGCACGCGCAAGATCTTCCGCGATTACGCTCCGCAAGGCGGTTGCTTTTCGATAATACGAGTCGTAGTAACCAGAGGAGAGTACATAGGTACCAAGAATAATCCGCCGTTTCGTTTCCGCGCCGAATCCTTCGGCGCGGGATTTTTTGTATTCATCCAAGAGTGTTGCGCCTTCGCGGTGAAGCCCATAGCGCATACCATCAAATCTCGCTAAATTCGTGGACACTTCAGCGGGCATAACGATGTAATACGCCGCGAGCCCGTACGGCGCCGACGGAAATTCAATATCAACAATTTCATATCCTTTTTTCGAAAGTGCCTCAAGCGCTTTTTCAAAATTCGTGCGGGCGCGCTCCGACGCATCTTTGACGAATGCGCGAGGCACGCCGATCTTCTTTCGTGCTTCGTGCTTCGTGCTTCGTGCTTCATTGGGAAGCGTAGTTGCATCCAGTGGATCCTGCCCCCGAATCGCATTAAAAAGCTCCTCCGCGTCTCCGACGGTGCGCGCCAAAGGTCCTATCTGGTCCAAGGATGAGCCCATAGCTATTAAGCCGGAACGGGAAACCGCCCCGTAAGTCGGCTTCAAACCGACAAGGCCGCACAAACTCGCGGGCTGCCTGATAGAGCCGCACGTGTCGGAACCGAGCGCAATGGGTGCCAAATGCGCGGCAACCGCGGCGGCCGAGCCGCCGGAAGAACCGCCCGGAACACGCTCCGTATCATGAGGATTTTTGGTAACACCGAATGCAGAGTGTTCCGTGGAAGAACCAAATGCGAATTCATCCATATTGGTACGGCCTAAAAAAACAGCGCCGGCTTCCTTGAGTTTTTTTATTGCGGTCGCATCATAGGTCGCCACGTGATTTTCAAGCATTTTTGATGCCGCAGAAGCCCGTTTGCCTTTTATAAGAATGTTGTCCTTGACCGCAATCGGCACACCCAGTAATGGGTGTGCCGAATCTCCGTGCTCTGCAAGTTTTTTGTCGGCCGCTTTCGCACCTAGAAGCGCATCATCAAATACCTCAAGGTACGCGTTCAGTTTCGGATTTTCTTTTTCAATCTGTGAAAGATATGCACCGACAACATCCGTTGCCGAGAATTCCTTCGCGCGATAGCCTACAGCAAGCTCTTTTGCGGACAATTCTGTCAAATCCGTATTCATTTTGTAATTTTGCAAAACACTAGAATAAGACTACGGGAGTATTTTTTTCACTTTCAGATAATTTCCGTCGCGACGCGATGCCTGCGCCAAAAGATCTTCACTAAACGCTCCCGGCTCGTGCGGGTTGCCGTCCTCCCGCATCACATTTTCAATCTCAAGATAGGGCGACCCCGCAGGCACCTCTGTCAGCTCAACTTTCTGGATGGTGCCGACATAGTCAAGAATTGCTGTGATTTCTCCCTGAAGCCGTACTACTTCCTCTTCCGACAGCGCAAGCCGCGACAACTCCGCAAGTTTTTTGACTTCATCGGCGCTAATCATGCGCGCATAATAACACAAGCGATTTCTAGTTTTTAAATTATTTGAGTTTATGGTATAATGTTCACATGGTTGAAAAAAGGAAATTGAGTGAAATATTGGTACGACTTGAAAATCCCGCATATGATGCAGCGGAGGCGCGATCAGCTGAAATTGTCGAACGTGCTCAACTAAACGAGGCCATCAAAGTAATCGAGGAATTGGAAGGGGTGGTGGCGCATATGGCAATTGCAAAAAGATTTAGCAGAACCCTAAAACCTTCAGAAAATCCAAACAATGCCAACCTACGTAGAAGAATGAATCCGTCACTGAGAGGTCTTACCGAAGACGAGCACAAGCGTCGGACTTTGCTGATGGCGTTGGGGAACATAAAAAAGAACATTATTAATGAAATCAGCAGTTTGCACCAAATTGTAATGGATATTGAGGCAACTAAAACTGAAGGTTAGGAAAGTAATTTAAAAAATTGATTTTCAGATAAAATACGAACGCCGAGCTTTTGCGCCGCGTCGTATTTACTGCCCGGTTCTTCCCCAGCCACCACGTAATCGGTTTTTTTTGAGACGGAGCCGGACACGCTCCCGCCGCGTTTTCTGATTTCCTCTGCCGCTTTTTCGCGCGAGAGGGATGACAGCGTGCCGGTAAGCACAAATGTCTTCCCTGAAAGAGTTCCGCCTTTCGGAGCTTCTCCTTTTTCAACCGTGACCTGCTTCAAAAGCTCCCGGAGGAGATGCTTGTTTTCGGCATCGCGGAACCAACGAAATACCGACTCGGCAACAATGTCTCCCACGCCCACTATGCTCTGCAATTCTTCAATAGAAGCGCTTATTATTTTTTCAAGCGTCCGGAAATGCCCGGCTATATCGCGCGCAGTTTCTTCGCCCACCTGCGGAATGGAAAGTCCGATTAAAAATCTATCAAGCGGCACGCTACGGCGGGACGCTATGGAGGCGATGAGATTCTTTGAAGAAAGCTCCGCAAAGCCCTCAAGACCCTCAAGGTCGCCTTCGGTAAGCGTAAAGATATCCGCGTAGCTTCCGATGAGTCCTTCATCCAAGAGCAGGTCGGTGGTTTTTTTGCCTAAGCCCTCTATGTCAAAAGCGTGCTTCCCCGCGAAATGCTGGAACCGGCGCTTCTGCTGGGGCAGAGAATCTTTTGCGACGCATCGCCATGCGCTCATGCCGGGCACCCGCTCTATTGCGCCACTGCCTCCGCATTCGGGAACTTTTTTCGGGAACTGATATGCTTTTGCTCCGCGAGGCCGAAGCTCCGGCACTACTTGCACTACTTCGGGAATCACGTCTCCCGCGCGCTGAATCACCACCGTATCGCCCACCCGCACATCAAGACGTTTTATTTGGTCTTCGTTGTGCAAGGTGGCACGCGACACCACAACACCACCCACAGAAACCGGCTGTAAATGTGCGACCGGCGTGAGGATTCCGGTTCGACCTATTTGAAGCGCGATATCTTCTATACTAGTTGTCACTTGTTCGGCGGGAAACTTAAACGCAATCGCAAACCGCGGAGCCTTGCCGGTGTAGCCCAGCGCTTCCTGATACTTCCGTTCGTGTACCTTGGCAACAACGCCATCTATCAGAAAATCCTCTCTCCCTTTTTCAACCTGCCATTTTTTCCAGAACGCAATAACCTCGTCGGCATTTCGCGCATGTACCGCATCGCGATTCACCTTGAAACCGAGCTTCCTCAAAAGAGCGAGCTCCTCCATTTGCGTTTCGGGAATCGCACTGTTTGATTTGGTGAGGTCGTAGATGAATGTATCGAGCGTGCGCGACGCCGCTATTTTCGAATCCAGCTGGCGAATAGAGCCGGCGGCGGCGTTTCGGGGATTTGCGAATTCCGACTCATTCTCCGCCCGCCTGCGGGCATTGAGATTCGCAAGACCACGCTTCCCCATCCACACTTCGCCTTCAGCCACGACATCTATGGGCTCGGTCAGAAGAAGCGGAACCGATTCTATAGTGCGGATGTTCTGGGTCACATCCTCGCCAATGCGTCCATCCCCGCGGGTCGCGGCAGTTATGAGTTTCCCCTTCTCGTACGTGAAAACTATCTTCAAGCCGTCAATCTTCAATTCGCAGGTATACGTTGCGCGAACATTCTTCCCGAAGCGTTCCCGAACGCCCTTCTGCACCCGCTCGTCAAATGCACGAAACTCTTCCTCTGAAAAAACATCATTGAAGGACCACTGGGGAACCTTGTGTGGCACTTTCTTGAATTCAGGCAACGGTTTGCCCGCAACACGCTGGGTCGGCGAGTCCGACGTTATCGTCTCCGGATATTTTTCCTCAAGAACGACAAGCTCGTGCTTCAGAGCATCCAAGGCCTCTATCGGTATTTCTTCTCTGTCCTCCACGTGGTAGAGGTAGCGATAACGGTCTATCGCCTTTCGTAATTTCTTAACTCGCTCCCGGATGTTGGTCGGGACTTTCATATCCTTACTCTACTCCCGAACGAGCGAGGGACAAGTCCCGCCCTTTGTGGCAAAGGGCGGGACTCTAATTTTTTAACTTGCTAGTACTTTGCCTGTATGCCGCGTTCCAATCGTTTCGGATTTCCTGTATCACAGGTGTTATACCCCAGTGATTCTATTTTTGTCGTTGTGGAGAGGCCGATCGTTGTCCCATCCGTCTCCACCGTTACAATCGCTGTCTTATACACCGTTACGGTTGCGCATTGCCCCGTACCCGCACCATTCAAATAAAAGGAGAACTGCGACTTGGCAGTGGGGGAAATGTAGGCCCCACCGTCGTTCTTTACCAAAGACACCGGCCCGCCTCCACACAATATTGCGTTTACCTCGGAGTTAAAAACAAACGTGTTCTGCTCTAGGTCCCAATAGAGGGCGCATTCTATTCCGCTATCGGCGGAATAGAATGCGAACTGGGATTCCCTGCCCGTAGAAGAAAGAATGACTTCTTTGGACACGATATTGAAAATTGCGAATCCGAGCGCGAGCATAACTCCGCTCACTAACACCGCGATGAGCAAGGTGAAGCCGCGCGGCTTGGAGCATGGAGAAGTGTTTCCTTTGTTATGTGTTATGTGCTCCATGTTTTGTGCTACGTGTTCCACGCTTCGCGTTGTGTGGTTCATACTTATTGGGAACGAAAGAGATGGTCGACGAGCTGAAACGTACGGGGAATGCGTCCTGACATCCACGAAACCGTTACTTTGACGGCAACCTCGTTAGCGCTCACTGGTTCAATCGTAAGAACGCGGGTGTAGGGAGACTCCGCACCGCTTGCTTGATTATATAGGCCGCCCGAACTCGTCACCAAAAGTTTTGAGCACACGCCGGAGCAGACCGAATGAGAAAAATTAGGAACATCAACCATACATGAAAAAGTAATACAATCTTTGTCTGATCCAGCACTACTATCAAGACCAGCAAGCCACGGGGAACTTGTTAGAAAATTCTGGTCGCGGACGGCGCGCACATATTCAATGCCTTCCTGTGCAAGATAATACGCGCCTACTTCGTCGCGCGCATAGTATGCGGATGAGAGAGCGCGCGCGGCAATAGACATAGGCCCCGCGAGGGCCAAGAGCAGTATTGAAATTGCCACCAGAGTTTCTACCAATGTGAAAGCCCTTCGGGCTTTCACATTGCCTTTCCAACTTCCAGCTTCCAGCTTCTGGTTTTCTAGAGTCATATATCCAAAACTCTCTGCGCAACTGTGGATTGGATTGAGAATGTCGTTGCGCCGCCCGGTACAGGGGCCTCGCCTTTCATAACTATCAAAACTCGCGGTTGGAAACCGTCTTCCTTCGGAGATCCTTTCACAAAGAATCTGAGCGAACTGATGCGGATTTCCGGAGCGGTAATCGCAATCCAGGCGCCATTTTTTGTGCCACCGGCACAGCTCTGATTAACTCCGCTACACAATGAGCGCTCTATTTGCGTCCCGTTCAAGCGATACACCGTCTGATCATTGCTATCGCTCAACCCGCCATTTGAAGGCTCAAAAGCAAACAAAAGCCCGCCGAACTCGGCACAGTCGTTCACACTCGCTAAAGTCTCCGGAGACACGTCAGCCGCTGTGGATTCGCAGTGATACACACGTCCCACTCGAATATTCCGTGTCATGGTTTCCATCGCCGCGCTGACATTATTCATGACTGCATTGATTGCTTGCGCCCGTTTATTCGCTTCAACGAGGGAAAGCAGAGCGCCAACGGCAATCATCATGACTATCGCAAACAAAGAGGTCGCCACCATGATTTCAATCAGTGTAAACCCGAAGCGGGTTTGCTTCGTCATCGCTCGGACGCCATGAAAGCTAGGGCTTTCGCGTCGCTCCTCGCTCGCCGAAGTGAAGCCACGCCGAGTGTGATACCAATATACGAATGCATGCGAATGATACGAATGGGCATCCACAATCTTTTTTTTTCCTGTATTCGTATTATTCGTCATAATTCGTAAGTAAAACTTTCTCCCTGCACTTGCTCGAATAAATCAAATGAAACATTTTCTTTATTACTCGCTCGCTTGGTAGTAAAATATTCGTATCATTGGCTCACCGACACCTGCCCCGTAGAGGCCACGGTAACCGTACGCTCCACCCCCGCATCAGATACGACAGTTATCTTGCCTTGTGAATAAAAACCAACTTCCGAAAAAATATTCGCATCCGGATTTGGACGGAAAAACACGATGTCCAGATTCTGTATGGGGCTTCCGGAATCCGAACACGTTTCCGCACCGGAAGTGGCGACGCCGCAAAAGCGTTTTACATGGTGGCTATAGTTTAAGGTGTAGAGCTTGAGGATGGAATCGGTATCTGCGTCGAAGCGTTTATTCGCATTGCGATCAACAAAAAAGGTGTACGAGTCCAGGTCGTTTGAATCAAAGTGGATCCCATACCCTATCTGGAAGTCATCTGAAGCAAACTGCCTCACTGACAGCCCGTACACTTGCGCTTCGCGGATGGAGAGCGCGATGTCATAGGCAAGACTCCCCAGCAAGACCGACCCGTTGAAGCGCGAATGATTCGCAAGCACCATTGATGAAATGAGGGTGAATATCGCGATTACTACCATCAGCTCTATAAGCGTAAAGGCACGAAGTGCCTTTGCTTCGCCGGCGCTCCGGAAAAATGAAAACAGGCTTTCATTTTCTCCCTCGCTGGGCGAAGTAAACCCGGGAGCATGGACTCTTTTGTTACGTGTTATGTGCTCCATGTTTTGTGCTCTGTGTTTCGTGTTCATATAAAAAGATTCGTCAGCCACTCTGCAACCCCGAGCGCAGACCAATCTGTAAAAAGTGCGAGTGCGGTACCAAGAAAGAGCCATGGCGCAAAGGGCAACTCTGTTTTCATGCTAACCCGCCTTCCGCCATTGAACAATGCAACGCGAGAGGACAACAGTATGAGAGAGACGAGCGTACCGATCCACATGCCAAGCAGAGCGGCATCTATTCCCCTTTCAAGCCCCAAAAGTATTCCCATTCCCGCTCCCACATAGCTATCGCCAACCCCCATTCCTCTTCCGCGCGTGATAAGAAAAACAAGGAAAAAAAAGCCGCCAAGTAACAAAGCCCCGAGGGCGGCATCAAGGAGGGGCTCGGCGGAACCTAAAGAAAATGCCTCGGCGAGGCGCCGAGTTATTGCGGCGGCGGAGAGAATGGCAACAAATGACAGGGGTATGAGCGTGTGGCGGATGTCATAGGCGACGATTGCGACAAACGCCGCCCAAAATACTAGAAGGGCAAAGAAGCCAATAAGCGGCAACGAACTCAAGAGCGGAGGAAAGAAAAGATATGAAAGCGCAAAAAGCGCCCCGAGACCAAGCTCTACCAGAGGGTACTGAAGCGTAAGTCGGCTTCCGCACAATCTGCACCGCCCTGAAAGAACAAGATAAGAAAAAACAGGCACGAGGTCATACCACAAAATACCAGCCCCGCAGTGAGGACATTCAGAGCGAGGATTGGAGCGTTCGGTAAACCCAAAACGCAACACCGCGACATTCACGAAACTGCCAGCGGCAATGCCCACGAAGAAAAAGAAAAAGGCCGGTAGAACATCAATCACGCTCCCAGTATCTCATGTGCTGGAGATGTGCCGGTTCAATTACGTGATGGAGAGAAGAAAGGGAGAGAAATCGGCCATAACATTCATCACTTTCTCTTCAAGGCTAAACCTTGAATTTCAAGGTTTAGCCTTGAAGAGTTCTTCGTCAATTAATCAGTGAAGTCAAAAATCCCGTCTACAGCGTCGTTACTGCCGTCAAAGTTCGTGCCACTACAAATGGTACCGGAGGCGTCGGCATCAGCGTCATCGTCCAAGGATTTGTGAGTTTTTTTCTCCAGAGTCGCGCCTAAGTGGTAACTGGGGCATGCTCCGCCGGTTCCCGTGCCGAGCGCCGCATAGGAATAGAAAGCGCCAGTTGAGGGGTCCTTCGGTAAGGTTGGTATGTAGACAGGCTTGAGTGCTGAAAGTGTGGTTGGGTAACTTGACTGCGAATCATAGAAGAGTTCAAGTGCAAGCTGTATTTGCTTAACATCGCCTATTCGCTTTGCATCGCGCGAGTTTCTTCTTGCATCGCTTAATGAAGTGAGGACAACTGATGAGAGAATGGTGATAATGGCGATTACGACCAGAAGTTCTATAAGGGTAAAGCCGGGCTTTGCTCCAACATCGCTCGGATGCCATGAAAGCAAACTTCCGCGGCACTCCTCACTTGTTGGAGTGAACCCCTTACCACCTTGGTCACCAAAAAGGTAAGGGGCAAGACCCCAGCGATTTCTACGCTGACCAAGCATGCTGTCTAGCACACGAGATAAGACTAGTCAGCTGAAGCATCGTTCCATCTATAACAGGTACTCTCATTACATGCGACCATATCACCAGAGCCACCGATAGCTACATCAAATGCTGCAAGAATACCAAATGTTGTTCCGTTTGCGGCAGTGGTTGAACCTACATTGACTCCACAGTTGCCGATAGCCTGAGTCCCTGACGTTGCGTCACAATATATCCATCCTGCGGGAAGCGCAACATAGGTTGCAGAATTGCCCGCACACACCACACCCCCCCCACCGTTGTTGGTTCCTTCCGTAGGTTGGTTAATAGCCAAAGCGTCGCCGATGCAGATGGTAGCCGCCGACTGGAGGCTTTTAAGCGTTTGTTGAGCCGCCGCTGTTGAGCCTTTTTGGCGCGCACTATTCAAGGAAGCCAAGACCACGGACGCGAGAAGCCCGATGATGGCAATCACGACTAGAAGTTCGATGAGGGTGAAGCCTCGTTTAATAAATGTATTCATAGATACTTACAACTTAATTGTATTTAATAAATTAAGACCATTTTTAGGTCCCCTTTATTGTACCCCCTTTTAGAACCCTTGCCTGTTCAATGTGGATAAGATGCTTATTGCACCATTTGACGAGGCTTAGCCTCGTCAAATGGTGCTCTTCTTTTTTATCCGGTGCCGTTTCGGCAGCCGCTGCCCCCTCCTCCTGTGGACATACGATGTCCACAGGACGATATTCCGCGTCAAGTCCGCATCTAGTCGGCGTTTAGTCCGCATTTGTTAAATGGCGGAGGAGACGTTGTAAATAGGAATAAGAACCGCGGCAAGAAGAACGGCAACCCCAAGGCCCAGAACCACGATCATCAATGGCTCTATAAGGTCTACCAAGGTATCTACCGTGTTTGAGACCTCTCGCTGGTAGAACTTCGCAAGGGTTTTCAATATTGTACCCAATTCTCCCGTCTCCTCGCCCACCTTAATCATGGCGGTCATGATGCCAGGAATCTCGGGATAATTCGCCATCGCGTTTGAAACATTTCCGCCCCCTTTGACTGCGGTTGAGACTCCCCGCAGGATTTCTTCATAGACGCTGTTACCAACCACGCTCGCGGTAATGTCGGTTGCTTGGACCACGGAGATGCCGGAAATGAGCATGGTGGAAAGGTTATCCGCAATACGAGAGAGATAGAGTTTCCGGTACAAAGGACCGATAAAAGGAATAGTGAGCAAGGCGCGGTCAAAAACGGCCTTCCCTCCCTTGGTCCGGATATACTGAAAGAGGAAAAAGCCGCCAACCGCAAGAAGAATGATGAGAAATACGCCATAATTGACGAAAAAGTTGCTCAGACCAATGACGATTTTGGTGTAGGTCGGGATGTCCTGCCCGGCGTCGGTGAGGATGGTCGAGATGCGCGGAATAACCATGGTCATCATGAGAACCATGACCGTCACAAATGTCCCTATGACGAACGCCGGATAAATGAGGGCATTTTTTGCCTTGGAGCCGACTTCATAGGAACGGTCAAGATAATCGGCAAGATAGAGGAGCGTCGCATCCAGCTTGCCCGTCTCTTCGCCGGCACGCACCATGTTCACATAAAAAGGACTGAATATTTTTGAATGCCGTTCCAGCGCTTTTGAAATGGTAGTACCCGCCTGCAAATCGTCTGCGACTATAGAAAGCGCTTGGCGCAAGACAGGATTCTCGGATTCTGCCGCAAGCAAGCGGAAGACACGCAAGGCCGACACTTGTGCCTCAAAAAGGGTTGAAATCTCCCGCGACAGAAGAACGATGTCACGGTTTGAAACACCCTTGAAAAGATTGATTTGGTACGACAAAAAACCCTCCTTTTCCGGCACTTCTTCCACTGCTGAAACCGAAAAACCGCGATTCTGAAGCGAAGAGATCGCCACATCGCGGGACACCGCTTCGATGGAGCTGGTTTGTTTTTCTCCTTTCTGGTCAACGGCGCTGTATTTAAATAACATATTTTATAAAATTCGAAATTCGAAATTCGAAATTCGAAACAAATTTAAAACTCTAAATTCTAAACTCACAAAGTTTAGGATTTTTTGCTTTGTGCTTGTCTCGGATTTCGTGCTTCGTGCTTCGTGCTTCATGTTATAGGAGCCTCATGAATGTCTTCGGGTTCAGAGAGCGCGCAAGCGCGTTCTCGGGCGTTATCTCTCCGCGACGCACCAACTCCGCCAGCGACCGGTTCATGTCAATCATACCGGACTCGGTTCCGGTCTCTATAACGGCATTGACTTCATGCGTCCGACGCTCGCGGATCAGGTTTGCCACCGCTGAATTATTAATGAGAAGCTCGTAGGCGGGAATGAGCCCGCCGGAAATCTTCGGTACCAGTCGCTGGGAAAAGATACCGGCCAAAGACGACGCAAGTTGTACGCGAATCTGATCCTGCTGACTTGAGGGAAACGTGTCAATGATACGGTCAATCGTCTGGGCCGCATTGTTAGTGTGGAGAGTAGACAACACCAGGTGTCCTGTTTCGGCCGCAGTTACCGCCGCCGACATCGTTTCGGGACTGCGCATCTCTCCCACCATAATAACGTCTATGTCTTCGCGAAATGCCGAACGCAGGGCTTCATGGAAGCTTTTGGTGTCTATGCGCACTTCGCGCTGATTGATGATGGAATTGCGCGATTCAAAGGTGTATTCAATCGGATCTTCTATAGTAAGTATATGTTCAGTCCGCGTTTGGTTTATCCGCTCTACCATGGATGCTAACGTCGTTGACTTGCCTTGCCCCACCGGCCCCACCACGAGGAAAAAACCCTGTTCCAACTGGCAGAACGTCTCCAAGATGGGAGGCAAATTGAGTTCTTGGAACGTCTTGACGGTCTTCGGAATGAGGCGGAGCGCTATAGAAACTGACCCCTGCTGGAAGAACGCATTGCCGCGAAACCGCACTTGGTCCTTGTATTGATAGGAGAAATCTATTTCCTGCGTTTCAAAAAACAAGGTCTTCTTTTCCTCGGGAACCATCTGGGAGAGGAGCCCTACTATATCGTCAGCAACATAGTTTGGCCGCTTGAGAAGCGGAATCAACACCCCCGATACGCGGATGATGGGATGCGAGCCGACCGAAAGGTGCAAGTCCGACGCTCCTTCCGCGACGACGGTTTCAATCAATGATGCGAGTTCTGTTTTGTATTCCATACTAAAAAGCCAAACGCACAGCATGGAGCGCGTAACGCCGGAATGCATGCGACATACGTTGTGCGTTGTGCGTTGTGCGATTCATGCTGCTATTGTTTGCGCGTGTCTGCAATAGAGAGCGTTTTCTGTAAGACTTCGGACGGAATGGAACTTGCCTTGACGATATATCCCGATGCGCCGAGTGACATCGCCTTATCAACGTCTTCCTGCTGTCCTTGGTTGGAGAGCATGATGATGCTCGCATCTTTCGCGAGACCTTCTGTGCGCAAATGTTCCAAAAATTCAAAACCATTCATCCCCGGCATCACTACATCCAGAAGAATGATGTTCGGTTTCGCGTCCCCTGTCCGAATCTTTTCAAGTGCCACCACGGGATCCAAGAAGGCGTCTACGTTGCAGCCGCACTCTTGAAACTTAAAAGTGTACATATCCAAAAGGAACTTATCATCATCAATAATCATCACGGAATCTTTTCGCTTTGGCGCAGTATCGGGCATAGTATTATTTTTATTTTGGCACTTCTTCGTCGGCCGCCATATCGCCGCCGAGCGTATTTACCTCCTCGAAAGGAATCGTTCCCTCAAGCATCTTTATGATAGCATCCTCTTTCATGGTGAACATGCCTTCAGCGCGCGCTACTTTGAATAATTCATCATCAACCGGATGCGAGAGAATGACCCGCTCAAGCGCCTTTGAGGTGGACAGTATTTCATAGACGCCGATTCTGCCACGCGTGCCGCTCGGACATTCGGAGGACGGTGCGAGCGCATAGACGTTGGACGCTTTCGGGATGCGCTTCCTGAACTCCGCAGGTATGCTTTCAAATTCTTTGTCTATCATCGCCTGGATGCTGCCTGAAACAGGCAATGTATTTCCGGCATCGGGGCAACGTTTTCTTACCAACCGCTGGGCAATGGAAAGAATAAGGGTGGGTGCGATGAGATATGGATCAACCCCCATGTCCACAAGCCTGGGCACGATGCCTATAGCGCTATTGGTGTGCAGAGTCGTCAAGACCAAGTGGCCGGTCAAGGCCGCCTGTATTGCAAGTTGGCCCGTCTCTTTGTCGCGTATCTCACCCACCATGATGATGTCGGGGTCTTGACGGAGTATGGAGCGGAGTCCCGATGCGAAGGTGTAGCCGATTTCGGGGCGGACTTGGGATTGTGAAACCCCTTCCACATCGTATTCCACCGGATCTTCCAAGGACACGACGTTCATGCCTTCGCGATCCAATTCCTGAAGCAGTGCGTAGAGGGTGGTTGATTTGCCGGAGCCCGTGGGGCCGGAGATGATGATAATGCCGTAGGGACGCCGGATGGCTTGCCTCATCAATTCCGCATTCCACGGGGTAAGCCCCAATCCCTCCAAGGTCAGCATCTCTTGCGATCGGTCAAGAATACGCATCACCACCTTCTCGCCGTGGTATGCCGGAAAGGTGGAGACACGCACGTCAATGCGCCGGGTATCAACGGTCGCCGAAAAGCGGCCGTCTTGGGGTTTTCTGCGTTCATCAAGTTTCAAGGACGCCAAGACCTTGATGCGTGCAACAACCGCTCGCTCTATGTTCTTCGGAATGCGCACGGACGTATAGAGGACACCGTCCACGCGGAATCTCACCTTGAGTTCGTCCCGAGTCGGCTCTATGTGAATATCCGATGCTTTTCCGTCAACGGCGTAGCGGAGTATGGTCGCGACTATTTTTGTAACCGGCGCTTCTTCTTTCAAAGTCGTCACGGCACCGGCCGCCGGACTCTCCGGTTTTTCGGAAGACTCGAACGACGATGCGATGGATTCGTCCTGTATGGTTGTCTCAAGCTCGGTTAACGCCTTGCCGACTTCGCCGGTGAGTCCCTTGTACATGCCGATAACTTTGTCAAAATCCTCGTCCGAGATCAGAAAAAGCTTGTACGGGAGATTGGTGCGGCCTGCGATAAAATTCAAAGCTTCGGTCGCTTCAAGATTGTCCGGATCAGTGGTGCCGATTTCCAACACGCCGTCGGAAACCGCAATCGGCGCAAATCGGTAGTGGCGCGCCGATTCTTCGGGCACATATGCAAGGACTTCAAACGGCACCGACCCTTCATCCCCCACCGTACGTACGGGAATCTGATAGTACTCGCCGCGCGCCGAGAGTATGTCGCCGGAGGATACGCCCCGATCCAGAAGCGCCCGCTCAAGGGTTTTTCTGCCAGAAGCGACTTCTTCTTTTATGGTGGCAATGGCGCCGACATCAATCAGTTTCTTTTCGGATAAAAGCGAGAGAACATCCATACCGCAATTATAGAACCAGAATCATGAAGCATAGAGCATACTCTGTGTTGCGCATCTTGCGTTCCATGATTCATGCTCCATGAAAATCATGCGTATCTCAAAAGCCAGAGTCCGCCGAGGCGCCGAGCGGAGCGAACGGATTTGTGCGCCCAACCGGCTCCGGCACCAGCTCTTGGCCGAAATCGGCAAGACTCTTGAAAACAGGATCGGAAAAAATCTTTCCATCAAGCGTGATGGAGCGCAATTGAAGCAAGAGCGTTATGAGGTCCTGATTTGTCGCTTCTTCTGCGGGTACCACCTCTTCCTCGGAGAGAACTGCGTCATTTCCTCCACCCGGAAAGAAGTACGTGTAAAGCGCAAAGGCAATCACGACTGCCGCGAGCACGAAGACGACGTTTCGATACTGTACGAGAAGTTTCATCATGGTTTTAGCCAGTAAGTTTTGAGATTAATGTTGTATTCATACAGCCCCGATTCGGTTGCCGTAAACGAGAGCTTGGTGATGTCAACCAAGCGGAGAGAGCGTTCCAGATCCGCAAGAAAGGAACGGAACGTGTCATAGGGACCCGCAACGGAAAAACCGATGACAACTGATTCATACGCGCTCTCGTCCGGCCCCACCGCGCCCTGGGCAGAGCGAACTGTGTTCGATTCAATCGCAACGCTCCGAACCCGCATTCCGTAGCGCGACGCTATGGAATCAAGATCAATAATAAGACGTACATTGTCCACATGATCGGGAAGCAGTTTTTCAAGCCGGCTAATATCGGACGGCAAAAACGCGTTGTAGCGCTTTATGAGTTCGTCCCGCACTTCTTTGAGGTCTCGCGCGCGGGTGAGCGCGTTATCAAACTCCGCCTCTTCGACACGCAGTTCTTTAATCTGCGCATAGGTAGGATCAATAAACCAGAAAAACAATCCGACAGCGCCCGCAAGAAAGATAATGGGGAAAAAGAATCTCATGGTGTTGCGGCGGGAGGTTCATCGGGAACAGCCGCGCCAGCGGGAACATATCGCATCCCTCCCGAATTCAATTGCGCGCTGAAATGGAAATTCACCACGCCCAAGGCCCCAATATTCACGTCGGAGAAGATAGGATCCACGATGAGGGAACTTTCTGAAAACGCAGTTGACTGAAGCGCAACCGCGTTAAAACCCGTCGCGGCCCCCGACAGAGAGAGGGCCACGCCGTCCGAGGCGGCGGGAGCGTAGGAAAAATTGCTGAAGCGAACCGATGACAGTGTTTTTTTCTCCAGCTCGTCAAACAAATTAGAGAGCGCGGGATGAGCGGCAAGAAGTTTTGTGGCAGTCTCTATTCTGGTATTCAGATGTGAAAGCTCTTTGATTGTCGCGGGTTCGAACGCCGCGCGAGAACGCTCCAAAGCCGCGCTTTTAGTCGTAATGCTCTGCCGGGTATATTGCTTAAACAAAAACAGGCCTAAGGACGCAATGACCGCGACCACTAAGACCGCCCCCGTCAGTATGTTCAAGAGAGAAACAGACCCTCCCCGCACGCTCCGTTCGCGTTCGACTTGAAGCGACGCCTTCGGTATGAAGGACGTGGTTACGCGCTCTTGCATGTAAAAAGTGTAACACGCAAAAAGGCGCTAGGCGCTAGGCTTTAGGCGCTAGCTGTGCAGAACATCAGGAAAAATTTGAATTTACTTTTCCTTGCCTAGAGCCTAATGCCTAATTGCTAATGCCTAATTCTGAAGGGCGCGGAGTGCAAGCCCGATTGCCGACGAGAAGGATGGACCGGCGCTTTTCAAAACATCCCCGATAAACACCGGAGTGGCTACTTTGTCGAAGGGTGATCCAAGACTGACGCGCGCGTCAAAAAATTTGGATGCGATTTCTGTGATGCCCTTGAGCCCAGCCCCGCCGCCAACCAAGACGACGTGCGACACCGATTTTCCTTCCTTTCGCTGATAGGTAAGAAAGATCCGGCGCGCTTCGGAGAAAATGAATTCCAAGGCGGCGATGCCAGCTTCGTTGCCAATCGCCCCGCGGGTTCGCTTCTGACTCTCTGCTTCCGCAAAGGTTATACCTCCAGAGCGCTCCAAAGCGAGCGTCAAATCCTGCGCGCCTCGGTTCACCGTGTGGGATACCTCAATAATGCCGAACTCAACGATATATATCCGCGTACTGGAAGCGCCCAAGTCAATCAGCATCGCGGGAGATGTGGTGTGCTCATAGGCAACGCGCGCCATGGAGAACGGCTCCACTTCATAAAATTGCGCGGTAACCGCGGCGGCCTTCATGACCGCGCTGAATTTCGTAAGCGTATCATTGCGGATAGCAACCAAAAGCGCATCGGTCGAATTCGAGGGGCGGCCGGAGGCGTTCGCGCGTAAAAATTTCCGCTCCGTCTCCGGTATCACAAACCAATCCAAGGAGACTTCTGAAACCGGAACAGGAATATATTTGCGCGCCTCGATCGGGATCATACTCGCGAGGTCGCTTTCGTTTCTGGTAGGAAGTGTGATGACTGTGATCAGACTCGCCGAAAGCGGTATGGCGACGCCGCCGGTCCGCGAGGTAATGTTCGCCTCGCGAAACAAGTCCACCAACGCTTCGGAAATTTTCTCCGCAGGCAAGTTCACGGCTTGCCCCACTTCGGCATTGGCATAGGGCCCGAGCGCCAGCTCCCCATACGTTTCCAAAACCGCGCCGCCCTTCTGCTCGCTCACCTGTACGACTTTGATGGAAGAAAGCCCGATATCAATACCAATAACACTCTTGCCGCTCTTTGCCGTAAAAGAGCGGGTTAATTTCGAAAAAACCTCCGCAAGAGAACCAAGAGAAAATGCCATGGAGATACCATAGTAGTATAACGCAGTATGCGCGGATTCTTCGCGAAAATCATTGACGCACTGGTACCGCCGTCTGCGGATGTGGCAGTGGCGCGTACAATTACCGAAACCGAGTTTGAAAAATTGTTCAGGCCGATTGTCGGTCCTTTTCCTTGGATAGTCTCTCTGTTTCCATATCGTGATGTCCGCATCCGTGCGCTTATTCGCGCCGTGAAGTATCGGAGCGAAGAAGCGCCGCTCGGCGCTCTCGGCCGCAGTATCGCGGAAGAAATCGTGGAAACCCTTTCTGAAAAACGCGCGCTTGCCGGCTGGCAGAATGTGCTTCTCGTGCCGATTCCTCCGTCGCCGCTTCGTATGCGCGAGCGGGGCTACAGTCAGACAGAACGGATTGCCGCGCACGTACTGCCGCATCTGCCGGAAATGGTTTTGTACGCACCAAAACTTCTCAAACGGGAGGATAGAGAGAGCCAAGCGCGGCTCGCGCGCGAGAAACGGAAAGAAAATATTGCGGGAGCGTTTTTCGTGCCCCCCGCCGCGCTTTCCGCGGCGGGGGGAGCATTCGTCATCCTTTTGGACGACGTGGTTGAGTCCGGCTCTACCCTCTCCGACGCCCGCCGCGCGCTACTGGACGCTGGCGCAAAAGACGTCATCGCAATTGCCGTTGCCCGATGAACGGCCTCCAAGGTCGTTCATCGTTCATAAATGATATGATATATCATATCACTCTCATTTTGCGGAAATTAGAGTTAAAGGCAAAAATTGGTGTCTGATTTCAGGATACTATGGCTCTATTAAGAGCTAATCCTTTGAAAAAACTCATGCGTGCCAAAAAAACGGGCGTTGTTGCCCCCATTGCTCGTCACGAAACAC
>Ga0209542_10003743_pt1 | contig 32180 bp, 44 predicted proteins | sample RifCSPhighO2_01_FD_184028 | JGI IMG/M metagenome (GOLD analysis project Ga0209542, IMG submission 184028) | Soil microbial communities from Rifle, Colorado - Rifle CSP2_plank highO2_0.1 (SPAdes) (version 2) | ecosystem: Environmental > Terrestrial > Deep subsurface > Rock core/Sediment ... | reverse complement strand
CTACGCCGGCCGCCCTTTCCTGTGACGTCCAATTTAAGCCAGCAATTTCTCAATCACTGCTTTAACATCGCCTCCATCAGCTTTTCCTTGTAGGTCTTTCATTATGGCGCCGATAGCGATACCAAGTTTTGATTTGTCGGTAACGCCCATCTCTGCGAGCTTGGCTTTAGCAATCGGTTCAATTTCTTCCTGACTCATCAACTGTGGAAGGTAGCCCTCCAGAATGATCAATTCAGCCTTCTCTGGTTCAGACAGATCATTACGCCCAGCCGCGTCAAACTGCACAATCGATTCCTTGCGCTGTTTAGCTAAGCGCTTAATAACTCCAAGCACACCAGCATCGTCTAGTTCATCTTGTGGCTTTTTACCGGTTGCGACCAGTTCGTTGGTGAAGGCAGTCAACATACCGCGCACGGTACGTAGTCGCACCTCATCTTTAGCCTTCAGCGATTCCTTAAGCTCGCCCTTAATATCTGAATGTAGTGACATAAGGCCGATTATAGCACTTTGGTCCCTATGCTAAAATGGTCCGATGGATGCACTTCAGATTATCGTTATTGTCATATTAGGAGCGGTTTTATTGATTCAACTCTACGCCACTTTCTTCCGTCGTAAGGAGGGCAGGGAAGATGAGCGAGACGGACTACTTTTTCTCCAAAAACAAATGGAGACTTTGCGGGACACAATGGACCGCAGATTAGGCGAGAGTAATCGTGATATCAGAGAGACGGTCAAGACGCAGCTGGGCGAATCAACTAAGATTGTGCGCGAAGTGACCGAAGGTCTCACCAAGCTTGGCGAAACTAATCGTCAGGTGATCGGTTTTGCTGAGCAGCTTAGACAACTCCAAGACGTACTTAAGAATCCGAAGCAACGCGGCATTCTCGGCGAATACTATCTAGAAACAGTTTTGCAAAATGTTCTACCGCCGGGGAGTTTTCAAATGCAGTATGCCTTTGATAACGGGGAGATAGTGGATGCGGCCGTGTTCGTGAAAGATAAAGTAATTCCAGTAGACTCCAAATTTTCACTCGAAAATTACAACCGCTTAGTCGAAGCCCATGATCCGGCTGAACGTGCCAGTTTGGAAAAACTTTTCATCAACGACCTAAAACTGCGTATCACTGAAACCGCCAAATACATTCGCCCGACCGAAAGGACCACTGACTTTGCGTTCATGTTTATTCCTTCGGAGGGAGTTTATTACGACTTACTTTCCAACCACATTACCGGCGGGGAAGAGAACCTGATCCAACGCGCGGCTGGTAAGTACAAAGTGATTATTGTTTCACCGACCTCTTTCTTGGCCTATCTGCAAACAGTGCTACAGGGACTGAAGGCACTCGAGATCGAAGAGAAGGCGAAAGACATTATTAAGAATGTCGAGAAGCTGGGGATTCATATCGGCAAATACGAGGACTATTATCAAAAGCTTGGAAATACTCTTTCGACCACAGTCAATCACTACAACGCCGGTTATAAGGAGCTGGCCAAGATGGATAAGGACGTCACCCGCATTACTGGGGAAGCTGTCGGGGTAGAAGTCTTGACGATCGACAAGCCGGCGATGACGGAGGATGAGTAAACAGGCCGACCAGCAGTCTTGGATTGGCAGGGAAGGGTGCTCTATTGCCAAATCGGGGTATTTCGGTTAATATGGGCGCCACTATGCCTAAGAAAGCGGCTACAAAAAAGGAATTGAGTGACTTCGCAGTCATTGAAACCGGCGGTAAACAATATACTGTTTCTGTTGGCGATATTGTTGAAGTTGAGCTTTTGGGCAAATTTAACGAGGGCGATAAGGTCGTTTTTGATAAAGTCCTACTTTCTGATGACGGCACATCTGCCACAATCGGTACTCCATACATCGACGGTGCCAAGGTAACTGCTAAGTATCTCGGTCTTAAGAAAGGAAAGAAGATCACTATCATCCGCTACAAGGCCAAGAGTAACCGCGACCGTAAACAGGGTCATCGCCAGAAGTATTCTCAGGTAGAGATCGAAAAGATCTAAAGAAAAAGCTCCCGAAAGGGAGTTTTTTGTTTATGCAAAAGAAAAGGCCCGGTCGTATATTGCGTCCGGGCCTTGGGTCAGAAGATCTTGGCGGCGAATTTGTATTCGATACTCATGCGCAGCCGATCAGTTTCTTCCTGTTTATTCCACCATGAGATGGCCTCCGAAAGCTCATCTTTCGATTCGTTTTCGATGTACACGTCTGGGACACGGCCTGTCAGAAAACGGACGGTGCTCTGTACAGAACTGTGTCGGTAAGACCGATTTCGTCTGTACAGTAGAATGAGTTTCTTCTTGTCCTCTTGGAGGCCTTCGGCGTTTATAAGCATTTTCAACTCCTCGTTGTTGCACATGCTCCTGTTTTACCGACCCTCATTATAGCACACTAGTAGCGATTTTGCAAGGCGTTCTTCAAAGTCTCTGGGTCTGCGTATTCCAGCTCTGATCCAGTCGAAAGTCCACGCCCGAGGTGTGAGATTTTGAGTTTGTCACTGCCAGGAATTTCCTTAAGTACAGCCTCGACGAAACGTCCGGTGTTTTCACCATCTGGGTTGATAGAGAAGCCTAGTATCACTTCAGACAAGTCTTCTGCCAGTCGCGCTTCAACCACACGTTTGAGGCCACCACCGCGGAGCTTATTATTTTCACGCGATTCTAGTAGGGGAACGGTGCCGCCTAGTACGAAGTACAGACCGTCATATACTCCAGAGCGTTCAATAGAACGAATGTCTGTGTCGCGTTCGACCACTAAGAGTTTGCCGCGGTCGCGATTGATATCCATACAGATATCGCAGACGTCAGCGGTGCCGCCGCTTTTTGAAAAAAAGCGGCGGCACGAGGCACACTCAATAACATTATCCTTGATGCTACTAATGAGTGAGGCGAGTTCCAGTGACTCTTCTTTTTGCATCGTCAAAATATGAAAAGCAAAACGCCTAGCTTGGCGAGCGCCAATGCCGGGGAAGTGCTCAAAATAACCGGTTAATTTATCCAGAGAATTCATATTGTCGTATTACTAAAAGTCTTCAGTTGAAGCAGAGGCCATAGCGGCATTTCCAGTATGTTGAGTATCAAGGTTGAGCATACGAACATGCTTGGTATCAAAGTATAGCTCGACTGAACCAACTGGTCCGTTACGATGTTTTTCAACCAAAATTTCTGCAATATTCGGACGGTCAGATTCTTTGTTTATCTTATCTTCGCGGTGAATGAACATCACAACGTCGGCGTCTTGTTCGATGGAGCCAGAGTCACGGAGGTCGGACAATCTAGGCTTGCCGCCACGTTGCTCTACAGCACGCGAGAGCTGTGAAAGAGCCAAGACCGGAACGTTTAGTTCGCGAGCCAAGATCTTTAACGAACGGGAAATTTCTGTTACTTGCTGAACCATTGAGTCGCTTGCTTTGGTGGCAGTAGGGGACATTAGCTGAAGGTAATCAACTATCAAAAGGTCCAAACCGTGTTCGTGATGAAGCCGACGGGCAGACGAACGCATCTTCAAGATATTGGTGCCCGGCTGATCATCGATGTGGATTGAAGCTTCGGAAAGGCGAGCCATTGCTGCCTGCACGGCTTCGAATTCTTGATCACTTTTAAGTTTACCGGTGCGAAGTTTCCAGGAGTCGACGCCTGCTTCGGAAGCCAGCATACGATCCACCAACTGACCTGCGCTCATTTCCAACGAGAAGATACCGACTGATTTTTTATATTTAACTGCAGCGTTGCGCGCCACATCGAGTGCGAATGTTGTTTTACCTACAGAAGGTCGGGCGGCCAGAATGATAAGGTCGGATTTTTGCAAACCGGCCAACAGGCTGTCGAGTGCAGTGAAGCCGGTTGGTACACCGCGAATATCTTCGTGGTTGGCGGAGAGATGTTCAAATCGATCCCACGCTTCGGTCAGGGCCGAACCGATAGTGACGAATTTTTGAACAGTAGTTTGATTGGTAACTTCGTAAACTTTTTTCTCGGCCTGATCGAGTGTGGCGTCTATGTTGTCAGGGTTTCCAAAACCAAGTTCAGCAATATCATCGCCAGCGTGAATGAGACCACGAAGCATCGACTTGTTATGTACTTGAGTAGAGTAGTACAGCGCGTTACTAGCGGCGGGAACATTTTCGATTAGCTCGGTGAGATAGGTAGCTCCGCCAACTCGTTCAAGTTGACCGTTGGTTTTAAGGCGAGTTGAAACAGAAAGTAGATCGATCGGATCACCTTTGATAAAGGTTTCAAAAATAGCTCGGTAAATTTCTCGGTGTTTGTCTGCGTAAAAACTTTCAGGGCGGATATCTGCAGAGACATCATGCATCGTCTCCGGCTTTAGCATGATGGCACCAAGTAGCGCTTGTTCGGCTTCGATATTGTGGGGAGGGACGCGCAGTTGGCGAGAAGTGGCAGACATCCCTGCATTTTATCACTTTCAGCTTGATCCGGCTCGGTGGGGGTAGTTGGGGATGAAGTGGATAGTGGGGATAGGTAAAAGGCCAGCGCGGCGAAGCCGCGCTGGCCTTTTATACAGTGTTATAATGGCGGAATGACAATAGACCGGCAGATCGAAGCGGTGCTGTTTTATAAGGCAGAGCCGATTAAAAAATCAGCATTAGCCAAGCTTTTGGAAATTGAGCAAGGCGAGCTTGAAGGTGCTCTGGCTACTTTACAAGAACGGCTTAAGGAAAGCGCCACCACGTTGATTCTTGCTGAAGATGAGGTGGAATTGGCAGTGTCGCCAGACTTCGATCAATTAGTTGATAGCTTGCGCAAGGAGGAGTTGCGTCGAGATATCGGTAAGGCTGGGGCTGAGACACTAGCGATAGTTCTCTATCGTGGTCCGGTGTCGCGCTCGGAGATAGACAGAATTCGTGGTGTTAATTCTTCATATATATTGAGAAATCTTGAAACACGCGGACTGGTCATGCGCGATGTTCGGGGGAGAGGTAGTGAGTTTCGTCCGACGACAGAGTTATTGCGCCATATGGGGATTGGAGAAAAGACCGAATTGGCAGATTATGCTACCGTAATGAACGCACTAGAAAACTTCGAGAAGCAACAACAAGAAACAGACTAAAATGAGTGAAAAAGAAGAAAAAATGGAAAGCGATGAGTTGGCGGCGGAAACGCCAGAGACTGAACCGTCTCAAAAAGGAGATGAATCAGCAAGTCCTATTGCTGAGGCTTTTGATGATGTGTCCGTAAACGCAGCTGGTAAGATGCCGGTGGTGCGACAATTGGCCTTGTTGTCGGCGTTACTCATTGGTATTTTCAGCCTCGGTGCCTTACCATTTTTTGCTTCACAAATTAATTCCTGGAAAGGATCACAACCGGCTTCACCGATTGTGTCGAGCGAGGAGGTAGCGACTGTTGATCAGACTGCTGCTGAAGCTTTTTCTGATCTTTATATTTCAGCCAAGTCCGCAATCGTAATCGATCTGAAAACTGGCGAGGTTTTATACGAAAAATCTGCGGACCAAAAGTTACCACTTGCCTCGATCACCAAATTAATGACGGCGCTGGTTGCCAACGAGATTGTCGAAGAGGGGATGATTGTACCTATTACTGAGGAAGCATTAGCACAATCTGGAGACGGTGGACTGAAGGAGGGAGAACGCTTCACATTGTCTCGTCTGACTGATCTTCTTTTACTCACTTCATCAAACGATGGAGCTTTTGCGCTAGCCTTTGCGGCCGGCCGCACTTTGGATACAGATGCGCCAGCTGAGGCATTTGTTCAAGCGATGAATATTCGCGCTGATGAGCTAGGACTTTCGTCTATGTCTTTCCGTAACCCGACCGGTCTTGATCTTACTGAAGATGAAGCAGGCGCGTACGGATCGGCGCGTGATGTAGCGAAGCTGCTCGAATATATTGTTCAAAACGAATCGGCAATTTTAGAAGAAACCACCAAAGCAGAAGCGGTCTATGGTGATATCAATGGTGGTACGCACAGCGCTAACAACACAAATCCGGTCGTAGATGCCATCCCGGGGCTCATCGGTTCCAAGACTGGCTATACGACACTGGCTGGAGGTAACTTGGCCATTGCCTGGAACGCCGGGGTAGATAGGCCGGTTGTTGCGGTGGTGTTGGCCTCCTCGCACAGTGGACGTTTTACGGACATTTTACGGCTGGTGGACGCGACCAAACAAAAATTAGCAGGTGAAGAATAATCATAGGTGCGACGGCTTCGCCGTCGCACCTTAAGAAATTTATGGAACTGACACTGATAAAAGTTTTCCTCCCAACCGCGCTCGCTTTTTTGCTAGGGCTCGCGGTCACGCCTTTTGTTACGCATTATTTATACAAATTCCGTCTTTGGAAACAAAAGGCTGGTAAAGGTAATGGCTACGGTGGGGGAGGGACACCGCTTTTTGATCAGCTGCACAATGACCGTGATACAAATACACCTCGTCTCGGCGGCATTGTTATTTGGAGCAGTGTATTTCTGACTGTCTTTCTGGTGTTTGTATTGCAGTTTTTATTTCCGGATTCAATTTTCGGCAAGTTGAATTTTCTTTCCCGGTCGCAAACTTGGTTGCCACTCTTAGCTCTCGCTATTGGTGCTGCGGTTGGCGCCGTTGACGACCTCGCTACTGTAAAAGGTAACGGCAAACATTTTGCTGGCGGTCTGCCGCTCTCACAACGCTTAGTTGTAGTTGGATTAACCGCCATTCTTTCTGGTTGGTGGTTTTATTCCAAGCTCGATGTCTCTAGTGTATCGATGCTTGGTTGGGGCGAGTTGCAGCTCGGTGCCTGGTTCATTCCATTCTTTGTATTCGTTGCGGTTTGTGTCTATATGTCCAGCGTAATCGACGGTCTCGACGGTCTTGCTGGCGGCGTATTTATGTTTGTGTTTACGGCCTACGCCGGTATCGCTTTCTATCAAGGTCAGTACGATATTGCTGCCTTGTGCGCCACGATTGTAGGTGGAATTTTGGCTTTCTTATGGTTCAACATTCCACCGGCTCGCTTCTATATGACTGAGACCGGAGTGATGGCGCTCACTATGTCGCTCACGGTAATTGCCTTTATGACAGACGTGCTCGGAGAAGGGGAAGGGGTTTCAGTGCTTCCGATAGTAGGTTTCTTGTTGGTGGCAACAGTAGCAGCCAATGTACTGCAAATTACCTGGAAAAAATTATTTGGACGTAAACTATTTCTGATTGCGCCGCTACATCATCATTTTGAAGCCATTGGCTGGCCGGCTTACAAAGTGACGATGCGTTATTGGGTGCTTGGTTTCGTTTTCGCCATAATCGGAATACTCGTCACAATCGGAATCTAAATTATCTATGTCTGCCAATCCAAAAACCATTGACCGCATTTTGCTTGGCATAGTGCTGACATTGGTAGGCGTAGGTTTCTTTATCTTCTCTTCGGCTTCGCTTGGTTTGTTGGCACGCGAAAGTGCCAGCTTCTCATCGGTAGCATTCACGCAAATCGCATTAGGTATCGGTGGTGGTCTGACGGCGCTTTTCTTAGCTAGTCGAATCCATTACCGAATCTGGCGCAAAACAGCCTTTTACATTTTCATCGGAGCAATATTGTTTTCGTGTTTGGTGTTTGTGCCTGGTCTTGGTCTAGAGCATGGTGGTGCACAAAGATGGATAAATATTGCCGGTTTTTCTCTCCAACCTTCAGAATTTTTGAAGATAGCTTTTGTCATTTATATGGCAACTTGGTTTTCAGGATTGAAGGAGCGTAAGCTCTCATTGACGCAGGCAGTTATTCCGTTTGCGATTACAACCGTGGCGGTGGGAGCGGTAATGCTTTTGCAACGTGATACCGACACATTCCTATTAATGGTTGGTGCTGGAGCGGTAATGTTTTTAGTTCAAACCGGACGCTGGCGTGAATTTTTTGCGATTGCAGCAGCCGGGCTGGTGTTGATAGTTATATTGTCTTTTGTTCACCCCTACATCAAGAGCCGCTTAGTTTCATTTGCCAACCCCGATCTTGATCCACAAGGAGCGGGCTGGCAGGTTAAACAGTCTTTGATCGCGGTTGGAAGCGGAGGCCTGCATGGTCGTGGTTTTGGTCAGAGTGTACAAAAATTTGAATATTTACCAGAGCCGATTGGTGACTCTATCTTTGCGGTTTATGCAGAGGAATTTGGCTTTATTGGCAGCTTCTTGTTGCTCGTTCTTTTTACTGCTTTTGTATTCAGAGGTTATCGTTTGGCCGCACGTGCGCCCGATGACTTCGGTATGTTACTCACGCTTGGTCTAATCACAATTATTGCGGCTCAAGCATTTTTGCATATCGCTGCGATGGTGCAGTTTGCTCCGGTCTTAGGTTTGCCACTGCCTTTCATTAGTCACGGTGGAACTGCGATGCTCGCTTCGTTAGGGGCGATCGGTATTGTTCTCAATGTGTCTAAGTATCAAAAAACTAAATGAGTTCGGGTTAGAATTAACACATGCGAGTTGTATTTGTAGGTGGCGGTACTGGAGGACATTTTTATCCGCTCATCGCGGTTGCTGAGGCAGTACGCGAACGTGACCGCGCGGCGGGAGAAGATAGTGAACTCATCTACATCGGTCCCGAACCGTACAACCAGTCGGCGCTAGATTCTGTCGGTCTTCGTTATGTTTATTGTCCGGCGGGCAAGAAGCGTCTTTATCGATCAATTCTTAATTGGCTTGATAATTTCAAGATCATCAGTGGTTTTTTTGTCGCCTTCTTTAAATTGTTGTGGATATATCCTGACGCAATAATGAGTAAGGGAGGTTACACCAGCGTACCGGTAATTTTGGCAGCTTGGTTATTACGTATTCCGATTGTGATTCACGAATCGGATTCGGTGGCTGGGCGAGCCAATATGTTTGCCGCTCGCTTCGCTCGTTATGTAGCTATCGCTTACCCTGATGTGGTTACACATTTTTCTAAAGAAAACACCGCCTTGGTGGGAATGCCAATCAGAAGTGCTTTTTTCAAAACCACGTCAGATCCATTTGGTTCGCTTGGTATTCCTAATGACCGCCCAGTTATTCTGGTTACTGGTGGGTCGTCCGGGGCGGTCAGGATAAATGATTTTATTTTGCGTTCACTGACACGACTACTTCCAAAATATACAGTCATTCATCAAGTAGGGGATCAAAATGTCGAGCGGGTGACAGCCGACGCTAGTGCGCTCTTTCAAGACCGGTCAGTGCTCGATCATTACTTCGTCTTCGGCCACCTCGAACAGGATCAGTTTGTGGCAGCTTTGGAGTGCGCGGCACTAGTCCTTACTCGTGCCGGGTCAACTACTCTTTTTGAAATTGCTTTGAAAGGCAAACCTTCTATCGTTATACCGATACCAGAAGATGTTAGTCGCGATCAGCGCACCAATGCCTACACTTACGCAAGGGCAACCGGAGCCTCAGTATTGGAAGAACACAATCTAAGTGACGATCTTTTGGTGGCGGAAATAGATCGAATTCTAAGCGATGAGGCTCTTGTGTCTGAAATGCGCGGAAAAGCGGCTGCCTTTACAACTCCGAAGGCGGCGGATACACTGGCCGGTACTTTGCGCTCGATAGCCAATGAACACGAATCATGATAACTACCCGTATTCCACCGAGTCCAACTGGCCACTTACATATAGGCACAGTGCGTACTGCGCTCTTTAATTACTTGTTCGCACGCCATTCTAAAGGGCGCTTCGTTTTCCGTAGTGAAGACACTGATAAAGCACGCAGTAAGATAGAGTTTGAAACCGAGATCATTGACGGCCTCCAGGCCTTAGGCCTTACTTGGGACAATAATGAAGAGGTCATTCGTCAATCTGAGCGCGGAGAAATATACCGTCGCTATCTTGAACAGGGAATAGAGAATGGAAAGTTATATCTTTCTCAGGAAGAAAGTAAGCAAAATCCAGGAGAAACAGTAGAAGTGGTGCGGCTTAAAAACCCTAATAAAGAAATCGTTTTCAACGATCTTATTCGTGGCGAGATTGCTTTTGATACCACTGAACTCGGCGACTTAGTTGTTGCACGTAGTATCGACGACGCTTTATATCACTTCACTGTAGTGGTGGACGACAACGAGATGGGAGTGACTCATGTACTACGTGGGGAAGATCATATCTCCAACACACCACGTCAAATACTAATTCAGGAGGCCTTGGGATTTGCCCGACCGGAATATGCTCACTTGCCACTCATTTTGGCACCTGACCGAAGCAAGATGTCGAAGCGACACGGTGCAGTCGCAGTGGAGGAATATTTAAAGGAAGGATTTTTGCCGGCCGCGATTATAAACTATTTGGCGTTACTGGGTTGGAATCCGGGTACCGATCAGGAAATTTTTACACTTGCAGAATTGGTTGAACAATTTGATGTCGTAAAGGTACACAAGAGTGGAGCAGTTTTTGACCGTCAAAAGTTTCTTTGGATCAACAAAGAACATTTGAATCGTTTGTCTAACGAGGAGTATTTGAAGTTGGTCGAAGCGGCTTTGCCTGACTCAATCAAATCATTGTCGCAATATGGTACGGAACGCCTAGAACGGTTGCTGCCAGTAATGCGGGAGCGTGCGAGCACAATAGGGGAGACTGCGGACGCTGCCGCGGCAGGGGAGTATGATTTTGCCTTCGCTCATCCTGATGTTGACCCAGCTCTTCTGAAGTGGAAAAAAGACCCAGATACAAGTGTTGCCGCTACACGCCTTCGTGCAGTTAGTGAACTTTTAAAAGACGCTGATTTTTCGTCCGCAGAATCTATCAAAGCCGCTATTTGGGATTATGCAGAAAAAGAGGGAAGGGGAGAAGTACTGTGGCCGCTCCGAGTGGCTCTGACTGGCCTAGAGCGGTCACCAGATCCCTTTACTGTTGCTCATATAATTGGACATGAAGATAGCTTGCACCGCATCAAAAATGCCTGTGATAAAATAGGGGAGTGAAATTTCGTAGTAGCCGACATCTCGTAGCTTTTTTTCTTGGCATTTTGCTCATTCCAAGTGCGAGCTTTTTCATACCTTCTGCCAATGCTCAGACTGAAGTGGAGCGCCTTCAGGCAGAAATCCGTGAGCGCAATGAGCGTTTGGGTGAGATCGAAAAAGAAATTGCTCAGTATGAATCTGAACTATTAAAGGTAGGTGCAGAAAAAGGCACTCTTCAAAAAGCTATCAACCAACTAGAGTTGGAGCGAAAAAAAGTTTTGGCAGACATTACTTACACAGAGACCAAAATCAATAATACTGATTTACAAATCGGAAAGTTGTCCATAGAGATAGGGGACACAACTGAAGACATTGGCCAAAATGTCGCGGCGGTGGCTGAAATTTTGCGGGTGGTGGCAGAGAATGACAGCGACTCCTTGTTGGAGTTATTTTTGCGCCACGAGAATCTTGCAGAATTCTGGGACGAAGTAGAAAACCTCGAAACAGTACGTCAAAGTATGCGTGAAAGAGTGACGGAGTTGGATTCTTTGCGTAATACTCTGACTGGTAAAAAAATCGAAGAAACAGATCGTCGTGGTGAATTGGTGTCACTGAAGCAACAGTACACAGGTCAGCAAGCTATTCTTGAGAGCAATAAGAAAGAGAAGAATCAACTCCTGACTGTCACCAAGAATCAGGAATCTGAATATCAAAAACAGTTAGCAGAAAAGAAGGCGGCTCGTGAATTGTTGGTAAAGGAAGTGCAGGCTATTGAGTCAGAATTGCAGTTTGCTCTAGATCCGAATTCTATTCCAACAAAAGGCAGCGCCGTATTTCGTTGGCCGCTCGACAAGGTGGTCCTTACGCAATACTTCGGTTACACAAAGTTCGCTCTTGAGAATCCCGGTGTTTACAAAAACAATATGCACAACGGTATCGACCTTGGTGCTGCGGTTGGTACCAAAATATACGCCCCTCTTAGCGGTACAGTGAGGGCAACAGGGAATACCGACTTAGTGGCCGGTTGTTATTCTTGGGGCCAGTGGGCTTTGGTGGATCACCCGAATGGTTTGTCGACCCTATTTGCTCACATGAGTTGGACTGGTGTTAGTGCTGGGCAACAGCTTTCAACTGGTGATGTTATCGGTTACGTAGGTGCTACAGGCTACGCAACTGGTCCACACCTCCACTTCACTGTTTATGCCAGCGAAGCTGTGCAAGTGAAGCGCTTCAACGAATTCAAGGCCGTTACGGGCTGTGGCTCGGCCTTCTCGCCGTTCTCCGCCGTAGAGGGCTATATCAATCCACTCGACTTCTTACCTAGCCCCTAAAATCTTGCTGTTTTCTTCCGTTTGAGTATATACTCAAGTCTTCAGTGTTTGTTCATTCTGTTCTGTCTCAACTAAGGAAAGGCTGGGTAAATGTTCCGATCATTCAGTTCTCGTTTTCTGTCAGCAGCGTTCTGTGCTCTGCTAGGTTTCGCAGGAAGTAACGGTCTGGCCAATGGTCAAGACTTGTACGGCTTTCCAGATAATGGTCAGCATGCAAAACACCACCATATCTACCAGACACTATCTAACCAAGCCGGCACTCACTGCTGTCCGGTGGGTGACTGTAGGCCTACACAAGCCAAGTATGAAAATGGTACCTGGTATGCGTTGGTAAACGGTAAGTGGCGCGAGATGGAGTCGAGCCGATTTGTTCGCGAGTACGACTTCTCGTGGAATGAAACGCCACATGTCTGTGCCGGTCGCAGCACGTCTCACATCTACTGTTTTGTGAGGCCTGGTCCTGGGCTTTGAAGCCTCTGCTACCACTTATGCAAAAACTTAGAAAAACCGCCATCTCCACGTTGGCGGTTTTCTGCGCCCTTATCACCGCTTATTTGCCATATAATGAACGGAGTATATACTGCGGATTGGATCTTGAAGGAGAGGAGTAGCAGATGACAGATACTAGTTCGACTGAGTCCGGCATCTATTCGAAGGCGTTGCCAAAAATCTTCGCCATTGCAATATTCACCTTGTTTATTCTTGGTTGGTACTATCACAACCAAGCCAAGAGCGAAGAAATGGACGGCGGTGTCTGTACTTTGCAGGCGGAAATTTGACGCTTTTGTCTGGAAATATGAAATCGCCGGACCCATTAGTGCCGGCGATTTTCGACCCTGTAATAAACTGGCCTTTGCTACGTCTAGTTACTTTAGAGCAGCCGTCGTGTGTTTTTACGGCTAGTTTGGCTGCTAGTTAAAGAGTACCTTATTGAAACACGCGGAAAGGAGGGAAAAATGTCAGCACAGGAAGAAGTGTCAGAAGTGGACGCGGAAGCCGGAACTGATGGTGACCCCAACACCAACCTTGTAGAGCCCGCCATCATTTTGGCGGTTGCGGTTGCGTTGATTGCACTCGGTTTTATTTTGTTCATAGAGCCAGATTGGCTGACGGCATCCGTTTTGCAGTAGCTCGTTCCGATTTATCGGATCTTACCCCGTCGACCTTGTTAGGCCGGCGGTTTCATTTTGTAAGATTTTAAACAGGGAAGTGAATGCTCTTTTTAATCAATCCAAGATTTCGATTTTAGGACTCCCCCACCGGAGAGTGGGGGAGAGGGCTCCCTGCCATATTTTTATCAAAATTTTCAAAGAACTTTTGCAGGTAAGTAAAAGAGAAAGATAAACCCATAACGGAATTTTTTTGTAGAAACATAAACAGGGGAGAAAGAGGCCTTGACAGGACCTGTGGATAAATATCTGCTAGCCGAGTTCTTATAGTATATAATTGAGTATTAGAGATATTATACTCAGTTCTGTATAGAGCGGAATAGCCCTCTTTCAAGCCCTTTGGCTCATAATATAAGTCATCCCCTAGCCCACCAATCCTATGAAAAAAGAAGAAACAAAAAATACTGAGACATTAAAGACCGCTAACTTTGTGGTCCTCCCCCACGTCTCACATTTCTTAACTTCGATCTTGGCTAACAATTATTCGACTAAAACTCACGATTCTTATAAACGCGATCTTTTGACCTTTGATAAGTTTTTGGCTACTGAGATGAGTCATTTATCCTTTAAAGAGCTTGATAAGCACAGTATTGAGCTGTTTAAAGCCTATTTGAACTCCGATGACCGCAAAACGACCCTAAATAAGGTATCGTCAGAAAATCGTCTAAAAAGCGGATCAGTGAATCGAATGTTGTCATCTCTGCGTCGTTATTTCACATATTTGGTTGATATGGACTTTGAGTCGCCAGTGCCACCAACAGCGATCAAATTAGTTCGTGCCGAAAAAAAACACGGTCAGGTAGCTGAGCTTAGCGAATTGATTTCATTAATTGAATATCCAACCAAAGTCGAAAAGAATAAATTTGTCGCGCTTCGAAACCGTGCGATGCTGGAAACCTTATTTGCCAGTGGAATGCGTATTTCTGAGCTTCTAGGGCTCAAATTGAACCAGTTAGACAAGTCTGGTCGCATCTTCATTCAAGGTAAGGGCAAAAAGCAGCGTTTTATCTACCTCACAGAGCGCTCCAAGGAGCATATCGACGCTTATTTGAAGCTCCGGGTAGACGACTTCCCTTACCTCTTCATTCCGAAGCGCGGCCTGAATGCTGGCGAAAAAAACAAGCGCATCGCACCTAATTATTTGCAGATGAAGATCAAAAAATACCGTGAATTACTCGGTATCAACGTGCCAACCAGCGCTCACTCACTTCGCCACGGCTTTGCCACGTATTTGGCCGAGCAAGGGGCCAATCCAGCCGCCATACAGGTCTTGCTAGGTCACGAATCGCTCGATACCACCACTCGCTACGTTCATGCTTCAGACAAATACGCCGAAGACACCCATCGCAAATTCCACCCGTTGAAGTAGTTACTTTCTAAAAAAGCGCTCTAAACCTTGACATTTTCAGGATTGATGTAATTATATGGACGGATTTTCCCAGCCCTGTGCCGATTTGGAGGTTGAAGATGGGTAGTAAAAAAGAGTTCGATCGCGTTATGTTGGAAAGTGTCACCCATTTTCCAAAGACTAACGAAATCGATCAAGCAATCCTTTGCAATTCCTTGCTTGTCGATAGTCGTGAACTCGACAATGATCACTCTGTGATCTGGCACCGTATTCGCCTTATCGCAAATGGGTGGACAGAGGAAATGATAAGAGAAACCACTACGAAGTGGCTCTTTACACCAAGTGCTTGGATCGGAGTCGTCACGATCCGCCCAAGCTTTCATTAGTTCTTTCTTCACGCTGCCGAAAGGAGGCAACAAAATGTCCGGAATTTTGAATGACATTCCGAGTGGAATGTTCAGAGTGATAGAGCAGGTTTTGGATACAGGAGACAGCGTCGTCGTTGGCGACTTCCCGCTCGACAAGGCCGAAGGCCTAGCTCGCAGCCACAATGAGAAAAGGAAGCAACCCCTCGACTCAGCCTACTGGGTATACGACGACACATCGTTCTGTGTCCTCGACCACTATGGTCGTGATCTTATTTCGGTCACCATATGACCCCTACCCCGCAATGGCTTTGGCCGTTGCGGGGTTTTATTTTTTTATTCAGTTCAAAGAGAAAAACACCGCGTCTGACGCGGTGTTTTTGAAAGATTTTTAAAGTTATTGGAATTTAGCCCTCGCAGCTGACGCAAGTCGATTCCCCAGCAAAATGGATCCGCGGCTTAGTTACTGGCGCCGCTTCAACCTGTGGTAAATCGAAGTTAAACTCCCCCACTTCATTGTTATTTTGCTTTTCCATATGTGGGTATTATATCATTATCTTTTTTGCACGCGCAATTCTACCTAGTGTTGTTAGTCTACTTCAAACTCGTAGACATTACCATCTTCATCTGTTGCTTCCATTACTCCGTAATCGACCCATTCTGTTTCAACGTATATTTCATTACCGAAGTCATCATATACGTAGCCCTCGCCGTATTTGTCGCTTGTATCAACGTTTCCGTAAAAATAGTCACCATTATCTGAATAGCCCTCGATGTCATAGTTGTAGTCATAATTACCACTATATCCAGTTCGATAGTTGTATCGGTAGGACGAGTCGTAATGAACTGGAGTAGGAGTTTCCGCTGGTGTCTCGTATGAAGTAGGAGAAACATAATTTTGCACGGGTGTTGTATAAGTGGAAGGAGCTGGTATGTAGTTTGCTTTATCGTGGTCCAATGTAGGACTGATATAGCTCGTGTTCATTTCTTCAGTTATGACTGCAAAAATTAATAAACAGATTAAAATACCCACACCAATGAAAAATTTTTTAGTAGCCTCAGCCACAGAGCTTTTTATACGTTCAAGAAAGGGTCGTTCTGTTCCTTTTTCTTGAGCAACCTTATAAACAATTGCCACATAGGCAGTGGCAGTTAAGAAAATGACAAGCCATAGCGTCATTATTGTCTCGTTTTGAGTCACAACTAACGGCAGAAACATTCCCAAAAAGTAGAAAACTATGCCTAGTGTTAGCAGAGCTATCCGGACAATAGCCTGTCCAAGGTTTTTCAAAAGGTTCATTAGAGTGTTATTTATTTCCAGTTGTTGAGGGTGTTTTATAATTTGATGCAGCTCTATTCCTCAACTTTTTCTAATAATTTTTGTGATTCTTTAAAATTTGCTTCTATAACATTTCGGTTTGTTTTTTGAATCACAGAAGTTTCGGCACTGATCTTAACAAGCTCCTTTTGCCTTTTTTTTCTGTCAACTTCTGAAAGAACCTCACCACCCTCTTCTTCATCGGTTTCGATTTCAGGAGGTTTGATTTCAAGAGAAACCCCGTCTTGGTGTAGTTTGAAGATTATTCCAAGCTGAGCTTTTAGTTTGCTAAAGGACTCATTTTTTGAGGCTTCATCTTTGAACTCAATACTTTTTAGCAACTCATTGGTCACATTTATAGTAAACTCATTTTGAACTTTTTCCCTCTCAGTCTTCAGAGTAGCTTGCAGAGATTCATTATTCAAAATTTTTAACTTTAATTCACTCTCTCTTATAAAAGAGATTTTTTGATACATTTTAACAAGTTCATCTAGAATGATGTTTATCGAAAGAGCCAAGGGATAAGCAGCCAAAATATAAACTTCTATGCTTCCTTGGCTTACTAGTGATATCTTCTTAGTTTTTTCAATACCTTTTACGTCACATAAGGTATTCAAAAATTTATTCCATTTTGAAAGCGCTTCTACTGCTGAATCAAGCTCCAGATATCGGTCGGGTAAAATGATACCCACTTCGTACTCATTTGTCTCGTAGTGTGTCTCGAAGTTGTTAGACTCAAGACACTCAATCAAGGTTTTAATTGATGCGCGAAATGTTTTTCTTTCTGACCGGTAACTAGTGACATTTTCCTTAAGTTTAAATAGATCGTGGTCAAAAAAAGAGGCCAGTTTTTTAATTGCTTTTTTTCCGTAAAATTCTTCGCCGGCTAGCTTCTTTAGAACTGATATTTCTGAAGGTAAAAAATTTATGGCCCGCCCTTTTTCAAATGATTGAATCAATTCATTTCGACTTGTCTCAATAAGTTCAGCATTGTTTTGCTCTATTGCTACAAGCAAGTCGTTTAAGTGAGCCTGATGTTCCAAGTTGCTTTCGTCTAACTCTAAGTCGTTCAAAACTGAAAGAAGTTTGCCTGTATTCATATGTGTAGTAACTGATCAAATAAACAACAACATCTCACTCCTTGGCTAAGTCAAGTTTAGTAGGCTTCTAGCTTAAAAAACATTCTGTAAACTTTACTCGTAATCTTGCCAGATATTTCAGACAAGGCATAGTCTAATTTTTTATCTCTTTCCCCTACGATAACTACACCACGTACTAGTTGACTATCAAGGGCTAGATTTTTTCTTACCCATCCAATGTAACGGAGGATTTGACCAATAACCTCGTCATTATTTCTGCCCTTTTTCAACTCAATGACTACAAAGTTGCCTTTTTCATCTTTGGCCAATATATCTATATAGCCAACATCACCCGTGTAGTATTGCTGTCCAGTATTTCCATCCTTGTCGTTAAAAAGGGTTAATTTTTCTCCAAAATCAATTTTTTCCCAATTTGAAATAATGAATTCCTCCAAATATTTTTCGAGGGCAAATTCCATCGCATCGTCTTCTACAAGAATCTTGTGTGATATGTCTGGTTCTGTCCCTAATACGATATTAAAATCCCGCTCGGTTATCTTTGAAGACCCTCCCTGTGCCGGGAACCATTCTAAACTATTAAACGATTTGCGATGTTTTGGCTCAGCAAAAACACTTACATCTTTCAGATCGATACGTAGTGTGGTTGGGTCAGCGTACCAATCTGTACTTTGGCCAGACTCGTCAGTGTATGCTCTAGAGGCAAGTACTGCGGAGCCGACAAAGGTTTGGTTTTTTTGACCGGTCAAATAAAAAAGCACCCCATCACCTTCCTGAATAGCCTTTCGGTTTGGAGTGTTCGGTCCAAAACCCCAAACTGAATGATCCTTTACTAAGAAATCAAACACCTCTTGAGCCACCTTTTGTTTCCCGTAAGTCGAGAGGTCAGATACCTGGAATACGTAGTAGTTCATAAATATTTTCCTTTACCACCGTTAAATATATAGCTGAACAGTACACGAAAGCCCTGTAGGCCACAACAAGACTTTGACAACCCCCTACTTTCGTGCTTAAATTCCGACCAGTATTTTTTCTACTAACTAGCTAGTGAAATAGTTCCTCGAGAACATAGGAGATGGGGATGAACGCCTTAATTGAAGATCGGAAGAAAATCGAAGCCGTGTTCGAAGAACTCATGGCGCCTCCCAGCGAGCTGGGCAGAGAGATTGCAAGACTGGAGGCAATAGCGGCTTCTAAGAGCCGTTTCAAACTTGGTCAACGAGTACGTGTTTGCCAGTCTCCAGGACTTTCTCTTGTCGGCGGAATTCATGCGTTGCCACACGACCACGATGACCCCGACCAGCACTGGAATTCCCGTGTTGTCGGCTGGGACCATCTTGGACGTATCGAGATTGCTACACAATACGGTGACAACCCTCATTGTTGCGAATGGCCGTATGGAGAAGACACGCTCACTCTGATTGAAGACGACGATGACTGGGTCGAAAAGAGTTCACTCAAGCCAGACATGAAAGTCTGCTTTAAGTGGGAGCTGCCCGGCTTTTTCAATTGCCCTCGCGTCGGAGCGACGACTCCAGCACTCATCCGGACAGCTCATATCGAAGTTGGCGACTGGATTGTCCGGTACCGTAAACCTTCGGGCTACTGGATCACTCGAGTTCTCAACGAGAAACTGATGTCACTGGTTTCCGACCAGTGAACCACGAAGACCGACCGCGTGCATTACAGAATGCGCGCGGTTTTCTGTCATCAAGTAGATTAATTTATAAATAAGAAAAGGCCCGCTCGATTGCTCGAGCGGGCCCGCATTGTTCAGATCGCGATGACATGAGCCAGAATCATATGATCGTCGGGAGTGAATAGGCCAAAGATTCCGAACCCTGCGGCGATGAGAGCTTCATTCAGCTCTTTCATCGTATAGAGAGTCAATTCCATTCCGTGGCGATTGACGAAATCAAACTCGTCCCCCCACCGGCCTGGTGTTGAGATAAATCCTGGTGCACCCTCCTTCAAAGATCTGCGAATCGATTTCAGGACTTCCTGCAAATCGTCGCGTGGTATATGCATGAGGACCGCTGCTAGGATGAATCCTGAAAAACGATCAGGATACAATGTACCGAGTGTCCTTGCCTCCCCCACTTCGAACTGCATATTTGGACCGTGGATTATGGAAAACTCCCGACGGCAGAAATTGATACTTTCTTCCGACGGGTCGATACCGAAGTAACGACGTATTCCCAGTTCGGGCAGGAGCGGAATGAATCTCCCGATGCGACAGCCGATATCAACGACTTCGTCATCGTCTCCAAGGTTGCGAAAGATTCGTCCTGTGAAGCTGTCCACCCAAACAGGGGCGTCGGCCAGGTCTCCTTGTTTCGCCAAATTGTCGTAATGTTCGACCGCCTTGCGTTCGCGGTGTGATAGAGAGTTAAGCACTTGCGTCCTCCATGTTCGGAACTCACTTCAGCGGCGAATAATACAATATTTATTAAGAATGTCTAGTCGTTCCGTCTGGGATCAGGTTTGAATTTTTGCAAAATAAAACCGCCCCGATCATCGATGTCGGGGCGGGCGGGTTTCTTTGGCTTCCATATGTCTTTCTAGATCGCCGATTGGGTCCCTGTCTCCGAAGCGTACCAGAGCATACTGCAAGAGCGCGTCGGCAGCTTCTGATCGTTCATCCAGGAGATTCCTCTTCACTAGACGGCTCACTGCCATGGCTAGCTTGTCGGCAGCGAGTATCGCGAATGGCGATACTGATTCAAGATCGTCACGCATTAGAACGATTCTCCAAAGCGCTGTATAAGACGTCCATCTCGTCGGGTTCGAGGAATACTGTGCGAAAACCCACCATTTCTACAAAGATGGAGTCTTCAGGTATCTCAATTTCCCAAGACCCTTCTTCTGGTGTAACTGCCTTGTCCCAGTTCTGAACTTCGCCTTCGGAGTCTAATCGAGGAGCAAGCCTTTTGACGGTCTCGTCGAGTTGCTCCTGATCCTTGCTGATGGAAGTACGCAGCCTTCCTTCAGGTGTCTTCCAGTCTTGAACTAATACTTTCATTGGTCACCTCTCTTTCCTGCGGATACATTACCCTTCTTGGGATATTTGTCTAGCTGGCCGTTTGTGACACGAATTAATATTAATGATTGTTGCTACATCATTACCCCGCCCAGTAGTTCAGCGGCGATTTGATCATAATCGGGGCGATGGGACGATAGGTGGATGGAACGAGTGGAGTTTCGGGAGAGGTAGGATTCGATTTCGGGATGGTTGTCCAGGTATGAGGTGAGTTTGTGCGGGATGATTTCGTCTTGGGAGAGGATGGTTGGCGCCACGCCGTAGGCGCGGCGTAAAGCATCTTTGAGTTTCGTGTAGTGGGTGCAGCCGAGTACTATTGTGTCGATCTCTCCTACTCTTTCGATCTGCACTTTTATAATCGCTACCGCGGCTTCGGCCGCTTCGTCCAACTTCCCTTCTTCAATCATCGGGACTAATTCTGGAGTAGCAACACTGTGCAGTGTGATGTTGGAACCGGATTTTTCCAACTCCTTTTCATATTTACTCGATTCAATTGTTCGCTTGGTGGCAAGAAGGAGTGCACTCTTAGCTCCGCTGTCTATCAGCTCTTCGATGGTCGGGATAATCACTCCAAGTATCCTTCGTTCTGGATACTCCGTGGCCAGAAAGGTGTCCTGAAGGCGCCGTAAGGTCTCTGCGGAGGCGGTATTGCACGCAATGATAACAAGCGAGCAGTCGCGACGAAAAAGCTCCTCTACGCCTGCTTTGGTGTAGCTGTATATTTCTTCTTCGGTCTTGTCCCCCAGTGGCAAGTGCTCTGTGTCACCAAAGAATACGTAATCGTACAGAGGGAGATCCTTCGCCACTGCTTTAAGAATGGTGAGGCCGCCGAGGCCAGAATCAAATAATCCAATCTTTCCGTCATTGCTTCCATTCATTTCGTCTTGCATAGTTGTAATTATCCCCTTTCCCTATTTTCTCCAGCCATCGGGCAGTATAATAGTTGGTAGGTACCAATTATAACCACTTTTAAGCAGAAATAAGTTTTATGGAAATGGTAGATAAAATGCTACGCGCTCACGGCACAATGATCGGGCGCATGTTGATCGGTCTATTATTCGTTTTCTCCGGTGTGGGAATTGTCCTCAATGGCGTGGATGGTTTCTCGGGAATGATCGAAGGGCGCGGCCTTCCAATGCCAATGATTTTGGCTTGGTTGGTAGTAGTTCTTAAGATTGTCGCTGGCGCCGCTTTGATGCTTGGTTTTCGTACCTCGCAAGCAGCTCTCGCTTTGCTTATCTTCACTGCGCTCGCTACCCTTTTCTTCCACCTAGATCTTGAAGACGTTAACCTATTTAAGAACCTCGCTATCATCGGCGGTCTTCTATATGTCTACGTTTATGGTCCAGGTAATGGTTGGAGACTGAAGGTTTAAGTTTAGTAGATGACAAACAGAAAGGGCCGGCGCTTTCTTAATCTTTAGTTATTGTACGCAATTGTGTTGTTCCAACAAGCAGAGGAAGCTTTCCACGGCTGCGTGCCCTGACTCTCGTAGAGGTGACGGGCATACGCCATATTGTCGTATATATTTTCTAGGTTGAGGCCAAGCTCAATGGCCCTCGTTTCGTGGTAGCGTTTATTGATCTGCATCACGCCGGTGTCGGCGGAGTCGATCCTTCCCTTAAGGACTGAACCATCTTGAAGGGTGTGCTGGAAGTGTGATTCACACTTAGCAACTGCAACCATCACAGGAATGTCCTTAAAGTACTCTCGAACGATACCTTCGGTATCGGAGACGGAAATGGCTACTTTTTCCGCTTTAACCGTATCATCGGTGATCTGGCCGTAGGCGATCGGTGTTGTACCTATCGAAGCAGCGCCAGAGACCGTGATGACGGCCGTAAGCAAGGTGGATAAAATAAGCCAATGGTCTTATCTAATAAGCACTCACGAAGCCTGAAACATACAGTAGTGAGCGTGATGAAGGGCCGGTGAAGGCCCTAAATCAAAAAACAGCCGAAGCCGTTTACCCATTGATAGTAGCATAAAATGACCTAAAAATCAAATTATCCAACCATACTTAATTGCCGTCAAGACAAAAAAGCCTTATTTTGAGCCATTTGACATTTAGGCTCTTGAATTGCCATGGTGTTGCTTGAAGCCTTGTTAAAAGAGAAACCGCCCAGATAGCCAAGGCGGCCTCTAGGCGGTGGATTCGTCGGTCAATCAGGCAGTTGCAAGCTCGTCTGTGAGCAATTCGTCGCGTAAATACTCGACGATATGCTTGGCTTGGCTGATGAGTGCGTTGTCGTCACCTTCGTCGACGTTAAGAAGCACTGTCCCGTCGCTTTCGTCCGTGAAAATGTAGCCCATTGCTAGGCCGTCCACGCATCGGGCGATCGCTTTGGTTACTCGGTCGGGATCGTCTCGTAGGTCTAAAAGAAAGCCTTTGCGGATATCTCCCTGGATACCTGAAGAGATCTTCCCAGCCATCCATTTGGTCATTTTCGTTACCATTTCTGTCTCCTCTTTGACAGTTTGGGTCTTGTTTATCCTGTCGAGATGATACGCCGGTTATCTGAAATGTCCATCATAAAAGAATAGCCGCGTGATTGCTCACGCGGCCAGGGCCAGTATAAAAGCTGGCGATCTTACGAACTCGGTTTCTTCATCGCGATCATCGGGCGGACAAAGAGGACTAACATGTTCCTTGTTCACCCGAAGGCAGCGGTAGCTACCGTTTCTGATGGCTGAAACCTGGAGATTATATATGTCTCCAGGGAAAATAGGCATGTCGCAGTTGTCACAAACGTGAGTTACGCGTGCCCGAATTTCCTCTTCACGAAGTATGCGATAAAGAGCACTCATCTGTTCTCTCCTCCTAACCCTAGCGGATCACGAGGTGTATAAACAGTGCTCCGGAGATAAGGATCGCTGCGCCGTGTATCCACTGGTGACGCGTGACCCAGTTGCGGAGTTCCCTAGGGAGCTTTTGCTGAATCATCGGCCGAGTCACCATCAATGCGACTTCAACCGATACTGATGCGAGAATAGCGAGAGCAGGTATGACAGGTGTAACCAGCAAAGCTTGGCTGTCGAGCATCAGTGCCAGTATCATGCCGATTGAAAAGCCAATCGAACAAAGAAATGCCTGCTGGCTCAATGCTTGTAGCATTCCTGGCTTTTCGTATTCCTCACCCCTTTGTCCGTACCAGATTTCGGTTTCTGCTGAACTCGCGATACTTTCAATTATCGTCATCGGATCCTCCTCCTGTCCGGCTTCCTACCAATATATAACAGTATATTTGCTGCGTTGTCTACGTAGGCCGATTGGTGTAAATAGGAAAGTTTCTTATCCTCTACCCTCCACAAACACTCATTACCTGCACTGCGGATATGTTGTGCTCCAACTACAAGGGTTTCCACTTCCATTGGAACTTGAACACCAGAAACCTTGATCAGTGGTGTAGGTCAGAAGTGTGTAGGTTGTTCCAGACATACAGTAGCGGTATCCGCCGCTGCCGGTCTGTGTAGGATCAGATGGTACCACAGATATAAAAGTTGGAGCGAGAACGCTACCCAAAGAAGTATCTACCTGCGTGTTGGCAGCGTGTGCGGGGTAGCTTCCGTTGGTAGTAAAGTAGAGCTCAAGCGCAAGGCTTATAGAGTGAAGGTCCGAGAGACGCTTTGAGTCCTGGGCTTTGCTTCGTGCTGTATTTAGTGATGCCATTACGACAGACGCCAGTAACCCAATGATGGCCACCACCACCAGAAGCTCAATCAGGGTGAAGCCGCGTTTATCGGTATACATTTGATGGTGGAGGTGGTGGTACATACTCATGTTCTTTTTCGGAAGTACCAATCGTAAAAATACCAATAGCGAGTATGGCAGATATAACAGCAGTCGCTAGCAGCACCAGCTGCGCTCCCTTGTCTGTTTTTACGAGCCCTGTCGCAAGCACAAGTCGAACAAGAAACAATTGCTTCACAGGTGCTTCTGTAGACACATACTGAGGCTCTTCGCTGAAAGACATGTCACTCATAGAAAAAGTATACGATAATTTTTCGGCAACCTCCATACGGCTTAAACACAGGGTTCTCTACACCGATCGAATATTTTCAACTAATCAGGGGTTTTTAGAGGCCAATAGACTGCTTTACCTCGAAGTCATGACGTAAGATGCTACCACCAACACCCTCTGATAGCACACCAATCATTATGTCGAAGCCACCGTCTTCGTTTGCAAAGATACCAATCTCATTGCCACTTTCACCAAGCCAACACTGAGCCGCATCAATTTCGCCAGCAAGTAGTCCTTTGGTATCAATGCCGTGACCTGAGCCAACATCATTGCAGTATCCACGAAACTTCCCTATTTCATAAGTTGTGCCATTTATGACAGCTGACACATTTGTATATACGACGTTGTCGACTTCTTCAGCACGAATGAGACGCCAAGCAATAGAGATCTTTAGATCGCCCGTCCCCCTTTCGTTGGCGCCATAAATAACTTCTGGATCATCAGATCTAGACCATGATTTTTCACATCTTTCCCCTTCAGTTTGTGGGAAACATAGCAGATAATTTTGTTTGTCGTCTTGCACTGTGTAGGTATAAGGTCTGTTGTTGATGTTGCTTACGGGTATTTCGTTGAGCATCTTTTTGTTTACCAATTCATTTAAGTCCTTCGGAAAGTAACCTTGTTCCCAGCCGTGTTGCTCAATAAGATGTTGGATCGATTTGCCCGTCTTGTAGGACACGCTGTCAGCGTTTTTTACACGCACAACATTGGCGTTAGAGACGAGTAGTATGGCAACGCAGCCTAAGACAACAAGAATGGGGACTATGAGGTTGGCTACGAGGTATTTGCCCGAGCCCTCCCTCAAGCTTCTTGCCAAAAACATGGTCTCCTTCCAGACCATAATTGCTGGCAACAAGAGCAAAGGTAGCAGACCTAGTGGTGTAGGGAGTGCGGTCATTATAGGTGACCAATACACCGCGGCTATTGCAAGTGGAATACCAAGTCCGCCAGCTGGGAGAAAAAAAGCCAGCAGGAAACCAGGTTCAAAGAAGACGAAAAGAGTCATTAGACCTACCCACCACCCAATTAAGTGCGGGATTATTGCATACTTGTGGTTTTCGATGCCGCGTACGGCCCTTAGATAAAAGAGTGCAAAAATCAGCAGGCCGACAGTAATAAAGCCTTCAATGATCGGTAAGAAAGAAACGACGTATGGTCCTTCGTTTAGAAGATAGTAAAGAAAAACCCCGAAGGAGGCTAACCCTGCGACATATAAGCCTACGTTTATGGAGTATCTCATTTTAGTTGATCTCCTTGTTTACAAACATCACCTCAATCCAGCCTTCTGGAATACCGAAGTGTGGATGGTCTTTGAACATTTCTGCAGCCGCTTCGAGTGAATCGGCTTCTACAAACGAATACATCATTATGTCGTTGCGAGAGTCTTCGACTCCGGCAGCAGTAATGCGCTTTGGCTTGCCTACACCGGCAGTCTCGACGATAGCGGATTTATGCTGCTCCATCCAGGCATTCCACTCTGATTGCATTTTCGCTTCCTGCGACTTGCGCTCCTCTTCAGGCAGCTGCATCCAAGAGTCCATTCCTGTATGCGGCATCTGGTATGTGACTAAGAATTTCATATAAACAAATTATAACCTAGTAAATGAGCGAGGGATGAACTCAGATTTAACAGAATACATTGACATTATGTATTTAATGTGATTAAATACTACACAGGCACCTTGTCCCATTCTGGGACCAAAACTAAGGAGGTATGCCATGTCCTTTCTAACCGAACATAAAGGCGAGTGTTCGCCAATGAGACAATGCCCGAACTGCAAGTCCGCTTCGTTCCTGCGGACCAACTTGGGCGATACTAAGTTCATGGAATTCATTCGTCTTTTTAACGAAGAGGGTGCGATTCTCACCGTCGAGCCGATCCCCCTCGAGACCAAGCTCGACGACGTACCCGAGTTTCGGACTTTGACCGTTCGTACTGTGAATAGTCTCAAGACCGACAACATCACTACGGTCGGCGAGCTCGCGGAAAAATATGAATCAGAGTTGCTGCGCCTGACAAACTTCGGTCGCAAATCGCTCACAGAAGTAAAAGCAATGCTCGCCGCTGTCGGTCACCAGCTCAGCAAAGCTCCCTAACAAGAAGCAAGCAGTCCCCACCAACCGTCCAGCCATGATTAAGTTCAAGGCTGGCGGTTTTCTTTTTTATAATGACGGTCTAGAAAGAAGCAAAAAGACTTTGACGCTACTCTTTATGTTCGCTTTAAAGAGCGTCGTTTTGGTTGAAACAATAAAAAGTGTCCCCCGTTACCAAACAGCAGAAGTAGGACTATCGCCGCAAAGTGTGGGAGGTGTCCTGCCAATTCGATTGGTCCAAGAATAAAGAGTGGAATAGAAAAGACTATAGCTACAACTAGTGCGTTCAGTCGGGTAACTATTCCGAGTACAAAAACTAGACCAAACAAAAACTCAACTGAACCCGCAGAGATGGTAAATAAATAATTAGAGTAGTTGAAGCCTAAGAGCTGCATAAAATTCCAGTGGTACTCTGCCAAAAAGTTTAAACCAAATTCTGGCGCCATAATCTTCTCAGATAGGCCAAGTATCATCAGTGTGACTCCGGTCCCTAGCCTTAGCAACGAAAGAGCGTAGTGCTTATACGGCGCAACTATCTTGCGTAAGAACGAGAAAGACAAAATAGAGAAGTATTGATTCCCTGTCAGAGTAACAAAGGCAGCAACCGAAGCTACCCAGATGTCTTCCAGAGCGGAAACCGGTCCGGCATAAAAGAACAGACTTACCCATAAAAGTCCGAGCACAATACCAGCTACACGGCTGGCGATACCAAGTAGGAATGCCAAACCTACAAGAATCTGTGTCACCACCATCCATACTGGAATACCGAAGTCAGTACTGAGGTTGGGAGAGAACAAATACATGTGTGTGCCAGCAATTATGAAGAAAGTGCCTGACACCATCACGAAAGTAGAAGCGGCGCGCTCAAAAGCGTGTGTTTTGGTTGGGTTTAGGAATGAAAATTGAAACCATCCTTTATATTCAAAGAAGGTACCAATCGCCACAACTAAGACAACGATTAAAGTCCAGACACCTAGGAAGAGGAATGTCTGTTCAGTAAATGCGTATGGTTCAAGCTCTGTTTCTGCAAACCAACGTGTATGCGCGGATACTACAGTTGGCAGCAAGACCGCCAACGACAGCAGGCTAATTATATATTTCATGCTTCAACGGTGTTGCTGACAAAAGCCTGTACGGTCGTAACTATAATGGTCTATATTTCAGCTCCGGCGCCTGGGTTCATTTCGGCTTTGTAGCGTTCGATCACCTCTGGGTGTTCTCCGGCCTTACACTCAGCTACGAACTCGTCGGCGCTGTCACCGTCTGGGAAAGACATATATGCCAATGCTCCTTCACAAACCACTTCAATATTAATTTTGGTCTCAGGAGCAGGACCTGTTTCATCTGTTGACTCACCAGTTGCGTCGTTGTTGTCGGTCATCATAGGTGTCTCTGCAGACATCTCAGGTTGTGAATACCAATAATATCCTCCGCCTATAAGTACTAGCGCCAAGAGCGCGATAAATGCTGTTTTCATAATTTAATTTTACCATCAGCCGCCACAAAAATTAAACGGCCATTTGGTGATTAGTTGGTATTAGAAAGTAAAACCATTGCGCCATAGAGACCGGCGTCGTCCTTTAGGGTAGCCCGTTCGATGCGTGGGACGGGCATATCGTCGCCTAAAACAAGCGCGGCGTGACGGCGGATATTTTCAATCGGAATTACCGGGTCACCAGTGATCATCGCACCGCCGAGTACTATGAGGTCTGGAGACCAATACAAAATGGTGTTGCGGAGCCCGTGCGCCAGATAGGAAGCTAGCTGATCCCAGAGAGCGTCACTTTGTGGAATGTTCTTCGGAGCTTCACCGAGGCGTTCTTCCACAGCGGTGCCGGAAACAAGATTTTCTAAGGTGGGAAGAATGTCATCACCGAGAATAGTGCGGTCGATGTCTAAAATCTGTTTGCCGGGCTCAAAGCCTAGATGGTAACTGTCGATTTTGCCGTCTTCAATTTTTGCGCCACCCACACCGGTAGAGATGGTGTGGTAGACCATAATGTGCGCGTCCTTCCCTGCCCCAAAGTGCGCTTCACCGAGTCCGGCCAAAGCGGCATCATTCTCAAGAGTGACCTTAGTGTTGAGTTTTTTAGCAAGAGTGTCTGCTAGGGGTTCTTCAATCCATTTTATCAATACATCATCGTGCGCAATTGAACCACGATCCTCGCTGAGAAGTCCGCGCACAGCCCCGGACGCCTGTCTGATCGAGGTTGCACCTAATTCTTCAGCTGCCGCCACTATCTTCTCTACGCCTTCCTTAAAAGAGATCGGAGTTTTGAAACGAATTGGTTTTTGAAAAGTCTTTAGATCTTCAGAAATGGTGACGCGAGTGTTGGTGCCTCCGATATCAAACAGTAAATAACTCATGGTTAGGGATTAGGGATTAATCAACAATCGGATCTATCGGTTGACCAAAATCAAGCGAGGTTTCTTTACAGTACTCAACTATATTATCTTTGAAGTAAGGTGGATGAGCGCGTTGGATCTGGCCGATAGTGAAATAAGTGACGGCGAAGACGGCGGCGTAGCCGCCGTCTTCGAGTAATGGCACAAACAAACGGTTTTTTAACTCCCCATAACGAGCGTTTTGCACTCCGAAGGAAATAAACATTTCGCGCTGGTCTTTTATTACCGTCTTGGCATGCTTCATTTCTTCAGGTGTGAAGATTCGACCAATTAATTTTGGTCCAAACAACTCATCAAATTTGGTACGCAGCATTGGCTTCAATTCAGAAAACTGAGCGGGCAGGATCAAAGTAAAAGCGTCGTATTTACCAAAGGATAGATCAAGTGCAGGCTCTACTAGTTCGGTGATGAAACTCTTGATTGCCTTAGAGTCTTCTAGTGTGTCGGCGACAATCATCGAAAGATAAGTCGAAGTGTTGTATGTGTATGGTTCGCGGTTTTTTGGAAAAACACGAACTAGTTCTTCGGGTAAGAATGCGGCGGCCGGCGCGGAAGCATTATTTGTAAACAAGACTGTCTCTATTCCCTTCTCCGTCAGGTATTTCACAATCCCAGTAGCATGCTTGCTGCCGGACGCAGAGATAACAACTGCGCCGTCAATATCGAGTGATCGAGCCAAGGCAAGCTCGTAGTTTGATTCGTCTGCAAAAACCGCGTCACTTTCTCGAAAGATTATCCGACCGGTAGCTTCAGCATTACCACTCCCTACTACCAATGGCCGCCGGAATGGCACAGCTGTCTTTGGAAGCTTTGCGTCTTCCAATAATTCGAGAGCACCCAAAACTGCCACGTCGAGTTCGGGGATACTGCCCTGCGTAAATTTTTTTAATTGATGTAGCGCAGACATTTCTAGAACAAGTTTTTAAATCTCACAGACTACTTTTAGCTTGGAGAGTACTTTCTCCTCGGCCTCGTCAACACTGTCGACTATTTGGAAAAGTTCCAAATCTTGAAGGTCAATAGTTTTGTATTTTTCCAATAGCTCCTTCTTCATCCATTCAACCAACGGGGTCCAGAATTTTTTTCCATACAAAAAGACCGGTACGCTAGAAATCTTTTCGGTTTGGATCAGGGTGAGAATCTCGAATAGTTCATCCAGCGTGCCATAGCCACCTGGGTAATAGATGTACACTTCCGATGAGAAGGCCAACATTACCTTACGAGCAAAGAAGTGATCGAAAGTTTGTGACATCGTAGTGTATGGATTGAGCTTCTGCTCCATCGGCAGACGGATGTTGAGTCCGACTGACTGTCCACCCACTTTGTAAGCACCCACGTTGCCAGCCTCCATAATGCCACCTCCACCACCAGTCACGATGGTTAGTCCCTTCTTAGACAATCGGGCGGCTAGTTCTTCGGCCTCGTTATAAAACTTATCACCTGGACGTAGTCGAGCACTCCCCCAGAATGTGATGGCGGGTCCAAGCTTGCGGAGTAGATTGAAACCACTTACGAATTCGGAAAGAATACTAAAGACACGCCAACTTTGATCGACACCGTTTGGTCGAAGGAGTTCGCTGACTACACGACAGTTTTCCTCGGTCTTTTTTTGTTTCGTTTTAGAACCGGAGGCTTTACTTGTGCGAGAAAAAGGATTCTTAATCACTCATCAATTCTAACACCTAGGCGTAGCGCGAGACGTTCGTAATCCACGGAATATCGTACTGAGCGAATTCAGGTAGAAGTTTTTTGTTATAGAGAAGCCGGCTAATCACTTCTGCATGCGAGATAGCTCCAGTAAGAGCATTATGTGGCATCGGTTCATCTGGAATACCGCAGTAATTCAAAATAGCATCAAGATCGAGTGAGCTACGACGGTGAGCTGTATCTAATGGCGGTTGCCCACCCTGCTTAACTATGTGCATATAGCATAGGGTGTGAGTATCGATGGTGCGATGTGCAAGATCCCAGTCCAAGTGGGTACGCGCTGCGGCCGCGCGTAGAAAATCACGATCAAAGGATGGATTTTGTCCGGCCAAAGTACGATCGTTCAGGTTTTGGCTCCATTCCAAAAATTCCTGCACCAACTTAGACTCAGATTTTTTGTTGGGATCCATTGCCTCTTCCCGAGTAAAGCCGTTTACTTCAAGTGATTCATCGTTTATATGAGCACCTTTCCAAATCCTGCATTCGCCATAAAAACGTTGTGCTGGGTTTTCAATATCGAGTGCGCCAATCGAAAGGATGGAGTCTCGCTCGGGTGACATACCTGAGCTTTCAATGTCTACAACTAGCATATGATGTGAATCTTATTTAACCGCAGAGAAACGGAGCAGATTTCCGCGTTCCATATAAGTCAGCTCGAGTTCTTCTGGAGTGAGCTTTGAGAGCGAGAAATGAAGAGTTTCATCACCCATAACAAGGCGAAGGTACATTACGTCTTGCTCGAGGGTAAACGGAGTTGCGATACCCGAGTTTGCCGTGAAGACTTGCCAAGTACCGGAGGTTTCTTCACCACCTTCGTATCGATCTGTAACGGTGCCGTCAGCTAGAAAAGTGCGAGAAAATTTCTCATCGTCCAAACTCTTCCAAGTGCCGCGCATACTGTCGGTCACAAGTGATATCGCTTCTTGCTGTTCTCCATCTAAGCTATCGCCAAAATTATATGGAGCGTTGTTAGGGTCGATAGGCTGACTGCAGACTGTTCCTCCGCCAGTATCAAGATTTGTCACGACTGCCCCTTCTCCGGAAAATGTGTATTCGCGCTCGCTGTCGCCAAAGCGATGAGGTACAACTTCGTTGCCAGTGTTGGATAAAGTGTATTTTATCTCACCACCCACAACCACATTGAGTGTGGACATGTCAGGGCTAAATTCTGCGATGAAGTCGTTTTTGTCCTCACACACGAAGGAGACTTGTTCGCCCATCTTATCTATCAGCTTATTCTCTTGATTGTTGTTGTAGACGATCAATCCGGCAATAATTATCATTAAAATGATTCCACCAAGAAAAATTTTTGTTGTCATAGTTTTGACTTTGAGTCTTAGGTGATTTTATTGTACTCCCTACACCCATCCCTGCACAGCCTAAAAAGCGGATTAAATGCCTGGGCAGTTGGCGG
>Ga0209542_10003741_pt1 | contig 32188 bp, 39 predicted proteins | sample RifCSPhighO2_01_FD_184028 | JGI IMG/M metagenome (GOLD analysis project Ga0209542, IMG submission 184028) | Soil microbial communities from Rifle, Colorado - Rifle CSP2_plank highO2_0.1 (SPAdes) (version 2) | ecosystem: Environmental > Terrestrial > Deep subsurface > Rock core/Sediment ... | reverse complement strand
GAGTTGGTAGTGTAATCATTTGACTGATAGAAAACCTTTTACAAAAAAGTAAAAAGCGACAAAATAATAATTACTCATGGCACTGATACAATGCTAGAAACCGCAAAGGTATTGAGCGAAATAAAACAATTATCATAACTGGTGCCATGAGGCCGGAAAGATTTTCTAATTCTGATGCTCCAATTAACATTGGCATGGCTATTGGGGCGGTAAATCTTTTAGAAAGCGGGATTTTCATAGCAATGCATGGCAGAATTCTTCGTTTGGATAAATGCAAAAGAGATATGAAAACTGGACAATTTATTGAACAGTAAGCTGGCGCCCAGAATTGAGTTTAACATCGGAATTCCTGTTAGCCGACCCGACCGAAGGGAGAGCGCAGCGGGGTGCGAATGAAGTGAGCAAGTTCAAGCCCTCGCTGTTTATCCGTATCCACCACCGTATCCGCCATCAACTTTTAGAATACTGCCAGTAATATAACTTGCTTCATCAGAAGCTAAAAATAAAATTGCCATTGCTATTTCTTCAGGTTTGGCAAAGCGTTTTAAGTAAATCTTTTCTTTTTCTTCTTCAACAAAATCCTTTGGCAAATCTTTATTCATTTCTGTATCAACCCAACCTGGAGCAATGGAGTTAACTCGTATTTTTGGTGCAAGTTGTTTTGCCAAATCTCTTGTTAAGATAATAATTCCTGCTTTTGAAGCATCATAATCCATTGATTCTGTGCTAAAGCTATCTGTACCATTTGTTGAAGAAATATTAATTATATTTCCGCCACCGGTTTTAAGCATTTGCTGTGAAGTGTATTTACTACAAAGAAACGTACCAAGCAAATTGACATCCAAAGTTTTTTTCCATTGCTCAACAGTTCTATCAAAAAATGGAACATCAAAAACTATGCCTGCGTTATTAACAAGGATATCAATTTTACCAAATTTATCAATGGTTTTTTGAACCATTTTTTTAACATCCGTTTCTTTGGAGACATCACATTTAATAGCAATTGCCTCTGAACCAATTGTTTCTATTTCATCTACAACAGCAAATGCTTCTCTTTCAGAGAAAAAATAATTAACCACAACTTTGGCACCTTCTTTAGCAAAAAGTAAGGCGGTAGCTTTGCCAATACCTCTACTTGATCCAGTTATTAAAGCAATTTTATGTTTTAATCTCATATAAGTATTAATTATTTTACCAAGTTTAAAATGCTTTCTAAAGTTGATAGGCGAGTGCTTGAATTTCACTTAACATGGAATATGCTACTTTACTTCTTATTTAGAACCCGTAAGAGATTATTGTGAAATCAAATGTTTAAGAGTTCCAAGGTATCTTAAAATATGATTTTTCCACCAGTGTATTTTCACTGGTGGTGTAGCCATCTTTTTGATTGGAAAAATCATGGTCGAAAAACCGCCCCGAGCGAAGCGAGCGTGTGGGCGGTTTTTTTGACTATTCCTAATTAGTAAAATTAATGGCCCAATAGATTTTTCTTTTTAATTGTCACTTTCAGATAATAACTTTCGAAAGCTTTATAAATAAACGCCTTGTTTTAGATATAATATAAGTTGGCCGAAGTAGAAAAGTGTAATTACTTATTCTGCTTCAAATTTAAAAAAATTCCTCAGGAATTTTTTAGACTTATAATAAATTAAGTAAACGAGGAAATAATATGAAATTTGAAGAATTAAATGTTAAGCCGGAAATAATCAAGGCATTAACTGAAGAGGGTATAATCAACCCAACAACTATCCAAGAGAAGACTATCCCTTTAGTTCATGAAGGTAAAGACGTAATTGGTATCTCCCGAACAGGTTCTGGAAAGACTGCTTCTTTTGGCATTCCAATGCTAGAAAAAGTAACCAAAAATCGGGGTGTACAGGGTCTGATATTAGCTCCTACTCGAGAATTGGCTAATCAAATAGCTAATGAAATGAGAAAATGGAGCAAATATATTGGTTTAAGAATTGCTACAGTTTTTGGCGGTGTAGGTTTTGAACCGCAAGTTCATGCTATTGCTCAATCTGAAATAGTAGTAGGTACTCCGGGCAGAATTCTAGATCATTTATCAAGAAGCACTCTTAACTTATCTAAATTAAATTGTATGGTCTTAGATGAGGCTGACAAAATGGTTGAAATGGGATTCATTGAAGATATCGAAAGAATCATGTCAGCTATGAATCCAGAATCGCAGATTCTACTATTTGGCGCTACCATCTCTAAAGAAGTTGACTATTTAAAAGAAAAGTACATGGACAATGTGGAGATAGCTGAAACTGAACTGCAAGTCAAGAAAGATTTGTTAAAGCAGTACTACTATAACTGTCAAGTTAATGAAAAATTTTCTCTGCTGGCGTATCTACTGAAGAAAGAAGAGACACATAGGGTAATTATTTTCTGTTCCAAGATATCTACTGTTGAATTAATTAACAATAATTTAAGAAACCACGGGTTTAAATCAGAAATGATACACGGTAAAATGAGCCAGAATAAGCGTTTAACAGCTATAGACAGATTTAATAATGGTAAAACTGATCTCCTAGTTGCTTCAGCAGTTGCAGCTAGAGGTTTAGATATTAAAGATGTTACACACGTTTTTAATTATGATCTGGCACAAGATGCACAAGAATACGTTCACAGAATTGGTAGAACAGCTAGAGCTGGAGAATCTGGTAAAGCCATAACTTTGTTAGCAACACCAGATTATGATGCTTTTTATGCAATTCTAAGCCGTTATAAGATGGAAGTAGAGGAGTTGCCTAAAGAAGAGTTCCCTAAATTAAGATTTGAAATTCCGCAGAGGAGAGGAGGGCCTTTTAAGAGTTCTGGGTTTAACAGAAATTCAGAATTTAGAGGAGGACCATCTCGGGGCAGAAATAGTTTTCATGGCAGAAATAGTCCAGGAAACAGATTCAGATCAGTATCAAGAGATTCTTCAATTAGATCATATTAAAATATGATTTTTCCACTAGTGTATATTCACTGGTGGTGTAGTCATCTCTTTAATTGGAAAAATCATGGTCGAAAAACCGCCCCGACCGAAGCGAGCATGCCACTGGTATTGAGCCCGCAGGCGATCACCAGTGATGGGCGTTTTTTTTGACTTTAATTTTCAATTTTTTTAATCATTTTCTGAATAACATCAAAACCTTTCTGCCAAAATTTTTCTGAAGTAATATCCACCCCTATGGCTTTGGTTATTTCCAGTGGACTAGCACTGCCGCCCTTAGCTAGCATCTCAATAATCTTCTCAGAAAATTTTTTGTCCTCTTTATATATTTCATACAACGCTAATGTTAATAGATTACCAAATGCATAAGCATAACAATAGAAAGGAGTACTAAAAATATGCGGAATATAAGCCCATTCATAAGCAAAAATCTCATCAACTTCTACCGGACCTAGTTGCTTTCTTAAGTCTTCTAAATAAACCCTAGACATTTGATCAACAGTTTTACCTTCTTTCATCATCTGATGCGCTTTAATCTCAAAAGCGACAAAACCTGCTTGTCTAATTATCGAAGCATAGAGGTCATCTAATTTAGTAAACATCATGGCTTTAGCAGCTTTAGGATTATCTTCCATAACTTTTTCTGACAATAGCATTTCAGAAAAAATAGAAGCTGTTTCAGCTAGAGGCAAACAAGCATCCATAGTAAATTCTGTCTGCCCTTGTGAAAGAGTCATATGAATGCCATGGCCCAATTCATGCGCTAAAGTTGAAACATCACGATATTTTGCAGTATAACTTAGCAAAATAAATGGAGGAAGCTGGGTAGTAGCAGGACAGCAAAACGCTCCGCTTCTCTTACCTTTTTGTACTCTTGAATGGACATGATTTTTAGTGATAATCTTCTCAGCGCAGTCCTTAAACACTGGCGAGAATTCCGCAAAAGTTTTCAAAACTAATTTTACCGCCTGATCATAACTAATTGCGCCTTTCTCTTCTTCTATCGGTGCATATAAATCAAACCTTGTTAATTTCTTTAGACCAAGTTTCTTTCTTTTAATTTCAAAAAATTTATGAAATAAATGCTGATTTTTCTTACAAACTCTCAGCAAAACATCTATTGCTTCATCAGGAATATCATTAACCTCATTTCTAACATTTATTGGGCTTTTATATCCTCTCAGAGCAACATTTTCTTCCCGCCAATCATTAATAATATTTTTATAAATTTCTCCTATGACTGTTTTATTCAGCTTATAAGGGGCAAGTAATATTTTATACGCGGCCTCTCTTATTTTAGGATCTTTTGATCTAACATAAGTAACCATTTCCTCTTGTGTTTTCTTTTTACCTAAAAATTGAAACACAAAATCAGAAGTAAGGATATTATAAATTGTGTTTAGAGCTGAAGAGCCAGTAGTATCTTTAATGTTAATTATTTTCTCTTCATTTTCTTCTAATGTAAACTTTTTATTTTTTCTTAGAGTTTCAAAATAATATCTATATCTACTGCTGGCATCGATTAGCTCTTGGGCTTTTTCATCAGGTAGTTTCTTAAACCAATGGGTTAAAAATAATAATCTGTTACCTGCCTTGGTTAAAAGGGATTCTACCTGCGACATCTCTGCTACAGCTCTTTGATCATTGGAATTTTCACAAAATTTTAAGTGAGCATATATCCCTAGTTTTTCCATCTTCTGACGTAAAGATTCATATTCTATGATTATATTCATAAAAGTTTTTGAAGTTATAGAGTTAGTAAGCAACTTCTTTTTTGTTTCAATCCCCTTAGCCTTTTCTTCAATAATAGTACTAGCTTTAGCTATAGAATCTGGAGTAATAACCGCCAAATCCCATGAGGAAGGTTTATAATTCATTAAGTTCTATTATATATCAATGGTTTTTAAATCTGACTATTCCACTGGTCTATCGACTAGTGGTCAGGAAACGTAAACCGTTTCAGGGGAATAGTCAGGGTCCAAACGAGAGACTCGAGCGAAGCGAGCATGCCACCGGTCAATAGACTGGTGGTGGTCTCGAGTGATTGACTTTTCTCCCAATAACCGGATTCATCGAGCAGTATATTTAAGTTCAAATACTCTAATTTTAAATCAAATAGTTAAGTTGTACTTATATTCTAAGTATCAATTAAAACTTAAATATTACAAATATTACTATTTAATCTCTGCTAAGAATATTAAAACTAATAAGTTTGATCTTAAGTGAAAACTTTTATGCCAACGTCAGCTATTAATGGCCAGAGGTTATTTACTAGTTTAATTCTGTACTGGTTGTGTTGGACGTGCGAAAATATCTGAGATACCTGAATCTGCAATTACTGTAGAATTGGATTGATATTACTACAGCAGATAAACTAAATATTTAATCAAAGCTTAAACATTCTATAGATTATCATAATATTTAAATAGTGCTCCATTATTTTTAATAAATCATTATGTTTGGAGGTTAAAATGGATTTTAAACCAGTTGAAGAAGGTAGGGTCTATGTTAAGGATGACTTAGATTTACTCAAGGACTTAGATGGAAGGTTAAGGGATAGTTCTATTAATTCTATGGCTGATACTTTTAATCTTTTAGCAAGAATGGGCTACACCAGGTTCTCTCCAATTACTAATGCTGACGGTATTCTCAGTGGTTCTGACTTGGTCTTAGCTTATGACGATGGTCTTACTTTCAGATCAGTTAAGTCTGAAATGGTGTCAACTGGTAGTGGATTGAATAAAATATATACTGAAGGAGTAGTTTTTACATATCTGTTAGTTGATCGGCTTGGTACTAGTTGTAAATGGAAAGTTATCAGTCCAATTCAAGGAGTTAATGGCACAATCCGTGTCAATTATCTCCCAAGAATTGAAGTAAAACCAACTCTTACGCCTAAATAAGTTCGTCTAATGTATATTAGGCGAAGTTTTAATCGATTGTTACGATTTAACTGGATACTCGGGGTATTAACTACTCAAATAAGGAGGGAGAGATTTTATTAGTTTTACCGCAGTTTGGTAGATTTTTTGATCTGTTTCTGATTTTAGGCGAAAGTATACTATTGCTAAAAAAAGAATCAACCATTTCACCAGTCAAACTGCAGCCCCTAACCATTTTTGTTACTATGCCGTGAGTACAAGACAAAAAGTTTAAATATAAGCTTACTTATCTTCTAAATAAAATGACTACAGAGAATCCATACTGGGGAAAGTGGCCCGGTCGTGACGATGAAAGTAAAGCAACACGACCCGTAGGGTATTTTACCAATAGACCCGGGAATATGATGGCCGATAGTAACAATCCTCAAGTAAGGGCCTTGTATAAAGCCTTCTTAGAATTTAGTCGGGAAGTACTGAAACAAAGGTCTCGACATGTTTCAGTAACCAGTTTGGAACGAATGATTGTTAAAAAAAGAATTCCCAAGAATGTTATAGATCAATTGCTTGCGGTAGATAACGTAATACTAAAGGAATACTTGCCTAAAGAATTATACGACGCTTTAAGGACTTATAAGCCGTAAAATTAGTCTTATCCTCTATTTCGCCTTCACATTGATTTTAGTGGCAAACTCTATAAAATGCTACAGAAGGTCTTCCTTTAAGAATCATAAACATTAGCCACAAATATTATAATCAATGCTTATATATTTTGGATTTAATATTTTAACCATAGCTAGATTTATTCAGTCTAGAAAGATATAATAATTTTTAATATAGCATGATTATTACCGTTTAAATAAAACAAGTAACTACTAAATAATTTAATCTTAAAGGTTAAGAGTTTAACTAAAATTCTACCTATTACAGTATCATGAAGATATTGGTATAAGGTAAACACTCAAAATTATAGATATTGATAAATCGTAGAGAGTTTTGTTTATGTTACGCTTTGTTTAAGTGTCTAACCTCTAGAAGACGATTAATTGTAGGGTAAATTACTATGTCCTCCTCTATAACAATCGTCTTTCCATTTATCTTTATGAATAACTGATTAAAGACAGAATAGCCTTTGGTTACATCTAAATTAGACTTTCGCTTAACTTTGTACTGCTTATTTTGGATAAAATCATTTATTGTTTTCAACTCAGAATTACTAAGCGTGGTGTAAAAAAAATCACCTTCAACATCTCCTCCTCCAGCCAATAATACTGAACCATTTTCAAATACAATCAAACGGTCTTCGAATCTTCCAAGCTGATAATAACCAAGTAACATTGAACTCTCAAGTTCCTGAATCGGCCTTTCTTTAAAAGGAACCGCAAGGACAATAACAAGAAGTAAAAAAATGACCAGAAAAGAAAATCCGATCAGTTTTATCCATTTTTTCATAGTCATTATTCACACAACTAGCGTATGCTCTGCCTGCTTCTTCATGTACGACTATTTAACACATTTATTATACATTATTAGATATATCTTTTAAGTATCTCTCGATGTGATTTACTAAAGCCGCTGCTGATAGCAGATTTTAACAGCCACAATCCAGTTAATAGTAATAAAATATCTATAACTAGTTTAGACAAACCATACAACCCTAATAAATCAGTTATCGCTGCGGCAGTTACAATTACACTAAATCCTATTTTTAGTTTAGGGAATGTAGATTTTTTTTCTACTGGTAGCTTAAACTCTTCTTTCTCTTCTTTTTTCTGTGCCATTTTTTTATTTAATAATTGGTTCTAAGGTTCCTTCCAGTACATGTTCTGCGGGAGCAGGGTTACCATCATCGGGTTCTAGTGTTAAAACGTAAAAAGTGTGATCAGTCAAATCTTTCTCTGAAGCATATCTATTAATATAAACACCATTTTCTCCTTCAACTTTTCCTGTACTAATTACATTAAATTTTATACCTCTCCTGACAATCCATCCCTCATAAAAATGTGAATCATCAGGATCAGGTAGATCTCTGATATCAACTTTTAATAAGTATTTTTCATTTGCAAATACTGAAAAAGCCGTTCCCGAGGACACACCACCAGTTACATCACTCAAGCTTCCCACAAATTCGAATTCAGTACTTCCCATTAATGCCCTAATAGCTTCTGTTACTTCCATCATTTTATCATCCACTATTACTTTTTCTTTCATCATTTCTTTAACTGAAACATCATTAACTATTGGTGAACTGTCAGTGTTTTGAGAAATACAACCTAAAACAATCAAACTAAGCATAATTATAAAAATTATTTTCTTCATCCTACATAACTCAAATGCTTTTCTTCTCTTATTTGTTCAGCTTTTTGACTCTTTTGCACTATTCCTTGAAGTTTCTTCTCAAATAATACGGCTTGTTTGAGTAAAGGCTTAGTATCAATATTTAACCCTAGATAGCTGCCTAAAGCCTCTAATATATGCGCAGCTGCTTTACTATCAGGTAATCCTTGCCTGGCTTCAGCAAATAAAGCTACTAATGGTATTGGTAAATGCTTAGCTAATAATGCTCCAGTTACTCCAACAATAATACCTTCTTGTAGAGGATTAGCACTTTCACCGATTTTTTTAATTACTGTTCCATTAGCCGTACTATAATAAAATACCCTGCCGCCTTCAGCATTAGGCGAGCCTACCCCCTCTAATGAGATAATTTGTTTGGCAGTTAAAGTTGCAGCTAAATCTTTAATCATCTCAGCTAACTTCCAGCCCATATCTTTGCCAATATTAATGGCATGCACCAAAACTAAATTATATTGAGAATTATAATGTATCGATAATGGTTCAATAACCTTATTTTGATGTATAGCAATCATAGCAGGCACTTCATCCATTTCTACTATACCTATTTTTTCTGTTTGCAGATGCTCCATCAAATATTCAGTTGCAATTGTACCGATTAATCCAAATCCAGGAAATCCTTCAATTATAGTCACATTCTTTGGTTTTTTAGTTAGAACTAATTTCATCATATCACCAAACTTCGGATTTTTTTATGGTATTTAAGTTTATCGGAAGTTTGTACGTATTTAGTTAATTGTTACGAGCAAGGCTGCCTAAAGTCCTACTCGTGTCTAATTTCCAGAACGCAAGAAATAAGAAAACTATCTTATTTCTGCCCAGAAAATAAAATGATGAGCACCACTATCATGCAATGCATCTCCACCAAATAAAGTATCAACTCCTATCAGGAAAGTAGCTAATTTTTCTTCTATTTCTACTGGAGGTAATTTTTTCATATTCTTTCTGGCTTTATGAACTATAAAAATATTCTGATTCTACAATCTTATTATCTCAAAATGATATTCTAACTTTGGAGGTTCATATAACAGATATAATTTTCCATTAAGATGGCTGCTTTGGCCTGGTTTAAAAGAATCTCTTACAGGTATAACTATGAAAGAATGAGGTTTTAATCCTAGTATTTCTAATTCACTTAATATTTCTGATTCTCTTACATCAGTCAGAGGCCAGGTTCTAGATAGATGATTTGGAATTAGCTTACTAGAAGATATTCTTTCATATACAGGATCTACCTTTTTTTCGATACCAAGAAGAGCCGGCCTTGCCGCAAATGTAGATGGCAATTTTTCACTATCTGAGGTATCACCCAGTATTACATTATCTCTCCAATCAAATTGCCTTTCATAAACAAAAAAAGCATTTGCTTTATTTTTTTCAGGAGTAAACATTAAACTATCTGGAACCCATGGATAAGATGCTAGCCTTTTTTCAGTATATAATTTAACAGCATCAAACGCTATAGCCTGATTTACTATCGGTTGAAGTCCTTCTAGGAAATTCCTAACTTTAGAACTCATTTTTATTTTAGGGGACATTTTATTGAAAAAAGACCAGAGTTTTAAATAACTTTTTAACCAAAATTCATTATAATTAATGCTAGAACTATTCAGTTAAAAAAATGGAAATTTAAGCCTTAAGACACAGATTTTTTTAGTCATTTTAGATGAGAGTTATTTTTTAAGTTCTTCTTTTAGCCGTTTAATGATATTTTTGAATTCTAACTCGTTTCTTTCAAGATAATCTTTCCTGATGGTTAATCCTCTGTAATTGATTTCATTTCGTACTTTTCTCAATTCGTCAATTTTCATAGTTTCAAAGTCAAAGTCCTTGATCCTTTCTTTGAGATAAGCAATGAGGCAAAGGTGATTCGTGCAGTTGTAACCGTTCTTGTAAAGATGAGCAAAAAGAAGCTCTTTGATAATGCAATAATAAGCTTCTATTTTTAGGACGATAAATTCATCTGCAACTTTCTTATCCCAGAACTTCAACCGAAGATTAGCCATCATCAGCATTTGATTTGACCGTTCTTCATCAGGAACACTTTGAGTAATTATTCCCTCATTAACACATTCGTTCCAGCTCATTTCATTTGCCATGTTTAGCCTCCATTAATTTTGATATGCTCACAATTTGAGAATTTCTAGCACCAGAAATTCTATCGAATGTTAATAAAACCATATAAAACAACACCATTGATGATATTGTTTCTTAATTCTTTAGAAAGATTATTGATATTTTGCTCAAATAAGGAATTAATTTTATGATTTAGTTTTTTCTCGTATTTGGTGAGATCTAATCTTTTTTCGCTGGCTTCCACAAAAATATCAATATCGCTTTTTATAGTAAAACTTGCTTTTGCGCCGCTACCAAATAAGATTATGGATGAGGGTAAGGCTTCTTTTTGGATGTAATCAATAAGTCCAGATTCATTAATTTTAAAAATAAGCCAATTTCTTTTATAGAATTTGTACTTTTGGCTTTCCGTATTGGCAAAATAAGTTGGGTAGAGGGTAACTTCTTTCTTTTTGATAAGGCTCAATTTTTGTAAATCATTAATATAATTGAGGATTGTGGCGTGGCTAAGCTTCAAGTTTCGAGCAATTCCTCTGACTGAAAAGTCTTTGGTAGGAAATTCTATAAAGAGTTCTAGTATTTTGTAGGTGTTGTTTTTGAATAATTCATCCATTTTGACCACGTGGTTAATTATTTGACCAGATGGTTAGAAAAATGACCAACAAGTATAAATAACTTTCGTTTTGTCGTGTTTTCACTCAGAAAAAAAGACCAGAGCTTTAAATAACTTTTTAACAAGAACTACGTACTATTAATGCTGGAAAGTAATCAGCCCTTATAACTAAAGTAAGCTGTAATCAATTTAACTATATTTACCAAACAGTTCTGCCACATTGCTTATCGCAAAACCGAAATCAATAAAACCACCTGTTAAGCTGCAATATCTCCCTAAAGGGGATTTATACGCTAAAGCAATTAACCCGGCTGCCAGCATTCCTTTAACCAAATAAAAAGATTCAATTCCGCCATTATCGATGAGTGACTTTACAATTGGATTATCCTCTCGTAAGCCTTGACTAAGGCCATAATCTGTCGTTAAAACATCAAGCATTGAACCAGAAAATAGTATTCCACTGCTTAGCAAAAATCCTTTTTTTGATTTTATGAATTCATCTAAAGTCATTTTGTACCAATAATCAAGGTTTATATTTAAAAATGATTACTATTTAATAATCAAACTACTGCCGTTCATCTCTTTTGGTTTCTTAATCTTCATTACTTTAAGAATAGTTGGCGCAACATCAGCTAAAGTGCCATTTTTCAACTTACCTTTTCCATTAATCATAATTAAGGGAACTTCATTAGTTGAATGAGAAGTGCTGTAATTTTCAGTCATATCTTCACAATTGCCATGATCAGCCGTAATAAAAATAACTCCTTCAAATTCCTTAACAATTCTGCCAATCTGTTTGTCTACCGCCTTTACTGCTTTAACCGCAGCTTTAATCTCGCCAGTGTGGCCAATCATGTCGCCATTAGCAAAATTAACTACAAAAAAATCGTGATCTTTATTTTTTAGTAAAGTATCAGTAATTTCCTTAACTCTCATTTCCGGTGTTTTGTCGTAAGTCCTAACCTTCAAGCTAGCTATATGAATTCTCTTTTCATTTGGAAAAATACACTCGCATAATCCGTTAAAAAAATAAGTTACATGAGCCCATTTTTCAGTTTCAGCTAATCTTAATTGTGATAACCCATTTAATGAAATGATTTCACCCAATGTCCTCTTTGGAAAACTTGGCAGGAAAGCTACAGGGATTTTGACTAATGAATCATATTGGGTCAAAGAAACAAAATGTAAGCCAATGATTTTCTTTCTATTAAATCCTTTAAATTTTCCCCAGACAAAAGCCCGAGTTAATTCTCTGGCCCTATCTGATCTAAAATTGAAAAATATTACTGTATCATTTTCATCAACAACACACTTATCCATTAATAGAATCGGCCTAACAAACTCGTCAGTTTCACCTCTCTGATAAGCTTTTCTTAAGGCCAGGATTGGATCATATTCTTTCCTGCCCTTGCAATTAACCATCGCCTCATAAGCCTGATGTTCACGATTCCACCTATTATCGCGATCCATAGCATAATATCTTCCCATCATGCTAGCCAGTTGTCCGATACCTATACTCCTCATTTCTTTTTGCAGACTCCGGATATATTTCTCTGCAGATTTTGGCGGAGTGTCTCTGCCGTCAAGAAAAGCATGAATATAAACTTCCTTTACTCCAATTTTCTTGCACAATTTTAGCAGTGCAAACAAATGATCTAGATGAGAATGGACTCCAGCATCGCTAAGTAAACCTATCAAGTGGACTTTCTCCACATTTCTCTTAGCATGATTTAATGAATCTACTAAGACTTTATTTTTATAAAATGATCCCTTTTTGATTGATTGATTGATTCTTAGTAAATCACTATCAATAGTTCTTCCAGAGCCTAAGGTTAAATGGCCGACTTCAGAATTGCCCATGTACCCTTGCGGTAAACCTACTGCTGAACCTGCCGCTTTTAAAGTTGAATGAGGGTTTTTTTCTATCAATTTATTAAGAACAGGGGTGCCAGCTAATTTTATCGCATTTCCCTCTTTTTCTTTTCTGACGCCCCATCCATCTAGAATGAGCAGCAAGACTTTTTGCATAACTAAATCAATATCAATATTTTAGTGTTAATAAGATTATTGTTTCAAAGAATGTATTTAGTCGAACAATCAGCCACAATTACTAATTAGCAAATGTGTCGATAAATTTACGAGTATTTAACACATTTGCTATAAGTGAATGAACAGTATCAACTGGTACCATGACAAAAATAAAATTTTGGGGTTACAAAGCTTAAAACCTGTGCTGTAAGCTCGTCTTTCAGCGATTAAATGCAATAAAAATTTGAGTTCTCTATAAATCCTACCAACAGATTTATAAAATTCAATTTGGTTCCATGTAAGATGAGAAATTGTGTAATACATCCTAGATTTGTAGTTGCTGAATTTCGAAATAGAAATAACAGTAGATCAGAAAAAAATCTAGCTTTACAGGCCCATTTTGATATAGAAACAATTATAAGAAGTGATCCGAATGTGGTAATTTTAGATACAGGTGATCCAGCTTCTGTGGCAGATTTTTTCAAGCCTGGAGAAGAAGTTATGCTTTATGGTGCTTATAGGGATGGATGCCTTCAGACAGCGCGTGAGGCTTTACTAGCAAAAGGTGTTAAAGTAGATTATCATCCTACTGGAAGTATATCTATGTTTCCTGTTGAGTAGTGTCATTAACTGACTGATAGAACTGTGTTTATCCACTGAGATATCTCCGCTTTCATGGTTAAAAGAGAGATATGTAGAATATAATCAAGAAATCTCATCAGTCAAATGAGCGCACTACCTCCTGTTGACGAATATGAAATGTGAGAACTCAAATTTTTACTTATATCGACCACATTGTATTCTCGCTTCGCTCGGGGCATTTAACACCGATTACACTCAGTCAACTACGTTCTGATGCTGCCTGTAGGAAATTGTCGCTCATTCCGATCCGGACTAATCCAGCGAATCTTACTTCACTTCTTAACCATTGGTGAACACACTAATGAAATAGTCAAATTTAATTGCTTCTTACTGAAAATATTATATAGAAAGCGATAATAAATCACCAGATGAACCAAAAGTCATGGATCATATTGGCAGCGCTGCTAGCTTCTACTGCTAAAGCTGAAGAGCCAACCGCACTTGAATTTAAACCAGATGTAGTTAAAACGATCGGAGCAGTTACAATAGTAGTTGGAAATCAAACTAAATCAATAAGGTATACTGTTATCGATCCTGAAGAAGCATTTTTAGATCGATCACAATTTGCCAGAACCAGCACTGTTGAGGATTCATCTGTATATTCGCTTGGAACTCAGCGCTTATACGATGTTGGTTACAATAGCAGTAGGAATAGAGTAAAATTTGACGCACCAGTAATTAAAACATTAATTCGTTATGACACTTTATTACAATCTTCAGCAGAACTCGCTAGATTTATCTGGGAACATAATCATACGACTAAGTCTGAAGATGAATGCCATAATAGCAAAAAGTTAGGCAATGATAAATTAGACAACATTTACTGCAGTGAACTCGGTAAAGTTTATTTAGGTTTACCTAGCAACAAACAAACCGATATTATCGGAGATATGAGATTTTTTCTTAATTTTGAAGCAGCCCAGGAAAATCTACCTGAAGCCAGAACCATCCTTGAATACCAGGTTAAAAATCCATATGGTTATATCCAAGTTAAATTTAGAGATATTAAACCAGAAGAAGTTGAAACTCTATCTGAAATTTATGATCAGTTTATAGATACTTATTTTAATAAAGTTACTAAACCTCTTTCTAGAAGGAATGCTTCCAGATATTTTGCTAGAAAAGCTGAAGAATTAAGGCAAAAAACTGATGGTAAGATCATCCTAAAACATTTTTGGTATGAATGAAATGAAAATTCTAAAATCGCCTGCCCAACGTTTGCTCTGCTCAATTCTCAGCCAGCCTCAAAACTATACGTGCTTCACCATCAAGGAACTCAACAGAAACCTTTATAAACAAATAGTCTAAAATAAACTAGAAATGGAATTTAAGGTTCTGGAAGAGAGTAAAAGTCAGCTGGTATTTGAATTGTCTGGTGAAACACATACTTTTTGTAATGCTCTTAAAAAAGAATTACAGGAACAAAAAGGTGTTAAAACGGTCACTTACAGAATTGATCATCCTTTGGTTGGCGTGCCAAGATTCTTGTTAGAAACAGATGGGACCGAACCGAGAAAAATTCTAAAATCTGCTTTAAGTTCATTAAAGAAAAAGGCTGAAGATTTCAAAAAAGAAGTTGGAAATTTATAGAGAATTTTGAATAATTAGTTTTTTAGCCATAACATTCTCTAAGAGACTCTGTCACGTTGTTCCGAGGTTGCTTATGGCAACCTTTGAAATTGTCGGGATTTTATTATAAACATTTCAAAAAAACCGCCCACCACTGGTGATCGCCTACGGGCTCAACACCAGTGGCATGCTCGCTTCGCTCGGGGCGGTTTTTCGACCATGATTTTTCCAATCAAAGAGATGACTACGCCACCAGTGAAAATACACTGGTGGAAAAATCATATTATAGGAAAAGACATTAGTTTTCATACATTTAATGACTTAATCTCTTTTCCTAATAAGCAAATGACTTTTCGGATATGTACAACTAAGATCATTAAAGTTATTTGCTATACGCTAAGGCTCGCATCTTGATGCTCATTGCCCAGACTAAATACATACTCTTAAAGCGTATTATTAGCCAAGGCGCGATAATAATTAATAACATTATTAGTGACAATTGCTAAACCAACCATAGATAAAGCATTAAGGATTCTAGCTCCAGATATTTGCTGTAATAATTTTTGGTCTGGTTTTCTTTCTGTTAGCTTATCTATCGCATAAGCTAACAGAAGAACAGCTCCACTGCCAATACCTTGATGCAATAACAAACCATAATCAGTTCCAAATTGATCAATCCATTGTTTAGCCAGAGGCATTTTTTCAACTGATGATCCCAAAGCATCAACCATTAGGTAAGTAGATAACCCATCTAAAATTCTAGTTGTAACAAAAATCCCTGCTGCCGGCCTATATTCATCTACCATTCCTAAAACATTCCTGAGAGTAATATAAGCTCTTTTTAGTTTTGAATCGTTAACAGTATCTTCTAGGGTCATAATATAATCAAAAATTAAGATAATATTTTAAAGTTTATCCCAAAAACATAAAATAATATAAACAATTGCTCTTCTAATGTGATATGCTAGACAAAAGCATTACGCTAAAATTCTATAAACGTAAAGATATCCAAGAAGAGCTAGTTAAACATGCTGAAAATAAGGAAGTAGGCTTGCGGTATAACGATAGTTTTGGTAAACGTCCTGACATTTTAACCTATCCTAGAGATGTCTTAGAATTAGCGCTTAAAGGTTTAACTTCCGTTCATGCCAGCGAAGAATTATGGGATAATCCTATCACTTTAAACAGTAATTTATCAAAAAAAGAATTAGATGAACTAAGAATCGGCTGGGATTTGGTATTAGATATTGATTGCGCCATCATGGAATATAGCAGAATTTGCGCCGATTTAATTATTAAATTTTTAAAATATTGCGGTGTTAAAAATATCTCCTGTAAATTTTCAGGCAACAAAGGATTCCATCTCGGTGTGCCTTTTGAAGCTTTTCCAAAACAAGTTGGCGATAAGTTAACTAAAGATTTATTCCCTGAAGCCCCTAAAAAAATTGCTTTTTATATCCAGGAAAATATTAAAGAAGAATTAAGCAAAAGGATTTTACAATTTGAAAACAATGATGTTAATGCAGTTAGAGAAAAAGTAGCTGTAGAAGATCTTATTCGATACGAAAAAGATCAATATGGCAATAACTTAACAAAACTCTCAGTTGATAAATTTTTGGAAATAGATACAGTCTTAATTTCGTCCAGGCATTTATACCGTATGCCTTACAGTCTGCATGAAAAATCAAAATTAGTTAGCCTGCCGATTGATCCGGATAAGGTTTTAGAATTTGAAAAACATATGGCCCAGCCGGAAAAAATATTAACACCAATGTTCACTTTTTTAGATAGAAAAGTCCAGGAAGAATCAGCCCGGAGACTGTTAGTACAAGCTCTAGATTTTGAAATTAAATTAGAACCGGAAATCGAAAAAAAGAATTTTGAAGAAGTGAAAATCGAATCAGCTATTAAAGAAGATTTCTTTCCGCCTTGCATTAAAAAGATGTTAAATGGCTTGGCTGATGGTAAAAAGCGCGGTGTTTTTATTTTATCTAACTTTTTAGGAAAAATTGGCTGGAATAGAACTGAGATTGAACAATTTATTCAGGCTTGGAATAACCAAAATCAGGAGAAGCTGCGAGAAGTGTATATCAAAGGACAGCTGAACAGTTTCAAACCAGGCGAGAAACTGCCGCCAAATTGTTCCAATGAGGCTTATTACAAAGGTATTGATATCTGCCGTCCGGATAGTTTATGCAGCAAAATTAAAAATCCAGTTAACTACACTTTGATCAGATGGAGAAGGTGGCTAAGAGATAACGAGAAAAACGAAAGTTAGAAAAAGCTAATTTTTTAGGCTAAATTTAAAAGTCACGAATTGATCAAGCATTAAAATATGCCATTAGAAGATTATCTTAACAGAACTCACCTCTCACAAGGTAGTTGGGCTGAAGTATACAGGGCCTCTCATATTGAGCATGGTAGGGTTATTCTTAAAATTAGAAGCAATCAGGTTATTAATTGGAAGGAATACGATCTCTTTGAACGAGAGATTACAGTAATGTCCTCATTAAATCATCCCCAAATTCCAGTCATTTTAGAAGATGGTGAAGAAAATGGAGAGCGGTACTTTGTAATGTCAGATGTGGGTGAAAACACTCTTTACGCTTATGCAAATAATCGACCAGTAACCGAAGAAGAAGTCATCAGAATAGGATTATCTTTAACTTCCCCACTGGGATATATTCATGGCCTTCCTACACCTATCATTCATCGTGATATTAATCCTTTTAATATAGTCATGAATGGGCAGGCATATTTGATTGATTTTGGTGTCCTTTATGAAGCTATAGAAAAAACAAGAGGAAATACCACCAGAGGATATGGGACCATTGGTTACACGGCTTTTGAAGTTTTTGAAGGTAATGCAAAGAAGGCCAGCGACATTTTCAGTCTCGGACGAGTTCTGATCTATTTACTAACAGGGAAAGATCCTCAAGAAAGTATTGCTAGCAGAGGAAAATTAAAAGATGGTTTTACTGCTAGCGCTGGACTGAAAGAATTAATAGATGGAATGACTGAACCATTTATAGAAGACAGAATTCAAACTATAGAAGAAGTAAAAGAGCGGTTAGAACTTATTTCTGGGAAGAAAACAATAGTTACAAGTCAATCAATTTCAAAGAAGGATGAGCCAGTTTACTGCCAATATCACTATTTTATGGCTCGTAATCCAGATGGTAGAGAGTATGCTTTTCATGGATTCATTGATGCTGTTGCCGATGAACTAAGGAAAACTATAGATAAGCCATTAACAGTTAGCACCCTTACTCTAAGAGATATTCCACCGGAACATCAACGATTTTTTAGTCGGTTTCTTGGTTCAAATATACTTGAAATAATTGACTATGAAACAGGTGAAAGAATAGTACATTGCTACACTACTAGAGACGGGATAGTTTTCCATCCATCTGCTTTATCTACATATAAATCACTAGAAACAGTATTGTCTAAAATTTTTCCCACCGAATCTATTCAATTGCACTTTTATCAACAACCCACTATTAAAGACAAACCAGAGCGGTCTTTTACTTTAGGTGGGCCGATACAGCTTGGTGATTCTCAAATAGATCTAATTAGGCCGCTGGGAGTTTTGTCTTATGGTGGTAATAGAAAAAGAGATACTGAATTTATTGGTATTGGACTGCAGGCTGCGGATAATGTTGAAAAATATCAAATGACTCTATGCGGGATGACTATTCAAACAGTAAAAACGGCGCATGATCAAACAATTGTGATTGGAACAGGAGTACAAATCGCAGATCATATCTCTAATGAACAGTTTGAATTCTTAGGAGGAGTGCAAATTGCCAAAGAAGTTAAAAAGCAAGTTAGTGGATTAATGTCAGTACAAGTTGCTAGAAAGGTAAAGGATCAAGAGTTGATTATGGGTTTAGTGGCACAAGTGGCTGAACAAGCCGATACTCAATTACAGATTTTTGGCGCAGGTATACAAATAGCTGCAGATGTTATCACACAAAGCCAAGTAGTTGGAATGGGATTAAGATATGCCCGCCAAGCCAGAGATCAAATTACGGCAATAGGTCCAAGTATTAATGTTGCTCAAGATGTGCAACAGCAGGGAGGAATTGGAGCGCTAATTAATGCAGCAAAAAGTGCTAAAGCACAGATGGGATTAGTTAACTATTCATACCATAGCAATACACAGCAAATCGGATTAGTAAATCTGCGGCGGAGAACAGCTGAAACTGAATCAGGAAGATTAGGAGGGCTGAGGCGCTTATCTTGGAACGGAGATCATTGGTGGAATCCAAATGTCTCATTATTTTATAATCCCAGAAAAAAGGAAATTATAAAACCAAAAAAAGAATAAAGAAGTTTGAATAATAAAAAATCCCAATCGCAGCAGAGCTGCGGGGTATTCAATTAGTTTGGATTTTTTAATCTTAACTGGGCAACATAGTATCATAGCAATCTATGGGGTATTAGACCCAGTTAAGAAATCAATATTTTTTACCCAAACTTCTCTAAGTGGAGAGTTAATATTTCATTAATCTTTGTTTGCCAAAATATTTTTCTCGCCTTGTCTCTGTATAACAATAATTGACATCCTCCCCAACCCTAAAGGGTGGGGATTCCTTAATCAATAAGAATTTGGCGTCATGAGTCTCGTGATTTTTTACGTATTCTTTTGCATTATCCAAAGTGATATGGCCGACTGAACCAATGAACTTCCCATCACCCCAAAGACTACGTTTCTGAGCATCTCTCCAGTAAAAACTCTTTAGTCTCTTCTCTTCAGCCATGAAAAGCATTCTTGACGAATAGCCTTTCATAAGCATAACTGCTTTAGCTGGACTCATGCTAGGTCGAAGCTTTGCGATCACGTGTATGTGATCTGGAGCTACTTCCAGCTCGTCAATCTCAAACTTGTAACGACGAGCTGCTTCCAACAGGAATATTTCGCAAAGCTTTTGTAGTTTGGCATTACCAAACACTTTGTAGCGGTACTTGGTTACCCACTGAAAGTGCCAAGTACTCCAACCTACACCATGTTTGTATGCGTGGTCTTGGTAAATACTCATTGGACATCACCTCTTTTACGAGGCTCATGGCTTTACCAAGCCACAAAGCATAAAGCAACAGAATTAGTATCTTTCGCAATTCATCCCCAACGCTAAAACGTTGGGGATTTCTTGCTCAGAATCTTATGTAAACTGCACTGATTAATGTTCTCTATCCTGCGCAGTTTACTTAACAAAAAGAAAAATTAGTAAAATCTTTTTTTTTTCAAAGTTCTCTAAAGAAAATTATGAGAAATGTAATTTTTTATTTTCATATGCTAAAGCCACAAGAGAACTAAATACATACAACTAACCGTACTTATTTAGTCTTCTTACACAATGAGCATCAGCTCGCCTTTGGCTACTATAGTACTATAGCAAAAATTCCCACTGGAACTTCCTTTTTGCTCGACATTATTGACAAGCAGGCTCGCATCTCGATGCTCATTGCCCAGACTAAATACGTACAACTAACCATAACATTTATAAATAAATCGCCTTTCGATTAAGTAATCAGTCCGAGTGAATAGCGTATAGGGCTAAAACGTGAATTCTCGGATATTATAAAGCATGATTCAAGGAAAAAACTACAAACATATTGTCAGGATAGCTAACGTAGACTTGCCAGGTGATAAACCAATTAGGTTTGCTATGACAAAAATTAAAGGCATAGGAATAAATTTAGCAGATGCAATTCTCTCTGTTTCTAGCATTAATAGAGGTGAAAGAGCTGGTAATTTATCTGATGAAGATGTAGCTAAAATAAATAAAACAGTTAGCAATTTCAATGAAAGCAGTATTCCTGCCAGAATGTTTAATCGGCAGAAAGATTATGAAACCGGCAATAACCTGCATGTTATTACCGGAACTTTAGCTTTTGTTAAGGACAATGATTTAAAGCGATTAAAGAAAATAAAATCCTATAGAGGAGTAAGACACTTGAAAGGCTTACCGGTAAGAGGCCAAAGAACCAGGTCGAATTTCAGGAAAAGTAAAGGTAAAGTTGTCGGCGTCAAGAAAAAAGCTCCTGCACCAGCTGCTAAGAAGTGAATTAAATGGGCGATCCAAAAAAATTAAAGAAAAAGTATTCAACTCCAATGCATCCATGGATAGCTTCAGCTATTGTGTCAGAAAGAAAGATATTAAAGGAATACGGCTTAAAAAACAAACAAGATATCTTAGTAGCCTCTTCATTCTTAAAAAAATATAAAAATATTTCTAAAAGGTTAAGCGCCCATAAGACCTCTCAAAATGAGAAAGAAAAACAGCAAGTTCTAACCAAATTACAAAATTTAGGCTTATTGCCGGCAGGATCTGAATTACACCAAATCTTGGCTTTAGAACTGCCAGATATTTTAGAGAGAAGGCTGCAAAGTATAGTCTTCAGGCATGGTTTAGCCAGATCAATGAAACAAGCCAGACAATTCATAGTTCACAGGCATATTAGTATCAGTAATAAAGAAATTACCGGCCCATCTTATTTAGTTACCTTGGAAGAAGCAGCAGCTATAACCTTCAAAGAAAGATCTACTCTGGCTTCTGAAGATCATCCAGAAAGAATTGAAGTTGGAAAAGTTGAAACTATTGAGAAAGCTGCTGAGAGAACCATCCAGGAAAGCCAGCAAAAAAAAGTTGAGGAAAATAATGAGACCATTGCAGAATAGACCGCAAAACCGAGACAGGGATATCCGCGATAATCGACAAATCCGATGGGGCATTGCTCACATTTATTCTAGTTATAACAATACTATAATTACAATTACTGATATTACAGGAACTGAAACTTTGGCTCGGTCTAGCGGTGGACAAATTGTTAAATCTGACCGCTTAGAGAGTTCACCAACTGCAGCTATGGGCGCAGCCAAGAAAGTCGCCGAAATTTGCCGTGAAAAAGGAGTTTCAGGATTATATATCAGAGTTAGGGCTAAAGGCGGGCATAGTACTTCAAAAAGTCCAGGGCCAGGCGCGCAGGCAGCTATCAGGGCATTATCTAGAGTTGGTATCAGAATAGGAAAAATTGAAGAAGTCACTCCTGAACCGCATAACGGCTGTAGGGCTAAAGGTGGAAGGCGGGGTCGAAGGGTTTAAAAGATGAAAATTGAAAAACTTAATGAAGACAAAAAAAATGGTAAATTAACCTTTTTGCTTAAAGATAGTGATGAAGTTTTTGCTAATACTATCAGAAGACTAATCATAGAAGAAGTACCTACTTTAGCAGTTGAAGATTTAGAAATTAGAGATAATAGCTCCGCGCTATATGATGAAATGCTGGCTTTAAGGTTAGGCTTACTTCCAATTAAAACTGACTTAAAAAGTTATAATCTAAAAAATGAATGCAAATGTGAAAACGAGGGATGTGCGCAATGCGAGTTAACCATCACTTTGAAATCAAACAAAAAAGGTTCAGTTTTGGCTGGTGAAGCTATAAGTACTGATCCAAAATGTAAATTTGTACATGATAATATGCCGATAGTTAAATTATTAGCAAAACAGAAGATCGATGTAACTATGAAAGCAATTTTAGGGCAGGGTAAAGAACATACAAAATGGTCGCCTGGAACTGCATTTTATAAAAAAGAAGCCGTGGTCAAAATAGGCAAAGTTAAAGATCCAGTGTTATTAGCTAAAAATTGTACTGACGGAGTTTTTACAATTAAAGGAAGTAATGTTACCTTAAATAAAGATAAAATTTATTCTAGCAACCTTTTAGACACCTATGCTGAGCTAAATGATGGTATAACGGTTGATCACACTAATAACCTAGTTTTTACTGTTGAAAACTGGGGGCAATTAAGTAATAAAGAAATTCTTCAGAGAAGTGCTGATATTTTAAAAAATAAAGCTGAAGAAATGGAGAAGTTAATATAATGAGAGGAACTACTAACTTTCAATTACAGCAGGTAATCCTAGAATTAGAAGGTAAAGCAGTTGAAAGCAAGTTCTGGAAGAGAGTACTAAAAGATTTACAAAAGCCATCCAGGCAAAGAAGACAAGTTAACGTTTACAAAATTGAAAAATATGCTAAACAAGGAGAAACTGTTTTAGTCCCAGGCAAGGTCTTAAGTGTAGGAAACTTAAACAAAAAAGTTGATGTAGCTGCCTTCAACTTCTCAGAAGAAGCTAAAAAGAAAATTGAAAACGCTAAAGGTAAAGTGTTAACCATTCAAGAATTAATACAACAAAATCCAGATGGCAAGAAGGTGAGAATATTAGGATGAAAATTTATAATGGCGAAAACATGATACTAGGACGAATCGCAACACTAGCAGCAAAAGATGCTTTACTAGGTGAAGAAGTGGCTGTTGTAAATTGCAGTAAAATAGTTATCAGCGGAAAAAAAGTTAATACTTTTAAACGTGAAAAAGAGAAAAGAGATCGTAAAGGCTATCCATTAAAAAGTGCTAAGCATTCCAGACTGCCTGAAAGACTGGTAAGAAGATCAATCAGAGGTATGCTGCCTTGGAAACTAACTAGAGGCAAGGAAGCTTTTAAAAGAATCATGTGCTACCGAGATCTTCCAACAGAGTTTACTGGCAGGGAACTCATTGCTGATGATAAGCACTCGGTTAAAAAATTGCCTAATTTAAGATATATTTCAGTTGGTAAGGTTTGCCAGCAGCTTGGTGGGAAAAGATGAGTAAGAAAGTAATTAATACGCAAGGTAAAAGAAAACGGGCCGTAGCTAGAGCTACTTTAGCTCCAGGGAATGGTAGAATTACAATAAATGGCCAATTATTGAATAATTTAGGGAACAAACAATTACAGCTAAGAATTAGTGAACCGCTAATTCTTGCAGATAAGAAAGATGTGGATATTAACATTAATGTTAAGGGCGGAGGAATCAGCGGGCAGGCTGATGCAGTTAGGCTAGCTATAGCTAGAGCTTTAGTTCAGAGTGATAAAAAGTTAAAGAAAACATTTGATAATTATGACAGATTACTATTAGTAGCTGATGTTAGAAGAAAAGAAACTCGTAAACCTAACGATTCTAAAGCTAGAGCTAAAAGACAAAAATCATACAGGTAGGTAAAAAATGATAATTCCAATAAGATGTTTTTCATGCGGAAAACCAGTAGGGCATTTACATGAAGAATTCCTTGAAAGAACTGAAAAAGGCGAAGAATCAGGTAAAGTAATGTCGTCATTAGGAATAGAAAGATACTGCTGCCGGGCTTTATTTATGGGTCATGTAGATTTAATAGATATTGCCGGCGAATTCAAACGTGGATAGTTTCTCATTTTTTACAGCAGGACCATTAGCTAGGATAAATGTCAGTGAAAAACTTCCAGATTTAAGTATACTAGATGGCGCAAATTTTAGGGAAGGTCCAGGACCTGCCGTAATTAGTAAATATGAAACGGCAGCTAGAGATGTTGTGTTATATCGAGGCTTAAAATTTCCAACTTACCTGGTGTGTGAACAAGGTGGATATATTGATGGAATCATTCTTGAAGTTCAAGATCCAGAATTAAATCAATGGGTTGATGAACTTGACAAGTTTGAAGCTTCTTATGGATTAGCAAAAGAAGAAAGGATTTTTAACTCAAAACATGGATTAAAAACAGCATTTATTTATGTTGTTAAACAGTTATCAGATGTTAAAATTGATGTTCTGACTAGATTTGAACAATAATCATCAACTCTTTTTTAAAAACAAGTTAATTTCTTTGTTAAAGGTATTAAAATCTACAATTTCTTCCTTAAGATATTCGTAAACTCTTTGATCATCAATATCACCATATTTATGGACTAAAATATTTCTAAATCCTTTCATCTCCATCAGTTTTTTAGCTAAAGAACTGCTAATAATCTTATTCTTTTCAACAAGAGAGATTAAACTATCTTCATCATTAGGAATACCTAATTTTTTACCAGCTATGATTATCGATATAACATCAATAACAGTCTCTATGGCCAGCTCTATAGTTTTTTCACAAGCTCTCCTAACAGTAAGATTTGTTTGATAATCTATAAATTCATCAGGTAAAATTTTATCCAGCTCCTCTAAATATTGATTCATCTCATCTAGCTTAATAAGAATCCTATCTTTGTAATTCATATTTCAACCTCAGCACGAAGTGAATCTAAATATCGGTTATAGTATTTTTCAAATCTATTAAACTCTTTAATAACTTTAATTGATTCCTGAAATAGTAATTTAAAATTATTTTGATATAATATTTTGCCTCTAATTACTTCTTTTTTTAAAACCACTGGAAGATCCTGAAAAATTTGCACATCTATTTTATCAGGCAGGCTTCCAGAAACTAATCTTCTAAACATAAATCTTTCTTTTTTATTTCCATCATAATAAACTGCAATATCTGTGTCTGACAATGGTGTATTACCGCCGGTTTTTACACTTCCAAAAAGTATAACAAACTTAACTTTTTTATGCTTATCTAAACTAAGAATTTTTTTGATCATAATTTTAAACTCCATCATTTAATATAAGTTTGCGAAATATTTAAATTTTCCTTTATTTTAGTTGCAGATTCTTTACTTTCTGATGATTTAAGAGTTAGTAAGCTTTTTAACAGTCAATTCTCTAAACCAGGCAATAATAACCAAAACAACAGCTAATTGTATTCCTGTAAGCAGCCAGCCGGGCCAGGTCAGCAAAGTCCAATAGAACTGTTTTCTTAATAATGAAGCTAATAAAGAGATTATAACCCAGATTGCTAAACCTGATATTAAAACTAAACTAGCCTTTTTAAGACTAGTTTTCATGGTCTTAGAAATTGCTTCTGCCAATTTATGTTTAGTTAAGTAATGATGATTCAGGAAGGTCCACATTAGGAATATTAAGAATAGGACAGCTAAAATGAATTTAGAAATGATAGGATTAGCTGCAGTAAATAAAACCTTGATTAAACCAAAAATAGATAAAATAACTGTTAAAGACAGTAATGTTACAACAGTCATTAAATTCCATTTTTTAGTATATTTAGAATTCCATAGTTTTGATCGGGAGTAGCTATAAATAATGAAAGTTAACACAACTATAATTATTGTTCCAAGAGTTAGTAAACCGATTAATACTTTAAGAGTACTTACCATAGCTTGTGCTGCTTCTGGATTAGAGATAATATCAAACTTCAATTGATCTAAACTTTTTCCTTGATTTAAAGCTACAGCTCTTTCATTTAAAATAGAGCCAAACGACAGCCATAATCCTGCAATAAGGATGAAAGTAAGCACATCTATTAAAATTGGCTTGTAATATTTTTTTAATTTCATATTTGCCTGCTTGTCAAAAAAACCGCCCACCACTGGTGATCGCCTGCGGGCTCAACACCAGTGGCATGCTCGCTTCGCTCGGGGCGGTTTTTCGACCATGATTTTTCCAATCAAAGAGATGGCTACACCACCAGTGAAAATCCACTGGTGGAAAAATCATATTTTAACTAGTTAGTAAGGTAAACCAGCAGTTATAGATATCTTTATCAGATTTATATACTTTTTGGCAAATCAGTTAACAACATTGCTAAAATTATGCAAAACTAATGTCAGCAATTAGATAGCCGAAAACAATATAAATCAGCCTTGCTTATAGCTATTTATGATAACAGAAACTAAGCAAATTATGAATGAGCTGAAAAGTATAAAAGATGAATTGAACTACATTAAAGTTCACATGGTAGACGTAGATACAATCCTAACAGCAGAGGAAAAAAAACTTCTTGATGAAAGTATTGTAAACGAGAAAGCCAGAAGACTCACTTCTTTAGAGGACCTTAAGAATTTTCGAAATAGCACTGGATAAGCAGGCCGATAAGTTTCTTAGAAAGTCCGAACACATTCTTTTTGACAGAATTGTTAAGAAACTGGAAGAACTTAAAATAAATCCAGTCCCTCATGATTCTAAAAGAGTACAACGCTATAATGATCCAACATTTAGGATAAGAATTGGCGATTATCGTGCTCTTTACAGAGTAAATTACGAAGAAAAGAGAATTGTTGTTGTAAAAATAGATAAAAGAGAAAGAGTATACTAACAAACTTGTTCCTCTAAATAAAATACCGAACTGGATACAGAATACATACGGCAAATCATTTCAGGAAATAAAAAATCCAAATCGCAGCAAGCTGCGGGGTATTCAATTAGTTTGGATTTTTTAATCTTAACTGGGCAACATAGTATCATAGCAAGCTATGGGGTATTAGACCCAGTTAAGAAATAAAGAAACTACTTTATTTCATATTTGCCTGCTTCTCCTGACATTGCCTTTAGAAGGCGACTTGCTGGTAGTTATTTTGTTTGAATTTAAGAAATCAACTTCTTTATGCTCTAACTTCTTGAAAGATCTGCAAAGATCATCCACTGGTTTAAACTCTTTAAATGGACTAAGTGCTCCAGCACCTGAATGATAACTAATTGGCCTATATCCATCCTGTATGGCAATGCAAACATCTTCATAATCTACATCGGAATAGAAAGCCAGTGTATCTTGATCGCCTTCACCATTAGCTAAAACTATAACATTTTTGCCGAAAGCTTCATCGCTTTCATATAACCAGGTAAAAGTTTTTTTGTCTCTTTTTCTTACTCCAATGTTAAATTTCATGGCATTGCCCGCTTCATCCACATAAGGCGTGAAACCATCATCAGCCGGCGCAGTTACCCCCCATGAAATTTTATAGAACCATCCTTTAACTGGCTCTTCAGAATCTCTATTGTTATAACAGAAGCCATTCTCCTTGCAAATTTGATCCTCTTCATTGCCAACACCTTCTCTGCATCTTAATGCCTCATCTTGTTCATCTCTGGTGCAGGCCACAAATAATTTTTCTTCGTCTCCTGAACGTTCAGCAAATAAAGCAGCTACATGCTGATAAGTTCCAGATTGTGTTTGGACAAAAACAGCTGTTTGCCCTGGCTGTTCAGACCTTAATTCATTATCATCCAGACAGATACTTTCTGCCATAAATGCATCATATTTAGCAAATCTTTGAATAAACTCTGAATTGGCATTTTTCTGCCAGTCTTTGGTTATATCTGGGATTAATAGATTAGATAAAGGCTGGTATGAACCTACTTTGGAAATTAAGCCTGAAACACCGCTGACGATATTACCAAAATCATGATCACCAGTTACAAACACCCTATAACCCGTTGATCCTAAAAATTCCCACCAGTCACCTTGGTCTTCTACTTTCTGCGCATAATCTTCAGTTTCATCACTTTCTTTTAATAGTCCTCGGGCTTGTCTTTCATTTAGACAGATTTTGTTATTTTTACAATTCAGATCTAATTCAGCCTTTAGTTTAGCTATATCCGCAGCCTGTTTTTGATCTAGTTCAGCTAACCTTTTTCCGATTTCTTTCTGCTTATTTTTATCTCCGCTAGCTGCATTATGCTCTGATCGTAATGCTGCTGCCTCTGCATCAAAACCTTGCGTCAATCTTAACTGTGTAATTACTGACGATCCTAACTGATTTTTAATCCGGTTAGATAAGGCTTGAGCTCTCTTAAAAGCATCACTATGAGTTGCTTCATCCTGTGAATTTTTAGCTTTTTCAATCCCTTTCTTCAATTCAGCGGCTTTATTAGTCTCGCCAGCTTTCTCTGCAATATCTAATTCCAATTCTAAAGCTGCTACTTCCGCGCTTTTGCCGCCTCTGGCAAAAGTCTGCAAATCTTCTTTAATTAAAGATAGACTATCAAATTCACCCTCAGATAATACTCCTGCTTTTGCTGGTCTTATAATATCACCCTTTCTAAGTAAATTAGCCGCTGTTTTTTCTGCATTTCTAGCATTTTGCCAATGTCCTCTAGCTTCCGCTAAATATTTTTCTTTTTCGTCTTTCGTCTCTGCATTTAGATATTTATCAAAAGCTTCATCGCCTTCTTGATTGGATACTTCAGCTTGAGCTGTAATTGAGCCATAATCTTCTCTCAATAATTTTTGGTTGAGGATTTGTTGTGTAACTGATTTAGTTGTTACTGGTGCTTTTTTAATCACAAGACCTTGTAAAACAATTAGATCTCCTAAATCTTTTAATAATTTTAATTGGTTAGTAAAATCATCATGCTGTTGCCAAATATTAGAATTTTTTGCTCTCCTCTCCCAGTTACCACTTTTTAACTGTCTGTACTCAAATTCATCTGAATCTGGTAATCTGTAAATTACCACTTCTGGATGCCTTTCAAATAATTCAAATGAACTAGGGCTTGATCTATCTAAAGTTTTCCAAGAATCATCCTCAGGTATTAGATATTCCCAGTGACCAATTAAATCATCTTTTACAAATCTAAAATTAGTAGCTATTACAATTTTATCTACTTTCTCATCTTTGAAATAACCTACTACATTTGGATCAGGTTCACCACTTATTCGCTGACCGATATTTGGAGGATAATGTGAAACCCTAAAACTATGAACTCTAAATATCCATGGTTTACCATTAGATTCAGCTACAACATATGTATAACCAGTATTAGGATCTATATAAGTACTACCAACTGTCTTATCTAATTTGCCATTTAAAAAAGAATTCTCATTAATATAATCATCGTAATCAAATCCATTACTGTCACCTTCACTAAATACTGGGTCTTTAACAATAATAGTACCATCACTTTTTAATTCATAAACATCACCAAAATTATTGGCATAGACTCCCCTCTGACTTAAACCATTTATAATTTCTTCTCCTTGAAAGACTTTAGGAGTTCCAATTGCATCCTTACTCAGAAATAACTCTCTGTTTACTTGATCTATAGGATTAACAACTTCTAAAAATTTTGCTGCTTTTGGGTCAGTTAATTGGAGTACTTTGCCGCCAATATAATGGACTTCTAGACTGCCGTCTTTAAACCTATAGACAGTGGCACCAGACTTGGGATCAAAGTAATAGCCTTTTTCTTCTATATTCTTGTAAAATTCATTAGCTTTGTCTTGAGACCTGTATAAAATTTTATTTCCTACGGCACTAAATTGGTCATCGGATAACTTGCCTGGCTCAATACTTTGAATTAATACCCCAGTTATTATATCAAATATATTACCCGCATCATCCTGAAGATTACCGTCATTATTTACAGGAATATTTGCTACTGTTGCAGGAACTTCTGCCGATGCTGTTGGACTTGGAGCAGGAGGTGCTGCTGCAGCTGCCGTTTTAACAACTTTTTCAACTAAGTCTTGAGCACTTAACTGTTCTAATACTATTTTAGCAGCTATTTGTCTAACAGTGTCCGATGAATCTTCAGAGTAAGTTCTTAAATTCGCTATTGGTATTTGAGTAAATGTTTCATCACTTAATAAATTAGTAACTTCAGCTTTACTAGCTAATCCAGTTTTGATATTACCATTATTTACACCATCCCGAGCTCTTTGAAAAGCCGCAGTTCTTAATTCAGTAAGAGCTTTTTCTTCCCTAGCTAATTTAACAGAATATGAATTTACTTTAGCATGTTTCTCTCTCTCTTGCAGTATCAATTTGGCAGCCGTTCTCTCTACAATATTGGTATTACTATCTTGTGCCAAAGTAGTAAGATCTTGATCGCAACGAAAAATAAGTAAAAAACAATTTTCTCCACCAACACTTCTTCTATGCTTCAATGTTTCGATTTGGGCATGAATATCAGCTAATGCTTTATTTCTACTCAGTTTATCACTAAATTTATCATTTAATTCTTTTACAACATAATCAGCAGCTACTGTATCAGCTCGACGTGCTGCATCATTTCTTGCTCTAGTTATACTTTTATGAGCATCTAATAGGTCATTTCTTACTCTATCTTCATCATCTAAAACATCAATCTTTTCTGTATCTATTGCTTCAAATCTAGCTTCAGCATTACTTCTTGCTCTTGTCTCAGCCAAAGTTATTTCTGTAAGAGCCGGAGGTGTTGAAGAAACTTCTGCCGGTGCTGCTAGACTTGGAGTAGCAGAAGAAGCAAAAAGATCACTTTTTGATGATTTAACTATATACATTTCAGTATTTAAACCAGCTTGTATTGCTCGTGGAAAAACTTGGTCCCCACTAACACTTACAAAAATTACATTCCGATTTGGTGATCTATACACATAAAAATCACCCCTATCCTTGATATAAACTAGTCCAGGTTCATATCTGAAAACAACATCCTCATTTTTAGAATTTTTAGCAGTAAAAGTTTCTTTTAAATCTGAAGGTATAGCTTTCCCAGCTAAAGCCTGACCGCCGCTCAACCAATTCTCTAATTTGCAGAAGAATCCGCATTCCTTTTCAAAAACCTCAGTTTGTGCAGTAACACTGACTATCAACAGGAATACAATCACTAAACTTACCACCTTTTTTTTCATATTTAATCAGTCTTTTTTACTTTTTATCTTTTTTTAAATCAAACTTAATTTCTAATATTTTTTTCTTAAGAGCAGGAATATACATTTTAACAATTTCCCAAACGATATTAACATCTATCCCAAAATAATGATGAGATAACTTATCTCTAGTTCCAATAATTTTTTTCCATTCAATTTCAGGATATTTTTCTTTTAGTTGATATGAAACATTTCTTACAGCTTCTCCAATAATCTCAATCTCTTTAACAATTGCACTGCGCCGCAAACGATTAGAGTATAAATTTTCTCTTTTAATGTTTCTTGAAAATTTTTCAATAGCATTTATACTTTCTAAAATATGTTCAATAAAAACTGAATCATCCCTTTGCGTCATAATATACGCACCTCTTGTTTAAGTATCAAATCCTTAAGATGAGGGCTAATTCCATTATAACTAACGAGATCAACTTTCTTTCCTAACTTTTCTTCAAGTTCTAAATTTAATCCAAAAAATTCAATACCCATGTCACGTGGCGGTAATATTAATATATCAACATCGCTTCTTTTCTTCTGCTCGCCTCTAGCATAACTGCCAAAGATTCCAGCTTTCTTAATTCCATATTTTTTTAGGATCCTGACTATCTTTGTCTTCATTTGTTTTAATTCATCATTAGTTTTCTTCATTTTTAACTACAATATAAGTTAATTATCTTATATATATTACCATATAATAGATGATTTTTTTCTATTTCTCTAGCTAATGCCTTCTTTCCACGATAAG